>Ga0316605_10002213_pt1 | contig 11067 bp, 8 predicted proteins | sample OWC_soil_day20_n_FD_207666 | JGI IMG/M metagenome (GOLD analysis project Ga0316605, IMG submission 207666) | Wetland soil microbial communities from Old Woman Creek delta, Ohio, United States - OWC_soil_day20_noCT | ecosystem: Environmental > Terrestrial > Soil > Wetlands | place: USA: Ohio... | reverse complement strand
ATTTCTTGAAGTGAGATAGTGTCCGAACTTTGGGGAACAATATGACAACGACCGCACTGTTGGTGGCTACCCGCAAAGGCGCCTGGATATTCCGGGCTGATGCGAGGCGAACGAACTGGACTGTCGATGGCCCGCTTTTTCTCGGCCACATCATCAGTCATCTGGTGCTCGATCCACGTGACCAGACTACCTTGCTGGCCGCCGCCAAAACGGGCCATCTGGGGCCGACCATTTTCCGCTCCACCGACTGGGGCGTTTCCTGGCAGGAGGCGGCGCAGCCACCGGCCTTTGCCCAAGCGCCCGAGGGGGAAACGGGCCGGGCGGTGGATCACATTTTCTGGTTGACTCCCGCCCATCGCAATGAGCCCGGTGTCTGGTACGCGGGCACCTCGCCGCAGGGCCTGTTCCGTTCGGCCGATGGCGGGGTGAGCTGGGCGCCGTTTTCGAGCATCAATGACGACCTGCGCTATCGCGAGTGGATGGGCAGCGAAAAGGACGGCACGCCCGATGGCCCCAAGCTGCATTCGATCATCGTCGATCCGCGCGATCCGGCCCATCTGTATTTCGGCATGTCGGGCGGTGGTGTGCACGAGTCAGTGGACGGCGGCAAGACGTGGCGGGTGCTGATCGCCGGCATGGAAGTGGTGGACGGCTACGGTTTCGATGCCGCCAACCCGGCTTTTCACGACCCGCACTGCCTGCGCCTCTGCCCAAGCAATTCCGATCGTCTCTACCAGCAAAATCATTGCGGCATCTATCGCCTCGACCGGCCGTCGGAGACCTGGATTCGCATTGGCCGCAACATGCCCAAAGAAGTCGGCGACATCGGTTTTCCAATGACGGTGCACCCGCGCGACGACGACACGGCCTGGGTTTCCAGGTGTGGCCGCGCACTAGTCCCGACGGCCGGCCGGCGGTCTACGCGACCCGTGACGGTGGCGAAAGCTGGCAGCGCCAGGATGCGGGCATGCCGACGGAGCAGGCATGGTGGACGGTCAAGCGGCAGGCGATGTGCTGCGACAGCCATGATCCGCTGGGGCTTTACTTTGGCACGACGAGCGGCGAATTGTGGATGAGTCGTGACGAGGGCGACAACTGGGCCTGCATTGCCAGGCATCTGCCGGAAATCTATGCCGTGGAAGCGGTTGTCCTGTAATTCCGAGTCATGCGAGTCCTGATTCCGAGCGCCTTGCATTCGTATACTCGGAGTGGCCAGGTCGAGGCCTGCGGAGCGACGCTCGATGAAGTGCTATTCGATCTGGATCGGCAGTACCCCGGCCTACGCTTTCGGGTCATCGACGAGCAAAGGCGGGTGCGCCGTCACATTCGCCTCTTCGTCAATGGTGTTTCCGCGTCTGCGCTGTCGCAGGCGATGCAGCCCACCGATGAGGTGATCATCGTCCAGGCCCTGAGCGGTGGATAGGCTACTGGCAGGGCTGCATCCGGCGGGCCGCTGGTGGACGGGTATAATGCTCGGTTAGCCACCTGTCTGGGCGAATTCCCATGAATGTTGAAGTAAATTATAAAAACAACCCCTTGCACGGCCTTGGTTTAAAGCAATTGGTCACTGAAATTGTCGACTACTACGGGTTTGAAATCCTGTTTGCCTATTTGAATATCAATTGTTTCAAAGCCAATCCAAGCATCGAGTCCAGCGTGAAGTTCTTGAAGAAAACGGATTGGGCGCGCGAGAAGGTCGAAGGGTTTTATTTATATAAATTCAAGAGCTTGCCGCGGGCATCGGCCGAGCAATTTGAATTGCCGCCCAGGGATCGCATCATTCCGCCGGATCAACTGCCGGGCCAGCCGGCTGAGTTGAGCCTGGAAGACGCCGAGCGCTTGCGCGAGAAGCGGGCCAGGAAAGCGGCTGAGTGGAGTCCCGATCAAGGTCGGCGTTCCGGCCCGGATAAAAGACTATCGAATCGTTCTAGCACTTCTGTTGCAAGCGATTCTGATCCATGGGCGAAGTGGAGGAAATGACTGATTTTCTGAAAAAGCACGCCGGTAAGGCGCGCGACTGCAAGGGATCAGATACGAAATAGCGCTACTGCCCGTTGCAATTCGTGGGCCGTTCGCGCGAGATCGCAAGCGGTGCTGGATACTTGCAGTGCAGCCGTACTGGTTTCTTCCGAACCAGCGGCAATGCTTTCGACGACCCCGGTGATTTGGCTGCTGCCACGCTGCTGCACATCGAGTTCCTGGGCAATGACCTGGATCTGGCTGACCAGCAGGCGTGTTTCGACCGCGATTCCTTCCATGGTTGTCCGGGCCTGGCGGACGGCCTCGACGCTGGTCAGGGCGCGACCGGAGCCTTCGTTCATGCCCTTGACGGCATTTTCGATGCCGGACTGGATTTGCACGATCATTTTGCTGATCTGATCGGTTGATTGGGCGGTCCGCTCGGCAAGTTTCCGTACTTCGTCGGCAACGACGGCGAAGCCACGTCCTTGCTCGCCGGCTCGGGCGGCTTCGATGGCGGCATTGAGTGCCAGCAGGTTGGTCTGATCGGCAATTTCCCGGATTACGCCAACGATGCTCGAAATTTCCCGGGAGCGCGTACCGAGTTCCTGCATCGAGTTGGCCGTGCCTTGAACGTCGCTGGCAAGTTGTTCGACTACGGTCGCTGTCTTGGTGATTTCTAGGCTGCCCTGATCGCAATGCGTTCCGGCCTGCTCGCCCTTGAGCTTGGCGGAGTCCGACTGGGCGGCCATTTCGGCGATACCGTGCGACATCTGTTCCATGGTGCTAACCATCGAGCAAACCGAGTTGCTCTGGTTGTGCGAACTCTCGGCCACACTGGCAATGGTGGACGAGAGCTGGTCGGCTGAACTGCTGACTGTTTCCGCCGAGCTCCGAATTTGCCCAACCATGCGCGCCAGGTTGGCGGCGGTGCTTTCCAGCGAACGCAGCAGGTCACCCACTTCGTCGCCGCGTTTTTCAAGAGCGGGCTGGGTGGCGAGGTTGCCGCTGGCGATGGCTTCAAGCCGGTGGCGGGCTTCCTTGATGCCGGCCAGCAGTGAACGGCCAAACAGGTAGTTGCCGGCGGAGGCGATGATGCCGCTGAAGATGAAGACCAACAGCAAGCCTTGGAGATCGCTGCGCAATCCATCGGTGGTAGCGGTTTCTACCTGCAATTGCTCGCGAGTGCTCAGTTCCACGACCTGGTCGATGGCCTTGCGGTGTTCGTTGTAATTTGCTTCCAGCTTCTTCAGCGCCGCCCGCATGGCGGGGGCGTCACCGGCTTTGATGGCAGGAACGAAGTCCTTCTCCGCCGTCGCGAAAAAGTTTTGTGCGGGCGTGTGGGCGCCGTTCAGGAAAGAGGTCTTGATGGCTTCCGGCAACTGCTGTTCGAGCCAGAATTTGTGCCGGATGTCGTATTCCTTGCTTAACTCGCCGAGTTTCTTGATCAAGCCTTCGTATTCGGTGCTACGCGCCGGGTCGGAAAGCTGCAAGACCGTCAGATAGGACTCGATGATGTAATTCGGCGGTGGCAGGATGTCGGCAACCAGATCCTTGTAGAGCACGATCTGGTTGTATTTCGGTCCGCCAATTTTGGTCTGGTTGATGGTGTGCAGGGTCCACACACCAAAAATCATAAAGCCGAGGGCAAGCGCTAGGACAACCAATACCAATTGGATGCGTAGGCGGAAATTAGTTATCAAGTGGCGCTCCAGGGTGAATGTCAGATTGAAATATTTATCAATTATAACATATATGTTATATATTGCCGCTGGCTTCATGTCGAAGCTGGCAGAGTCATAGAGGCTTTCAGGCATCAGCATGCCTTCGCCTCTTTTTTGACTAGCGAGTTGCTGGCTGGGACAGGTACCAATTCTGATACATGTTCTGATCCGTACTGGATTGGCGGCGTTGCAATAAACAGCTTTAGATCTCGAGAGGCTGGTGTTCGGCTAAATCGGCGTGTCGGTTCAAGAAATTTGACCGAACAACTTCAAACATGACTTACATCACATTACATTAAAGCCTGCGGGGAGGATCATCCACAAAGTGCATTCGATAGTGCTTTCGCCAAGATTGGATTTATTGCCAGCGCCCTTTGGGGGGCGTTCCGATCGCCATACATCAACGGTCTTTGCAACCTAGGCAAAATACCAATGAACCTATCTACGCTCGGCAGCTTGCCGAACCCGTCGAAAGCACTTGGCCAATGGGGCATCCTTGCTGCGTTCCTTTTGGTTCTCGGTGCAGCCATAGGACTTGGTCTTTATGGAGACCATGTTGATCGGAAATCCGAGCAGCAAGACCGGCTTATCCACCAAGCCTCGGTGATAGATGAAAATTTCCAGCAGCAGTTGTTGGTTGCAAGACGGAGCCTCGATTCGCTCCGCAGGGATTTACCAAACTTGCTCAGGCAGCGCGACATTGCCCATATTAATCAACGCCTGACCGTGATGTGCGAGGCGCAAGGGGGAATCCGCAGCATTCTGATCAACGATGTTAACGGGACGACACTTGCCAGTAATCGGAAAGAGCTGATTGGACTGAACTTTAGCGACGGAGAGCGATTTCAGACGGCGCGCAAGGGTGGCGATCCTGCCGTTCTCTATATTTCATCGCCCTTTACGACCCCGCTTGGTACCTACGCGGTTGGCCTGTCGATGGTTGTGGTTGATGAAAAAGGCGCATTTGCTGGTGTCATCGTCGCAATCCTGCCTTCCGATTATTTCAATACCTTGTTGCATTCCGTGCTCTTTACGTCAGACATGCGCTCTACGCTAATTCATGGTGACGGGAAAATCATCGCCAGAGTTCCCGACCCGCAAGGGATCATTGGCGTTGATCTCGCAGAAAAGCCAGGTGCTTTTTTTGTCGATCATATGCAAAGCAAGCGGCCGACGAGCATCTATGCCGGTCATGTCGTATCGACAGGTGAGGATCGTCTTGTCGTGCTTCATACCATTCATCCGACCTTGCCTGCCGACAAGGAAGTCGTGGTGGCGGTTAGCCGGGAGAATGCAGTGATTTATGCTGCATGGTGGCGGCAAGCATTCGCCCTCGGATTGATTTATGGACTGCTGGTACTTGGCAGCATTATTGGCCTGAGTCGCTATCAAAAACGGCAGAAGCGATTTGATGAAGTCGCCGCGACCTATGCGGCTGAACGCGCACGGGCGGATGCAGCGCTTCGCGAGCGTGAGTTCAAACTTGCAGCGATTGTAAGTAATTCACCGTCGGCACTGTCGCTCAAGGACAGGGAAGGCCACTACGTCCTCGCCAATCCGAACTTTCAACGCAATCTTCATCTGACGGAAGTCGAGATTATTGGAAAGACCGACTTTGATCTGTACGAGAATGAAACGGCATGTGTCCTGCGTCACAACGATCAATTGATATTGAGTACGAAGGAGCGCCATTCGATCGAAGAGATCCTGCCTGTCGATGGACGCTTACGTACCTTCATGTCGCATATGTTTCCAGTCATGGATGAGTCTGGTGGCTGCCAGTACATCTGCCGTATTTCGCTCGACATCACTTCTTCCAAGCAAGCCTTCGCTGCCCTGAATGAAAGTGAAATTCGTCTTAAGCGCTTCATCGAGCATGCGCCTGCTGCGATTGCGATGTTCGATCTTGAAATGCGTTACCTGGTAGCCAGCAAGCGGTGGGTAGAAGAATTCAATCTCACAGATCGCGAGTTTCTCGGTCGCTCACAATATGACTTATTTCCGAAGATTCCGGATCACTGGAAAGATGAGCATCAACGTGCCCTGGTTGGTGAGGCGGTTGGTAGCCAGCAGGATGGACTAATGCGCAGCGATGGTTCAGTGCAATGGCTGCATCGGGAATTACGTCCTTGGTACGATGCAAACGGTGAGGTAGGCGGCGTCGTCATTTTTTCCGAGGACATTTCGACCCGCGTACGGGCAGAGGAAGCTCAGCGCTTATCCGAAGAGAAATTCGCCACCGCATTTGCTGAAAATCCAGCTGCGATAGCACTTACCAGGCTGGAGAATGGTGTTTTCCTGGATGTAAACAATACCTGGGTCTCCTTGATGGAATACAGCCGGGAAGAAGCCTTGGGAAATTCCGCACGGACGATGGGCATTTGGCCAACCCAAAAAATGGCTGAAGGGTTTGTGCAGGAGTTAAAGGGGCATGGACACTTGCGAAATGTCGAACAGGAATTCCACACGAAGTCCGGTCAAAGCTTGATTGCTGAATTATCCGCCCAGATACTTGATTTCAGGGGGGAGCAAGTGGTTCTCTCCACATTGATCGACGTGACCGAGCGCAAGCAAGCCGAAGCCGCGCTCAAGGAAAGCAATGAGCGGTTCTCTACGGTGTTCCAAACTAGTCCTGTCGGTATCGCGATCGGACTGCTGGCTGACGGCACCTTCGTAGACTTGAACAGGGCGCTGGAGAATCTCCTCGGCTATACCCGCGACGAGGTGTTGGGCAAGACTGGCGCCGATATTCAGATGTGGGTCGATTCGGCGATAAGGGAGAGGGTTCTGGCCGTGCTGAGATCCGGCGAAACGGTACAGAATTTCGAAGCACAGTTCCGTCAAAAATCCGGAGAGGTCATCGATGTTTCGTTTGCCGGGTGCCAAGTTGATATCGGCGGGGCTCCCCATTTTATCGGCATGGTGAGCGATATCAGCTTACAGAAGGAAGCTCGCCGGGCGCTGGAAATGCATCAAGAGCAATTGCAGGCGCTGGTGAACGCGCGGACGGTCGAGCTTGGCGTCGCACGAGATGCAGCTGAAGCTGCCAATCATTCCAAGAGTGCATTCCTGGCCAATATGAGCCACGAGATACGCACCCCCATGAACGGTATTCTCGGCATGGCCCACATCGTACGCCGTGGCAATGTCACACCGCTGCAAGCAGAACAGTTAGATACCATTGCCACTTCGGGCAAGCACCTGCTCGGCATCATCAATAACATCCTCGATCTGTCGAAGATCGAAGCTGGCAGGCTTGTTCTTGAACAAAAGGACTTTGCCCTTGGAGAGATGCTGCATTCGATAACAGCAGTCATTGGGGAGGCGGCTCGGGCCAAGGGGGTGCGACTCCTTATAGACGTTTCAGGCATGCCAGGCGCGTTACGCGGCGATTCTGTCCGGCTTTCACAAGCCTTGGTCAACTATCTCGGCAACGCAATCAAATTTGCTGAGCGTGGCAGTGTCACTCTCAAGGGGCGGATTGTCGAGGAATTGGATGATGGATATCTGCTGCGCTTCGAGGTCAGCGATACCGGCATTGGTATGTCACCCGAACAACAGGCGAGGGTGTTCATGGCATTCGAGCAGGCGGACGTCACCACCACGCGCAAGTACGGTGGTACTGGATTGGGCCTTGCGATCACGCGGCACATCGCCCAGATGATGGGGGGTGACGTTGGTGTTGAAAGCCAGTTAGGCTCAGGTAGTACATTCTGGCTGACGGCTCGCTTGGGCAAGGGGCAGATTGTCGCCGAAAGTGTCGAGCATCCCCCGGAGGAGGCCGAAGCGGTTTTGTTACGCGAACATCGAGGCAAACGCATTTTGTTGGCGGAGGACGAGCCAATCAACCAGGAAGTGGCCAAGATGTTCCTGAGCGATGTCGGCCTTCGACTGGACATCGCTGGCGATGGCGAAATTGCAGTGCAGATGGCCGAAAAATGCCCTTACGATCTGATCTTGATGGACATGCAAATGCCGGTAATGGATGGTCTTGTCGCTACCCAGGCGATTCGGCGGTTATCCGGACATTGTTCTAGCGTGCCTATCCTGGCTATGACGGCAAATGCCTTTGCCGATGATCGTGAAAGATGCATGGCTGCCGGTATGAACGACTTTGTCAGCAAACCGGTCGATCCTAAGGTGTTTTTTGAAACCTTGCTTAAGTGGTTAAGTAATACGCCCCGGCAATGAAATCAGGTTGCCTGTATTTGCTATCCCGAATCATCTTCCGCCGCGTAATTCCCCGTGCCCGTCCGCCAAACCCTGCCCACCCGGCCCGCGCCGGTCAAAATCTGGACCGATGACGTCGACGACAAGTCGCGGCAGCAGTTGGCCAATATCGCCAGCCTGCCGTTCATCCACCACCATGTGGCGGCGATGCCGGATGTGCATCTGGGCATCGGGGCAACCATCGGCTCGGTGATCGCCACCCGGCAGGCCATCGTGCCGGCGGCGGTTGGCGTCGATATCGGCTGCGGCATGGTGGCCTGCCGGCTGTCGCTGAATGCCGGCCAGCTCAGCGAGAAGGGGCTGCGGAAAGTTTTCGATCAGATCAGCCACGATGTGCCGGTCGGGCGCGAGCAGCATGCTGACGAGAAGGCGGTGGCCGAGGCGGCACGCCCCTTCGCGCCCCGCCTGCAGGCGATGACGCAGAAGCATCCGCAGTTGCTGAAGTCCTTCGGCAAGTTCTCGAAATGGGTCAATCAGTTGGGCACCCTAGGTTCTGTTTCCCTAAGTGCGAAAAAACTAATCAAAAATTGTCAATCTGCCGCTATTCCAGCTCTTCATTGTAGGGGAATCGAGGGGAAAGTCGAGTCGATCACTTCTGGCTTTAGAAATAGCACGACAGGCCCGTCCGGGTGCAGTGGGCAACCTTGAAGGTTGTCCATCAGCGTAGGCCGGGAGGCATACCAAGGGTTGCCAAAGGCGGTATGGGTCGAACTGCAGTTGGATAGCGCAAGTCAAGGATCAGTAAACCACCGTAGCCCTTGCAAATACCATCAGGCCCTTGAGCGTCTGAAGTTCGCGTTTTCCTTAATAAAACCTGCAGTTCGCGGCTAGATAAGACAGAGCTTCAGGTAATTGGCGTATAAGCAAGCGCCTGAGTTTGGTCTGCGGCTCAAGGTTGGCTTTGGTCGATTTGTCGCCTTTTAGCAATGGCATGGTGTCGATGTTCGGCCCGAGCGGTCATCCAGCCACCATGGATCGTGGTCTAATAATACGATGAAACGCGCTCGCCGCACTCCCCCTCTCTCGCCCACAAAATTGTCGCCCAACCAGGCTACAGCATGGCCGAACTGCTCCTTCAACTAACAGAGGGTGCTCCCATTGATGAGGAATGGGAAACCCTGCCCCCAGTGGGCAGGGAGGTCGAGTCGGCGGCAGTTACCCTGCGCACAATCAGAGCAATGCAGCGATTCATGCGCAAGCGGCAGCGGAAACGGGTCGGCAGAGGTATCAATCTGCGTCGCCTGATTGAGGAAGGGCGTGACTAAAAGCTGCACCGCCGTCACTTTGTATTCGTCGCCATAGAGAGGTTGGTTGTTACTGAGTGCTCCCCGGCCAAAGTGGCTGTTGGCCAAGGGTATTGGATCGGGCCGTAATCTGGCCTTGCCTGTCATTCAGGCCGCAGAGTAACTAACAAAGACTGGGCGATTCAGAATGGGGTAGGGCACCCTCCGCATTGGTCCTCACGATCGCAACTGGGCGGAGTAGTTTCAGGAGGTCTGCAGCCGAGAGATAACTCGGGGAACGTCACTTGGAACTAGGCCAGTGCGATAATCAACTAAGTAAAGTGACCAGCATGGTATTGAAAACCAATAGGCCAGATCATCCAACGCCAGCCATCGGACAGGTCTTGCCGATATAGGCCAACGGGTTTCGTTAGCGCTCAGCCAATCGAGAATCTCGATCTCTCGACAACGATGATTATCTCTTGAATCACGGTGGATGCTTGGGGTGACATCAATAATGCGGTCCGAAAGATCTTCTCCACCTCCGGCAGTGACTAGGTCGCGCAACTCGGTGAGGTCCCGTGTCGCGCGCCAGGAACTAGAGATGACGACCTTTACGTCGGGGCATGCACGCAAGATCTGCCAAAGTAACGGGTTGGCACAAAACATATCTCCTGGGTGCGCCTGCAGTGGATGAAGAGTTCCGTCAAAATCGAGAAATATAAGGGAGATAGGCATTGGAGAATCTCAAGAAACGGCTGCCGTTATCGTACAAACTGCAAGATTGCTTGGTTAATTGGCCGTGGAATGATCATTGATCGAGTCTTGAAGTAGCTAAGTCATGTTCAACGTCCCACCAAAAGTTGGTTGTTTTTTACTTTTACTGACCGTTCTTCGATGCGAATGCATTCGCTAAAAAGGAAAGCCGCCATTCGCAACCTTTCAGGGGGCAGCTGCTAAGCAGCGGATTCCTGTCCGATTGAGCGTCTAAGGTCAACGGCCGTTATGGCCGAATTACAGGCATTAGCGGGCCAGGGTCTAACTCTTGATCAGCAAGGAATCAGGCGATACGCCGCTTGCCGACAGCGAACTCGGCCACCCAAATCGAGATGAGGCAGTACCTGGTCGGACAGTAGGGCATACCATTCGTCTACCGTCATCGAGTCCGGTGACTCGGCGCGTAACCTGAAAAATGGTAGGCCGGTCGCCGCGATTAGGCTGTTTTTCATTGCATCGTGGCCAGCATTTTCCGGTACGTCATGAAATCGACTGTCCAGTTCAAAAACTGCTACAGGATCGCCTTCATCAGGGATGATTAGGACTGCATCAAGGCGACAATTTCTTCCATAGCGTAGGGTCTTTGCATTGATTGTATTTACTCGGTCCAATGACACAATTTGATCCAGAGGATAATTCGGTAGTGCCAGCAATCCAGGGAAACGTAGAGACAGCGCCCGCAGAAAAGTACGCTCCTGCTGACTGCGAAATACGGATCGGCAAATTCCAGAAGCATCCGAAAGCCGCCCATCCCCTAAAAACATTTGCATGATTTGCACGACCCGACGTACCTGCAGAATTGCCTGTTCTGAGGATCCGGGGACTGACTTGCATTTTGTTTTTACTGAACTCTGAGCAAGGACGCGCTCCTCTTTTCTTCTAACTTGTCTCGCTAGTTCGGATAGATCGGCAGAGTCGAGTAGGGTGGCAAGACGCAAAATCGCTTCCAGTGGCGCCACGATGCAACGGTTGAGCAATAACGAAGCGTATCGGTTTGACCAGTCATTCCTCGGAACCTCTGCATCGTCTAGCAACAGGCAAAGTCCCTCTCCACCCAGAGCCTTCAGAAAATCCCTCGGTGGGGTCGTCATGCGTTCAAAAGCGGCCAAAAATAGCTTGTGATCACGCTTGGCAAGCAGATGTTGAAGGTGCTG
>Ga0316605_10002212_pt1 | contig 11070 bp, 8 predicted proteins | sample OWC_soil_day20_n_FD_207666 | JGI IMG/M metagenome (GOLD analysis project Ga0316605, IMG submission 207666) | Wetland soil microbial communities from Old Woman Creek delta, Ohio, United States - OWC_soil_day20_noCT | ecosystem: Environmental > Terrestrial > Soil > Wetlands | place: USA: Ohio... | reverse complement strand
AGATCATCCGCTTCGTTCTCAATGCTGTTGACCCTGACCAGTGAATCGCGGATGTATTGACCATCCTTGAAATGTCTCAGGTTGAGGATTGCCTTGTGCAATTCGACAACCTGATCGTGGACAAGGCCTGCCAGAGCTTCCTGTTCGGTGGAAATCTTCTTCACCTGATAGAGTGTCAATCGCGTGCTCGCGCCCTGGATGTAATCAAGGATGTCGTCCAGCTTTGAGGCCAGTGCATGAATATCTTCACGGTCAAACGGCGTCAGGAACGTCGCCCCCAGTTCGGAAAAGATGGTATGGGTGATCTCATCCCCCCGGTGCTCCAGTTCCTCGATGCGCTTGATCTTCTGTGCCCGTTCTTCCTTCGATATCGCATTGGACATCAGTTCCCTGAATACCTGTGCAGCTAGGAGAAGGTTGTCCACATCCTTCTCGAAATGCTTGAAGAATTTGTCTTCTTTCGGTATCAACGCATGGAGAATGGATTCAATCCTCATAGGACACCTGGGTGTGAGGTACTATGCTGGAGGACACTCAGCTGCCGGAATGCAATCCGGAGGCAAGGGGAAGCAAGAACAACCAAGAACTGTCAGGCAGAATATACTGCAAATCAAAGAAGCACGCAACTGACAGGAGGGCCTTGTCTGAGACAGGCCTGTCTGAGATTGCGATTGAATCCCTGAATCTGTATCATGGTGCCGCTGGCCGTGCAGGAGTGCCGGCCCATCGTACAGGAATGCAGACAATGACTTCACTGCGCAAGCCAAACAGACTCGCGTCTGAAAAGAGTCCCTATCTCCTTCAGCATGCCACCAACCCCGTTGACTGGTACCCCTGGGGCGAAGATGCGTTTTCAAAAGCGCGTGCCGGAGACCGGCCGATCTTTCTTTCCATAGGATACTCGACCTGCCACTGGTGCCATGTGATGGAAAAGGAGTCGTTCGAGAATCCGGAGATTGCCGGACTCCTCAATACGCTCTTCGTGCCGATCAAGGTGGACCGCGAAGAACGTCCAGACGTTGACCGCATGTACATGGCGGCACTGCAGGCGATGGGACAGCAGGGCGGCTGGCCGATGTCGCTCTTTCTGACGCCCGATCTCCGGCCATTCTACGGGGGAACGTATTATCCGCCGGAGAACCGGTACGGGCGCGCAGGCTTTCCGCACGTGCTTCGCAAAATCGATGAGATCTGGCGCTCCGAACGCAGCAAGGTGCTCGAGTCCGCCGGGAACATCATCGCGCATCTTGAGGAGATTGCCAGGGCCGGCGGAGGAGCAACCGTCGATGCAGAGGCCGTTGCTTCGGAGTGCTTGGAAGAATTTGCGGGGACATATGACGCAGACCGTGGCGGCTTCGGCGGAGCTCCGAAATTCCCCCGGCCGTCGGTGTTCCACTTTCTTGTGATGCATCACTATCGCACAGGAAACCAGGATGCGATCAGAATGACGGACACGAGCCTCCGGGCGATGGCTCGCGGCGGCATGTATGATCACGTCGGAGGAGGCTTCCACCGGTATGCGGTGGATGCAGCGTGGCGCGTCCCGCACTTCGAGAAAATGCTCTATGACCAGGCACAGCTTGTTCAGGCGTATCTGGACATGTATCAGATCACCCGTGATCCGTTTTTTGCCGGGATTGTGTCAGAGACGCTTGGATATGTGCTCCGCGATTTGAAGGGGAGAGACGGAGGGCTGTTTTCCGCTGAGGATGCGGACAGTCCGCGCCCGGAGAACCCGGAAGAACAGGGAGAGGGGGCATTCTATGTCTGGACCCGCGATGAAATCGTCCGACTGCTGCATGACGACGCCTCTCTGTTCTGTTATCACTATGGCGTCGAGGCAGACGGCAATGTGGACATGGATCCCCAGCAGGAATTTACCGGGCGGAATATTCTCTACAGGGCCAATGACGAAGCGGATACCGCGCGTTTCGCGGGGTGCACGGTCGACGACCTCCGGCCCCGCCTGGCTGCCTGCCGGCGGAGACTGTTCGAGGCACGGCTCACACGGCCACGGCCGCTGCGCGATGACAAGATCCTGACCTCCTGGAACGGTCTGATGATCGGAGCCCTCGCCCGGTCGGCTTCTGTGCTGGGCAATCCATCCTACCTTGCCGCAGCAGTACAGGGAGCGGAGTTTATCTTTTCAAAAATGTATGACGTCTGGGGAGGAGTACTCAAAAGGAGATTCCGAGACGGCGAAGCTCGCCATGAGGCCCATCTCGAAGATTATGCCTTCCTGACTGCGGGACTGCTCTCCCTGTACACGGCGTCCGGAGACCCGGCGTGGCTGGAGAGGGCGGTGGATCTCACCGTAACCCAGAATGCTCTGTTCTGGGATGATCAACAGGGTAGTTTTTTCGACACATCCGGCAGAGACAAGAGCGTCCTCCTGCGGATGAAAGAGCGGTATGACGGCGCAGAACCCTCAGGCAACGCGGTGGCTGCGGAGAACCTTTTACGGCTGGCTGCAATCACAGGAAAGGCGGAGTGGCGGGCAAAGGCGGAAGCCATATTCCACTCAAGCGCCCCGTGGCTGGAGCGGCAGCCATCAGTCATGCCCTACATGGTATCGGCGCTCTGTGCAACAGGAATGCCGGACTCACAGCTTGTGATCGTTGGAGAGGGTGATCAGGATGGGACCGTCGCCCTCCGGCAGGAGTTCTTCTCCCGGTTCCTCCCTACGACGGTTCTGCTCCAGTTGGGAAATCGTTCGGAGCAGGAGCGTCTTACACGGATTTCGCCCTCTGTGGCGCAGTTGTCCATGGTGGACGGAAGGCCGACTGCATACCTTTGCGAGAACTTCACCTGCCGGCTTCCCGTCACTGCGCCTGCAGAACTCGGGGCCCTGCTCGATGCACTGCAGCATCCCGCTCCCTGAAAGCCACAGGCTGGTCGCCAACCCCCCGGGGGATGCGCCTTCTTAAGTCCGCTGCCGGTTTGAGATGTACAAGCCGCCACTTCCGAGGAGGAGCATGATCACCGCCTGGACGGCAGTACGGTACGCAATCTCCGGCCCCGCGAAGAGCGCACGGTAGAGGAACCAGATGCCCAGGAGAACCAGGATGGAGTACAGGCCCACCATGATGCGAGTCGCCTTTGCACGGGTGGCGGGTGTGTCCTGGGCGAAGTATCGATTGTACAGAATGAGGCCGGTCATGGCAATCAGACCGAGTCCCGCGAAGATCAACCAGAACACCTGAAACTCTGCCGCCGCTCCCTCCTTGCCGACAAACGGCTTGAGCATGGCTTCGTACATCACGCCGCCCAGGTTCGAGCCGAGCAGGCTTCCCACGACTCCATACAGGAACGCATATCCCATGTACACCGCTTTCCGGTCCTGGGGAGCAACCAGGCCGACATAGCTGTAGTACTTGGGGTGCGCAGTCATCTCGCCGATGGAGAACACTGCGATGCCAAGGATGAATATCCAGACGGTGGTCGCGAACGAGAGACAGACGAATCCGATCACGCCGATGAAGATGCCGATGACCATTGCACGCAGTGGAGGGACGTTTTTGACCAGCCGGCTGACCAGGACCTGCAGCAGGATAATCGTGCCGGCGTTGATCACCGTGACATGCTCTGCATCGAATTGAAGAGGAATGCCGATGGATGCAAAGAACGCATTGACGGGTTCCGGGTTGATGAAGTCACGGAGGAACCAGAGGACTGATCCGAAGTTCTGAAAGTAAAGAATCCAGAATCCCGAGTACGTGAAGATCATCAGCATGAAGCGGGCGTCACCCAGTACTTCCGCGGCACCGGAAAGCACCGCGCGAACGGTCTTCGTATTCTCCGGCCTGGGCGGGTCCCGGTAGAGGAACACCGTTGGCAGGAGCATGAGGGCGCAATAGAGTGACGAAGCGATGAAGACATAATTCCAGGAAAACCCTTTCAGCAGGCTGACTACCAGCGGCGCCAGAAACGCGCCGAGGTTGATCATCCAGTAGTAGATGCCAAACCCGAATCCCGAGTTCTCTTCTGTGGTGGTCCGCGCGATCGTGCCGGAGATGATCGGCTTGAAGAGGCCGGATCCGGTTGCCATGATCAGGAGTGATGTAAACACCGCGCCGTAGCCGGACATTTGCCCGCTCAGGAAGTAGCCTGTGGCCAGGAGCGAGAACGCGATCATCAACATCCGCCGGTATCCATATCGGTCCGCCAGCGCTCCACCCAGGATCGGGAGGATGTATGTGCACGCGTAGATCAATCCCTGCAGAAATCCTACGGATTGCTCGGTGAAGCCAAGGCCGCCTTTGGCGACAGCGTCCGTGAGATAGATTGCGAGGACGGAGTTGAGGCCGTAGTACGCGGCCCGCTCGAACAACTCCATGACATTGGCAATCCAGAACGAGCGTGTATAGCTGCGCACGAGACTGAAGCCCCGGGTTGTGCTCATACGTACGGCTTTCGGCGGTTGAAAAGAAGGGGAGTTAATGCGCCGGGCGGCGAAGTGTCCACCCTGGATGTCGGCTTTTGATATGCTCGGATCCCTGTTCAAGGTCTGAGGCGAGCTGCCTGGCGAACCGCTTAGCCTGATCTCCGTCCAGGAACCAGTCGGAACTCACGCGCCTGTTGCAGAGAAATGTCTTCCTGTAGGTCCGGACAACCCAGGGGGTCCCAAGATTCTTCGGGTTCTCTACAACGACTGAAAATCCGTTGACGGTCTGTCTGGTGGTTTCCACAATGCGGCTTGCGGTATCAGAGGAAATATCGTTCATTTAGTATAGTCAGAAGTGGAGAGAAGAGCAAGCAGATCATGATTGACCTCTTTGTCAACAAAACGGTGACCATCCCGTCCGGTGAGATCCGGTTCCGGTTCACACGAAGCGGCGGTCCGGGCGGGCAAAACGTCAACAAGGTTGAGACCAGCGTGGAGCTGCTGTTCGACGTGCGGCAATCAGCGGCGTTTTCCCAGGTCCAGCGCGATCATCTTCTTTCGACATTGAAGAAGCGGCTCGACGCCGACGGTGTCCTTCGCATCACTGTTCAGGATTCGAGAAGCCAGTGGAAGAACAGGGAGACCGCGCTGACCAGGCTGGCCGACTTGCTCCGGCGGGCGCTTGTTCCACGAAAGAAACGGATCCCCACAAGGATTCCGCGGGGGGCCCGGGAGGAACGCATCATAGCGAAGCGGCGAAGGGGGGAGAACCTGAGGAATCGCCGGGCCTTGGATTAGGAGCAACAGACTATCATCCTGGCTCTCATTCAAGGATACCCAGGACCACCCCTCACCACACCTCTCCCCGGCTCTGCTTCCAGTCGTCTGAGGGCCATGCCTGAATCCCCACGGGACCGCTCGGGAACAAGGGAGGGATATTATGCGTTATGATATGTATGATTTACACGATTAAGACGTTTTGTAATGAATTCCAGGAGTCAGTCAGCTAATGAAACGTCAGTACATTCTGATTTTCGTCCTCTCGATCATCTTCATTTCTCACAGCGCTCGCGCCCAGATGGGGTCCATCAGCGGCCTTGTCGTCGACCGGTCCACGCAGGAACCCCTCCCGGCCGCCAACATGCAGGTTCTCGGAACCACTCTCGGAGCATCCACGAACACTGAGGGCGAGTTCACGCTCGCCAGCGTCCCGGTCGGAGACTACCGCATCCGGGTTTCGCTTGTTGGTTATGAACCCCTTGTCCTGAGTGACATCATCGTGGCGACGGGACGCCCGACGGAGCTCCGGATCCAATTGGTTCAGTCAGAGATCGGACTCGAGGGGGTGGAAGTGCGTGCAAGTTATTTCCAGAAGTCCCCGGATGCCCCGGTCAGTGTCCAGAAACTCTCGTACGAAGAGATCAGACGTTCTCCGGGCGGTTTTGAAGATGTAATCCGGGCGATCTCCGTACTGCCCGGCGTGGCGCAGGTTCAGGTCGGCCGCAACGATCTCGTCGTTCGCGGCGGCGCTCCCGGTGAGAACCTCTTCATCCTTGACAACGTCGAGATCCCCAACATCAACCACTTCGGCGCCCAGGGTTCGGGCGGCGGCTCGCTCAGCTATGTCAATCTTGATTTCGTCCGCGAGACCTCGTTTTCAACCGGAGGATTCGGTGTTCGGTACGGCGACCGGCTTTCATCTGTTCTCAACATAGATCTGCGGGACGGCCGTTCGGATCAGATCGGCGGAAAGGCAACCATTGCGGCGACGCAGTTCGGGCTGAACATCGAAGGGCCGGTCAACCAGGACGGGTCCTTCATCTTCTCGGCCAGGCGCAGCTATCTGGACTTCATTTTCAAATCGGCCGGCTTTTCGTTCGTCCCCGAGTACTGGGATTTTCTCGGCCGCGTGAACTACCGGGTCGACCCGCTGAATGAGGTCAGCTTCATGGCGATCGGCGCCATCGATGATGTGAACTTCTTCGACCGGGATGCGGAAGACCGGTTTGATAACTCCCGTGTGCTCGGCACCGAACAGCGGCAATACGCCTCCGGTCTCTCCCTGCGCCACCTGTTCAACCGCGGGTTCGCAACGTTAACGCTGGGAAGGTCATTCATCACGTATGACGGCACGCAGAGGGATTCACTGCTGAATCCGATATTTGCCAACCAGTCCGATGAAAGCGAAACGAGTCTGCGAGCGGACGTCGTCTACAAGATTTCCTCTTCGTCGGAGTTCTCCGCAGGCTGGATCATGAAGCGGGCCAGGTTCCGGGCCAACCTCGCGCTCCCGGGTTTTGTCACCACCTTCGGCGACTCGCTGAACGTTCAGGTGACGGACTTTGCCACCGCCGCCACGAAAGGCGGTGCCTATGCCCAGCTCTCCCAGCGTTTCCTTGACAGGTTCGTGCTCACCGCGGGGGGACGTCTCGAATATTTTGATCTGCTCTCCACGAAGTTCGCTTTCGGCCCGAGAGCATCGCTGAGTTATGAGATCAACCCGGTAACTACAGTCACGGGAACCTTCGGTATGTACCATCAGAGTCCCTCCTATATCTGGCTGGTGGCGAATCGCGAGAACCGGGAGCTGGATCCGATCCGGGCCGACCAGTACATCCTGGGCGTCGAACATCTCCTCCGCCCTGATCTCAAGGTACGGGTGGAAGGATTTATCAAGGACTACAGAAGGTATCCCGCCAGCCTGCAGCGTCCATACCTTGTTCTCGCGAACACCGGGGCGGGGTACAGCGGAACCGAGGATAATTTCTCCGCTTTCGGGTTCGACCGGCTGGCCAGCGAGGGGAAGGGTTACGCATCAGGCGTGGAACTGCTCATACAGAAGAAGCTCTCGGAATTTCCTCTGTACGGCCTGGCCAGTTTCACCTGGAGCCGCACGCGGTTCACAGCACTCGACGGTATTGAGCGGCCCGGAACATTCGATCAGGAGTACCTGTTCAACCTGAGTCTCGGGTATCAGTTTGACGAACGCTGGGAGGCGAGCTTTAAATTCCGTTATGCCTCCGGGCGACCGTACACGCCGTTCACCAGCACCGGGGCACAGAGAGTCGCAGAGTACAATTCGCAGCGCGTCAAAGCCGGTCATGGCATGGATATCCGCGTCGACCGCCGCTGGAATTTCGCGGCCTGGGACCTCATCGCGTATCTGGATATACAGAACGTGTACAACAACAAGTACTCCGGCGGAGTGCGGTGGAATGCGAGGGAGCAGCGCGTCGAAACCAATGAAAACGCAATCGGCCTGCTGCCGTCCATTGGCATCAGCGCGGAATTCTAGGGTTTGGGGTGTTGACTCTTCAACGGAAAAGTTGTATAGTTCAATATTATGAACTTCAAAGCGACCATACTGTTCCATCATCACCACCATTGCGGTTCCCGCACCATTGCGCCTGGTGGTTAATGGAATGGTATGCTGAGCAGATCTCATCGCAAAAGCCCTTCTTGGACCCCCAGGAGGGGCTTTCGGCTTTTAGAGGAACCATGGATACCACTTTTGCAGCGTTGCCGCCGGGTTTCAGGGACCTGGCATTCGATGACGCGGCCTCCCGCCGCACGATGGACACACTGCTCGCAGGGATGTTTGCAGCGCGCGGATTCAGGGAAGTCCTCCCGTCAGGGATCGAGTTCCTCGATGTCTACACGCGCGGGAACCAGAGCATTTCTGAACGGGCGTTCAAATTCCTGGACAGGGAAGACCGGCTGCTTGCGCTCCGTGCTGATTTCACGCCGGCAGTCGCCCGCATGGTCGCTACCCGGTTCGGATCGGAAGCCGGTGTCCTCCGGATCTGGTACAGCGGCAATGTCTTCAGGCGGGTTGAGGGACGCAATGGAGGCTATGCCGAATCCTGGCAGGTCGGTGCAGAGCTGATCGGCCAGGAATCGATCGAGCACGACTGCGAGACCATCGTCCTTGCCCTGGAATCCCTCTCTGCGCTCGGCATGGAGTCCGCAGGTGTCCATATCAATCATGCAGGTGTGTTCCGCGGCATTCTGAATGCCCTGGATCTGCCGGATGGAGCGCGTGATCGCCTCAAGTCCGAGATCGACCACAAGGATGCGCGCGCCCTCGCCAATCACATGGAAGAACTCGGCGTCCCCGCGACCATCGGTGAACAGGTTCATGTCCTGGCCCGCTGCATCGGAGGGGTTGAAGTCCTTCATGAAGCTGCCGGAGTCCTCCGGCATGAGGAGTCCCAGAACGCCATCGCTCATCTTCAGTCCGTCGCGGATCGACTGGGGAGCTGGCGCGACCGGGTGACATTCGATCTGACCGAGATCGACGAGCTGGAGTACTACACCGGCATCATGTTCACCTTGTTCAGTCCCGCCCGGCGCAGCCCCCTCGGCATGGGCGGGCGGTATGATTCGCTGTTGCGGGCATTCGGCAGCGACCGTCCGGCGGTGGGCTTCTCGCTCTTCATGGACAGCATCCTGGAGGGGCGATGAGAACAACATTACTGATCGCGCTCCCGAAAGGGCGACTGTTCGACCCGGCACTCGGCCTCCTCTCCCGTGCGGGCATCTCGACCGATGGCGGCCAGGGTTCACGCAAACTTACATTTCAGGACAGTGAAGGAATCTATGAATTTGTCGCGCTGAAACCCGCGGATATACCGGTCTACGTCGAATCGGGTGCGGTCGATGCCGGCATCGTCGGAAGCGATATCCTCCGCGAACAGGATTTCTCCGTGTACGAGCCGCTCGACCTGCACATCGGTTTGTGCCGCATGGTGCTCGCCGCCCAGGACGGGGTGGACCTTCAGCAGGTGCAGCACATGCGCATCGCGACGAAGTATCCGCGCACTGCGACCCGCTTCTTCGCCGCACGCAGCCGGCACGCACATATCGTCCGGCTGGAAGGTTCGGTCGAGATTGCGCCGCTGCTGGGACTGGCGGATGCGATCGTGGATCTTGTGGAAACCGGACGGACACTTCGGGAGAACGGTCTCACGGCTGTGGAGGACGTGTCTCGTGTCAGCGCCAAACTCATCGTCAACCGCACTGCGATGAAAACCCGTGCCGGGGCAGTGCGGTCTCTTATCACGTTGCTGGACAAGGTGGTCTATGCGAATTCTTGACTACGAAAAGGATCGCGAGGCGATCGACGGTCTCCTGAAGCGGCGTACCTCTATTGATGACGGAGTGCTCGCCCGTGTACGCGACATCCTGCGGGACGTCGAACAGCACGGAGATGAAGCAGTCCTGCGATACACGCGCGAATACGATTGCCCGGACATTGATGCACTGGGGCTGAAGGTGCAGACGGACGAAATAAAGAGAGCGTATGAAGCGGTGGACAAAGAGTTTCTCCGTGCGCTGAAGCAGGCGCGGCGCGCCATTGCACGGTACCACAAACGGCAGCGTCCATCCTCCTTTGTCATCCGTGAGAAAGGGCTCCGGCTGGAGCAGCGGTTCACACCGCTCGAGAGGGTGGGAATCTATGTGCCTGGAGGAAAGGCTGCCTACCCATCCACGGTTCTTATGAACGCCATCCCCGCGCAGATCGCCGGAGTCCGGCAGATCGTCATGACTACTCCGGCTGGGCGTGACGGCAGGATCGCTCCAGAGGTGCTCGTTGCCGCCGCCGAATGCGGAGTCTCAGCAATCTATCGTATCGGTGGGGCGCAGGCTGTAGGCGCACTGGCATTCGGCACAGCGACCGTGCCCGCAGTCGACAAGATCACCGGTCCTGGCAATGCATACGTCGCGGCCGCCAAACAGCTTGTGTACGGTCGCGTCGGCATTGACATGATCGCCGGGCCGACGGAGGTGGTGGTCATCGCCGATGAAACAGCTGATCCTGTGTTTGTTGCCGCTGACCTGATCGCCCAGGCTGAACATGACCAGGATGCGACTCCGATCGCAATCGTCACATGTAACCTGCTCATTCCGGAAATCACAGCACAGATCACCCAGCAGCTGGAACAGAATCCCCGCCGGCCCATTGCCGCGGAGGCCTTCGAGCGGCATGGACTGCTGATTGTCGTCCCTTCTCTCCGCGCCGCTGCGGAGATAGCGAACGCCATCGCACCGGAGCATCTCGAGATCATGACGGCAAAGCCGCGCCGTGTCGCGCGCAGCATCCGAAACGCAGGTGCGATCTTTGTCGGATGCTGGACTACCGAGGCGCTCGGCGATTATGTCGCTGGTCCGAATCACACGCTTCCGACCTCCGGGACTGCCCGTTTCAGCTCGGCACTGAGTGTCTATGATTTCCTCAAGTTCAGCAACGTGATCGAATCGGGCAGGAGACGAGCTGCGGCCATGGCCATCCACGGAGAGGTGCTGGCGAAGGTGGAAGGATTGTACGGGCACGCCGCCTCCATGGCCCTCCGGAGGAGAAAGCCATGAAGCCCCTGCTCCGGCCGGAGATTCTGGATCTTGCGGAGTACCATCTGGTGCAGTATCCGCATACGATCAAGCTGAACCAGAATGAGAATCCGTACGAGCTTCCTATGGACATCAAGCGGGAGATCCTTGAACGACTCGCCTCGGCTCACTGGTCACGATATCCCTCGTTCATCCCCCAGGAACAGATCGACCTGGTGGCCCGGCACGCCGGCTGGGTCCCCGATGGGACACTGCTGGGAAACGGCTCAAACGAGCTTCTGCAGCTCCTTTTCATGGCGGTGCTCGAACGGGGCAAATCGGTCGTTATCAGTCAACCC
>Ga0316605_10002209_pt1 | contig 11081 bp, 10 predicted proteins | sample OWC_soil_day20_n_FD_207666 | JGI IMG/M metagenome (GOLD analysis project Ga0316605, IMG submission 207666) | Wetland soil microbial communities from Old Woman Creek delta, Ohio, United States - OWC_soil_day20_noCT | ecosystem: Environmental > Terrestrial > Soil > Wetlands | place: USA: Ohio... | reverse complement strand
GACCGGAGGTCTCCCGACGCGACCGACCGGATCGCGGCCGTGGAGGCATGGGCCTCGGGCGAAGTCGCGGCGGGCCGCGAGGCAACGCTGCTGGCCGACTTGGCCGCCCGCTACCCTGGCCTGCCCCGCGACGCCGTCCTCGACTTCTGCGCCGGGATGCGCGCCGACCTCGCCGGGATGCGCCCCCTCGACGACGCGGATCTCGATCGCTACTGCTACCAGGTGGCCGGGACCGTCGGCCGGCTGATGACGGCCATCCTGGGCTCGGAGCCGGGCCGGGCCGCCGAGGCCGACCTGGCCGCCCGGGCCCTCGGCCGGGCGATGCAGCGGACGAACGTCCTCCGCGACGTCATCGAGGATGCGCGGGCCGGCCGCGTCTACCTGCCCGAGGACGCGCTGGTGGCCGCAGGGGTCGACCCGGCCGGCGCCGCGGCGCGACTGGCCGACCTGCCCCGGCTCGAGGCGGCCACCCGTCGACGACTGCTGGCCCCCCAGGTCACCCGGGCGGAGGCCGACTACCGGGTCGGGATCGCCGGGATCGGCCTGCTCCGCCACGGACGGCGGGCGGTCCTGGCGGCAAGCCGCCTGTACCGCGAGATCCTGCGCGAGGTCGAGCGCGACAGGTACGGCGCGAGCGGCCGGCGCGTCGTGGTCGGGCGGACACGGAAGGCCTGGATCCTGCTCGGCTCGCTGGTCGCCCGCCCCCGCCCGCCCCTGGCACGCTGAGACCGGGCCATGCTCGACGTGGGCGGCCTGCCGGTGGCGATCGCCGGCCTCGCGCTCGCCCTGGGCTACGTCATCGGCTCGTTGCCGCTCTCCGCGGCCGTCGGACGGGCGTTCGGCGTTGACGTGGCGGCAGGAGGCGAACGCAACCCCGGCTCAGCCAACGTCTGGGCGCTGGCCGGACCCCGGGCCGGCATGCTGGCACTGGCGGGCGACCTGGCCAAGGGCGCGGTGCCGGTCGCCCTGGCCGGCGCCCTCGCCGGCTGGTGGGCAGGCTGGCTGGCGGGCCTCGGCGCAGTCGTCGGGCATGCCTGGCCGGCCCTCGGGCGGCTGCCAGGCGGTCGTGCCGTGGCGACGTTCGGCGGGGCTGCGATCGCGCTCTCGCCGGCGGCCGGGGCGATCGCCGTCGCCCTCTGCCTGGTAGCGCTCGTGCTGGCCGGGCGCGTCGCTGCGATCGCGGTCGGTGTCGGTGCGTACCCGCTGCTCTTCTTCCTGGTCGAGCGGGATCCGGCGCGGCTTGCCGCCGTCCTCGTCCTGTACGGCGTCACCCTGGCCCGCTATGTCATCACCTGGAGGCGGCGAACGAGCACGACCGCAGGTTGACCGCGGCCGGGTTCCGGGCGGCAATCACCCTCGGCCGCTCCGGTCCGCGTCGCCCAGCTCGCAGCCGGGCGCGGCGTAGAGCCCCCCATCCGCCCGGAGGCGTGGCGCGAACTGTGAGCGTGACAGCCAGCGCGATGATCCTCCCGGCCACCTCGACCGCCCGACCGCCGTGGTGGTGTACCCTCGGGGCTCCTGCGCCTGCCCGCCGCGGCCGACCGATCGCGGCGCTGGCGCCCGCAGCGGAGGCAGAGCGGCGCGTGATCGATGTCCTGGCGGCCGAACAGAAGCGCGCCGAGGAGGCCGCGCTCCTCGGGCGGATCGCGGCACACGACGAGCGGGCCATCGAGGCGCTCTACCGGCTCTACTCGGGACCGCTCTACTCGCTCGCCTACCAGGTCACCCGGTCCGATCGATTCGCCCAGGACGTGGTCCAGGAGGTGTTCGTCGCTGTCTGGCGGGACGCCGGCCGGTTCGACCCGGCACGCGGATCCGTCGGGGCCTGGCTCTTCTCGCTCGCCCGCCACAAGGCGATCGACCTTGTCCGCCGCGAGGCCACCGTCCGGCGCCACACGGCCAACGTCGACCTCGAGTGGGAAGTCGCGCCCGACGACGTGGACGAGGACGCCTGGCTGCGCGTCCGGCGAGACGCGGTCCGGGCGGCGATCGCCACCCTGCCCGAGGCCCAGCGCACAGCCCTCGAGCTGGCCTTCTTCGCCGGCCTTACCCACGTCGAGGTGGCCGAGAAGCTCGGCATCCCGCTGGGCACCGCCAAGACCCGCATCCGAACCGCGCTGCTCAAGCTCCGGGAGGTCATCGGGCCGGCCCTGTCCGAGGCCGAGGCGGCGACGCCATGAGCCACGACGACCACCGCCGGCTGGCAGCCGGCCGGATCCTCGAAGACCTCGACGCGGCCGAATCGGCCGTCCTCGACGACCACCTGGCGGCCTGCGAGGATTGCCGGACGGAGCTCGGCGCGCTGGGTGAGACGGCGGCCCTGCTTGCCCTTGCCGCACCGCAGCGCCGCCCGCCGGCCTCCCTGCTCGAGCGGGTGACCGCCTCCATCTCCGAGCTCGGTGATCTTCCGGCTGCGCGCCCCGCCACGACCGATGCTCTCGCCACGACCGCCCTCGCCTTCGCGTCGGACGCGGCGCTGGCCTGGTCGCCGCCACCCGGCCTCACCCCGAGGGCCGGGGGAGCGCGGGCGGTGCGCGACGGGCGGCCCGCGGCGGCGGATGGCCGGCCGCGTGACCATTGGCCTCTTCGTACCACCTGGACGGGGCAGCGCTGGACATCGGTGGCCGGATTGGCCCTGGCGGCGGTCCTCGTCGTCGCGGTAGCTGGCTTCGGCCTCAACACCGTCGCGCTGCAAGGGCGGCTCGCCGCCGCCGAAGCGGCCGCCGAGACCGCCCTGGCGGACGCGGATGCCGCCCGCGCCGTGTCCGCGACGGCCCGTGCCGAGGCCGGCCGGGCGCGTGCGGAGGCCGATGCCGCGCAAGACCGGACGGAGGCGCTCACGGCGGAGATGGAGGCCATGAGCAGTGCCGTCGGCGTCGCCATGGCGCCCGGCCATCGAACCGCCGCCCTCACCGCCGAGCCAGCTGCGCCAAGCCTGGCAGCCTGGACCGTGTACGTGCCGGGGACCACCCAGGCCCTCCTCGTCGCCCGCGGCCTGCCCCCGGCCCCGGCCGGCCATGTCTACCAGCTGTGGTACGCGGACGCCGCCGGTGTCCATGCCATGGCGACCTTCACCTGCACCGCCGGCACGACCTGCGTTGTCCCGTTCGGCGTCGACCTGGGCGGCGCGGCGGCGGCCATGGTGACGGTGGAGCCGGAAGGGGGCTCGGCCGGCCAGCCAGGCCCCCAGATCGCCTTCGGCGAGCTCGAGGGCTGACCGGCTCCCCTGCGCCTAGGTTGGCTGCACCCGCTGGCGTCGTCCGTGAACGGTCGCCGCGAACACCCAGGCGAGCATGATCGCGGCCAGGCCGAGGGTGAGGAGCTGCTCGGCGCCGAAGGGGCCCAGCACCGCCGGGTCGCGCCAGGTCGTCGCGACCGCCGCCCGAGCGAGGGCCCAGAGGGCGATCGCCACGGCGAAGAGGCGGCCATCGGCCCGGCGGAGCACGCTGCGGCGCGCGATCAGGATCACGATGACGAGCACGAGCAGGGTGGCTCCCGCCTCGTAGAGCTGCGACGGATGGGCCGGCGTCGCCGGATCGACGCTGCCCCACGGGCCGGCGCCCAGGTAGGCAGTCGCCCAGGGCAGGTCCGACGGCATGCCCTGGCCCGAGCCCCCGAGCGCCATCGCCGCCTTGCCCAGGGCGAGCGCCAGGAGGACCGGGCCGGCCGCGATGTGCAGCCAGCGTCCGACCGGCGCGTCGAGCAGGGCGGCGACATAGACGGCAGTCAGCAGACCGCCCAGCACGGCCCCGCTCAGGCTCAGGCTGCCGAGCGACGGGTCGAGCAGCGTGCCCGGCTCGGCCTGGTAGTAGTCGAGATGGGCGATGCCGTAGAAGACCCGGCCGAGGACGACCGCCCCCGGGACCGCGCCGAGGACGATGAACAGCAGGTCGTCGCGCCGGAGATGCCAGCCCTCGCCCTCGTGCTCGACATCGTCCCGGGGCTCCTCGCCGCCGATCCAGCCCTCGTAGCCCGGCGTCCGTCCGGCGATGACGGCCAGCCACGAGATGCCCGCCAGGACCGCGAGGGCGATGCCGACCGATTCCCAGCGGATGGCGCTGTCGCCGACCACCAGGTACGCATTGAAGTCGAAGGCGTTGACGGCCCGGGGTAGCGTCGGCTGGCCCATCACAGCTCGCCGAAGGCGACGGCACCGCGGATCACCGTGGCCAGCACCTCGATCCCGTCCTCGCCGGCCGCCCAGGCATCGGCGGGGACCGCGGTGGGATCGGCCGACAGGACCACCATGTCGGCAGGGAAGCCGAGGGCGAGCCGGCCGGCCTCGTCGGCCGCTCCCGTCAGCCAGGCCCCTGCAGCGGTCCAGGCGTGGAGCGCCTCTGCCACCGACGGGGCGGGCGCGGTCGACAGCCGCCTGCCCGACGGACCGGCATGGCGGAGGGCCGACCGGATCCCGGCCAGCGGCGCGCCCGAGGTGACCGGGCGATCCGAGGCGAAGGCGAACGGCACGCCGGCGGCCAGGAGATCCGCGTAGGGCATGATCGCGGTGCAGCGTTCGTCACCGAGCCGCTGCCGGTACGCGTCGCCGGCCCAGGCCACGAACTCGGGCTGCAGGACAACCGCCAGCCCGGCCCGGGCGACGGCGGCAACCGCGGCGGGCGCCAGCAGGATGGCGTGCTCGATCCGGTGCCTTCTCCCCGCCACGTGGACTGCCCCCTCGCAGGCGGAGAGGACAGCCGCGATCGCTGCGTCTCCGATCGCGTGGGTCGCCACGACCCAGCCGGCCGCGGCGGCCCGTCGCAACCGCTCGGCCAGCTCGGCAGGATCCATCGTCGGGCGACCCGAGCTGCCTGGTTCGTCGACGTACGGCGCCGCCAGCCAGGCATCGTGGGTGGTGATCGCCCCGTCCGCGAACAGCTTCGTCGCGGCAACGGCGAGCCGATCGCGCGCATCAGCCGGGATCCCGCTGGCCCACTCGTCGGGGGCCGGCAAGGGGCCATCCGCGGAGGGGGCGAGCCGGACGAGGCCGGGCATGACGGCGACCCGCTGGGGCAGCGTCCCATCGCCGACGGCCGCGGCGTAGGCCGCCAGCTCGACGGCAAGGGAGCTGGTCGCCCCCAGGTCCGCATCGGTGACCGCCGTGACACCGTCGGCGGCCAGGGCGTGGCCGGCACGGCGCAGGGCATCGGCCGCCTGGCGGGAAGTGAGCTGCGGGAGCGCGGCTCTGAAGAGGCCGTCGGCATCCGAGCCGGTGATGACACCGGTCGGGCAGCCGTCCTCGTCCCGCTCCACGACGGCGTCCTGGTTGGTGGGGGCGACGGTGGGGGGGTCGATCCCGGCCAGCGCCAGCGCCAGGCTGTTCGCGACGACGGCATGCCCGGACCGGTGCTCGAGCAGGACGGGCCGATCGGGCACGGCGCGGTCGAGCTCACCGCGGGTCGGATGGCGGCGCTCCACCCAGCGTCCCTGGTCGTAGCGGGCCACCAGCCAGGCGTCCGGCTCGAGCGCGGCGGCGTGGCGGGCGAGCAGGTGAAGGGCGGCCCGCAGGTCGGGCGCCTCGTCGAGCGACGGGTGCCCGGCCGACAGACCCTCCCAGAGCGGGTGGGCGTGTGGATCGACGAACCCGGGAGCCAGGCAGCGCCCGTGGAGGTCGATCACCGTCGAGTCCGGCCCCGCCAGGGCGATGACCTCGGCATCCGAGCCGACGGCGAGGATCCTGTCGTGGGCGAAGCAGATCGCCGTCGCCCGCCGGCCGGCCGCGTCGGGCAGGTCGGGCCGGCCCAGCGACCGGGTGGCCGCATCGGAGGGCAACGCTCCGGCCAGGGTCAGGACGGTGCCGCCGTGGAGGACGGTGTAGTGGTGGGTCACGGTCCCGGAGTCTAGCCCGTGTGGGCGGTCCGCTCACGGCCCGCGCACGGAGTCATGGCACGCGGCGCCGTCTCGCCCCGGGCAGACCGGACACGCCGAGGCCCCGGCTGGAGACCGGGGCCTCGGACGAAGGCGGCGCGTCGAGGGCGGCTTCGGCCGCCAGTTGGCTTACGGAGTCGCGGCCACGGCCCCGTCGGCCTGGAGCAGGCCGGCGCCGACCGCGTCGCAGGGGACGCCGTCGCAGTCGGTGTCCCACGGTACCGAGTAGAAGCCAGGGCCCGTCGTCGTGTTGAACGGATCCCAGACCAGGGGCGATCCCGTCGGGGCGAGCGGAAGCGCGGAGCCCTCGAGGATCGCCTCGACCTCGGCCTGCACCAGCCCGGGGTTCTTCTGCAGGACGAGGGCGGCGACGCTGGCGACGTGCGGGGTCGCCATCGAGGTGCCGCCGACGTAGTAGAAGTTCCCGGGGTTGCCGCCGACGAGGTCGCCGATGCCGCGCGACCACCACGGCAGGTGGGCGTAGTTGCCGTCGCCGGGGTACGGTCCCCGGACCCACGAGCCGGGTGCGAGGACGTCGAGATCCTGCTCGTGGACATCCTGGCGCTCGCGGCTGCTGAAGTCGCTGACATAAACGTCGTCCACGACGGCGGTTCCCTCGACGGTGTCGCCGGAGCCGGCGTAGAGGGCGGACAGGTTGCCGGCCGTCCCCGTGCCACTGCCGCGGACGTTCTGGAGCCACCACATCCGGTAGCGCGCGCCGTTGGCCGGCGGGTTCCCGGACGCGCCGTCGTCGAGCCACTCGCCCGTCCAGCCGACCGAGCCGGCCGAGATGACCGGCGGGTAGGAGCCGGGCGCGCTCATGCCGAGCTCGCCGTCGTTGCTGGCGGCGGCCACGACGATGACGCCGGCCGCGATGGCCCGGTTGATCGCCGCCATCTCGACGACGCTGATCTCCTCGTTCGGCGCCCCGCCGAGGCTCATGTTGATGACCACGGGCTTGCCCTTGAGCACGCCCTCCTTCAGGTCCGTGACGTAGTCGATGCCGGCCGCGACCATCTCGTTCGTGCCGAACACGACGAGGCCCTGCTTCTGCAGGAGCGGATCGGGGCACTTCGGCAGGGCCGGCATCTGGTAGTCGGACAGCACCTTGACCGGGATGATCGTCGCGTTCGGGGCGATGCCACGGACCTGGATCGCCGGCAGCGCGAAGCCCCCGGCCAGGTCGGCGTTGGCCCTGTAGCTGTAGCCGATGATCGTGCTGGCGACGTGGGTCCCGTGGGTCGAGCCGCGCGAGCCGATGTAGGTCGTCTTGCGCAGCTGACCCTTCTCGACCTCCACGCCGCAGGGGTTCTTCCCGTCGACGGCGGCCTTGAAGTTGACCGGCTGCTCGAAGCCGACGCCCAGGTCGGCGCGCACCCGCGCCTTCGGGAAGTAGTCGGTCCAGTTGGACGTCAGGCCGGTGTCGAGGACGGCGACATAGACGCCCGCGCCCGTCTGGTCCACGTTCTCGATGTCGATGAGGTCGGAGTCCCAGGTGTGGTAGCCGCCGGCCGTCGTCGTCGACTTGGCGAACGGATTGCCGGCAAGGGTTGCCTGGGCGGTGATGAGCACGAGCGCCGCGGCGGCAATGACCGCGAGCGATCTCCGGGGTGTCCTCATGGGCACACTCCTCCATGGGTCGGCCGGCGCTGGGGGCGCCGCGTTTGGTGCCCATCACTCTAGACCGTTCGCGCGCGTGACGGTCCAGATCCTGGTTTCCGCACCGCGGCTGTGGTGCGCGCCGGCACCGGCCGTGGCACGGCACTGCCGGACGAAGGAGCAGCGGTCAGACGGGGAGCGCCTGGACCAGCTCGCGGACGCCCGCCGCCGAACGCTCCAGCTCCGCCTGCTCGTCAGGCAGGAGCGAGATCTCGATGATCCGCTCGACGCCGCGCTGGCCGAGCACGACCGGGACGCCGACGAACAGGCCGTCGATCCCGTATTCCCCACGGAGCAGCGCCGAGCAGGGCAGGATCCGGCGCCGGTCGCGGAGGATGGCCTCGACCATCTCCACCACCGACGCGGCCGGGGCGTAGTAGGCGCTGCCGGTCTTGAGCAGCGATACCACCTCCGCCCCGCCGTTGCGGGTGCGGTCCACGATCTCGGCGATCCGCTCGGCCGGCAGGAGCTCGGTGATCGGCACGCCGCCGACCGTCGAGTAGCGCGGCAGGGGCACCATCGTGTCGCCGTGGCCGCCGAGGACGAAGGCACGCACGTCGCGGACGGACACCTGCAGCTCGTCGGCGATGAAGTAGCGGAAGCGGGCCGAGTCGAGCACGCCGGCCATGCCCACGACTCGCTTGCGCGGGAAGCCGGACGCGGCCATCGCGACGTGGCACATCGCGTCGAGGGGGTTGGTGACGATGATGATGATCGCCTCGGGCGACACTGCCGCCGCCTGCTCGACCACCGACCGGACGATCGAGGCGTTCTTCTGGACGAGGTCGTCGCGGCTCATACCCGGCTGCCGGGCGAGGCCCGAGGTGACGACGATGATTCGCGAGCCGGCAGTCGCCTCGTAGTCGTTGGTGCCGACGATGTGGACGTCGTAGCCCACTACCGGTGCCGCCTCGGCCAGGTCGAGCGCCTTGCCTTGGGGCAGGCCCGGGACGATGTCGACCAGGCAGACGTCGGCCAGGCCGGTCTCAATGATCTGCTGGGCCGCGGTGGAGCCAACGTGTCCGGCCCCGATGATGGTGACCTTGCGCCGTGGTGCGCGCCGCGCGACGGGATCCATCGCTCCTCCTCGGGCGTCCGGGCCGGCCGGGACTTCGCCGGCGCGACGGTTGAGCTGAACGAGTCCGGGCCCGGACGTTCGCGGATTGTAGACCTACGGGAGGCGGCCCTAGAACCAGTTCGTCAGGCGGTCGCGCAGGCGGCGCGGGCGCGACGGCGGGTCGACCGTCGGCGGCCAGATCTCGGCCACCGCCTCCGCCAGGATCGCCTCCAGCCGGTCGGTGATCACCCGGGCGATCTCGAGCTCCTCTTTCGAGCCCTCGGCCGGGATGCTCCCGTTCCACGCATCGCCGGCCAGCTCGCGGGCCGTCCGCGGGGGCAGCAGCCGCTCTGCCATTCGCTTGCCGACGTACAGCTCCTCGGCCCCGGCGATGGCCAGCGGCACGATCGGGGCGCCGGTGCGCAGGGCGATGACCGCAGTGCCGCCGCGCAACGGGGTGGGGCTGTCGGGCGGCCCGCCGATCGTGCCCTCGGGCATCATCACGAAGACCGACCCGGCGCCGAGCACCGCCCGGGCCGCCGTCACGTGCTGCTCGATGCCGACACCGCCGCGCCACACGGGGAGCATCATCCCGGTGCGGTGCAGCAGGCGCTCCACCCAGCGTCGGCGGAACGCGGTGGCACCGCTCCCCAGGAACCACGGCTTCGGCTCGGGCGGGATGGCGAAGGCGATGAGGAACGGGTCGATCCAGCTGCGGTGGACCGCGGCGGCCAGGATGTAGCCACCGCCCCGGGGCAGGTGCTCTCGCCCCGTCACGTCCAGCCGCAGCCTGAGGAGCCCGAAGCCGACGAAACGGAGGAGCACGCGGAGGGCACGGACCAGCAGGCTGGCCGTCGGCTCCGGCTCTCGCCCGAGCCAGGCCAGGCCCTCGACGGCGTTGCCGCGCTGCTCGGCCAGCTCCTGGGGCCGCAGCCGGGCCGGTGCCCGTCGACGACGCTTCTCCGCCATTCGTCAGCCCTCCCCGGCGCCGGGCCTGCCGGCCGCCGGCAGTGCCGGGTCGTCCTCTGCCGACGGGACGGCTGCCGGCCGCGACGGGTCCGCCGCGAACATGGGGCCGGCGCCCGCATCGTCGTCCAAAGGAAGCGCCGCGGCGCGGGTCCTCCGCGCCCCGGCCGCGGTCCCGGGCCGGTGTCGCCAGGCCAGGATGGCCAGTGCCCCGAGCACGGCCAGGCCGGACAGGACGGACGCGGTCGGGATCCCGAAGAAGAGCCAGTTGTTGGTCCGCAGCGGCTCGAGCAGGAAGCGGGTCGTCCCGTACCAGACGAAGAACAGCAGGACGAGGTCGCCGTCCCTGACCCAGCGCACGTGGCGACCCACCCAGGACAGGACGATCGCCCCGATCGCGCCGGAGATCGACTCGTACAGGAACAGCGGCTGGAAGTGGGCGTCGGCCGGCGTCGTGCCCACCGGCGGGCAGGCCCACGTCGAGGCACGGTGCTCGCAGTCGATGGCGATCCCCCAGGGCAGCGTCGTCGGCGGACCGTACAGCTCCTGGTTGAAGAAGTTGCCCCAGCGGCCGATCGCCTGCATCGTCAGGACGCCGATCACGGCCGAGTCTGCCCAGGGCGCCAGCGGCTGCTTCTTGTAGACGGCGTAGGCGACGCCGGCAATGAAGCCGGTCACGATCCCGCCGTACGCCCCGAGGCCCGTGTACGGCGGCAGCACGATGAGGACCAGGTTGTCCTTGTACAGCGCCCACTGGTCGATCACGTGGTAGATCCGGCCGCCGATCAGGGCGGCCACGGCCACGATGATCATGCCGTTGACCAGCAGCCCGGCATCCAGCCCCCGCCGGACGACCTCGCGGTGGACGACCCAGTAGACGGCCGCCAGGCCCACCGCGTACATGACGCCGTACCAGTAGACGTGGAGCGGGCCGATCGAGAACCAGATGGGCTCGGGAGTCCAGTCGATCATGGCGGCGAGTGTAGCGGTGTGCTCCCCGGAGCAGGAAGCCTCGTTTCGGCGGAAACGGACCCGGGGTCGAGCAGACCGCGGCCCCCCATCCGCGTGTAGCGCCCCGTCCGTATACTCGCGAGGATGTCGGCTGCCGGGCGCGCCAGCGCATGAACGACGAGTTCCAGGTCTGGGTCCTGCTGCTGGGTCTTGCCCTTGGCGCGGCCCTGGCCTGGTTCGCTTTCGGCAGCGGCGGCCGGGCCCCCGACCTCGAATCGCTGGAAAGCGAGGGGGAACGTTCGCTGGAGGCCGAGTGGCTGGCGCGCGAGCTCGAGCAGCAGGGCCGGACGGTGGAGCCCGCGGCGCTGGAGGCAGCCCTGGCTCTCCACCACGACCTGGCGACGGGGCGGACCGTCGACCGGGGCGAGGCCGCCGCGCCGCCTGTCGATCAGTAGGCTCCGACCAGGACTGGTTCAGCACCCGACCCGGCAGCGTCCACCAGCGAGACGCCGAAGCGCGTTCCCGGGGCGATCGGCCCGGCCATGACGGCCGGCCCCGCCCACCAGGCCGCGTCACCGGTCAG
>Ga0316605_10002208_pt1 | contig 11085 bp, 5 predicted proteins | sample OWC_soil_day20_n_FD_207666 | JGI IMG/M metagenome (GOLD analysis project Ga0316605, IMG submission 207666) | Wetland soil microbial communities from Old Woman Creek delta, Ohio, United States - OWC_soil_day20_noCT | ecosystem: Environmental > Terrestrial > Soil > Wetlands | place: USA: Ohio... | reverse complement strand
TGCGGAGAAGAAACTGCACTTATTCACAGTATAGAGGGCAAATCCGGGCGGCCTTCACCCCGCCCTCCATATCCTGCGGAAAAAGGCTTATATGGGAAACCAACCAATATCAACAATGTTGAAACATGGTGCAATATTCCTGTTGTAATATCCAAAGGAGGAGCATGGTTCACCGAAACAGGAACCGAGAAAAGTGCCGGGACAAAAGTTTTCTCTCTTGTTGGAAAGGTAAAAAATACCGGTCTTATTGAATTGCCTCTGGGTTCTACACTCGAAACCATTGTGTTTAAAATCGGAGAGGGAACGGGAACTCAAAAAAGGGTAAAAGCAGTACAAACCGGCGGCCCTTCGGGAGGATGTATTCCGGTTGAATATCTGAGCACTCCCGTGGACTACGAATCGCTTAATTCCCTCGGCTCGATAATGGGTTCGGGAGGAATGGTGGTTATGGACCAGGACAACTGTATGGTGGACGTCGCACGGTATTTTACGGAATTTTCAAATGGAGAATCATGCGGGAAATGTACCCCTTGCAGGGAAGGTCTTGCACAAACTCTTAAGATTATTACAAAATTTACCGAGGGAAAAGCTACAGAAACCGACATTCACACACTTGAACATCTAGGAAAAGTAATAAAGGCAACTGCTTTATGCGGTTTGGGTCAAACAGCGCCAAATCCTGTTCTCACAACTTTGAGATATTTCAGGGATGAGTACGACCACCACATGATTGAGAAAAAATGCGAACCGGGTATTTGTCAGAGTCTGTTTAGCGCTCTCTGCGAAAACAGCTGCCCTTTGCACATGAACATTCCAAGATATCTGCAGCTGCTTAAAGAAGATAAAGTGGAAGACGCCTTTGAATCCACACTCAGGGATAATCCGCTCCCTTCAACCCTGGGCCGTATTTGTCACTTCCACTGTCAGATGAAATGCCGGAGGGAAACCATTGATTCTCCGGTTTCACAGGGTGATATACACCGCTACATAGCTGATACTGTTTATAAGAGTGGCAACGTACAAAAGGTTTATGATAAAATAATAAAAGGAAAACTTCCTCTCACTCATAAACGAATTGCAATCATTGGAGGTGGTCCTGCCGGTTTGACTGCAGCCTATTATCTTGTACGTCTTGGTCACGATGTTACCATTTATGAATCCCAATCGGAAGCAGGAGGTATTCTGCGCTGGGGTATTCCTAAGTACAGGCTCCCTGCCGAAGTTCTGGATTTTGAGATAAAATTCATTAAGGATCTGGGAGTACATTTTGTTTTTGACACTATAGTAGGCAAAGACGTAAAGATGGAAGACCTGGAAAATGAATATAATACAATCATCCTTGCAATAGGTGCCCACAAAGACATCGATTTGACAATTGCAGGAAGCGAACTTGACGGAGTACTCTCCGGAATGGAGTTTCTGAAAGATGTTGCATTGGGCAATAAGCTTAATATCGGCAAACATGTGGTCATTATCGGAGCAGGCAATGTCGCAATTGACGCTGCCCGTACTGTTCAGAGATTCGGTTCCGATGTCACTGTTGTATACCGTCGTATGAAATCGGATATGCCTGCAAACAAAGATGAAATCAAGGGTGCGGAAATTGAAGGAGTTAACTTCCTGTTCCTTTGCAATCCTAAAGAGATTCTTGCAGACACAAGCGATAAGGTCCGCGGTATTGTTTTAATGAAAATGGCATCAGGAGACATTGACCTTTCGAATCGCCGTAAACCTGTACCTACAGGCGAATCCTTTATTCTTCCTTGTGACACTATAATTACTGCTATTGGTGAAGAGGTTGACGCAAAATTTGCAAAAGATTTCGGAATTAAAATATCCAGCAACGGAAATATTAATTCCGACCACTTCACATTCGTAACAAGCCATCCAAAAGTTTATGCAATAGGTGATGCAGTTACCGGACCTGCTACAGCGGCAGAAGCAATGGGAATTGCAAAGAAAGCAGCCGAAATTATCGACTACAACCTTATGAATAAGCGTCGCTTCCACAAATTGTTCCGTGGTTTTGAATACAGCGATGAAGTTCCTTTGAAACCAGAAGGCGGAAATCGTCACTATCCAACCAGAAGGCCATTTGAAGAGCGTGTTGGCAACTTTAAAGAGATAAATCTTGGTTACACAAAAGAACAGGCCTACGAAGAGGCATCAAGATGCCTGCGCTGCGATGTTCGAGTAATTGTAAATACTGAGGAGGAATAATAATGGAAAAGAAAAAAATAAACATAATAGTTGACGGCAAAGAATATCAGGTAACTGAAGGAAAGACAATACTGGAATCGTGCAGGGAAATTGGAATTAAAATCCCTACGCTTTGTTATCTGAAAGATATTTCTCAGAATGCATCTTGCGGAATTTGTGTAGTTGAAGTTAAAGGTGCAAGAACCCTTGTCAGGTCATGTATCAGCAAAGCAACAGAAGGAATAAATATTACAACTCACTCTGCTGCTATTAATATTGCACGCAAAACCAACCTTGAACTTCTTCTTGCCAACCACCCGAAAGATTGTCTCATTTGCGAAAGAAACGGCAATTGTGAATTGCAGGACTTGTCTGCATTGCTCGGCATCAAGGAGACTCCTTTTGAGAGGACAAAACCGGTTCCCAAAATTGACAACAGCTCGCTTTCGTTAATTCGCAATCCTGACAAATGCATATTGTGCGGCCGATGCATTGCTGTATGTGCCGATGTTCAAACTGTTTATGCGATTGATTTTGCAGGACGGGGACTTAAGAGCAAGGTTTCTACATATCTGGACCAGGGCCTGGGAAATGTAGCCTGCACAAACTGCGGGCAGTGCGCTTTGGTGTGTCCGACTGCTGCAATAATTGAAAGAGATGAATCCAAAGAAATAATGGCGGACATATATGACGATAATAAAATTGTTATTGTGCAAACTGCTCCTGCCATTAGAGTCGGAATCGGGGAAGCCATGGGCATGGACGAGGGAGCACTTGTAACAGGCAAAATGGTTGCAGCTCTCCGAAAACTTGGTTTCAGCAAGGTCTTTGACACCGATTTCGCTGCCGACCTCACAATCATGGAAGAGGGCTTTGAACTGATAAATCGGATTAAAAACAAAGGGACACTGCCAATGATAACCTCGTGTTCTCCGGGCTGGATCAAATTCATTGAACACTTTTTCCCTAAATCGCTGGATCACCTTTCTACATGCAAATCTCCTCAGCAAATGTTTGGCGCAGTAGCAAAAACATATTATGCCGAAAAATTAAATGTTGACCCCCGGAAAATTGTTGTTGTTTCAATAATGCCTTGTACCGCTAAGAAGTTCGAATGCAAAAGGCCGGAAATGAAGTCGGCCTTCCACTACTGGAAAGAAAAACTCAATCTCCCCGAAAAAGACAGCTTCTTCGATGTGGATTATGTTTTAACAACCAGAGAGCTTGCCAGAATGTTTAAAGTAACAGGAATCGACTTCAGCAATTTGCCTGAAGAGGACTTTGACCACCCTCTTGGAATTTCAACCGGTGCAGGTGTTATTTTCGGAGCCACCGGAGGAGTTATGGAGGCCGCTGTCAGGACCGCATATGAAGTAATAACCGGTAAGCCGCTTGATAAAATTGAACTGAATGTACTTCGCGGTTTTGAAGGCATTAAAGAGGCAGAACTTGACCTTAACGGAACAAAACTCAGGGTTGCCGTGGCGCACACCCTTAAAAATGCCCGTGTACTTCTTGAGCAAATTGAAGAAGGAACTTCTCCTTACGCTTTCATCGAAGTCATGACATGCCCCGGAGGATGCCTAGGCGGAGGCGGACAGCCAATACCTACAACCTGGGCCATTCGTCAGAAAAGATCAGATTCTCTTTATAAGGAAGACCGGTTAAAGCCTATAAGAAAGTCACATGAAAATCCTGCTATCAAGGCAATTTACGACGAATTCCTGAAAGAGCCGCTTGGCCATGTTTCACACGAGCTTTTGCACACAGATTATATTGAGCGTGGCATCTATTAAGTGAAAAAATAAATTATTATTAAGGATGGGAGGTTCACAGATACAATGTGAATCTCCTTTTCTTATATGATTGATTATGACAAAGAAAATATTAAATTTGTAAAACAAACATAACCCAATCCAACCCCTTTTGTGTTAACACTATGGTAATAGGAATAATACACAATATAACTGTCCTAATAGCTCTTTCGCTGCTCCATTTTATTTTTAGCAAAAAATCAAATTTTCGCTATAAAGGGGTTCGTGAAATTCTTATGGGTGTAATAATTGGTCTTATTGGAGTTATTCTAATGATGACTCCCTGGACCTATCAGCCAGGGATAGTTTTTGATACAAGAACAATACTACTCTCCGTTTCCGGTCTCGTCATAGGTGTTATCCCAACTATAATTGCAATGGCCACAACTGCTCTATACAGAATATATATTGCAGGAGACGGGATAGTAATGGGTGTTGCAACAATCATAACTGCAGGTACTGTTGGTATGCTCTGGGCTGCTCTTCGTCCGCGATGGCGAAAAAAGAAATACTATCTCGAAATGTATGCAATGGGTTTAACTACCCATGTAGGAATGTTGTTTTGCACAATGTTTCTTCCGGAAGACCTCAGAATTGAAACTCTTAAAAATATTTCCCCCACCGTTCTCATAATATACCCGATTGGAACCCTTCTCCTTGGCATTGTCCTAACAGCCAATAATACCAGGCTGGAGAATGAAAATAAAGTAAAGGAAGAGGTTGAGCGCCGGACGTCATTCTTTAACGCGAGCAGAGATATGATGTTCATCAAAGATGACAAATTTAGATATGTCCTGATAAATGAGGCGATATGCAAATTTTTCGGGAAGTCAAGGGACGAAATATTAGGAAAAAGCGATCATGACCTCCTGCCGGGTTTGAATCTTGACGATGTACTCGAATCGGATTTAAAAATTCTTAAAGAAGGAGTTACTGTCACTATTGAAGAAAAAATTGGCGACAATATATATGAAGCGACCAAGTTCCCCACTAAGCTGGATGACGAACTATTTGGTATCGGCGGGATAGTAAGGGACTTAACGACAATTATTAAGAAAAGAAATATTCAGGAGGCCATTCTCCAGATATCTAAAAGCTCTCTTTCTGAGATTAATTTCAAAAGCTTTTTGGAGCAGGTTCATTTTCAACTCAATAAGGTTATTCCTGTTAAAAACATATATATAGCTCTTTATCATAGCGATACCGATATGTATAGTTTTCCCTACTATGTGGATGAGTTTGATGAACTGGAAGACGACGCAATGGAGGTACTGCATGGTTCACTTACCGACTATGTGAGAAGAAGCGGGAAAAGCCAGTATGTTTCAGATAAGATCGCGGAAAAGCTAAAGGCAGACGATGTTATTTTCATTCCTTATGGTACAAGCGCTCCGCTCTGGCTCGGATCTCCTCTTTACGATTCTGAATTTAAAGAGGTGATTGGCGTAATTGCTATTCAGGACTACGAAAATGATGATGCATATTCACCGGACGACCTTGCTCTTCTTGAAATTTTTGCAAACAGTATCGGCGTATTTATCGAAAGAGTTAAAAATATTGAGTCACTTAAGGAAGCCAAATTTAAAGCAGAAGAAAGCGACAGATTAAAAACAGCTTTTCTTGCAAATATGAGTCATGAAATCCGCACTCCAATGAATGGAATAATGGGTTTCGCCAATATCCTGCTGGACGAGGTCACAGACCCTACTCATAAAGAATATCTCACCATCATAACTAAAAGTGCAGACAGGCTTCTTGCCACAATTAACGATGTATTGGATATATCAAGAATTGAAACCGGCCAGGTAGTTATTCACAAAACTAAATTTGACATTATTGAGTTGCTCCAGGAGCTTTATACCTTCTTTAACAGCAGCAACAACAACCAAGGTATCGAAATCCGGTTATCTCACGGCTCAGACTCTTCATTAATAATTGAATCGGACAAAACCAAAATACAGCAAATACTTATTAACCTGATAGGCAATGCAATCAAATTCACTAAAGAGGGATTTGTCGAATTTGGGATAAAGACAACAGAAACTAATCTCATTATTTATGTCAAAGACACAGGAATAGGGATTGCCGAAGAGTTTCATAAAACTGTTTTCGACAGATTTGTTCAGGCAGATACAGGTGCCATTCGGGAGTTTGAGGGCAGTGGCTTAGGACTTGCCATTTCCAAACTGTACACCGAACTTCTTGGCGGAAACATTTGGCTGGAGTCCAAATTAGGTGCCGGAACAACTTTCTTCGTTCAGCTTCCACTTTAACTTTTATCCTTCTGATTACCTTCTGCAACAAAATAAAAAGAGGCACCTAAAATTAAGCGCCTCCTGAAAACCATTATTTTACTAACCTATTTACCCCCTCTGTAGCCTTTACCCACGTTTCCCTGTCTGTTTTGGGAACCCGGAAACGCGCCATTAGAAGCTAAGTTGCAGTTCCCCTTTCTATTAACAGATCCTCTCTTTTGTCCGTTACCACCCAGTTTATTGTCGCTGTTTGTTGTTGAACCATTGTTTTTATGCATGTATCTCTTTCCCTTTTCAAAACCGATTGCGATTATTGCCTTGTATTGCTCCTGAGTCATAAGTGCAGGAGTATATGTTCCCCCAAGTGCTGTAATATGTCTTATTGCCGCTTTAAAGTGATTTGCAGATGCTCTTGCAAGATTTTCAATAACTATTTTAATATTAGGGTTTGCTATCGTTTTTAAGACTTCTTCATATTCAACGATATTAGATTCTTCAAGAAAAGCCATTACCTTAAAAGCTTCAAGTTCCGGAGTCCCTTTCAATAAAAGAGAATCAAATAACTTCTGGCGGATTACATTTTCAAATTTGCCATTTTCGCTCAATGCAGGATAATCTATTTCATAATAGTCAAACAATTTTTCGGTCGCTTTAATATGGTTGTCCTCTGCTTTTCCAATGTTTTCGAATGGTTTCAGGCCAAATTTTCCAAAAAATGAAAAGTACAAATCTCTGGCAACTTTCTCGTCTTCTCTAACAGCATAGATAAACTCGATTTCGTCGGCAGTTAGATCGGCAGTAGAGTCAAATGCTGGAGTAACTCCTGCAAGAGCAAAGGTTGTTGCGCCATCGCTTTTAACCTCAATAATATCAGATGGAGTTGCGGAAACCAGCAATTCTGGTGTGTTCGGGTTTGTTTCCTTTGTACAGGAAGCAAGAGAGAGTGAAATAGCGCAAATAGCCAGTAAAATTATAATCGAATTTGTTTTCATGAGATTAATTATTTCGTTTTTAAATCTATAATTCTATACCGCTTATGTAAGGCTATACCCTACTTTATATAGAAAGTTACAAATCAATCTCAAGGTAGATTGTAGGAGTAAACGGAATTGACTCCGAATAAAGATTTAAAAACATGTTTTGGCCAGCCTTGGATGGCGATGGGAGAATGTCAAGAGTTTTAACATTAGAAGTATTGAGAATATTTAAAACAGACAGCCCGGTCCTAAATTTTGAATTTTTGATTTTAAAAGAATAAGTGGCCGAAATATCTAATCTGGAATAAACTTCTTCTCCCAAATTTGAATAACGCCCTATTCCAAATGTATTCATATACCCTTTCCCATAAACAAAGCTTGCAGATAAAAAGAATGGGTTTAAATTGCATAGAGCACCCAGTTTTATCTCAAATGGATTTGAACTTCTGGTTCTGAAAGTTTTAGTATCGTAAGTTTCTGTCATCTTTGCCAGACTGAAAGCCCCGAAAACCTGACTTCCCTTTTTCTCCCATTTCAAAAACAAATCGGCACCGGTTATAACCGATTGGCCGTTTTCAACGGAAGTCAGGTTGCCGCTTCTGAATATCTGAGTCAGCCCTCTGTTACTCTTGTTATAACCCTCCAGTGATATTAGCCATGCTTTATCAGAGTAGGAAAAAGAAATAATTGAATGAACGGAACTCATAACAGGATAATTTTCTTCTCCAAGCACTTTCCAAATCAGAGCCGGGGCAATTTTATCATAAATTATTGGAACCTTTCCCAAAAACTGATTATAAATACCCCACGAAGCGCTTAAAGATAAATTCTCAAGCACATTATACTTTAAAGAAAATCTTGGCTGTATATAACACTTCTGTTTATATATATCACCCCTTAGTCCCAAATCAAATGAGAGTTTTCTCAGATTTATCCTGTCGTTTATGTAAAAATGAAATTTATTTTCCTTTGATTTTGAATCATTCAATCCATCTGACAAGTTATCGGCACCAATGCCTGTCTCAATATTATTTAGCGACAAAACAGTGAAAGAATGGCGTATTTTTGCACCAGTCTCTGACCCGATGTTGTCTGTGTCAACCGCGTAATAATTTTCCTTGTTTAATCTTACTGCTTTTGAACTACTATTATCTAATGCAGAGTACTTAAAATAGATTCCGGAAGATGATCCGCCTTCCCAGTTTTTGTCAAAACCGGCAGAAGCACTTATTTGATTATTTCGGTCAAATGCATCAAGACTAAATTCGTCCCCCGAAATTGAATATTCAAATTTGTCTGAAGCACCATAAAGAGAAATATAATAATGACTATTGTCACCTAAATCCCCTGAGAGTTTCAGGTTTGCATCCCTGAAATTATAATCCGGAGTTACATAAATAGATTCCTGATTATTTCCGGAGCTTTTACCATTTCCGGTTGCAGAAGATGTCTGATTAGCATTCCTTTTACCATAGGGGTTCAAAATATTTACATCATATAATCCATAGTATGTTTGCCTGTATGCTGCAGAAATGGTTGCTCTTTTGCCAACCGGTACAGATCCAAATATGTTTGCAGTTAGGTTATTCAGGTTGAGTTTGAATTCCGGCTTGGTTCTGTTGCCATTAATCCCCACAATCTCTGCTATTCCTCCCGTTTGATTTCCATATTGCGGCCCATAACCTCCCTTCATAAGCCTGATCTCTTTTACCATATATGGGTTAATCGAGCTGATTTGCTCGTTAAATCCGCTCATTGAAAACAGGCGGCTGCCGTCAAATATAACAGAACTCTCTCCCGGTCTGCTTCCCCACACCGAAAGACCCGAGGGTTCTCCTGTGGCTCTTATGCCGGGCATAAGTCTCAATAAATTAAAGACAGAGTTATCGCCATTTCCCGGCAAATATTGAGCAATGGCATGGTTTATTCTGATTAATCCGGGCTGATCGCCGTTTTGTAATGCCTTGCCTGTTTCATAATCTTCAAAAAGCAGTTCTTTAATTTCGAGACGGGTACTTTTAAGGCAAATAATGCTGCCGGTTCCCGGTGAAAGTGTCGTGTCAAGTTGTCGGTAACCCAGGTATCTAAATGAAAATTTCAATTCTTCGATATATTTTGCCGGAAGCCTGAAATATCCATTTTCATCCGAAATATAAACCCGATTGTCAAATAAAATATTCGCAAATGGCAGTCTCTCCCCGCTCTCTTTATCGGAAATAATGCCGCCGATAATATTCGCATCGGCTTTTGGGGAAATCACGATTACCCCATTTACAATATTCACATTTAAAGGAAATTCCTTTACTAAAAACCTTATTGCACTAAGTCCATCTGCAAATGTAGAATCAACAGTAATTTTGTACCGGGAAAGTTCCCCCTGGTTAAAAGATAATGACAGAGATGCCTGATCTCTGATAATAACCAGCACATCGCTAAGGGGATACTTTGAGTATCTCAGACGAAGTTCACCTGCATTGCAAAATGCGCTTAGTGAAACTAAAAAAACTGTTATCGCAACTTTTAATAAGAATCTCAAATTATTGACTAACTAATTTATATCCATTTCCCCGTTTCTCCGTACGAAGTCCAAACGGAAGTGATATAATTTCCAATACCTCCTCAATTGTACTCTCTTTAGAGAAATTTCCAGTATAAATGTAATTATTATTTTCAGCATATTCGATCTCGATGTCATATTGCCGCATAACTTCCTCAATCACTTTATTTAACGGCACAGATGTAAAATAGAAGACATCATCTTTCCAAGAAATTGCATTCTCCATATCAGGCTCTGATATTAATTTCAACTCCCCGTTCTTTGCCATTTTTACCCCTTCATTTTTTTCAAGAATTACCCTGTTTCCGCTCTTAACCTCAACTCTTCCTGTAATACAAGTAACCGCAAATTCATCTCCTCTTGAAAAAACATTGAATTTAGTCCCAAGTACCCTGACATCTCCATTTTTTGTCTTTACTGTAAACTTTGCACCTTTTTCAACTTCAAAATATGCTTCTCCTTTCATTTTCACACCTCTGCTGACAAACCAGATTAAAGAATTATATGTTAATTCACTTTCTGCATTTAAATTTACGACCGATCCGTCAGGCAGCGTGCATGATATGTGCTCACCTCTTAATGAGACAACATTTTTTGAAAACAGCAGTGGTAAAAGAGCAATAACTACAATAGCAGCTGCAGCATAATAAAAAGCATATTTTTTTATCGGGGAAAAGTCAAGCCTGCTCACTTTATCCACTGAAGTGATCTCTTCAAAATGGTCCCGCCAGATCTCTTCGCTGCTTCTCTTCCATTTTGGTTCTATTTTCATTTTATCATTCATCGCCTGATGATTTAATTTCCAGTTTTTCCTTTTCCTTCATTAGATCTCTTCTCAATAATGTAAGCGCAAGGTTCATTCTCTTTTCAATTGCCTTTACACTCACATTTAACCGCTCTGCAATTTCCGCGTATTTCAGTTCCTCTCCCCTGCTCATTAAAAATGTTGTCCTCACCTTTTCAGGCATTTTAAGCAATACTTCTGAGTATTGTATTTTTAACTGCTCGTACTCAACATTTGTTTCGGGAGTATTGGCAGACTCTTCTATTTTTATGGAACCTGAATAATTTAATTCAACTCGTCTCCTCCTTAACTTACTAACAATCATATCAGAAGCCATCTTATAGAGAAGTGCCTTATCTTTGACAGGATCAATCTGCATCGATTTTTCCCAGATACGTGTAAAGAGGTCCTGAGCAACATCAGAGGCCAGTTCGCTGTCCGAACATCTGTAATACAGATATCTTCTGATGGCATCAAAATATGTATCGAAAAGCTTTTT
>Ga0316605_10002205_pt1 | contig 11096 bp, 7 predicted proteins | sample OWC_soil_day20_n_FD_207666 | JGI IMG/M metagenome (GOLD analysis project Ga0316605, IMG submission 207666) | Wetland soil microbial communities from Old Woman Creek delta, Ohio, United States - OWC_soil_day20_noCT | ecosystem: Environmental > Terrestrial > Soil > Wetlands | place: USA: Ohio... | reverse complement strand
ACTTCGAACGGTGCGCTGCTGAGATTCACTGTGCGTGGCAAAACAAGCGCTCCATATTTCGGCAGCACGTTGTAGCGCGGGTTGCTGCCCTGCGGCATGTTCGGAACGAGTAGCCATGTAAGGAAATCCTCCATGAAACGAATCGGGCTTATCATTGCAGCGATTGTCGCCGTGAGCGGTTTGTGTGCATCGGCCGCGTTTGGACAAGCCAAGCTTGCACAGACCGGATTGAATTTCCTGAGCGTCGGCACGGATGCCCGCGCCACAGCCATGGGAGAAGCATTCACGACGATCGAGGGATCATCGACCTCCCTCTTCTATAACCCCGCAGGCCTGGCCGGGATCCAGTCGCTGGTGGATCTCTCGCTGAATCAGATGAAATGGATCGCCGACATCACGTACCTGTCGGGGGCAGTCGCCTTCACTCCCTTCGAGGGAGACTATGGCGTCATAGGCCTCAGTGTCATGGCCATCGATTACGGCGAATTCAAATTCACCCAGGTTTCCGCGAGCGAGCAGGGGTACCAGGACATCGAGAACTGGCCAGAACCCAGCGCGTACGTCATCGGACTCGGGTATGGGCGCGCGCTCTCAGACCAATTCTCTGTCGGCGGACAGGTGAAGTATGCACACCAGAGCCTTGGGCAGAGCATTGTCCCCATCTACACCAAGTATGTCGACGCAACCGGCAGGGCGCGTCAGGACACCACAAACGACCTGAGAGACTATGCGGTCGGAACCCTTGCATTTGATTTTGGCACGGTGTACAAGACGGGGCTGAAGAGTCTCGCGTTTGGCGTCGCCATCAACAATTTTGCCCCGGAGATCAAGTACGAGCGGGAGAGCTTCCAGCTTCCGCTGTCGTTCCGGATCGGTCTATCCATGAACCTGCTGGACCTGGTGCCGGTGGTCGGCGAGGATCACTCTTTCTATGCCTCCATCGATGCAGTGCATCCCCGTTCGTACGACGAATACCTGAACATCGGCGGGGAGTATGTGTTCAGCAAGACCGTCTTCGTACGGATCGGATACATCACCCATCACCCGGACTACGGTCTGACGGTCGGTCTGGGTGTGCAAAAGGCCGGCATCGGAGTCGATTATTCGTTCATGCCACACAAAATTTTCAACAACATCTCACGGATTTCCGTGAAGTTCGCAATGTAGGGCATCCACTGAAGCACGTGATGTCACACAGTTGAGTCTTTGTCCTGGAGGAGCGCAATCATGAGGAAGGCTACGGTTCTGCTGCTGACACTTCTCTTGTGCATTCCCGGGCTTGTCGTTGCCGGATCCAATGGCAAAATCACGGGGCGGGTCACTGACGGGGAGACCGGACAACCGCTCCCCGGTGTCGGCGTCACCATCGAGGGAACAACGATGGGAGCATCGACCAACGTCGACGGCTTCTATACGATTCTCAATGTCCCGCCGGGCAAATGCACTGTCCGTTTCAGCCTGATAGGCTACGCGAGAACCACCGTTGAGAACGTGAAGGTGGAGATCGATCTGACCGCTACGATCAATCAGCAGCTGAAATCCACAACGCTCGAGACGGGGGAGATCGTCGTGGTCGCGGAGCGTCCGGTCGTCACAAAAGACGTTTCTGCAAGCATGTTCAACATTGAATCCAGAAGCGTCGAGACCATGCCGGTGCAGGCGGTGACGGATGTGCTTGCGTTGCAGGCGGGAATCGAAAAAGGGAGTGATGGCATCGTCGTCCGCGGCGGAGGGACGAATCAGACGCAATTCGTCGTTGATGGTTTCATTCTCAATGATGAGCGTTCGAATATCCCCTATGCGGCGGTGGGGCTGGCGGCGACCAAGGAATTGCAGGTCCAGACAGGCGGTTTCAATGCTGAGTACGGCAACGTCCGGTCAGGCGTCGTGAGGGTCATCACAAAGGACGGAGACCGGGTGCAGTACAGCGGAATGGTCAATGTCCGCATCCGGCCGCCCTCAGCGAAGCACTTCGGTATGTCGCTCTATGACCCGGGTTCGTATTTTAACCGGCCCTATACGGATCCGGCGGTGTGCTGGGTAGGCACGAAGAACGGTACATGGGACGCGTACACCCAGCATCAATATCCGGTCTTCCAGGGATGGAATGCCGTTTCGCTCGCCACGCTCCAGGACAAAGACCCGACAAATGATCTCACGCCGGAAGGTGCAAAACGGCTCTGGCAATGGCAGCGCCGGCGCACGGGCGACATCATGAAGACGGATTATGTTCTGGATGCCGGTTTTGGCGGCCCGATGCCGTTCATCGGTGAGGACCTGGGGAACCTCCGGTTCTATCTCTCACATTTCAATGAGCGCGACATGTTCATCATCCCGCTCTCCCGGGACGCCTACACAGAGAACCACACACAGGTGAAGCTGACGTCCGACATCACGCCCACCATGAAACTCCTCATCCTCGGCCTCTACGGAGAGCAGTATTCTGTCTCACCGTACGACTGGACCACGGCGCCGACCGGCTACGTCATGCGCAGTCAGTCGGAAGTTGCCGACCTTCTGAGCAGTACGGCCGGCATGAATATCATGTACATGCCGGACTATTACAGTCCGAGCTCCATCTATCGCTACACGATCGGCGCAACCCTGACCCATATGCTCAGTCCATCGACCTTCTACGAGGTCGCCCTCCAGCGGAATCAGAGCCGCTACAGCACGTTTCAATCGCGTCTGCGCGATACGTCGAGAGTGTTCGAGCCCGTGCCCGGATACTTTGTCGACGAAGCCCCGTATGGGTACTGGGGCTACAGCACGGGAGCAATTGACGGCGTGATGAGCACCGGCGGCTGGATGAACCTCGGGCGCGACCAGAGCGTGAACTCGACAATGTCTCTGAGAGGCGATCTGACGACACAGTTTGACGAGAACAACCAGATCAAGGCGGGTTTCCAATTCACGTACGATGATCTTGACATCAACTCGGGCACGTACAGCCCATCCATGTCGACCTGGACACGGAGCATGATCTATCATGTGTATCCGTACAGGATCGGGGCATTCGTTCAGGACAAGCTGGAATTCCAGGGCTTCATTGCGAACCTCGGGGTGCGGTTCGACTATTCCAACCCCAACGGTGAATACTACAGTCTGAGCACGTACGACGCCCTCTACGGCCAGGGCCTGGGGAAATCCCTCGAACTAAACGCTCCCAAGGAGAGGGCAGAATCGCAGGTCTATGTCAGCCCCCGAATCGGGATATCCCATCCCATCACCGAAGATTCCAAACTCTATTTCAACTACGGTCACTTTGTGTCAGAGCCGTCCTCCTCGATGCGTTTCCGTCTGCAACGGGAATCGAACGGCCTGGTCACGTATATGGGCAATCCGAACATGGAGCTTGAGAAGACCATCTCCTATGAGCTCGGGTTCGCGCAGAATGTGATGGACATGTTTCTGGTCAACATAGCGGCCTACTACAAGGACGTGACCAATCAACCCGGGTGGATCTACTACCAGAACCTCAACACGTCGGTTCACTATTACAAGGCAACGAGCAACAACTACGCGGACATCCGCGGATTTGAGTTCACGCTCACAAAAGTGGCCGGCTCGTGGATCAGCGGATTTGTGAACTACACCTATGACGTCTCGACGTCCGGATATTTTGACCTGACGTCGTACTATCAGGATGTCAGCAAGCAGCGCGCCTATCTCCAGCTGAATCCATATCAGTCCAAGCCGCATCCGCAACCCTATGCGAGAGCGAACATAACACTTCGTTCACCGGACGAGTTCGGGCCGGAGGTGATGGGAATCAGACCGCTCGCAGGCTGGAGCCTGAACCTCCTTGGCAGCTGGCAGGCGGGAAGCTATGCAACCTACAATCCGAATGCGATCCCGGGAGTCGTCGACAACGTCCAGTGGCGCGACAACTTCAACATTGACGTGCGCCTGATGAAGACGCTGGCGGTGTACGGATTCGACGTCCAGTTGTACATGGACGTCCAGAACGTTTTCAACTTCAAGTTCCTCAACTATGCCGGGTTTGCCGATTCGTACGATTATCAGGACTACCTTGCCTCGCTCTGCTTCCCGTGGATGGAGGGAGACAAGAAGGGTGAGGACCGGATCGGCGACTACCGTGATGACGACGTCGCGTACGATCCGCTCGAACCGAATCCGGACAACGACCCGGCCATCAGCGCACGCAACCAGGCACGGAAAGACAACAAGTCGTACATCGATATGCCGAACATTTCCTCCTTAACATACCTGAGGCCGAGAAACTGGCTGTTTGGTGTGAGAGTGAGCTTCTGATCAGCCGTGTACGCACGAGCTCTTTTAAGAGAATTGGCACCGGTTTCCTGACATGAGAATAGGGAGAATTGCGATGTCCTCCATCAGTCGATATACTCTCGGATTTGCCCTTGCGGCGTGCCTGTTGTGCGCAACGGTTCCCACGTCGGCCCAGGTACCTGAAGCCGAGAAACGGTATGTGCGTATCGGGACGCTGCAGAGCCGCTTCTCCGCGTACGGGGCGGAACGGGCATGGAATGATGTCTATTATGAGGGCCTCACCTGGCCGTCCGACTACAACTACACGGATAATGCGGTGATCGAGCGCCAGTGGATCGGCTGTCAGAATTTTACCGACGCCAAGTCGCAGGTCTGGGAGAACTACTGTGTTGCGTTCACCCAGGCTTTCGCCGGGACCTCGGTGTTTCCCATGGTGCACAAACAGACCGCGAAAATCGACTTGCCGTTTGTGCTCGTGGATGGGACCGAAATCAATGCCCCCTACCGGGGGGAAAGCGATGAAATCAGTACGGACCAGATCCCGGACCGCATAGTTACGAATATTGTGAACACTTCCATGGGCGTCACCATGACGCGGCGCATTCTGGCATTCAGCCAGCAGTGGCACGACAACTATTTCATCAAGGAGTATACGTTTAAGAACACGGGCTATATCAATGCGACCAACCAGAAGGTCCTGAATGCCACGGTGAAGGGCTTCCGGTTCGGGTTCGGCGTGCGCTACAGCGTCAGCCGTGAAGGATCCTTCAGCATCGGCGGCGATCAGACCTATGGCAAGCACAGCTGGGTCACCAGGCGCGGCGAAACATATGCCGGGCACCTCAGCGATGTGCTTACTGAAGCAAGCCCGATTCCGCAGTGGCTCCGCGCAGGATACAGCTGGGCGGGCCAATCGGAGATCAATACGTTCGACAATATCGGCGGTCCGAACAAGACCGGCGATGGCCGGTTGCGCGGCCCGCAGTTTGCAGGAATCGCCGTCCTTCACGCCGACAGGAGTGCCACCGACAAAACCGACGATCCGGCCCAGCCGAACACGCTCGGCTGGCACGCCGGCGACACCTATCCGAGCCTTGGTGACATGACGCTCGGCACGATGCCAGAACAGATCAACATGTACAAGATGCTGAGCGGGGTTGCGTACCGCGGCCAGGGCCATCCGACCGAGCGGATGGATGAAATGTATATGGCGACCAAACCGGATCCCTACGTTGTTCACGGCGATGGGGGCGGAACGAACCTCTGGATCAACTTCGGGCCGTACGATCTGGCTCCGGGCGACAGCGTCGTGATCGTTCTCGCGGAAGGGGTTGCCGGCCTGGACAGGCAGAAGTGCTACGAGGTGGGCGCTCTGTGGAAGAGAGCGGAGGACGACCCCACATACAAGGGTCCATTCACGCTGCCGAACGGTTCAACGACCGACGACAGGAATGTCTTCAAGAATACGTGGTTCTACACCGGCAGAGATTCGATCATGCTGACGTTCAGCCGCGCGAAGCGGTGCTACGACCTCGGCTACCAGATTCCACAGCCGCCGTTGCCTCCGCCGCAGATTTCCGTCACTTCGGGGGGCGACCGGATCAGTCTCTCCTGGGTCGCAAGTCCCTCCGAAAGCAGTCCCGGATTCGGCGGCTACAAGGTCTTCCGCGCCACAGGGAAGACTGATACAACGTTCCAGGAAATCGCCAGTCTCGGACCGGGCAGTACCGCGTTTGACGATGTCACCGCTCAACGCGGCTTCTCGTATTACTACTATGTTTCCGCATACTCTGATGGCAGTGCCAACGCTTCCGGTGGACCGAATCCCTCAGGACCTCTCCTGAGTACACGGTTCTATACACGAACGAACCAGCCGGCGTACCTCCGGCGGAAGGCGGGAGATGCGTTGTCGTCCATCCGCGTCGTGCCGAACCCGTACAACATCGCCTCTCCCGGTATGCAGTATCCCGGCGAACCGGACAAAATCATGTTCCTGAACATCCCCGGACACTGCACCATCAGGATCTACACGGAGAATGGCGACCTGATCAACCAGATCGAACATGAAAACGGGAGCGGGGACGAGACGTGGAACTCGAACACATCCTCGCGGCAGGTGGTTGTCAGCGGCATCTACATCGTTCACTTCACGGTGACGGCGGACTACACCGATCCCACAACAGGCGAACTCATGTACAAGAAGGGTGAGACGGCATATCAGAAGCTGATTGTCATCCGCTAGCTTCCGTTGCTCCGGCCAGACACGCACTCTTCGTCAATGCTGCCGGCGAGGAAGCTCCAGCGGCTCATGATCCGTAGTTCGCCAGGACACCTCTCGCCGTGTCCATGACGAGCTTCTTCAACGATTCGGGCTCGAGCACCTTTACTCCCTTCCCCCTGCTCACTACCCAGCTCGCCACTTCGGCGAGAGAATTGACCGTCGCTTCGAGAATCACCGAGCCGTCTTCGTTTTCCGTGATGATCTGGGTTTCCATCAGCTGCATGGGTTTGATCCGCTCTGCCCAGGTTCTGTCGAGACAGAGCTTCACGGCGTGCCGTTCCGTCCCGATCCAGCTCTTGAACGAATTGCGGAACAGCTCCTCGATCTGATCGCGGGGCGGCGGCCTGAACGTCCGCTCCGTGGGCCGGACATCCAGCAGCTTATTGACATGGTACTGCTTCATCTTCCCTTCATGCAGTGCCAGCACGCGCCAGTATCCTTCGCTGCTGAAGATGAGAAGCGGCTGCAACTCGCGGTCTTGCTCTTTTTCAGCATCATCCTTCTGGTAGTCAATGCGTACGACGCGCCTCTCCTCAATGCAGTGCTGGAGCCTCACCAGAATGCTGAGTGCCTTTCCCTTGAGTTTCTTCACCATGAGGCGGGTTGCCCGGTCGACGCCGCTTTCCGAGGCACAGATACCCATATACTGAATGATGAGCCTCCGGAGGAGATTCGCGTCGATCTCCTGCCGTACACACAGTCCCTTTCCCTTTTCCGAGTGGATGTCAATTCCCTCGCTCCTCAGCTCCTGCATGTCCCGCTTGATGGTCGGGATGTCCCGGCTGAAGAGTTCTGCAAAATCGGCATCCTTCAGGCAATCGGGGTTGTCCAGAGCGAATCCCAGCAACTCTATTTTGCGCTTCAGATTGGTTTGGAACTTCAGCATGGCGTTTCCCTGTGACAGGTATGATGTGCAGAATGTCGCAAACGTTCACACAATGTGCAAGGGAAGTAACCGGGTCACGGACCAGCGGTCACGGAACAGGCCGCCGGACACTGGTCGTTGGACAAGGGTCGATGGACACCAGTCGCCTGGCAGGTTGCCGGAGGAAAAGGATCATTTCGTGAGACGGATTCCACCTCTCGTTGGTGTAGTTTCCATGCAAGCCGGACAGAACACTGAGGTGAAGTCGGTGCTTCTGCTGCCACAGCTTGCTGTGGGAGGTATTGGCCGCATCGTTTCCGCAGCATTCTGAGCGGAATGTCGCGCGTCGCTCCCGCAAAATGCTGAGCGGATTTCAGCGGGTGACGCTTTCATTGAACAGTGAGCAGGACGCCTGCCGGACCGGATTGATGGATCACCGATCAAAGGAATGCACACATGAAGCTGCGGCAAGGACCGGTGTTCAACGAGGCCCCGCCTGAAGAGGTTGTCGATTTCCTGCGACACCGCAAGATCGAGGCGTCCCGTCTGCCGGCGGATCATGTTTGCGTAACAGTTGAAGGGGAGGAGCTCTTCCTCCGGGTAATGAACGGAAGGACAAGGGAGTATCCGGTGCGGGAGAGCTTCTTCCTGAAACTGCTGAAGTGGGGCTCGCTGCCGCCGGCTGGCATCAGACGTCTGAGTGCGGAGACGATCGCCGGCATTCTGAATGATCTCCTCCTCTCGATCACCAGCGGAGACGTCACCATCCGGACCGAGAACGGCGAGGCGGTCACAATCACCAGCCGGCACTACAGCGAGCTCTCTGACCTGGACGTCATCCAGACAGCTCTCCCTCTCGGTATATCCGGCATCACCCGCACAGATTTCTTCCTTCGTATCTACGGCACAATTCACACTCAAACCGATATCAAGCCGGGAGACACGTGCGGGTTCGGGTTCAACATCCTCAACTCGGAAACCGGGTTCCGGGCGCTCTCTGCATATCATTACATACTCCGCTATATCTGCTCCAACGGCGCGGTTGTCCGGCTGGAGGGCCAGGAAGGAAGGATCCACTACCGGCACCCCGGGGGATATCTGCGGCGATTCCTGGAAGAGCAGCTGCAACCGCTGGAAGAGACGCGCGAAAACGTCGTCGCCTCGGTCAGGAGATCTGCTGATGCGGCCACACCCTCTGAGAGGGACCCCGTGTATGCGCGGCTGCGAGCACTCATCGGTGGGAGGACTTTCCAGGGACTGCTGAACACACTCCCCGAAAAACCATCACTGTTCAGCATGGTGAATATTATCACAGCCCACGCCCGCGGACTGGATCCTGGCCAACGGCTTCAACTGGAATCACTTGCAGGCGAACTGCTGATGCGACAGAACCGGACCGATCTGTCTCCGGTTTTCGCTCATCCGTTGATACGAAAACGGGGTGCCCCGGAACGTACATTAGTATAGAACATCAGAAGAGGACAAACCAATGATAGCCAGACCCATAAGCTTTCACAGCAATAGCAGCGTCAGCGTGGTCCAAATGGCCACGGGCGACCAGGATTCCTTCAACTACGTCTCCCTGGGCAGCGCGCTCACAAAGAACCTTGTCCAGGTGAAGGAGGTGAGCCAGGCAGGCGACGTAAACACGCTGGTGGTGCTGAATGCCTCGGATCAGTTCGTCTTCATGATGGACGGCGATGTGCTTGCGGGCGCCAAGCAGAACCGGGTTGTCAACACATCCGTCCTCCTCTCGCCCAAATCGAAGACCTTCATCCCGGTGAGCTGCGTAGAGCAGGGACGCTGGCGCCACACGTCCCTGAAGTTCAAAGACAGCAAGTTTGTTGCATCACCGAAGCTCCGTGCAGACAAAGCTCGCCATGTGCGTGAGAATCTCAGGAAACACAATTCATTCGATGCCAACCAGCGCGAAGTCTGGGACTACGTCTCCCAATCCCAGAAACTGTACGATATGTCCTCGCCGACTTCCAATCTCTCTGACGTCTTCGAGAAGAAAGAAAAGGACTTTGATGCGTTTGTGCAGGCATTTGCCGCCAACCCCGAAACAAACGGAATGGCCATCTTCATCGGCAGTCAGCTGAAAGCTCTGGACATTTTCAACCGGAGGGAAGTCTACCAGGAGTACTTCCCGAAAATCCTCCGGGCGACGGCGTTTGAATCGTTCCAGCATCCCAGCGGCACCAAGGTCGTCGGACAGAAAGAGGCCGAATTCCGGATGCTCGATTTTCTGGACCGGCTCAAGGATGACAGCGCGGCATGGGAGAGATTTCCCGGTGTGGGCGTCGGAAGCGAAGAACGATTCGGATTGGAGGGGATGGAAGGCTTCGAGCTGTCATACAATGAACGCCTGATCCATTTTACGGCCCTGCATACCGCCTGAGAGCAGGCGGTTCACTCCAGAGGGACGAGCTATGGCGCAGGAAAGAGACATGCAGGTGCGACACGGAGCAACGTGCAGCGAATTTGAAAGGAGAGGCCATTGAGAAACGACGAAAATACCCGGGCGAAATCGGCGGGAACCGGATCCCAGCTCCGGGATGTCGATCTGGTGCGGCCGGCTGCATCAGGGGGAACACGGCCGGCCCCACAGCGATCTCATGCTGACATGCTGGAGCTTTTGATCCGCGAACTCCATCTTGTCCCAGTAGAAGCGGAACGCTGAGCAGAAGGATCCAGTTGATCGGAGAGGTCTTGGTGCAGAGAGGTCTTGCTGCGGAGCGGTCTTGCTGCAGAGTGAGGTCTTGCTGCAGAGAGTGGTCCTGCAGCAAATGAGGGTCCTGCTACCAGGGAAGGCTTCGCCGCAAAGAAGGATCATGCCTGAAGGGAGGCGCGAATGGCTTTCCGGTTGTTGTGGAGAGTTGTGCTCTCCGTTGTCACATTAGAATTCCGCGATGCATGGTTGACCCTTCTTGTGCTGTGGATTCACATCCGCCATGAAAACCAGGTGGTCAGTGCCGAGGATCAGGGGGAAAAAGAAGCCGACGACCGGGACTGAACGCACATGCTATGGGGGAGGTCTCTCAGGGTGAGGAGAGATGCGATGCCGCATGCGCGAGGACCTGGTCGAAGGCTTCGTCCACAGCTCCGGTAAGTGAAGGCAACGGCGGAAAAGGATTCACGTGTGAATGTTTGAAGGGAAAGTCCAGGATGTGAACGGGAAGCGGGATGTCCCGGAAATCCCCCTGGAGTGTATTCAGAACTTCCACCGGCTGTATCACTGCATCCTGCCGGAGAGCTACCGCGGCAATCTGGTGTTGCAGCGCGGCAAAGCGCGATTCGCGCACCTCTTTCAATCTTCGATTCGCAAGCATTGCCTTGAAGTACAGACCGGCTTGATGTCCCCCGTTGAAGTAGTGGTCCAGCCGTGGGTCCCGCCGCAATTCGTTTTCCAGATGCTCGACGTAGAAAGAATAGAGGGAGACAATCGTCTCACTGTCGACAATGTACCTGGACACAGGGCTCATCCGGTCGAATGTCGGTCCGCCGCAGAAAATGAAGAGCTGGGAACGGGAGAACAGGCCTCCTTCGTCCGCCATCAGGAGAATCTGCGAAAGAAAGGATCCGACTGAATACGCAAAGAAATCGATCCTCGAATCACGGTCGAGAGAAGGATGCTCTCCCCGCCTGATCTGGCGTACGAGCTGCACGACATCGTCGTATGTCTGCAGTCCTGAC
>Ga0316605_10002204_pt1 | contig 11101 bp, 7 predicted proteins | sample OWC_soil_day20_n_FD_207666 | JGI IMG/M metagenome (GOLD analysis project Ga0316605, IMG submission 207666) | Wetland soil microbial communities from Old Woman Creek delta, Ohio, United States - OWC_soil_day20_noCT | ecosystem: Environmental > Terrestrial > Soil > Wetlands | place: USA: Ohio... | reverse complement strand
AAATACAAAATATGTATAACAAGAGAAACACATCCGGAGGCGCTAAGTTCAGCGGTAAAGGAAAAAGTTCGTCTGAAAGAGGCGGAAGTTCAAAAAGAGACGGAGGACACAGGAAGGGTCAATCGGGCGGGGCAAGAGAAGAGTCAACCGGAAAAGTTAGTATGACAAGGGAGGGATATGCCTTCATCATAAGAGAAGGTATTGAGGATGATGTGTTTGTGCCAGCATCAAAACTCAGGGGAGCACTCCACGGAGACGTTGTAAAAGTCTCAATTGTAGCAAAGAAAAGTCTTACCAAAAGATATGAGGGAGAGGTTATAGAAATTGTCGAAAGGACAAAAAGGCCTTTCATAGGTATTCTCCAGATTACAGGAAATCAGGCATGGGTTATATGCGAGAACAAGAATATGCCCCATGACATAAAAATTCCGATTGAAGGCGTGGAGGATATTTACAACGGGCTCAAAGTTGCTGCCATTGTTGACGAGTGGCCAAGAAGTTCCGACGAGCCAATCGGTCACATAATTGAAGTACTTGGCAAACCGGGCGAAAATAACACGGAAATGCACGCAATTCTCACAGAATTCGGGCTTCCGTTCCGTTTTGATCCTAAGGTTGAAAAAGAGGCTGAGAAAATTTCTGAAAAAATTGATCCGGAAGAGATAAAAAGACGCCGCGATTTCAGGGGAGTAACAACATTTACTATTGACCCAACTGATGCAAAAGACTTCGACGATGCGCTTTCACTTAAAAAACTTGACAACGGAAACTGGGAGGTTGGAGTACACATTGCCGACGTAACTCACTATGTACGTCCCGGGTCGCTTGTAGAACAGGAAGCTGTGGAAAGGGCAACATCTGTATACCTTGTAGACAGAACGGTTCCAATGTTGCCGGAAAAGCTGTCCAATAAACTCTGCTCCCTCCGTCCAAACGAAGAGAAGTTGTGTTTCTCGGCAGTATTCGAGCTAAATGAAAAAGCAAAAATAATTTCAAGATGGTTCGGCCGGACAATCATTGAATCCGATTACAGATTTGATTACGAAGGAGCACAAAATACAATTGAGACAAAAGAGGGTCCGCTCAAAAATGAGATTCTCAAACTGCACCAGCTTGCTTCGTCCCTAAGGAATGAAAGATTTTCAAAAGGCGCAATAAGCTTCGAAAGACCCGAAATGAAAGTTGAGGTTGACGAGGCCGGCAAACCTGTACGGGTATATCAGAAAGAGAGTAAGGACTCAAACTGGCTCATAGAAGAGTTCATGCTCCTCGCAAACAAAGAGGTTGCATTTTTTATTGGCGGAAAGGGAAAGGATTCAAAAACCTTTGTCTACCGTATCCACGAAGAGCCAAACATGGACAAGGTTACTATTCTCCGTACTTTCGTCAAGCACTTCGGGTATGATATGAGCCCAACAAAGAACGCAAGGGAGCTTTCCACAGAAATTAACAAGTTGCTCTCAACTGTAAAAGGACGGCCGGAAGAAGGTGCAATTGAGATTATGGCACTCCGGTCAATGGCCAGGGCAAGATATTCAACAGACAACGTTGGTCACTATGGCCTCGCTTTTGACTACTATACCCACTTCACCTCTCCTATCCGCAGGTATCCGGACATGATGGTTCACCGCCTTCTTGCCCTATACCTGGACAATGCAAAATCACAGGACAAAGGCTACTACGAAGACCGATGTAAATACTCCAGCGAAAGGGAACAACTCGCCACCGAAGCAGAACGCGCCAGTATCAAATACAAAATGGTTGAGTTTATGCAGGATAAGGTGGGTATGATTTTCGACGGAAATGTATCCGGAATAACCGAATGGGGCATGTTCGTTGAACTCGCCGAAACAAAAGTCGAGGGTCTTGTTGCCCTGAGAGATATTAAAGAGGATTATCTTCAGTTTAACGAGGAGTCCATGTCTCTTTATGCCAAAAGAAGCGGAAAACGGTTTATACTGGGAGATGCTGTTAAGGTAAAAGTAGAAAAAGCCAATCTTGAACAAAAACAACTTGACTACTCACTAATATGGGAAGAGAGCGGAATCACCCCCGACAGGCCTGAAAAGCAAAGACATAGCAGAAGACCGGAAGGGCGGGGCGAGACCAAATCCCTCTCCAGAAGAAAAAAATCTTAAAAAATATTTTGCGTATCGATAAAAGTATATACTTTTGCACCGTTGATTAAACAACTATTGTATATGCAACTAATCGAACTTGTAAAAATTAATGAGCTGCTCTCTATCCTTAGCGGTAGGTTGTCTGCTACTCTAAACCGGCACCTGAACAGGAAATTCAAGGCAGCAGGACTTGAGATTACTACCGAGCAGTGGCTTGTACTGGTTTGTCTCTGGAACAAGGACAAGCTCACACAACAGGCAATAAGTGAACAAACATTCAAGGACAAGGCGAGCATAACAAGGCTTTTGGATACTTTGTCCAGACACGACCTCATCGAAAGACACTCCGAACCCTCGGATAGGAGAATAAACCTTATACACCTCACAGAAAAGGGAAAGAGGCTTGAAGAACAGGCCATGGCTATTGTCAAGGAGTCTTTCGAGCAGGCAATTACAGGAATTACTCCGCAAGAACTTCTTTTTTCGAGAGAAATAATCATCAAACTTTTAAACAATATTATTTAACTGTTTAAAAACAGACCTAGTTTTTTTATAATATAATAGTTGCATATTCAACTATTGCGTATTCAACCAAGCAAACTAATATTAATTAAATAACCTATTGCAAATGAAACGATTTGCTCTTTTAATTTTACTGACATCAAGCATTGTCACCCTTTATGCACAAAATACTCTTTCAATTGAAGAGTGCCGGAAACTGGCAATGGAGCATAATCGCTCTATTATGATTGCCAAAGAAAAGGCAAATGTCGCAACCGAAATAAGGAAGGCTGCCTTTACACAGTTTCTTCCAAATTTTTCCGCAAACGGAACATACCTTTTTAATCAAAAAAACATATCGCTAATGAGCGAAGATGCACTGCTTCCAATTGGAACGAAAATGGCCGATGGTTCTTTTGGTTTCAGACAGGATCAGGTAAAAAACCAATGGGTGCAGGTTAGTCCCGGAGTTTATGCCCCACTCGATGCCAGTGGAAAACCATTCGACCCAAAAGTCGAGCCGGGCAAAATTATCTGGAAAGATTATGCATTATTGCCAAAAGAGGCTCTTGAAATGGATGTCAAAAATGTTTTCGCTGGAGCCGTTGGTTTTGTTCAGCCAGTTTTCATGGGCGGCAAGGTTCGGGAGCTTTACAAAATGGCCAAAAGCGGAGAGAGGCTTGCCAGTATTGAGCAGGAAAGAGCTGTAGACGAACTGATAATTGATGTCGATGAGGCATACTGGAGGGTTGTTTCGCTTGAGAATAAAAAGAAACTGGCTCAGGAGTACTCTCTTCTTATGGAGAAGCTGGTGAAAAATGTAGGTATAATGGTCGAAGAGGGAGTTGCAACAAAAGGCGATGTACTAAAGGTGAGCGTAAAGCTCAATGAAGCGCAGATGATGCTGGCAAAAGCCGACAACGGGCTGCGACTTTCAAAGATGGCTCTCTTCCAGATATGCGGTCTTGAAATAAACTCAGATTACTCTCTTTCCGAAAGCAATCTTACAGGATATAACGGAATCAATCCGGTTATGCCCACAGATTCTCTTATAGAAAACCGTGCAGAAATCCGCGCCCTAAACGAGGCAAAGAAAATTGCAGGTTCAAATCTTAAGATTATGGAATCGCGGTTTATGCCCAACCTTATACTATCGGGAAATTATATAGTGTCAAACCCCAATGTTTATAACGGAGTGAGTAACTCTTTTGCCGGGATGTTCTCTGTTGGCGTTGGTATAAATATTCCAATCTTTCATTTCGGTGAACGCGTTCACACACTTCATGCAGCAAAAAGCCAGGTAAAAATTGTTCAGTATCAGATTGACGAAGCAAAAGAGAAGATTGAGCTGCAGGTAAACCAGTTCGGTTTCCGCACAGATGAGGCAAGAAGAAGGCTCGCAATGGCAGAAAAAAGCGTTGAAAAAGCCGTTGAAAATGTGCGGTTTGCAAACGAAGCTTTCGATGCAGGCCTCATAGGAAGTACAGATCTCATGGAGGCACAAACAGCATGGCTCATGGAAAAATCGTATAAAATCGACTCCAAAATTGAGGTAAAAATGTGTGAACTCTATTTAAAAAAGGCTATTGGCGAGTCGTTGGTAAAATAAAAAAAGAAAAAATATAAAACATGAAAGCAATAAACAACAAAAACAGCATGCTCGGAGGTCTTCTTGGGCTGTTAGGAGTAATCGTTTTAGTATCGGTAATTGGGTTTTACGCAGCAAAGCCGGAACCGCTCATTCTCCAGGGAGAAGTCGAGGCAAATGAATACAGGGTTTCGGGGAAAATTCCAGGAAGGGTTAAAGAGATTTTAGTTGAAGAGGGTATGATTATTAAGCGCGGAGATACTCTGGCCATTATTGACAGTCCGGAACTTCTGGCAAAACTGGATCAGGCCGTGGCTGCCCGCTCTGCTGCCGAGGCTCAGAACAGGAAAGCAATTAAAGGGGCAAGACAAGAGCAGATAATGGGAGCATATGAGATGTGGCAAAAGGCCCAGGTTGGCGTGGAAATCACAAAAAAATCATATGACCGTGTTCAGAAATTATTTGACAAAGAGGTAATTCCGGCACAAAAAAGAGACGAGGCAGAGGCTCAGTACAGGGCAGCCGTTGCAACGGCAAAAGCTGCAAAGTCGCAATATGATATGGCTCTCAATGGTGCCGAAAAGGAAGATAAAGAGGCTGCTCTTGCACTCGTAAGCAGGGCAAACGGAGCTGTAAACGAAGTTGAGTCTTACCTTGGAGAAACATTTATTATTTCACCTTCTTCGGGAGAGGTAACAGAAATTTTTCCAAACAGAGGCGACCTTGTAGGCACTGGGGCTCCTCTTATGGGTATTACAGACATGAGCGACATGTGGTTCACATTTAGCGTAAGAGAAGATCTTCTTAAGGAGATGAATACCGGAACTACCGTAAAAATTAAGATTCCTGCTCTTGGCGACAAAACATATGAGGCAAAAATTACATTCATGAAGGCTATGGCCTCATATGCAACATGGCGATCAACAAAGGTAGGCGGTCAATTTGATGCAAAAACATTTGAAATAAAGGCAAAACCGACAGAGGCAATTTCCGGTCTTCGTCCCGGCATGTCTGCAATAATAGAAACCGTTTTAAAATAAATCGTAATGACATACGGCGCATTTAAAAATGTATGGAAGAGAGAGCTTAGGGTAATGTTCAGCCGCCCCATTTATCTGTTTTCGACAGTGTTCGTGATGGGGTTCTGCTATCTCTTTTTCTTCACTCTCCTAAAAGAGGGTCTTCCTGAGCGCCTGCCCATTGCCATTGTGGATTTGGACAACTCGGCAATTTCCAGAAGATTCTCACGGGAACTTAATGCCACCCCCATGACTCAGGTCGTGGCACAATGCTCCAGCTATCCCGAAGCAAGAGATATGATGCAACGGGGTAAGATTTACGGGTTCATCGTGGTTCCTGACAATTTCTATAAGGATATGCTCTCAAACAGGAGACCCGATATCTCCTTCTATCTGAACAACTCCTATTTAATTGCGGGCACATTGAGCTACAGAGATATGCTCACAATGTCTACGCTTGCGTCCGGAGCCTATCAGAGGGAAATTCTCCGTGCCCGTGGCGCAGGAGAGGAGGCTATAATGGGTCGTATCCAGCCAATTATGATTGACTCACATCAGATTGGGAACCCATGGGCAAATTATGGTGTTTACCTCACAAATGTGCTTTTGCCCGGTGTTCTTCAGCTGATTATAATTTTAATGACAGTATTTTCCATTGGGATAGAGCTTAAAAACAAAACATCCAGAGAATGGCTTCACAGTGCAGATGGTTCTCTGGCAACAGCTCTTTGCGGGAAACTGCTTCCATACACTATTCTGTTTGTAATATTGGGGCTTGCGGGTAATGTCTTTCTTTACAAATTTGCAGGGTTTCCCATGAACGGTTCATTCCTGCGCTACTCCGCCGCAACAGTGCTTTTTGTTTTGGCGCATCAGGCAATAGGGATTTTTATGATAGGACTGTTCCCTGTACTCCGGGATGGAATAAGCTTCGGAGCATTGTATGGTATACTCTCTTTCACCTATGCCGGATTTACCTTTCCAATAGAGGCAATGCCTCGCCTGGCACAAGGAGCAAGTGTATTGTTTCCCATCCGCCACTACTTTAAAATTTATGTAAACGAGGCACTTTTAGGCTCCTCTTTTGCACATTCGGCAATATATTTTGCCGCACTGGCAGCCTTTCTTCTCCTTCCCTTTATTGTTTACTACAAGCTTAAGAGGGCGCTTATCCACCAGAACTATCCTCTCAAATAGCAAAAAATGAAAAAGAGTTCACAGTTTTTAAAATATATACACGAGGGTATCCGTGATTTGTATTGGGTTTCAATAAATGAGTTCCGGCATATCTTTGCCGACAGGGGTGTTATGCTCATCTTTTTTGTTGCAGGGCTTGCATACCCGCTTTTATACAACGGCATTTACAAAAACGAAGCTGTATATGAAATACCTGTTGCAGTTGTAGATGATTCCCATTCGCTTGAAAGCAGAGAGTTTTTGAAAAAATTCAATGCTGCTCAGGAAGTTAAGATATCCAACCGTTGTTTAAATATGGAAGAGGCACAAAAACTCTTCCGTGCACAAAAGGTTCACGGAATCGTTTATATCCCTTCGGACTATCACAAAAAGTTGCGCAATATGGAGCAGGCAACCATATCCATTTACAACGACATGAGCAGTTTTCTCTATTATAAAGGGATGACAATGGCAACAAGCTATACAATGCTGGACGAAATGAATAAAATCCAGATTGAGAGGTATAATGCCGCAGGTATCACCGGAGAGCAGGCAAATGTTATTGTAGAAGCGATTCCCAGCAATGATATTGCACTCTTCAACCCGGGAAGCGGCTTTGCAAGTTTTCTTCTTCCGGCATTGCTTATCCTAATTATTCATCAAACCCTGTTTTTTGGAATAGGAATGCTCGCTGGAACAGCACGGGAGGAGAACAAAAACCACTCGCAAATTCCAGAGCATCTTCACGGAAAGGGCATTTACCGGGTTGTGCTTGGAAAGGCCGTCACATACTTTGTTCTATACTTTGCAATAAGCGCATATATACTTGGGTTTATACCCAAATTATTTAACCTTCCGCATATAGGCAACATCTGGACGCTTTTCCATTTTATAGTTCCGTTTCTGATTGCTGTTATATTCTTTTCTATGAGCGTATCGGTATTCATTAAAAACAGAGAAACAGGACTCATCGCTTTCCTTTTCTTCACTCTTATTCTTCTGTTTTTATCGGGATTCTCCTGGCCGCAGTCAAACATGCCTGTTTTCTGGAGATATCTCTCATACCTCTTTCCATCTACGCACGGGATACAGGGCTATATAAAGATTAACTCCACCGGAGCAAACCTTGCTCAGGTAAGATTTGAATACGTCTGGCTCTGGGCACAGGCTGCTTTCTATTTTATTACCGCAAGCTTTACCCTAAGTTATATCGTTAAGCGAGAGAAACTGGCTAAAATTGGAGATTAAGAAGTACTACAGCTCCCATTTAAAAGAGAGTCCAAGCCCAAACTGTTTTTCGACCATAGAGCCAAAATCGGCCGCTGCAATGGCTGAGATTGTGAGAGGCCATGATTCGCTTTTCCAGCTTAATTGTGCAAGGGAGTTAATTTGTCTGTGAACAGGGTTGTTGGGATGATTGGAATAAGTTCCAAAATTTCTTGAGTATGTGAGCAAAGCTTTCCATGTTATTTGAGAAGACAGGTAACCTTTTGCCCCAGCATGAAAGGCCGAAACACGATTATTTTTGAATCCTGTTGTTATGCCTTGAGCGTCCTTCTCTGCCGGAGTAAACAGGGGCGTACCCATGCTGTATCCAAGATATGTAAAGCCACTCCCATAAACCCCATGGTTGAAATAATTGTCGCCGCCATACGGGAGCTTCCATTTATCAGAAATATTGCAGGGATTTCCGCTTTGATTTTTGGAGTACATATACTCAACCAGAAATTCATCAATGAAAGATCCGGGAGCTTTCCTGACATAAAAAGAATACAGGTTATCCTTAAAATTGTAGAACATCATCCCGGAACCGTCTTCAAAAGGATGGCTCACTCTTAGTTCCATGTGATAATCCCCAACCTCTTTTTCAACTGTAAACAGATATGATCCCAGTTGATTTCCAGCTACATTTAACTGGTCTGTTTCGAGAAAGTCTCTCCCTCCTTTAAGCCCCAGTACATACCGTATATAATTTTTAAAGCCTCCGGGCATTTGTCCGTATTGTTGTGAGAATCCTCCCCAAAATATAAAACGGTTTATTTCAAAAGAGAACCTCAATGTACTGTTTGCCAAAACCTGAGCGCCAAACATGCAGTGGTTTAAGTGGGGGCGTCTTATTATCCGGTTATCTTCAAGAATGCCCTCTTCATATTCTGCTTTAAAACGAAACATCTTTTCAACAAACGGAATCGTAATATAGCCGTTTGTAGATAGACTTACCTTTGGATATGGCCGGTAATTTAGAGACCGGATAATATTTCCGTTGCTTGTAGACAATCCGCCAAGAACCTCTTCATCTGCAAAAGTTCCGGCTTTAAGCGATATGTTTCTCCATGACAAACCGGCATAGGCCTGAATTATTTTAACATTGTCCTTGTTTTCCGAGCCACAGAACAATAGCTCGGTGCCATACGATAGTTTTACCTTCTTCTTGTATAATAAAAAAGAACCGGAGAGATTACCCTCCGTCACCAATTTTAAATTGGAAGAAGAGGTATATTTCCCCAGTTGATTGTGCGTTAGCCAAAATGGAAGGGTTTTTCCGTTTCCGTATAACCCTTTCGCCTCTATTGTTGCGTTAAATGTATTTTGTTGTGAAAAAGAAAGGTGCGTGGAGAGCAAGAATATAGTAAACAGTAAGGATTTTCTCATATGGTTCCGGTAAATGGGGGGCAAATATACCCACTATAGATGCGCCGGAACGTAAATTGTTTCACCGTTTTTTCACAAAACCCACAACAACTCAGATAACAAGCTGTAGGTCAGATTAATAAATTAACGTATTTTTTATTACTCCACTGTCACCGATTTCGCCAGATTGCGCGGCTGGTCTACATCACGCCCTTTTGTTACGGCGATATGATAGGCTAAAAGCTGGAGCGGAATGACGGAAAGTAAAGGATCTAGATATTCATGCGTGTCCGGGACCTCAATGCAAAAATCTGCCATTTTGCTCACCTGAGTATCTCCTTCTGTAACAATGGCGATTACCCTTCCGTTTCTTGCCTTGATCTCCTGAATGTTGCTCACTACCTTTTCGTAAAGATTGTTTTTGGTTGCAATCACAACTACCGGCATATCGGAGTCTATGAGGGCAATAGGGCCGTGCTTCATCTCCGCAGCAGGATAGCCCTCAGCGTGAATATATGATATCTCCTTAAGTTTAAGAGCTCCTTCAAGTGCGGCCGGATAGCTGAATCCTCTGCCCAGATAGATGAAGTTTTTGGCATAAGTGAAGATTCTTGAAAACTTTTTAATCTTGTCGCTCTTTTCAAGTATTTTCTCAATCTTATCGGGGATTTGTGAAAGTTCGGCAACAAATCCTTCAAGCTCCTTTTGGGTAATCGTTTCCTTTACCTTTGCAATAGTTAAAGCCAGCATTGCGAGAACGGTAACCTGGCCGGTAAATGCCTTTGTGGAGGCAACTCCAATTTCGGGTCCTACGTGTATGTATGAACCGGAATCTGTGTTCCGTGGAATAGAGGAGCCAACGGCATTGCATATTCCGTATATGAAGGCCCCTTTCGATCGCGAGAGTTCAACTGCTGCAAGAGTATCGGCCGTTTCACCTGATTGGGAAATAGCAATTACAATGTCGTCTTCGTAAATAACAGGGTTGCGGTACCGGAATTCAGATGCATATTCAACTTCAACGGGAATGCGGCATAGGCTTTCTATGAGGTGCTCTCCAATGAGTGCTGCATGCCAGGAAGTACCGCAAGCCACAATAATTATCCTTCTGGCATTTTTGAATTTTTCTGTATTGTCAATAACTCCGGACAGAACTACATTATTCCCCTCAATATTAATCCTGCCCCTCATACAATCACGGATAGTGCGCGGCTGTTCAAAAATTTCCTTTAGCATAAAATGCTCATATTCTCCTCTCTCCAGCTGGCTTATAGTAAGTTCGAGGTGTTGTATTTTATGGCTTTTTTCGCTGTTCATAAAATCCACAACCCGTAGTTCTTTGCCCCTCTCAATTATTGCCACCTCGTTATCGTTAAGATAAACAACCTCTTTTGTGTACTCAACAATTGGAGTTGCATCAGAAGCAAGGAAAAATTCTCCCTCCCCTATGCCAATTACAAGTGGGCTGCTCTTTCTGGCAGCAATCATAATGTTTGGATTGTCCTTCTCAATTACAGCAATGGCAAAGGCTCCAATTACCTGCTGAAGCGCAAGTTGAATTGCCCTGCACAGGTCTGTATTCTCCTCTCTTTTTATAAAATCAATGAGATGAACCAGAACTTCCGTATCGGTATTGCTTCGAAACTCAAATCCTTTTTTAATTAGAGCTTCCTTTAGCACAGCATAATTTTCGATAATACCGTTGTGGATGAGAGCAATACTCTCCGACATCGAGAAATGCGGGTGGGCGTTCTGATAATTTGGCTCTCCATGTGTGGCCCATCTGGTGTGGGCAATGCCAATCGTTCCGGAGATATCCTTTTGCTGAGAAAATTCCTCAAGTTGCTGGACTTTCCCCTTTGCCTTATAAATGCTTAGAGTCCCGGAATTATTTATGAGTGCAACCCCGGCACTGTCGTAACCTCTGTACTCAAGCCTGTGGAGCCCTTTAATCAGAATCGGATACGCCTCGCGCGGTCCGATATAACCCACTATACCACACATATAACTTATTAATTAGATTTTCAAGCCTTTGCTTTGGGGCGAATTACTTTGCCGGTTCAAGC
>Ga0316605_10002202_pt1 | contig 11103 bp, 8 predicted proteins | sample OWC_soil_day20_n_FD_207666 | JGI IMG/M metagenome (GOLD analysis project Ga0316605, IMG submission 207666) | Wetland soil microbial communities from Old Woman Creek delta, Ohio, United States - OWC_soil_day20_noCT | ecosystem: Environmental > Terrestrial > Soil > Wetlands | place: USA: Ohio... | reverse complement strand
CGCGCATCGCCTTGTGCGACAGGCGGTCCGGCTCGTCGAACAGCTGGTTCTGCAGCGTCCCGCGCTCCAGGCACTGCAGGATCACGCGCTCGAACGTCGTCTCCGGATGGATCACGTGCTGGGCACGTTTCTCCATCTTGATTGCGTCGGGATCGCAGACCAGGCCACAGACCCCGCAGCCGATGCAGGCCGCCTCGTTGATCACCGGCTTGAACATGCGCTTGGTGCCGGCCTGCATGGGGTCCGGAATCATCGTGATGGCCGATACGTGACACGCCCGGCCGCACTTCTGGCAGCCGTTGCAGTCCTCCATGACCACGCGCGGCATGAGCGTCGACGAGACGATGGCGTTCGGATAGCCGTGCCGATTGATGCCCTCCAACACGTCGCAGCAGCACCCGCAGCAATGGCACAGGAAGGCCGGCTGCCGCCGCACATTGTCGGCCGAGAAGACTAGCTTCAGGTCCCTCGAGCGCTGCGCGATGTCCCGCATCTCGGACCTGGAGATCTCACGCGCCATGTGGTGGCGAACCAGGTAGTCCGCGGCATGGCCGAAGCTGGTACAGGTCTCGAGCGGCACCTTGCAGACCTGCTCCCCGGCGTGGTGCTTCTTGTGGCGGCAGGAGCAGAAGCCCACCGCGAAGTTCTCGTGCTGGTCGATGATCCATTCGACCTTCTCGTAATCGAGGATCTCGACGTGATCGCCCAGGTCGTCGAGGTGCGGCACCGCGCGCATGACCGTGACCTGCTGCCCGTCCCGGTAGTTGGCGGCGTAGAAATCTCCTTCGTGGAAGTAGTCGCTGAACAGCTTCGCGATCTTGCCGATGTCCGGGTCGGCATCGTGCATGCGCATCATCGTGAACTCGAAGAAGCCGATGGCATACGGCGCTGGCATGTACCGGTAGCCGTCGCTCAGCAGCACGTCGACCACCAGACCCTTGTCGCACAGCGCCGCCAGCCGTGGCTCATGGTCGGCTCGATCGATGCCGGTCACCTGCGCAATCCGGTCGATCGTGGACAAGGCGAACGGCATCCTGACGACGAGTTCCGCGTCCTCCGCCGAATAGAGCACCCGGAGCACCTTGTAAAACGTCTCGGTCTGCGGCGTGCGCATCGGCAGGTTGTCGATCTTCTCGCCGAGCGCCTCATAGATGTCTTTTGCGACGATGTGCCCCATGGTGGGCCTCCCGGTAGCGGATTGCCGACTTCGATCCAGGCCTTGACGCTAGGCCGCGTCCATCTGCGGCCGGTTTGCCTTCGATAGACGTCGCTCCTGCGGGAGACGAAGTTGCTCCGGATCCCACTTCGACCAGGCGTAGGGCATGAACGCAGCGGCGTCGACTTCGGCCACGACTTCGCCGTCCAGCATGGTGTTGTTGCCGACCATGTACACACTCCCCAGGACGCGCACGACCTCGACCTCATGCCACGGATCACACTCCGCCCGCGGCAGCGACACCTTCGCGTCCGCCCACTGCAGGGTCGCGGGCCGCAGGACGTTGCGCTGGCGAACCAGACGTGGCGGGTAATCGAAGCCGGTCGCGCCGGGCGACAGGAAATGCTTGAAGAGGTAGACGGGAGAGCCGGCTTCGTCGTTGAAGGCCATCCCGGCCTGGATCATGGCACGAACCGGCTCTTCGACACCGTCACGGTTCAGGCGCGCGTCGATTTCGAAGAAGGGCGTTCCGTGTCTGCTGATTCGTCCGCTGACGACGCCGCCCTTCTGCTCGAATTCGATCTGCGCCATCTTCTTGGGATAGCCGTACTTTTCTCGCCCACAGGCCATCGCCATGTCACCGGTGACGGGCATGGCGATGCAGTAGTTGCCCGGCACACCCTGGAACTGGGCACCCAGGCACAGCGCACCTTCGTGGTATGGAGGCCCGAAGTTTGTCTTCGGGTAATAGGCGACGAATGCGGCAGCGAGGGGATAGGGGCTCGGTTCCAATGGTGGCGGCAGCAATCTCGCGACGATCTCCGGCTTCGTCTCCCAGAACACGAACAGCATCTGGGCTTCATAGAATTCCAGCTTCTGCTGGCCTGCGCTCAGGCGCACCATCTCTTCAGGTGTCTTCACGAATCCCATGATTGTCTCCCGCCATGTCATCTTCAGTGCTTGTCCGGACGATCCGAATCCGGCGACCAGCGGTGTCCGTGGTGGTCTCGTCGCGGAGGGCGCCCGGCAACCCGCCGGGTGTGAGGCGAAATGGACGCCCCCCGCGCCAGTTGTGCCATTACGGAAAGTACTGGGCAGCGCGCTGTCACGATGTGCCTCGGGCCAACCACCCTTGCCTTCCAGAGCCGTGCGATGTGCACGGCAACCGGCACGGGCACCGCAGGGCCCGCGCAGCCATGCCCTTCGATTCCAGCGCCGGGGCCGACGCCCATGTCGCTCAATGCAACGTCAGGCCCTTGGGGCGGAACGACAGAGAGGCTGGCGACGCCGTACTTCGTGTGCGGGAAGTCGAGGAGTTCGTCGAGTACTCTGCTCGGTTGAGAACTGATGACCTGTGCAAGCGCCAACTGAGACAGAGAAGCGAAGCTCTGCCCGCGGGCTTTGCCTGGACCACGGACGCCGAGTTCGATGCACTAACAGGACCAGGCCCGGCGCCGACAACACCCCGTTGCGCAGCGGGACCCCTTCGAACTGGGAGGGCGCCCACCGTGTACCCGCCTTTGCACACTCGCCGGGGCGTTTCCCCGCCGACGTGACGCTGAACGGCCGGACCCGCGCGTGCCGCTGGTCTTTAATACGATCAGAACATCGCTACCAGCCGGTTCGGCGAGAACTCGACGCGGCAGCCTCCCGCGAGCCCACATACGCCGCGATGGCAATCATATCGTCGATGCCGAGCCGCTCCACGACGGGCTGCATGGGTCGACCGGACTCGGAGGACCGCGCGCCGGTGCGGAACGCCAGGAGCTGCCGCAGGATGTAGGTCGGTGACCGCCCGGCAATCGGCGGGATGAGGCCCACTCCCCGCAGGTCACTCCCGTGACAACCGCTGCAAGGCAGCGTCAGGCTGTCGCCGCCCTGGATCGCGAGTTGCTCGCCGCGGACGATGCTGCCCGGGGGTACGCAGGCGACGTACCCGGTTTCCGCATCTCGCAGCTCGTGACGCTCATCGTCAACCGGCACCTCGATCATGCGCTGCCGGAGCGGCTCGGTTCCACCGCCCTCGACAGGCACCCACAGCCAACCGGCAACGCGAGTCACCGGCACGCGCTCGGTCTCCACGATGCGGACGCGTCGGGTCAGGCACAAGGTCGCAAAATACGCCGCCGCCTCCCGCACCTCTGGTTCCGTCGCGTGTTCCGCCACCGTGCGCATGAACTCGATGGGGAGATACGCCCCCTTCGCAGCGCTGCGTCTCGTGCCGCTGCGCATGGCCGCGACCTGGGCCACGATGTACTCGGCAGGCAAACCGGCGAGTGGCGCATTCTCGGGTCCGCCGGTACCGTCCGGCAGGTGACAGTACCCACAGGCATACACGGAAGGCTTTCTGCCACGCGCAACGACGTCTGGCATTGACGGATGGCTGTCGGGATGCCAATCGGGCACTGCAAAGAGGTCCTTGACCTGCGCCTGCGTGAATGCCGCACGACTGTTGGGCACGCGCAGCAGCATTCGATCATCAGGCGGTGGCGGCGCACCGTTGGCCGGCGGGTTCATCGGATCAGCCCAGTTGGGCACGACGAAGTCGTTCTGCCCGATCGCGGTTGCGCTAACCGCGCCGGCCAGCAAGGCAAGCGCGCAACATGTCGCGCCGGGGTGGAGTGACGAGGACCGTCTCATTGTTCAGGCATCCTACCCCTCCGCGCCGCATGCTCTAATGTCCCCATGAACCCGACGCTCGACGTCCTCAGCTCCACCCTGACCTCCTCGCTGCGCTTCTGGCGCGGCACCGGCGCACGCGCCGTCACGCAACAACCGAAAGAGCACCTCGAACTCTACGAGTTCGAGGCCTGCCCGTTCTGCCGCCTGGTGCGCGAGGCCCTCACCGAGCTCGACCTCGACGCGCTCATCTATCCGTCGCCCCACGGTGGCAAGCGCTTCCGTCCCAAGGTCGTGAAGCTCGGCGGCAAGCAGCAGTTTCCGTTCCTGGTCGATCCCAACAACGGCGAGTCGCTGTACGAATCGGCCGACATCATCGACTACCTGTACCGACAATACGGTGGAAGCCCCGCGCCCATGCGGCTCTTGCGGCCGCTCGACGTTGCCTCGTCGGCCCTCGCCAGCCTTCCGCGCTTGCGCGCCGGCAGCCGCGCGCGGCCCTCGAAGGCACCGAAGCGCCCGCTGGAACTCTTCAGCTTTGAATCGAGCCCCTACGCGCGGCGCGTGCGCGAACTGCTGTGCGAGCTCGAACTCCCTTACCTGCTGCGCAGCACCGGCAAGGCCCGCTGGCAGGACCTGGGTCCCCCGATCCTGAGAGCGACACTGTTCCCCGACCTGCCGGTCGCGGGCCGCACCCGCACTGAACTCCTGAAACGCGCCGGCAAGGTCCAGGTCCCCTACCTGGTCGACCCGAACACCGACAAGGCCATGTTCGAATCCGCAGCGATCCGCGACTACCTGCTCGCCACCTACGCGCGGTAGCCCATTCAGCGGGACTCGGCTGAATCGTGCTCGTCGTCACCCGGCAGAACCGGGTCCGAGCGAACACCCTGCAGGTGTGTATCCTGCAGTCAGGCAATGGACCGCTGGTGCTCCGGGAGCAGGGACGCTTCCCTGATTGGTGTCTTGGCGATCCACTACACGGAGGGACCTGATGTCACTGCGAACACCCGGCCTCGACCCTGCCACGCTGCAGCCCCGCACCGACTCCGGTTATCCCGAGCCGTACCGATCGCGCGTATTGCCGCGCGAGAAGCGCCAGCTGGGCAAGGCGCTCGGCCTGCAGCAGTTCGGCGTGAACCTCACGATGCTGCCGCCGGGCAAGGAATCCTCGATGCGCCACTGGCACACGCGCGAGGAAGAGTTTGTCTACGTACTCGAGGGCGAGCTCGTCCTGGTCACCGACGCGGGCGAACAGTTACTGCGCGCGGGCTGTTGCGCGGGCTTTCCGGCCGGCTCAGGCGACGGGCACCAGCTCGTCAATCGGTCTGCACGGCCGGCGGTGTACCTGGAGGTCGGCACGCGCGACGACGCGGCGGACGAGGTGTTCTACCCGGACGTGGACATGCACTACAACCCGTCCGTGCAACAGGGAAAGTTCACCCGGAAGGATGGGACGCCCTACTAGTACCGCCAGTGCAGCGTGATCGAAGCGTAACGCCCCGGACGCGTGTAATAGGGGATGAGCGGGTCGCCCACCGTGCGGCCGCGCACGTCGGCCCACTCGATGTACTCGGCATCGGTGAGATTGAACACGCCGGCGTTGATGCGCAGGCCGTCGCCGAACTCGTAGTGCGCCAGCAAGTCGACGGTAACGTAGCTGTCGGTGCGGTACAGGTCAGCACGGCTGTCGTCCACCTGGTCCTTGTCCGCCACCGCCGTGGTCACGAATTCACCGCCCCAGCGGCCGGACTGCGCCTCGTAGCCCAGTGCAAGCACCGCGCTCGCGGGGTCGACCGAATTGAGCGGCTCGTCGCGCACGCGATCCTCGCCGCGTGACCACGCTGCCGACAGGCGAGTGCTCCAGCCCTCCAGTCGTGGCGTCCACTCGCCGAGCCACCCGGTCGCCGTGAATTCCGCCCCGTAGATGCGCGCATCGGCCACGTTCTGCGACTGGAACAAGGTCACGCCGGTCTCGGGATCCCGTCCGAGGTTGACCTTGGACTCGATGAAGTCCTCGTAATCCGTGTAATAGACACTGGCCGCCAGGTTGCCGGCGGCACGGTTCCAGCGCAGCCCGAGTTCGTAGCCGTCACTGCTCTCCGGCTGCAGGTCGGGGTTCGGGATCGCACGGATGTTGAGCAGCGGCAACTCGAGCCCGATATTCAGGTCCTCGGGCGGCGGCGCGCGGAAACCATGAGCGTACTGCGCGAAGAGCGCGAGGCCGCTCTCGAACTCGCGCGTCACGCCGAACTTCGGCGCCAGCGCGACGTCATCCAGCCGCACCGCTTCAATGCTCGGATTGTCCTCCCGGTACGTCTTGTCCGGTTGCGGATCGAGCTCGTAGTAGTCCACGCGCAGCGCAGGAATCAGCGTCCAGCCCGAAGCGCCGACACCGATCTCGTCCTGGACGAAGGCGCCGGCACGGGTCACGTCAGTGACCGGGAAATCCCGCAGCGGGAAAGTCTCGCCGAGGATGGTTGACGTGGCATTCCCCGTATTGAGATCGGTCTGCAGACCGTCGCGCCGCTCCTCGATGCGGCTCGCCAGCATCTCGAATCCGTAGACGAGCGTGTGCGACGCGCTGGTGGCCGCAAACGCCCGCACCGCGGTGAACTCGAGGCCGAGCGTGCGATCCTCGAGCCTGAAACCGCGCTCGATGGCGACTGGCGGCGTGCGCGGCGGCACGGCGCGGCGCTGCTCGTAGGTGTCCTGCTGCGTCTCGGTGCCTTGCGCGTAGACGCGCCAGTCCGCGCTGTCGAAGGCATCGCTACCGGCCAGTCGCTGGCTGACGCTCAGTCGGTAACGCTTGCTCTCGTCATCTCCCTCCAGCAGCGTCGTGTTGACGAAGCGCGTGCCGGCCAGGCCGAGGAAGGCATCGACCGAGGTGTCCTGCTGCACGCGACCGGTCTCGGCGGTGAGCAGTAGCGGCCCGCCGGGCACCGCACTGAACTCCAGTTTCGCCAGCAGCGAATCGCTCCGGTAGTCGCGCGGATCCGGCTCGACGTCCGCAGCTGTGTCGGGCTCGCTGCCCGAGCGATATACGTAGCCGAGCATGGCCGTCGTTGCACCGCTGCGGGTCGCGCCAAGGGTTGCGACGTTCCAGCCGTCGTCCACGCCGGTCAGCCCGGTCGCCACGTGCAGCCCGACGTCGCGCCCGGATGCCAGCAGCGCGTCTGGAGCGACCGTGGTCATCGCCACGACACCGCCAATGGCCTCGCTGCCGTACAGGGAAGAGGCCGGACCCCGCAGCACCTCGACGCGTTCGAGGAACGCCGGATCCACGAAGCTGCGACCCGAGTCGGCGAAATTGCCGACTGCGAAGCCGCCGGCGGCCGGCACCCCGTCCACCTCGACGGCGACGCGATTGCCGCCGACACCACGCACGGAGATCGTGTCCGTCCCGAAGCGGAACGGGTCGCTGCGCACCGTCAGGCCTGGCTCATAGCGGACCAACTGCTTGACGTCGGCGACGAGAGTGCGCTCGATCGCTTCCTGCGGAATCACGCTCACCATCGCGGCGACGCGCGTCACCGGCAGGATCCGCCTGGCGTAAACAGTGATGGTTTCGAGTTCCTGTGTCGGCCGGCTGGCCTGTTGGTCCGCCGCCTCGGCGTCCGCGGCACCTGCCTGGAGGGCCGCCACGGCGAGCATTGCACCCACGGCACAGGCGAGGCGCTTCCCGGGCATGCGGATGATCGACATGTGCCAATTCTGCGCCGGGGATCCGGAGACTCCATGATCCACGTCAAGCGCCTGGTCGGTATCGGCGGCCGTGGCGGCACCGGCTGCCAGATTCTGACTGCATAACCCCTGGTTCTCACCTCGGGACAGGACGGGCCGGTTGCCGGACAATAGCCGGGTCGGTCAACTCCTCCCCAAGGCCTCCAATCATGAAGCTCGAAACCCTCGTCGTCCACGGCGGCTACACGCCCGATCCCACCACCAAGGCGGTCGCGGTGCCGATCTACCAGACCACCTCCTACGCCTTCGACGATACCCAGCACGGCGCGGACCTGTTCGACCTGAAGGTGCCGGGCAACATCTACACCCGCATCATGAACCCGACGACCGACGTGCTCGAGAAGCGCGTCGCGGCGCTCGAGGGCGGCGTGGGTGCCCTCGCGCTTGCCTCCGGCCAGGCGGCGATCACCTATGCGCTGCAGACGATCAGCGAGGCCGGCCAGAACGTCATCAGTTCGTCTGCTCTCTACGGCGGCACGTACAACCTGTTCGCGCACACGTTCCCGCAGTACGGACTGACGGTAAAGTTCGCGGACCATCGCGACCCGTCATCGTTCGAGAAGCTGATCGACGCGAAGACGCGGGCGATCTTCTGCGAGTCGGTCGGCAACCCCGCAGGCAACATCACGGACTTCGCGGTGCTGGCCGACGTCGCGCACCGCCATGGCATCCCACTGATCGTGGACAACACGGTGCCGTCGCCCTACCTGTGCCGTCCATTCGAGCACGGCGCGGACATCGTGATCCACTCGCTCACCAAGTACCTCGGCGGGCACGGTACGAGCATCGGTGGCGCGCTGGTGGACTCGGGCAAATTCCCGTGGCAGGACCACGCCGCCAGGTTTCCGCGCCTCAACACTCCGGACGTGTCGTATCACGGCGTTGTCTACACTGAAGCGTTCGGCCCGGCGGCCTACATCGGTCGCGCGCGTGTGGTGCCGCTGCGCAACATGGGCGCGGCGATCTCGCCGTTCAACAGTTTCCTGATCCTGCAGGGCATCGAGACGCTCGCCGTGCGCATGGACCGGATCTGCGCGAACTCGCTCAAGGTGGCGAAGTACCTGCAGAAACACCCGAAGGTGCGCTGGGTCAACTACGCCGGGCTGCCGGATCACCCGAGCCACGCGCTGGCGCAGAAGTACATGGGCGGCCGGGCGTCGGGCATCCTGACCTTTGGCATCGAGGGTGGTCGCGCCGCGGGCGCCCGCTTCCAGGACGCCCTGCAACTGTTCGTGCGGCTGGTGAACATTGGCGACGCGAAGTCCCTCGCCTGCCACCCGGCCAGCACGACGCACCGCCAACTGAACCCGGCCGAACTCGAGAAGGCCGGCGTGAGCGAGGACATGGTGCGCCTGTCGGTCGGCATCGAGCACGTGGAGGACCTGCTGGCCGACCTCGAGCAGGCCCTGGCTGCAACCTGACGCCCCTTCGGCCGGCCATCCGGGACTGGGATACGTGTAAGTCTCAGGCCCGGCCGTCCGGCCGCTGCGCCAGAATGCGGGCGTCTCCGGCCCTGAGGTGCTCCCGGCAGGAGCGCTATGCGTCGCGCCACGTCCGACCCGGTCTTCGACTGGCTCGCTTATTACGCCGAGTTCGACCCCGGCCGCCTGGCGGCCGTGGACCTCGCCACGCAGCGCTGGCTCACCTACGGGCAGTTCAACGAACGCGCCACGCGCCTGGCCACGGCGCTGCGTGAACGCTTCGGCGTCGAGCACGGCGACCGCGTCGCGTTCCTGGCGCACAACAGCACCGACCACTTCGAGACCATGTTTGCATGCTGGAAGCTGGGTGCCATCTTCGTGCCGCTCAACTGGCGGCTCGCGGCGCACGAGACGGCCGCGGTCCTCGAGCACTGCGAGCCGCGCGTCGTGCTGCACGACCAGGATTTCTCGCCGCTGCTCGCGCTGGCTCACCTGCCCACGGTTGCCCGCGTGCCGGGTCACCCGGCGTGCGCCTACGAGCAGCTGGTGGCGGCGCACGATCCGCACGTCGAAATGGAGCACGTCGACTTCGATACCATCGACATGCTGCTCTATACGTCGGGCACGACCGGACGACCGAAGGGCGTGGTCTACACGCACCGCATGACCAACAACATCGTGCAGCACGCCGCGCTGCACGCGCGGATCCGCGCTGGAACGCGCACCCTCACCTACTCCCCGCTGTTCCACGCCGCGGGCCTGAACGCCCTGGCCATGCCGTCGTTCCACTACGGCAGTGCGGTGCTGGTAATGCGCGCGTTTGAGGCAGGCGAATGCCTGGCGATGCTCACCGATCCGGCGCTCGGTATCACACACACCGTGGGCGTGCCCACCACCTACCAGCTGATGAGCCAACGTCCCGAGTTCGCCATGGCGGCCTTTCCCACACTCGAGGTCGCAGGCGTAGGCGCGGCGCCGGTCCCGCTGCATCTGCTGGAAGTCTGGGCGGAGAAGGGCCTGGTGCTGTCGCAGTCGTTCGGCATGACCGAAGTGTTCAGCGTGTCGTTCACGCCGCCGGAAAAGGCTCGCGAGCAGATCGGGTCGGCCGGCCATCCACTCATGCACGTCAAGGTGCAGATCGGCGATGAGCACGGCCTCGAACTGCCGCGCAATCGGGTCGGGGAAATCCAGGTACGCGGCCCCGGCGTGACACCCGGCTACTGGCACGACCCGGAAGCGACCAGGGCCGCCTTCACGGCGAACGGCTGGTTTCGCACCGGGGATGCAGGCCGCATGACCGACGGCGGCGTCATCTACGTCGTGGACCGCATCAAGGACATGTACATTTCAGGCGGCGAGAACGTGTATCCGGCGGAGGTCGAGAACGTCATCGACAGCCTCGACGAGGTGAGCCAGTGCGCCGTGATCGGCGTACCGGATACGCAGTGGGGTGAAGTCGGCCTCGCGCTCGTCGTGCCGCGCCCAGGCCGGCACGTGGAACCTGAGCGGGTGCTCGATCACTGCCGCGAACGGCTTGCCCGCTACAAGGTGCCGCGTCGCGTGCGCATCGTCTCGGAGCTGCCGCTCAGCCCGCAGGGCAAGGTCCTGAAGAAGGAATTGCATCGTCTTTACGTGGAGAACGGCCGCCAGGCGCCGTCCAAAATTGCATGAAACCAGTCAAAGCAGTGGATGCTGCCTTCCTGCAGCTCGAAACCCAGGCCACGCCGATGCACGTCGGCGCGCTGTTCGTGCTCGACCCCGGCTCGCCGCAGGCGAGCCGCACCTTCTTCCGACGCTTCAAGGCGGTGATCCGGACGCGCCTCGGCCTGAGCGAGGTGTTCACGCGGCGCATCGCCGCCCTGCCGCTCAACATCGCGAATCCGATGTGGGTGAACGGTGAGCCGGACCTCAACTACCACGTGCGACGCACCGTGCTGCCGGAACCGGGCAGCCAGCACCAGCTCGAGGAGTGCGTCGCCGACCTGCACACACCGGTGATGGACCGCGACCGGCCGCTGTGGGAACTGCACGTCATCGAGGGCCTGCAGGATGGGCGGGTCGCGCTGTACATCAAGACCCACCACGCGGGACTCGACGGTGCTTCGGCACAGGTCTTCCTGCAGTCGTTCGTGGATTCGGAGCCGCATCCACGCCGACGGCGCA
>Ga0316605_10002201_pt1 | contig 11106 bp, 10 predicted proteins | sample OWC_soil_day20_n_FD_207666 | JGI IMG/M metagenome (GOLD analysis project Ga0316605, IMG submission 207666) | Wetland soil microbial communities from Old Woman Creek delta, Ohio, United States - OWC_soil_day20_noCT | ecosystem: Environmental > Terrestrial > Soil > Wetlands | place: USA: Ohio... | reverse complement strand
TAGCGGACGTGGTCCAACAGGATGTGCCCATCTATGCAGAATGGGTCGCCACACTTGACGGTATGGTCAATGCCACCATTCGGGCCCAGGTACAGGGATATCTCACCAAACAGAGTTATAAAGAGGGAGACACGGTCAAGAAGGGCCAGGTTCTCTTCCAAATTGATCCAAGGACCTTTCAGGCGGCCCAGGAGCAGGCAAAAGGTGAATTGGGACGGGCGGAGGCCCGCCTGACGCAGACCAAGGCCAATCTGTCACGTATCCGGCCCCTCGCGGCGCAGAGGGCCGTAAGCCAGAAGGACCTCGACGATGCCATCGCCGCCGAACAATCAGCCCAGGCAGCGCTCATGTCGGCTAAAGCGTCTTTTGACAAGGCTAGCCTCGACCTCAGTTTCACAAAGATCACCTCTCCCATTGATGGTATTGCCGGTATGGCCAAGGCCCAGATAGGAAACCTCGTAGGACCGGGATCGATCGAGGAATTGACAACCGTCTCAACGGTAAACCCCATCAAGGCCTTTGCGGGTTTGAGCGAACAGGAGTATCTCAAGGCGGCGGACTCGAAGAGACAACAGGCAGGAAGAATACCCCTGGAACTTATCCTCGCCGACGGGAGCATCTTCCCGCACAAAGGCGAGTTTCTTTTCGCAGACAGACAGGTGGATGTGCGAACGGGGACGATCAGGGTCGCGAGTGCATTCCCCAACCCCAATAACCTGCTGAGGCCGGGCCAATTCGCAAGGATCCGGGCACAGATGGGAATCAAAAGGAATGCCCTTCTCGTTCCCCAGCGGGCCGTGACCGAGGTACAGGGTAAATATCTCGTCGCTGTTGTCGGCGCCGGCAACAAAGTGGCTATAAAGCAGGTTAAAGCCGCGGAAAGATACGGGTCACTCTGGGTCATCGACGAGGGCCTGGCGCTAGGGAACAAAGTTGTGGCCGAGGGTGTTCAAAAAGTCCGGGAAGGCATGGTGGTGAGCCCCACACCTTACAAATCGGAAACTGATAAGAAACCCGAGAAGGTTGAGACTCCTGCGAAAACTGAGACGCCTCCAAAAGCCGAACCTGCGGCAAAGGCACCGGCTAAGACGGAAGGGGAGAGGGCCCCGGCGAAACCACAGGCGTCTCCGAAAAAAGCTGAGCCAGCCGGCCAGCCCAAACCTGAAAAGAGGTAGGGCGCCATGGCTAAATTTTTTATCAACAGACCAATCGTTGCCATTGTTATCGCCATTGTCATGGTCATCGTCGGAGTCGTTGCTATACTCGGTCTTCCGGTGGCGCAGTACCCGAACATCGTTCCCCCCGAGATATTCCTCAATACGTTCTATACAGGCGCGGATGCGCAAACGGTTGAACAATCCGTCGCAACACCGATAGAACAGGAGATGAGCGGCGTCGACAACATGAACTACATGTACTCGCTCAACGCGAACAATGGCGAGTTGAAGATGTACGTCAATTTCGACGTCAAGACGGACCCGAACATCGACCAGGTCCTCGCGCAGATGCGGCAGAGCCAGGCGGCTGCAAAGCTTCCCAAGGAGGTCACCAACTACGGGGTGACGGTGAAGAAATCGACATCCGCTCCCTTGATGCTTATTTCACTGTACTCACCGAACGGGACCTACGACGCGATTTTCCTTGCCAACTACGCCTATATCAACCTCAACGACCAGCTTACCCGTGTGGCAGGCATCGCGAGCGTCACGGTCTTCGGCGCGGGACAATATGCAATGCGCATCTGGGTCAAACCGGACCAGCTCGCCAAGATGAACATTACCGTGCCTGAGATAGTCAGTGCCGTACAAAAGCAGAATACAGTGAACCCCGCGGGCCAGGTCGGAGCGGAGCCGGCGCCGAAGGGACAAGAATTTACATATGCCATCAAGGCGCAGGGCCGCCTCGAAACGCCGGAACAATTCGGAAATATAGTTGTGCGGGCCAACCCTGACGGATCCATCGTGCGGCTCAAAGACGTCGGACGTGCAGAGCTGGGTGCCCAGAATTACTCGATGCTGGGAAGGCTCAACGGCAAACCCTCAGCGGTCCTTGGACTCTACCAGCTGCCGGGAAGCAATGCGATCCAATCGGCCGATGGGATCACAAAACTGATGGAAGAAGCAAAAAAATCGTTTCCCCCGGATCTGGACTACAAAATATCGCTTGATACAACCCTCTCTGTACGGGAGGGTATCAAGGAAATTCTGAAAACCCTGTACGAGGCCATGATCCTTGTTATCATCGTCGTCTTTATCTTCCTTCAGGGATGGCGGGCAACTCTCATACCGGCGCTTGCCGTACCCGTTTCTCTGATCGCGACTTTCGCCATCTTCCCGCTCCTCGGTTTCAGCATCAACACGATCGCCCTTATGGGTATGGTCCTCGCCATCGGCCTCGTTGTCGATGATGCTATTGTCGTCGTCGAGGCGGTGGAGCACCACATACAACAAGGCCTGTCGCCCAAGGAGGCGACAAAGAAGGCCATGGATGAGGTCTCGGGGCCGGTCATAGCCATTGCCTGCGTCCTGTCCGCCGTCTTCCTGCCCACCATATTCATTCCCGGCATTACCGGCCGCCTCTACCAGCAATTTGCGGTCACTATCGCTATATCGGTCCTTATCTCCGCCTTTAATGCCCTGACCTTAAGCCCGGCGCTCGCATCCCTTCTCTTGAAACCGAGAAAAGAGGCGAGGGGAATCCTCGGCAAGTTCTACCGATGGTTCAACAGGCTCTTCGGGCGTGCCACCGACGGCTACGTCAAGTGGAGCCACCACGCCATTCGCAAGATGGTGATGAGCCTCCTTTTCCTTGCTATAATAGCGGGTGCGACAGGTCTTCTCGGTACAAGGCTGCCCGGCGGCTTCCTTCCTGAAGAGGACCAGGGATATATTTACGCAGGCCTCCAGCTTCCCGACGCATCGTCACTCCAGAGAACAGATGTCGTGACGAAAGAGGTCGAGAAAATAATCATGAACACGCCGGGCGTGCAATATTGCACGGCAATCGCCGGCTACAATCTGCTGAGCGGCGTGACGAACACATACAGCAGTTTTTTCTTTATCACACTTAAACCATGGCATGAACGCAAGAAGTCGGAGGAGCAATACGCCGCGATCATGGCCAACCTCAACCGGGAGTTTTCGAAAATGCCCCAGGCGGTCGCATTCGCCTTCTCTCCTCCCGCCATCCAGGGCATCGGTACATCGGGCGGCGTCACCATGCTTGTCGAAGACCGGGTGGGGAAGGATATCCCGTATCTCTGGGCGAATACGCAGAAATTCATGGCCGAGGCAAAAAAACGCCCCGAACTCGCGCGGGTAACATCAACCTTCCTTCCCACAGTTCCCCAGATCTTCGTTGACGTCGACCGCGACAAGGTCCTAACGCAAGGGGTCGACCTGGGGGACGTTTATCAATGTCTCCAGACTTTTATGGGGGGCTATTTTATCAATTATTTCAACCGTTTCGGCCGTCAATGGCAGGTCTATCTCCAGGCCGAAGGCGATTACCGCGTAGAGGCGCAGCAGCTTGGCCAGTTCTATGTGCGCAACGCGAAAGGAGGGAATGTGCCGCTGTCCTCGGTGACGAAGTTCGAGAACCGCGCCGGCCCCGACTTCACCATGCGCTACAATCTTTACAGGTCTGCGCAGGTCAATGTCACCCCCGCTCCCGGGGTAAGCTCCCAGCAGGCCATGAAGATCTTAGAGGACATCTTCCAGAAAACAATGCCGAGCGAAATGGGCTACGACTATATGGGTATGAGCTACCAGGAGAAGAAGGCCCAGGAAGGCGTACCTATATCCGTCATTTTCGGCCTGTCGCTTCTTTTCGTTTTCCTCATCCTCGCCGCACAGTACGAAAGCTGGTCGCTTCCTTTCGGCGTGCTTCTCGGAACACCTATCGCTGTATTCGGGGCCTTTGCCGCCATTCTGATCGGGAGGCTGGAATTTAACATCTACGCACAGATCGGACTGATCATGCTCATAGGCCTCTCAGCGAAGAACGCTATTCTTATCGTCGAGTTCGCAAAAGTGGAGCACGAGAAGGGGAAAAGCCTTGTCGATGCCGCCCTTGAGGGTGCACGCCTTCGTTTGCGGCCCATCCTTATGACATCTTTCGCTTTTATCCTTGGCTGCGTTCCCCTTGCAACGGCCTCCGGGTCGGGTGCCATCTCGCGGCAGGTTATGGGTTTTGCGGTTATCGGCGGCATGCTCATGGCAACCTGTATCGCCATATTCATCATTCCCGTAACCTATTACTTCGTGGAAAAACTCTTCCAGAAGAAAGGTTCGGGCCCCGACAAACCGCCACCCACCGGTTCTGAAACGGAAGCGGGAGGTGCCGCATGAGACCTCTCATTATCGTGATAATTTTGATGTCGCTTCTTTCCTGCGCCATGGGGCCTGATTACAAACGGCCCGCCATTAACACGCCCCAGGGATGGCGCATAGAGGAGAAGGACGCTGCCGCCCTTGCGGATACGAAATGGTGGACACAGTTCAGCGATCCCGCTCTGGAAAGTCTTATCGAGACGGCCCTGAAAGAGAACAATGACCTCAGGCTGGCGGCAGCACGGGTGGAAGAGTACGTTGGGCGCTACTGGGTAGGCCGCTCGCCTCTCTTCCCGCAAATATACGCATCAGGCAGCGGCGGCAGGCAGCGTATTTCCGAACGGGGAGCCACGGTCTTGCCGGGTACGATCAAGAATCCCTCCGACTTCTACCAGGCAGGCCTCAGCGGGTCCTGGGAACTCGATATCTGGGGCCGCCTGCGCCGGCTTAACGAAGCGGCAAGGGCGGACCTCATCAGCTCGGAGGAGGGCAGGAGGTCGGTTATCCTGACGCTTGTCACCTCCGTGGCGAATGCATACGTAGCCCTTCGCGACCTGGATAAACAGCTGGAGGTAACGGAGCGCACCACGAAAATTCGTGAAGAATCATACAGGCTGTTCGGACTGCGATTCGAGGGCGGGATAATATCGGAGCTCGAACTATCACAGGTCAAATCAGAGTATGAGTATGCCCTTTCACAGGTCCCGCTCATCCAGAAGCAGATCACCTTTCAGGAGAATGCCCTGAGCGTTCTTATCGGGAAAAATCCCGGACCGGTCCTGCGCGGCAAGACGATAGACGAACTCACCCTTCCGCCCGTTCCTGCAGGGCTCCCCTCAGACCTTCTCGAACGCCGTCCTGACATACGCCAGGCCGAACAGGACCTCATTGCTGCCAATGCGCGCATGGGCGCGGCAAAGGCTCTTTACTTCCCTACCATTTCACTTACCGGGCTTTTCGGGTGGCAGAGCACGGAGTTATCTTCACTCTTTGCCGGGCCTTCCCAGGCATGGAGTTATGCAGGGAATATCCTCGGTCCTGTATTTACGGGAGGCGCCATCACCGGCAGCTACATGGCTTCAGAGGCCCGGCAGCAGCAAGCCCTCATCCGTTACCAGCAGGTCATCCAGACCGCCTTCAGGGAAGTGGATGACGCACTGGCCGACCAGAAGCGTACCCGGGAACAACTGGCGGCCCAAAAACAACAGGTCGATACTTTGAGAGACTATACCCGTATCGCACGATTGCGGTACGAAGAGGGATATACAAGCTATATCGAGGTCCTGGACGCGGAGCGGAGCCTTTTTAACGCCGAGCTAAATTATACCGGGACACAGGGGGTGCTCTTCCAGGCCCTTGTCAACCTCTATAAATCTATGGGGGGAGGTTGGGTGGCCGAAGCGGACAAGATGACCGTCCCGGCGACGGGCGCCAGTCCCACTGTGGCGGAGAACGAGTGAAAAGGAGGGAAGAAGACCCTCTCAGTGAGAAACCTGGTTCTACAATATGGACTGGAGAACAGACAGTCGGAAGTGATGAAACGCTTTCCGTTATACCTTAAGCGGCCTCTGTATGTCCTGAAGGAGGCGGATCAGCGCATGGGTTTATAACAGGCTATGCCCTGGAGGAAACAAATAATGACTGTATACTAAAGTAAGGAGGGGAGACAAAATTAAAGTGTACGTGATGCTGGTCGCGGAGACTCAACCAGGCAACTATTGGAATGCTAAAGATCAGTCAGGAAAGGTTGTCCTCGCACATATGCAGGTCTTGCGGCGAAACCCGCAGGCAATTGCCTGAGAAAGGAGGTAACAAACTATGAAGTACGTACTCATTTGTGTGTTATTGGCAACGATCATCGCTGCATCAGGCGTGGCCCAGGCGGTCACTGCCGAGGATTTTCAGGTAAGGACGACAAAGGAACTCGTCGGTCTGTGCACGGTGTCCGCGAATGACCCCCTCGTGAAGGAATCGATCCACTTCTGCCACGGCTACCTTGTTGGAGCTTACAACTATTATCTTGCCCAGGGTTCCGGCCCCGACGGGGAGCGATTGGTTTGTTTCCCGGACCCGCCTCCGACACGAAACGAAGCGATCAGCATGTTTATCGAGTGGGTTAAGGCACATCCCCAATATTTGAATGAGCCACCGGTGGAGACCGAGTTCCGTTTCCTCATGGAAAAGTGGCCGTGCAAACCTTGACCGAACAGAAAAGAAAGGAGGACATCATGGGTAAGATCGCCATCATATTAATTTTTATTGTCACCCTCCTTCTCGGTGGGTGTGCAGGAATGTCCGAGACCCAACAGCGAACCGCCAGTGGAACGATCATTGGTGCTGCAGGAGGGACGGTTGTAGGAGCCATCGCAGGCAACGCCGGAATGGGAGCGGCCATCGGTGCCGCTGCAGGTGCTACCGGGGGTTATCTCTATGGCAAACACAAGGAATCGGAACAGGCTGCCTACGAAAAAGGATACCAGCAGGGAAAACAGACGAAGTAATCCAGCGGCGAACTATCGCTAACAGGGCCATACACATGCGCACTATACAGATCCCGCCTGTACTCGGTAAATGCTGTAGCGAAGAGCATCTGGATGGGGATAAGACTAAAGCCCTATTGTATATACCAAAAACGGTGCTACGCTATATGTAAGAAGCAAGTTCATGTTTATTCGCCGAAAGACGGATCGAGGCGAAGTGTTTTACCAATAACGACGAGGAGGTACTGGTATGGTAAGACGATTGGCAGCAGTTGCTTTGGTAATGGCAATGTGTTTAGGTCTCTCGGGAATTGTCTATGCTGGGGAAAAGACGCCCGATGCGACCCTTACCCTCACGCAGGGACAGGTTGCTGCAGGTATCGGATTTAATTGGGGAAAGGGTGTGCTGACCTATCAAGGCAAGGAATACCCTTTCAAGGTTAAGGGGCTCTCCGTGATAGATATTGGTATCACCAAGGCCTCTGCAAGCGGCAAGGTTTATGGGCTGAAGAAACTTGAGGACTTCAACGGGACGTATTCCGGTGGTGCTGCGCAGGGTACGGTTGCCGGAGGAGTAGGTGCCACCCGGTTGAAGAACCAGAATGGCGTCGTGCTTGAGCTTGTCTCGAGGACCCAGGGCGTTAATTTTAAGCTCGCAGGCGAAGGGGTAGCATTTACCCTGGAAAAGTAATATGCCCGGGAAACCGGCTCAATGAACAATGGAACAGGCAACGCATGCTGCAAACCCGGGGGAGGTATACTTTCCCTGGGTTTTTTATGACAGGTCAGTCTTCATCTTTCAATATTCATGTATTAAAAACTTCCGGGCGCGGTGTAGCGGTCGGCTGGACGGATTGGTCGATTTTGCTCTTCCTCTTGATTTGTATTGTCAGGAATTGCCACGACAGGCATGTCATTCATCTGCTGGGAAGGTTGCTGAATTAATATTTGATTGGCCTGGAGTATAAAAGCTTTACCATTATGATTCTTATTTTTCGGCAGTCAATCGGCGGTTGTGAGCATAGCTATCCGAGTGATCCGCAATTTCCTTTAATAGAGGATCATTAATAATAGCGAGAAACAAAACATCTTATATTCGATCCGTTACGGCAGTTAACATAATATCCATTATCAGTACTTATATAAAACCGACGTTTATGCCTGACAGGGTGAATATCTTGATTTTACAGGCCTTTCATCCCACCGCCCCATCCGGACAATTTTTTCTGACAATAAATGATTGACACCGGGCCATAAATTCTTTGTAATATATCTTATAACTTCCTGACAAATAGCACGACCTTACGGAACCTGATATGAATAATACAATTCCAGACTTCAATACAATTCTTGATCTCCGGCTTGAACATATTGCGGAAAAGATATTGTTATCAAAGGTAAATGACGAGGATGACGTCTATCTGAAGATGTTATCCCACGTGGAAGATGTTTTCATTCAGGCTGCGCTCAGGATAAGCGGCAATAATATCTCGAAGGCCGCCAGGCTTCTCGGCATAAATAGAAACACCCTGAGCAAAAAACTCAGGGTGTCCGAAAAGACGTATTGATCAGTTTATCAGGTCTATTCTGCTACGTACCGCGCGATAAGGTCCCCGACCTCTTTTGTGCCCATTCCCATCTTGCCGGCTTCCATCGATTTGAGATCATTCCGGATAGCCTTCTGGACGCACGCTTCTATAGAGGCTGATGCCTCGCCTTGATCCAGAAACTCGAGCATCATACCACCGGCCAGTATAGCTGCCATCGGGTTGATAACGTTCTTTCCTGTATATTTTGGCGCCGACCCGCCAATGGGTTCGTACATCGACACGCCTTCGGGGTTTATGTTGCCGCCGCATGCGATGCCCATGCCTCCCTGGATCATCGCTCCAAGGTCGGTAATAATGTCCCCAAACATATTATCCGTGACGATAACGTCAAACCATTCGGGGTTTTTGACCATCCACATGCACGTCGCATCAACGTGCGCATAGTCCGTTCTAATGTCACTGTATTCCGTGCCTACTTCGTAAAATGCACGCTCCCACAGGTTAAAAGCGAACGTAAGCACGTTTGTCTTTCCGCAAAGCGTCAATTTCTTGTCCTTATTTCTTTTCCGGGCATACTCAAAGGCAAACCTGAGGCAGCGCTCGACACCTTTACGCGTATTGATCGATTCCTGGACCGCGACCTCGTCTTTCGTTCCCTTTTTCAGCACTCCGCCTGCGCCGGTATAAAGCCCTTCCGTATTCTCCCGGACGACAACAAAATCGATATCTTTCGGCCCCTTATCCTTTAAGGGCGTTTCTACACCTTCATAAAGCTTTACCGGCCTTAAGTTTATGTACTGGTCCAATTCGAACCGGGTCCGAAGCAATATATCCTTCTCAAGGATGCCGGGCTTGACATCCGGATGGCCAATGGCACCGAGATAGAGCGCGTCAAATTGCTTTAATTCGCTTAAAACACTGTCGGGCAGAGTCTCTCCTGTCCTTTTATAGCGCTCTCCTCCGATATCGAAGTATGTCAATTTTATAGAAAAACCGTATTTTTTAGAAGCCGCCGTAAGAACTTTGACCCCTTCGGCTATGACCTCGGGCCCGGTCCCATCGCCCGGTATCACACCGATATTAAATTCCTTCGACATTGAATCCCTCCTGATTAATGTATTTAGATGTTCTATTTCACCATCAAAGCCTTTTTTCCAATATCTTTTCGATAAAACATACCGTCAAATTCGATCATTGCAGCTGCTTCATAGACCTTTTTTATCGCATTTTCATACGTTGGGCCTATTGCGGTGATCCCGAGGACCCTTCCGCCCGATGTAATATACTGATTGTCGGCCTTCTTGGTACCGGCATGAAATACCATTACATCATCCCTGCCGGCCAGTCTGTCAAGCCCGCGGATTATTTTGCCCTTTTCCGGTTTTTCCGGGTAGCCGCCCGAGGCGAGCACCACGCATATGCTGACCCCGTCCTTCCATTCGATCGGCCTGATAGTATTCAATGTGCCTTCAACGCACGCGACAAGGACCGGCAAAAGATCGCTTTTCATTTTGAAAATTATCGGCTGCGTCTCGGGATCGCCGAACCGTGCATTAAATTCAATAACATAGGGCCTGCCGTCTGAAAACATGAGGCCCCCGTATAAAACCCCTCTGTACGGGATGCCCTTATCGCGCATTGCCGCGATTGTCCGCAGCATTATCGTTTCGCGGATCTCGCGGTCCATATCATCATTGATAAACGGTATTGGCGTATACGCGCCCATGCCTCCTGTGTTCGGACCAAGATCATTATCGAGGAGCGGTTTATGGTCCTGGGAGGCAGGCATCGGCACAATCGTATTGCCGTCGGCAAAAGCCAGATATGACGCCTCGATGCCGGGCAGGAAGTCTTCAATGACAACCTTGCGTCCCGCATCGCCATATATTTTGTTCACCATGAGCTCTCTGAGGACCGATCCGGCCTCGGCCATATCCTTTATGACGTAAGCCCCCTTCCCCGCGCACAGGCCGTCCGCCTTGATGACAAATGGAGGCTGTCGGGCCTCAATATAGTCCCGGGCCCTTTCATAATCATCGAATATCTGAAAAGGAGCGGTGGGCACAGAACTTTCTTTCATAAGCTCTTTGGAAAATATCTTGCTTGCCTCGATTGCCGCACCCCGGGCGACAGGTCCGAAGATCGGTATGCCCCTCTTCTGGAATGTGTCAACGATACCTGCAGCCAGAGGATTTTCGGGTCCGACAACCACCAGGTCTATCTTCATGTTCCGGGCAAAATCAATAAGGCCCGATATATCGGCGGCATTGATGTCGTGGCATTCGGCCACGTCCGATATTCCGCCGTTTCCCGGCGTGCAGTATAACTTTTTGATATCTTTTGATTGTGCAATTTTCCAGCAAAGGGCATGTTCCCTTCCGCCGGAACCGATGACTAGAACGTTCACAGCATAAGCCCCCGATGGTTAGATTTTAGACAAATAATCCGTAATTGCCCTGTCATATGCACTAGTCAGGGCGAATACCTTTTTTGCAAGGTAGAACCTCATCTCTTCGGTCGTTGCGCCATCATTCTCAGTCATATTCGTGATCACCTTTGCATAATCTTCGGGATCTACGACGACCGTAACATATTTAAAGTTCTTTGCGGCGGCACGGATCATCGAAGGGCCGCCGATGTCAATATTTTCTATCGCATCTTCGAATGTGCAGCCTTTACTGACGACCTCGATGAACGGATACAGATTGACGACGATCATGTCGATATGACTGATCCCATGGTCCT
>Ga0316605_10002200_pt1 | contig 11108 bp, 11 predicted proteins | sample OWC_soil_day20_n_FD_207666 | JGI IMG/M metagenome (GOLD analysis project Ga0316605, IMG submission 207666) | Wetland soil microbial communities from Old Woman Creek delta, Ohio, United States - OWC_soil_day20_noCT | ecosystem: Environmental > Terrestrial > Soil > Wetlands | place: USA: Ohio... | reverse complement strand
GACGGGAAAGAATCTTCATTCCGGCGCGATATCTCGCCTCTTGTGGGGGTCCATAATACCGAGAATATCCTCGCCGCCATCCTTACAGCCCGTATCCACGGAATAGATGACAATATTATTGAAGATGCCTTGAGGAGATTCCGGGGACTTCCCCACAGGGTTGAGTTCATACGCGCTGTCCGGGATGTCTCTTTTTACAATGATTCGAAGGCAACGAATGTGGACGCCACAAAAAGGGCCCTCGAAGGGTTCGATAAGAACGTCATTCTGATTGCGGGCGGAAAAGACAAAGGTGGAAGTTATAAAGCGATCCGCGACGAAAGCGCCAGGATAAAGGCCCTTATCCTTATCGGAGAAGCCAGGGACAGGATCGCTGCGGAACTCTTCGATGTCATTCCGACGTTCGGTGAAAGTGATCTTACGTCCGCCGTGTATGCCGCTTTTTCGCGGGCATCCGCCGGAGATGTTGTACTTTTGTCACCGATGTGCAGCAGTTTTGATATGTTCACGAGCTATAAGGACCGCGGAAACACATTCAGGAGAATAGTGGAATCGCTGTGAAAAAGGTATGTATAGCCATATTATCCCTTGTTCTTGTGTACAGCTTTTTCCGTGAGTTCACGTTGGCGAGGGTCTTGATCATCCTTGCCGGAGCTGCCGCAGGCTTCGGCATTTTCCGACTTCCCCAGCGCGCGATCGAGGCGATGAAGTATCCCCTTATTATTATCTCCTTCGCGATAACTGTCCTGTTCTTCTTTTATCCGAAGGTCGCTTTCCCCAATATCGCAAGGATGGCAGTGGTCTTTGTCTCCTTTTACGGCCTCGCGTTTTATCTCACAGGCATCGAGAACAAGAACCAGGATTTTTTCAAGGAGCTCACCGCGCTTTCCATCCTTTTCTTCTCATCAGGCTTCAATCTTTATGTCTCAGGAACCCTGATATACTTGATCTCGTTTGCACTCGCCCTTATCTGCTTCCTCTTTATTCTGGGCAGATACCGTATTATCGCTTTTATCGCGGTTTACACCCTCATAGCATGCTTCATGATATACCGGCAGAAAACAGCGCTCCTGGGAAGCGAGCTCACAGGCCTTTCAGACATCAACAAATATATGCTCCTGGGGACGTCCTTTGCCCTTCTCGTCATAAGCTTTGCCATGATAATGAAGAAAAGCGCCTTTTCCAGCATGCTGCCATTTTTTGGCTTTCTCTATGTCGCAATGGACATTTTCCTGGTTGTCGGGATGAAATTCTCGGCAGGGCTTCTGTACCAGCCCGTCCTTTTTCTCGCCATGATCGCCCCGCTTGCGGGAATGTTGATGAAAACGGAAGGAGGGAGGTCATGAAGCTTGTGATAAGCGCCGGCGGAACAGGAGGGCATATCTTTCCGGGAATAGCCGTCGCAGAATCCCTCATGGCTCGGAGTACCGGTAATAGCGCCGTCTTTATCGGAACACCTTACGGCCTTGAAAAATCGATCATACCCAACGCCGGCTTCAAGCTGCACCTCATAGAGGCCCATCAATTTCTGGGCCGCTCCGTGGTGCATAAAGCCGTGACCCTCTTGAGAATTGCGAAAGGCATAATCATGTGCCTCAAGATCCTGAAAATGGAAAAACCCGACGCAATACTCGGGATGGGAGGATTTACCTCGGTGCCCGTTATTCTGGCAGGGAAAATGCTCGGCATCCCCTGCTTCATTCACGAACAGAATGTGGAACCGGGGCTCGCAAATAAGCTTTTATCCCGGATGACCCGGACCGTTTTCGTGAGCTTCGATGAGACGGCAAGTAAGATGCCGCCGGGCCGGGCAGTGCACAGCGGCAATCCATTGCGCCAAAAATTGAGAAGGATCGAGGGCATCAAAGACCCGGCATCATTCGGCATCTTTGTCTTCGGAGGCTCCCGGGGCGCAAAAAGCATCAACGATGCCGTTGTATCACTCCTGCCGTTCCTTGCGGACTATAAAAACGTTGCTATTTATCACCAGACCGGCACAGAGGACCTTGACCGGATACGCGAAGTATATTCCAAAACCAGTGTAGCCCATGAGGTGTTTGCGTTTACAAACGAGATGGAAAAATATTATGCCTTGTCCGATGTTATTATTTCGCGGGCGGGGGCCACGACCATCTTCGAGCTCGCCTTTTTCCGCAAGGCGGCAATATTGATACCCTACCCCTATTCGGCCGGCAATCATCAATGGCAGAATGCGGCGTACGTGGAAAGACAGGGCGGGTGCCACCTGGTAAATAATGACGAAGCCACGGGTGAATTGCTGTTCGGCCTGATCCGGCAGCTCATGAAAGATAGAGAGCTTATAAGACAAATGGGCAAAAACTTGGGCAGGATATTCGTGGACAATGCCGCACTACGTATCATCGGAGGAATTGAACATGGTCTTTCATAAGATCGAACGCGTCCACTTTGTGGGCATAGGCGGCATTGGAATGAGCGGTATCGCCGAGGTTCTGATCAACCTCGGTTTTAAAGTGACCGGTTCCGACGTTCGCCGGACCGATATAACAGAACGGCTCGCATCCCTCGGAGCTGTCATTTTTAAGGGCCATCGGGAAGAAAACATTATCGACTCGGATGTCGTCGTTGTCTCTTCGGCGGTAAAGCCCAATAATCCCGAGGTAAAGAAGGCCCGGGAGCTTTTTATTCCCGTTATTCAGAGGGCCGAGATGCTGGCCGAACTGATGCGGATGAAATATTCTATCGCGGTTGCAGGGGCGCATGGGAAAACAACGACGACATCTCTCGTCTCTTCCATTCTCGGCCATGCGGGGCTTGACCCGACCTGCGTGATAGGCGGGCGTTTGAACAGCCTCGGCAGCAACGCGAAACTCGGCGACAGCAAGTTTCTCGTGGCGGAAGCGGACGAGAGCGACGGCACATTCCTGCTTCTTTTCCCCACAATTGCCGTTGCGACGAACATCGATCTCGAACACCTCGATTTTTACAAGGATATAAAGGAAATAAAGGCCGCATTCCTTGCGTTCCTGAACAAGGTGCCGTTTTACGGCGTCAATATCCTCTGCATAGACAACGCCAATATTCAGAGCCTTATACCTTCGCTGAAGCGCCGATACATGACCTACGGTCTCTCAAAGCAGGCCGACCTCAGGGCCGACAATATCTCGTATGAGGGGTTCGTGACAAAATTCAAGGTCATATATAAAGGTTATGATCTGGGGGAGATCAAACTCAACCTCGCCGGGACGCATAATGTCGTCAATGCGCTTGCCGCCTGCGGGGTGGCTATAGAGCTCGACATACCTTTCCATACCATCCAGGAAGCCTTGAAGAGTTTCTCGGGCATCCATCGCAGGCTGGAAATTAAATATGACGGCGACATCAAGCTGATAGACGATTACGGGCATCACCCGACAGAGGTCAAGGCTACCCTCTCCGCTATGCGGAAGATGTGGCAGGGCCGGATCATAGTTGCGTTTCAGCCGCATCGCTACACGCGGACCCAGGGCCTCATGGACGATTTTGCCAGTTCTTTCAACGAGGCCGATGTCCTTATCGTGACCGAGATCTATGCGGCATCGGAAGACCCCATTGAAGGTATCAGCGGATCGAGCCTTGCCGAAAAGATACGCGCAAGCGGGCACAAGAATGTGATATTCGCCCCGACACGGGATGATGTCGTCAAGAGGATCCTGGAAAATTCAAAACCCGGGGATGTCGTGATCACACTCGGTGCCGGCGACCTTTATAAGATCGACGAAAAATTAAGAAAAGCATGGACTGGAAAGAAATAAAAGGAGCGGTATTGAAAGACGTGCCCATGAAACGGTACACCTCGATGCGGGTCGGCGGGCCGGCTAAGCTGCTTCTGTACCCGGCAGACAGGACAGACCTTCTGGCAATGGTGTCCCGCTTAAAGGATTCCGGCATTCCGTATCGTTTCCTTGGCAATGGGACGAACATTATCGTGAGCGATAACGGCATAAACGACGCGCTCATACGGATAGCGCGGATGAGCAGGCTCCATTTCACGAAAACGAAAGATGGCGCCATCGCCGAGGTCGGAGGAGGTTTTTCCCTCAAGAGGTTCATTCGCGAATGCGCTAAAAGGGGCCTCGGCGGCCTTGAACAATTGTACTGGATACCCGGAAGCGTCGGGGGCGGCATCAGGATGAACGCGGGAAGCTTCGGCCAGTCAATATCCGATACGCTGACCGGTATCGATATTCTGGATGAGCGGGGTGACATCGTAGAAAAACAAACCGAGTCGGGTGATTTTGGATATCGCGCATCCATCATAAAGACATCCGAATGTGTCATTGCCGGACGCTTTCGCCTGAAAGACACCGATAAAGACCAACTTCAGAGAGACATGGACTACGTTTACAAGGAAAGAAAGCAGCGGCACCCCATGGAATACCCGTCCGCCGGTTCTGTATTTAAGGGGGTGAACGGGCAATCGGCATGGTGGTTCGTGGAAAAGGCCGGCCTCAAAGGGTACCGTATCGGCGATGCATGTGTTTCGGACAAGCATACCAATTTTATTATCAACATGGGGCACGCCAAAGCACGGGACATTGCGGCGCTCATTAAAAAGATAAAGGATGAGGTCCTCTCGAAGCTCGGTGTTACGCTCGAAGAAGAGGTGGAGCTCTGGGGGTTCAATGGATAAAGAAGCACTGAGAAAAATGAAGATCGGCGTACTGCTCGGCGGCAGGTCATCCGAGAGGGAAATATCGCTAAAAAGCGGTAAGGCCGTATTTGATAGTCTCCTGCGTTTGGGATACACAGCTTTTGCGATCGATGCTCAAGATCATCTCGTCGACACGCTGAAGAAAGAGAAGATCGAGGCCGCCTTCATCGTGCTCCACGGCAGATGGGGAGAAGACGGCACCGTCCAGGGGCTTCTCGAGATAATGGGCATACCGTACACCGGACCGGGCGTCCTTGGGTCGTCCGCGGCGATGGACAAGGCCATAATGAAATTCATCCTTCAGGCGGCGAACATCCCCACTCCGGACTACGTGATAGCGGCCGCCGGCGACCGGATAAGGCTCAAGCCGCCCTTTGTCGTGAAGCCGGCGAATGAAGGATCAACGATCGGCATATCTCTCGTCCACAAGAAGAAGGAACTCCCGGCGGCGATGGAGCTTGCGCTCAAATATGACAGAAAAGTGGTCATAGAGGAGTTTATTGCGGGACAGGAGATCACCGTAGCCGTGATCAACGGAAGGCCGCTGCCCGTTATCGAGGTAAAGCCACACTCAGGGTTTTATGACTTCGAAGCTAAATATACAAAGGGAATGACCGAGTATATCGTTCCCGCCCGGATATCCCGGACGATGGCAAAGAAAGCACAGGCCGTCGCCCTCGATGTCTGCCGCAGGTTCGACCTGACGGGATGTGTGCGTATCGATATGCTTATCAAGGAAGAGGTTCCCTACGTGATCGATATCAACACGTCACCCGGTATGACGGAGACGTCGCTTGTTCCGAAAGCCTGGGCCTATGAAGGAAGAACATTTGACGAACTGATCGAGGAGATACTCCAGGGAGTTTCGCTCAAGATATGAAAAAGTTTCTCTACATACTGTTTCTCGGGCCGGTCTGCATTCTCTCGATGCTCTCTATCGCATATCTGTTCTCGCGGGAAGAACCGCTCTTTTTCCTGCAGAACATAAAGGTGAACGGCTTGAGCCAGCTCGGGGATAAAGAAACTATGGCGAAGATCCAGCCGTACCTCACGCAAAACATTTTCCAGGTTGATGTGGGGAAGGTCCGCGAAACGCTCACAGCACATCCGTTCGTAAAAGAGGTCAGCGTAAAAAGGGTATATCCGTTCTCCCTTGTCATAGATGTAAAGGAAAAGAAACCATCCGCGCTGTGGGCCACGCACGACGGTTCAATACTAGTGCTCGACGAGAATGGCGAGGCTTATCGTTTTCTCGGAAAAGACGACGTTAAAGGGCTCTATATCATCAGTACCCGCGAACAATCGGATGCGAAAAGCGTATTTCAGGAAACGAATAGTTTTATCTCCGAAGGTATAATCAAAAAAGAACAGCTTTCCGACATATCTTACAACAACGGAAATCTGATAATATTCGGGTTCGATGACGGCGTCGAGATCATTCTCGGCAAGGAAGATCACAAGACCCGACTGAAGCGGGCCATAGCTGTCCTCAAAGATGCGGGCAAGCGCGGCCTTGTCATAAAATGTATCGACGCGCGCTTTGAAAAAGGCGCCATAATCCAGGAAAAGAAGGGGTGATTCGGGTGAAGGAAGAGGAACAGCTCCTCGTAGGGCTCGATATCGGAACAACAAAGATCTGTGTTGTCGTGGGAAAGGCGTCGGAGGACCAGGTAAATATTATTGGCATCGGATCGCATCCTTCAACCGGCCTGCGCAAAGGCGTCGTCGTTAATATGGACAGTACCGTAAACTCGATCAAGAAAGCGGTTGAAGAAGCGGAATTGATGGCCGGCATAAAAATTGACTCGTGTCTTGCGGGCATCGGGGGAGCACACGTAAAAAGTTTCAACAGCAACGGCGTTGTCGCTGTCAAGGACCGCGAAGTCCGTCCCGATGATATAGACCGGGCTATCGACGCGGCAAAGGCAGTAGCCATACCCGCCGATCGGGAATTGATCCATGTTATCCCTCAGGAATTTATCGTGGATGATCAGGACGGGATACGCGACCCCGTCGGGATAACGGGGGTCCGGCTTGAGGTGAAGGTGCATATCGTGACGGGCAGCATCTCCTCTGCCCAGAACATCATCAAGTGCTGCAAACTCGCGGGGCTTAACGTAGATGATGTGATCCTCTGCCAGCTCGCATCCGCGGAAGCGGTCCTTACGCCGGAAGAAAAGGAGATCGGCGTGGCCGTTGTGGACATCGGAGGCGGCACAAGCGACATAGCCGTGTATGCGAACGGGGCCATAAAGCATACATCCGTCCTGCCCTTTGGCGGGAACAATATTACGAACGATATAGCCATCGGACTGCGGACACCGATCGATGACGCTGAGAAGATCAAGAAAAAATACGGCTGCGCCATGGCCAGCCTCGTCGGTCAGAATGAAACGATCGAAGTGCCGAGTGTCGGCGGCAGGAAGCCGCGGACCCTTCAGCGCAAGACCCTGGCAGATATAATAGAACCCCGGGTTGAGGAAGTATCCTCGCTTATTTACGCCGAGATCAAGAAATCCGGTCTCGAAAAGCTCCTGGCATCGGGTGTCGTCCTGACGGGCGGCTGTTCGAATCTCGACGGGCTGCCCGAGATGGCGGAGAACATATTCAATCTCCCCTCCCGAAAAGGCGACCCGATCGGGGTCGGGGGGCTGATCGATGTCGTAAACAACCCCGCATACGCAACGGCTGTCGGGCTTTTGCTTTTCGGTTTCAAGGAAGGTCGAGGAAAGAAACGCGGCTTTGACGCTGCTCGCTCGATGCGAAGGTTATTCAGCAACCAGCGTCTGCTTACGAAGATGAGAGATTGGTTTAAAGAAATATTCTAGGAGGTGCGAGGTGAGTGGAATGTTTTACATGGACGAGAGCAACGGATTTTCGGCAAAATTGATTGTCGTGGGGGTAGGTGGAGGCGGGTGCAACGCACTCAACAATATGGTCGAGGCGGGTATTCAGGGGGTTGAATTCATCGCCGTCAATACCGATATCAAATCCCTGAGTGCATGCAAGGCGCCGGTCAAGATCCAGATCGGGACAAAGCTGACCGAGGGGCTCGGTGCAGGTGCGAATCCCGAAGTAGGCAAAAAGGCAGCGCTTGAAGACGTCGACAAGATAAAAGACCATCTCAAGGGCGCCCATATGGTTTTCATTACATGCGGGCTTGGCGGAGGAACGGGGACAGGCGCCTCACCGGTTATCGCGGAGATCGCGAGGGAACTCGGGGCGCTCACGGTCGCGATAACAACGAAGCCGTTCGCTTTCGAAGGAAAGGACAGGACGACCCAGTCGGAAAACGGCGTGGTCCAGCTCAAATCGCGGGTTGACTCACTCATCACGATCCCCAACCAGAGGCTCCTTTCGATCGGCGGAAAACATATGACGATCATGGAAGCTTTTCTGAAAGCCGATGAGGTCCTTCTCAATGCTGTACGTTCTATCTCCGACCTGATCGTCGGGTCCGGTCACGTCGTAGTCGATTTTGCCGACGTCAAGACGATCATGAGCGAACGGGGAATGGCCATTATGGGTATCGGCGAAGCACAGGGTGAAAGCAGGGCCCGCGATGCAGCGCAGAAAGCAATTTCAAGCCCGCTTCTCGAGGATATCTCCATCCACGGTGCACGCGGCGTCCTCATCAATGTCACCGGCAATACGGACATGACATTGATGGAGGTAAGCGAAGCGTCAACGCTTATCCAGGAGCAGGCGCACGAAGATGCGAAGATCATCTGGGGCCTTGTCTATGATCCGTCAATGCAGGATTCGATCAGAATTACCGTCATAGCAACCGGTTTTGAAGAACGGGTGGCCATTGATGATGATAAGACCGAACCGTTCCCGAGGGGCAAGCTTTTCGATGAAGAAAATGTCCCCTCCTTTATAAAAAAGAAAGTAGCGATCGATTATAAGGTCGACTACAAAGAGATCAGGCATAAGAGCGAAACCATCGATATTGATGACGATCGCTACGATATCCCGACATTCCTCAGGAAGCAGGCTGATTAATGTTACGGTTGCGGTTCCCGATCGAAGATCGTGCCTCCCGATACCGGCAGACCGGGTTGGAGGAAGTACAGATAAGGCATCGCTTCGACAGGGACCTGCCCTAACCTCCTTTTCCGGGGGGCGGCGATAGCTCTCGTCCCGTCGCTCCCCACCTCGTTCCGAATCATATCAAAGCACTGGCTTCGTTTTACCTTTTGACAGTGCCTACCACCCTTCCCGGATTTATGTTATGGTGTTACATATGTTGCAGAAGCGCAAAGGCAAAGACAACCCGGGATGGAAGGACTATCTGTCCCGGGAAAAAGGCGCAGTGCGGAAAAAATGGGGCGGGAGAATTCCCGTCGCGATCGTCTTCCCGAATTCGTATCATGTCGGTATGTCAAACCTTGCTCTTCACATTCTCTACAAGACGCTAAACGAGCGCGATGATGTCGTGTGTGAGAGGCTTTTTTATGAAGAAGGGATGCCCCTTACGTCTGTGGAAAGTTCGCGGCCTCTTTCATCATTTGAAATCGTCTTTTTCACTCTTTCATTCGAGCTGGATTATCCCAATATTGTTAAAATATTCGAGCAGTCTTCCCTACCCGTTCTTTCGAAGGACCGTGACGGTCATCACCCGCTAATGGTTGCAGGCGGGATCTGTGTCACGGCCAATCCCGAGCCCGTTTCGCCATTTTTCGATCTCATGATACTGGGTGATATTGAGGCCACCCTGTCTCAATTCATGGATCGCTTCGCAGCCTCGCGCACTTCGGACAGAAAAAAGATCATTGCCGAACTTGATATCTTTCGTTTTGTGTATGACCCGACCGCTCTGTCCGTGCATTACCGGGAAGACGGGCAGATAGGGGCCTTTGAACCACCCGACTTTTCGGTTACGGTCGAGCATTATTCCGGAGACACCCTCGGCACATCGGTGATCATTTCGCCTGACACGGAGTTTGGCGATATGGCCCTTATCGAAGGAACGAGGGGTTGCCCGTCAAGATGCTCGTTTTGCCTTCTCGGCAATCTTTACAGATTTCGCTCCGAGGACATACGGGGGGCAACCGGCGACACAAAGGACGTAGGCATTATTGGAGGAGGGATATCATTTCACCCGCGCATTGTCGAAATTGTTGACAGCCTCCGCAAGCAAAATATCGGGGTTCATCTACCGTCACTTCGTCTCGATGAGGTCCCCATAGAGCTCATTGAACTTATCAAGGATGATGTCCGGACGCTCACATTCGGCATCGAGGCAGGTACGGGCCCGTTGCGGACATTTCTTGGCAAACAAATATCCGATGATGAGATACTCTCCCGCATCGACGCCATAACGAAACTGAAGTCCTTTAATCTCAAGCTGTATTTTATGATCGGTATTCCGGGAGAAAGTCTCGATGATATTGATGCGATACCGGAGCTCGTTAAAAAGATCCGCCATATCATGATAAAGCACGGGGCCCCGCGGGGTTCCCTCGGCAATATCACGATCCATGCAAGCCCCTTGGTGCCCAAAGCGGCAACTCCTTTTCAATGGCTTCCTATGGCGGATATGGACGAACTTAAACAAAAGATCACACGCCTGAGGAATGCTTTCAGGAAAATAGATAACACCGTGTTCACGCATGATTCGGTAAAGTTCAGTTTCGTACAGGCTGTTCTGTCCCGCGGCGACCGGCGCGTATCCGACATAATAGTCCGCCTGTCGCACGGGATGAGCTTGAGCAGGATAGTCCGGGAAAGTTCGATCAATCTGAATTTCTACGCCCTGCGCGAGCGCGCGGCCGATGAAGTTTTCCCGTGGGATTTCATTCTGGGGCCTGTTTCGAAGGAAAAACTACGCAATAGGCTTGAAATATGTTCATATTAAAACGATGTAACGCGTAATTGACTTTTATGTTTTCATACTATACGATTGTGCAGTAATTTTTCCGTGAAAAATCCAAGGGGGATAGAAAAAATGTCCAATCTCAATAAAGTATTGCTCATGGGAAGGCTCGGGGCTGACCCGGAGCTTCGTTACACCACGGATGGTACCGCCGTGGCCTCCTTTCGCATGGCCACATCCGAAACATACAAGGATAAGTCCGGTACAAAACAGGAACGCACGGAATGGCACAGTATCGTTGCCTGGCGCAAGCTTGCCGAAATTGCCGGCGAATACCTGAAAAAAGGCAGGCTCGTTTATATAGAGGGCAGGATACAGTCACGCGAATATGAAGGAAAAGACGGTGTTAAACGAAAGGTGTATGAAATCGTGGCTTCCGACATGAAAATGCTCCCGACCGGTCAGGGCCAGGGACAAAATCAGGCTTATCCTCAGGAGAAGCGCGAAAGTTTCGGTGCCTCTAAATCACATTACGAAGATGATTTCGTACCGGAAGATGATGTGCCGATGTAGAGAAGATGGGCAGCAGGCAACAGGTGGTGGGCAGTGGTGTTATTT
>Ga0316605_10002199_pt1 | contig 11114 bp, 11 predicted proteins | sample OWC_soil_day20_n_FD_207666 | JGI IMG/M metagenome (GOLD analysis project Ga0316605, IMG submission 207666) | Wetland soil microbial communities from Old Woman Creek delta, Ohio, United States - OWC_soil_day20_noCT | ecosystem: Environmental > Terrestrial > Soil > Wetlands | place: USA: Ohio... | reverse complement strand
GCTCGCGAATCATCCGCATCGCCTCGTCGCCGTCACGTGTCCCCTCGACGTGCTGGAAGCGCGCGAACAGGCGCGAGGCAATCGCCGTCTTGGCCAGGCGCGCGAGCAGCACGCGCGCGTACTGCTCGGAGCTGCCTACGATCTCGAGATCGACACGCACACGATGTCCCTCGACGAGTGCGTGGACCGTCTGGTGGCCTTGCTTCCTCCGCGAAGCTAGGAGCGCACGATCGGCTGACTCGGCACATGTCGGAACGAGATCGAGCCGCCGCCTTTCCGCCAGCCCTCTTGCAGGAGCCATGTCCTTGGCAAGTACACGACCAGCGGCTGGTACGTGTCTCGCCATCTCCACATCAGCGCCTCATCCTCCCGCTCGCGCCAGCCCGCGAATAACGCCCCCGTCGAGAACGCGTCGACGTTCCACTTCCTCGTCGTCGCAGACTGATCCTCGCGGTGCTTGCGCCAGTTGTTGAGCACGTACGCGAGCGCGTGGCGCGCCTGACGCGGCGTCTTGATGATCTCCTGGTGAAAGCGATCGGGGAACACGGTGCCGCGCCGCCGCGTGGGCTGCTTGATGCTCACGGCCCGGTTGAGGTGCTTCGCCGCCGAGATCTGGAAGCTCTGCATGCCGCGCGACAGCGCCATCTTGTGCCCGGCCTCGACGAGCATGTGCACGTGCGTCCGCTGGATGCTGATGTGCACGATGCGAAACGCGCCGACCTCGAGCTCGTTCAGCTCGCGTCGAGCAACCGCGATCGTCGCCTCGCGCAGCGCCTGATACATGGATCGCTTGCGCAGACTACCGATGTCGCGGTGCACGCGCAGTACGACGTGCACGGGATGACGCTCGGCGAGCGTGGGCCGCGTCGTGTGACGTGAGCCCGCTCGCCCATGCTTGGGCTTGCGGCCGGCACCGCGCCGCTTGCCACCGCGTGGCTTGAACAGCTCCTGCTGGATGTGGCGTTTGCGCGATCTCGCCATGAATTCCGATACCGCGAAGAGGACCTCGCCGTCAATTGATTTCGCCGATATTTTATTATACGACACATGGGGCCCACACCGGACGGTACGGATCAGATACATGGGTGACACCTCGCGGCGGTCGCGAGGGGTGACGGGTGACAAGTCCGATAACTCGTCACCCATCTCCCCCCTTGCACAAGATTTCACAGTCAAGGAAGTCCGTGCTTGCACATCAGAACAACCGGTTCAGGAGGTGCTCTCCAGAAAATGGTGAAGAGAGGCTCGCCGGCAGGCGATTCGACAGACGGCGTTCGGTTTGAGGGTAACCGTACGGAGTTCGATCCTGCCGCGCGGATCGCACAGTTCGGGACGAGCCGCGCACTACGCTCGTCGTGGACTTGGGACGCTCGGGGTCCGAATGCGGTAACAGGAAGCACGAACGGATGAGCAAGCCATCATCACCGGACAAACAGGAGCTGCTCGCCATTGCTGCGGAGGTGATCGCGGGGGAACGCGAGAGCTCGGAGCTTGCGGCCCATGGCATCACGATAGGTGATCGGACGGACGGCGAAGCTGCCAAGGCACAGCTCCTGGAGGCTCTGGATCGGGAAGAAGCCGCCGATCGGGCGCTCGCAGATCATTGTCGCGCCGCGGAGTCACTGTGGTCGAGGATGGCCGGTCAGGGAGTGCAAGAAGGGTCGATCGGACGGTTCGAGGCGCGCTTTGTCGCAAAGGACCGGCGCAATGCCGAGGTGCTCGCGGCCGACTTCGAATTGCTCGGCGAGGGGTGGAAATCCGAGATCGTGTCGGACACCGCCCATGGACTGTTTCGAGTGAACGTGATCACGCGACCGGTAGTCCTCGGCCTGGAGGTCGTCGTCGAACTGACGAAGATGATGGCGACCGGGGCCCAAGATTTCGGCTGTGACTTCGTTGGACTCGAGCCAGCGCCGGTGCCGAGAAGCCGTCGGTGGTGGCGATTCTGGTGAGCACGCATGCGCGCACGAGACGCCCGACGACCTCACGTTGAGCCGTCGGGTATCAGTGACCTCGCTACGCGTTGGCGGACCCGGCGAATGTCTCCTCGTCGAACCCGCGGCCGACCTATACGATATGTCCGCTCAGCCTGCCGTGCTGCGACCCAACAACCGCTGGGCGATGGACCTCGTCTCCGAGTGACACGAGCGACGGGCATCGGTTCCGGATCCTCACGCGCTTCGACACCTTCACTCGTCGCGCACCCGGCGCCGTCAAGAGCGCAGCAGCTCTCCGATTGAAGGAGCAGAGCCGACTACGCGGCGATGCTATGGGCGCGGGCGCAGCGGGCCGGGACCGCCGCAGAGCGGGCAGCCTTCGGCGAGTTGCACCCAGTTGCACGTCACGCACGCGACCTGCGCGACGTGATAGCCCTGGTCGCCGAACAGGGCGATCGGGGTCGGGGCCGCGCGCTGGTGCTCGACGGCCTTGACCATCGCGGGGGCGAATGCGGTGACCGTCATCTCGGTGCCCTTGCACTCGGGGCAGCGGGTGGGAACGGAGAGGCGCGTGCTGGCAGCGAGCGCTTCGGCGAGGCCGTTCGGGCGGTGGCAGCGCGGGCAGTCGGGCGAGTCGTAGGCCATCGTCCTGCAGCCGAGGCATTGGACGCGGAAGACGCCGTCGAAGAAGGCGGCAGCGGCGTGCGTCCAGCGGCCGTCGTTGTTCGATTGCGCGAGCATGACGGTGAGCTGGCGATCGAGGTAGGCCGAGACCTCGAACGCCTTGCGCTCGCAGCTCGTGCAGCCGGCGATGGCCGCTTCGAACTTTTGTTCGTCGAGCTGACTCATGTGTTAGGCATCGACGAACGCATCGAAGGCCGAGAGCTCGCCGCGATCGAAGAACAGTCTCTCGCAGCCCTCACACCAGTCGTACTCGACGTCGCCCGCGCCGCGCAGCGCGATCATGTCCAGGTTGCACTCGTGGCAGTGTGCGATCGTGGAGCGGTGAGCGTGCGCCGCGGCGACGCCGCCCTCGATCACGTGCGCGAGGCCCAGCGAGTCGATGATCTCGGATTCGCCCTTGTCGAGCGCGATGCCGCCGCAGCTCGGGCAGCGATCGATCTCGATCGAGTGGATCTCGATCTGAACCATGTCTTGCGTGCAACCGGGACAGTGCATGGGAGCCAGACTCTACCGCGAACGCGACTGCCACCAGGCACGCCAGGCGCCGGCATCGCTCCCGAAATCGCGCCCACGCGCGCGGCCACGCAGCGCCTCGAGGGCGTTCGCACGGACGACCTCGTCGGCGTCGGCGAGCGCATCGATCAAGGCGGGGACCGCGACCTCGGGGTCCTGGTGCACGAGCAGGATCGCGGCGCTGCGCTTTTCGAGCGTGTCGCCGCGGTGAACGAGCTCGGCGAGCGTGCGCGCGGCGTCGGCGGATGCGACGAGGCCGAGCCCGTTGATCGCGCTCACGCGCACGCGCTCGTCGAGGGACCTGTCGGTCGCGCGCGCGATCAGCTCGGAGGCCGGCAGCTCGCCGCGGGCGTGCAGCTTCGCGAGCGCCTCGGTCGCGACGATCGCGACCTCGCGGTCGTGGTCGCGCGACGCGGCGAGGAAGACCTGCGGATCCGCGTCGGCCTCGCGCGCCGCTTCGCGTACGGCGGCGCGCCGCACTTTCGGATCGACGTCCTTCAAGTCCTGCTCGAGCCCCGGCACCGTCGACGTCCGCGATGGCAACGCGGGTGTCGTCGCGCGCGAGGCCGTCGGTGCGATGCGCGCCGCGCGCGCCTGCGGCGGAGCCGGCGCCTCGCGCGAGTCACACGCGACGAGCAACAGGAGCGCGGCGAGTGCCTTCATTCGAGATCCGTGCAGCAGCGGCAGTACGACGACGTCGTCGTCGCGCGCGCGCCGTCGGGGTTCTCCGCCGTCGTCGAGTTGACGTACAGCGCGCTGTCGTCCGCATCCTGCGCGTCCATCCAGTCCTGCAGCGTCGTCACCGAGAGCGTCACGCCCGACGTCAGAATGGCGCGGAACTCTCCCGACGTGCACATGTGCGCACCTGCACCGCGGCAGCGATTCGCGCAGCCCGTGAACGTGAAGCCGAGCGCGTCGCTGTCTTCCGTGCACAGCGCCGGGCCGACCTTGACGTAGCCCACCGGGCAGCCGCGGTTCGTGATGCGGTTGTTGCCCATGTCGAGCGAGCCCGACAGCGTGTCACCGGTCGCGTTCACGTAGCGACCGTCGGTGAACGTGGTGTCGAGCGCGATGCCGTTCGCGTTGACGACCACACCGGTGCCGCCGCCGACATCGAGCGTGACGGCGCCGTTCGCGCCACCACCGCTGAGGCCCGCGCCCGCGACGACATCGGTGATGTCGCCGCCCGAGTTCGTGTCGGTATCGACGTCTGCGGCGCAGCCCCACGCCGCGCCGTTCCACTTCAGGATCTGGTTGACCGCGCAGTTCGTGAGCAGCGAGATCGCCGCATCGCCCGAGGCGACGCCGCCGACGAGCCCGCTCGCCGCGCTGGTCGTCACCGAGGTGATGTCACCGCCCGAGTTCGTGTCGGTGTCGATGTCGTTCGCGCACACCCACGTCGAGCCGCTCCACTTGAGCACCTGGCCCATGCCGCACGTCGTGAGCAGCGAGACCGTCACGTCGCCCGTGGTGCCGCCGCCCATCAGGCCCGGCCCCGCGAGCACGCCGGTGATGTCGCCCGTGCCGACGGCATCCGCTTGGCATGTCCACGCCGTGCCCGTCCACTTGAGGACTTGGTTCATCGCGCACGATTGGAGGAGACCGAGCGTGACGGAGCCCGACGCGCCGCCGCCTTGCAGGCCGCTGCCCGGGAGCACCTCGGTGATGTCGCCGGTGCCGGTCGCGCCCGCGCCGCACGTCACCGTGCCGTCCGCGTTGACCGCGGTGAGGAAGTTGCCCGTCGTACACGTGCCGGTGACGCGCGACTGCAGATCGGTCGCGCTCTTGCCGCCGACCGTCTCCGCCTCCGTCGCGGCGTGCGCGCGGATCGCGTACGGCACGCTGTCGAGCGCGATGCGCGGATCCATCACCTTGTCGTCGAGCGTGACCTCGAGCCACAGCGCCTTGCCGTCGAAGATCGTCGAGTCGAGGGCCTTGGTCTCGCCGAGCTCGGCGAACAACAGGCCGTCTTCGTCGATCTCGAATTGGCGGCCTTCGAACCACACCGACGCGCCACCCGTCGCCGCATCGAACAGCTCGAACTTGAGGCGATGCGCGCCGGTCAGCACGTCGCCGGTCTCTTCGTTGACCAGGCGTGCGGTGAAGCTGACCTTGGACGGCACCGACGCGGAGGCCGCACCCGATGCGATCGCAAAGGCGAGGCAAGCGATCAAGAATCCGTTCTTCATTTCGTCACCACCGCGTTCGGCTTCGCCGTAGCGTCCGTCGAGCGCGTCGGCTTCTGCGCGAACGGCCGGCCGACTTGCACGTCCATCCGCACGCCACCGCCGCGAATGCTCGCGCCGCCGGTGACGACTTCCCGGGACGGCGTCGGCTTCGACGCCTTGTCGTCCTCTTTTGCAGAAGCACACGCTGCGAGCCCAACAACGATCACCAAGTGACCGAGCGTTATCCTCATCGCGCGCATCTATATCCCGGCGCGCGACGACAAAACAGAGGTTTGTCGCCGTGCTACCCCTCACGAATGGGACAGCTCGTCGACGGCGTCTGGCGCACCGGCTGGTACGCGCCCGACCAGCACGGCCACTTCATCCGGCCGCCGGCCCGATTTCGTAACCGGGACATCGTCGCGGAGCCAGGTCGTTATCACCTCTACGTTTCTTACGCCTGCCCGTGGGCGCACCGGACCCTGATCACCCGTGCACTCCGAGGCCTCGAGGCCACCATCGGCATCACGATCCTCGAGCCGAAGATGCCCGACGAAGGCTGGGCCTTCGGTGCCGATCCCGATCCGATCGGCGGTGCGCAGCTCCTGCAGCAGGTCTACCTGCGCGCCGACCCCCGCTACACCGGGCGCGTCACCGTACCGGTGCTCTGGGACAAGCAGGCGAACACGATCGTCAACAACGAGTCGCGCGAGGTCATGCGCATCCTCGACGTCGACTTCGAACCGCTCGCGAGCGGCACCACGCTCGCGCCACCGGAGCTGCGCCCCGAGATCGATCGCGTGCTCGACGCGATCTATGCGCCGATCAACAACGGCGTCTATCGCTGCGGCTTCGCGGCGAAGCAGGAAGCGTACGACCACGCGGTGCGCACGCTGTTCGACGCGCTGTACGCGTGGGAGCGCGTGCTCGCGAATCAACCGTATCTGTGCGGCGAGCGCATGACCGAAGCCGACATCGCGATGTTCACGACGCTCTTACGCTTCGATCTCGTCTACTACGCCCACTTCAAGTGCAACGAGCGCCGGCTGCGCGACCTGCCAAACCTGTGGCGGTTCACGCGCCGGATGTATCAGCACCCGGTGATCCGGCAGACGGTCCACCTGGATCACATCAAGGTGCACTACTACTGGAGTCAGCCGACGGTGAACCCGACGAGGATCATCCCGATCGGTCCCGACCTCGAGCCCGACCTCAACAGTCCTGTCTGAGCAGCACGACGATCGCGGCTTTGTTGCCGGTCCACGTCGCGAGCACGATGTCGAGCTTCTGATCGCCGTCCATGTCGGCGACCTTCATGCCGTTGATGATCGGCAGGCGGGCCGTCGCACGCTCGCGCCACTCGCCGTTGCCGAGGCCCTCGAGGAGGACGAGCGTCGCGCTGATGTCGAACGGATCCGCGCTGCGATTGCGGTGCGAGACGAGGAGGTCCGTCTTGCCGTCGCGGGTGAGGTCGGCGGCGACGATCGGCTCCTCGGCAGGACCATAGGGATACGTCACGAGCTTGAAGTTGCCCTTGCCGTCGTTGAGCCGCAGCTCGATGCGCTCGTCGCACACGTAGTTGATGTCGGTATCGCCGTCGTCGTCGAAGTCGCCGCCGGTGACGTACCCGGGCTCGCCGCAGCTCTGGTCCTTGACGGCCTGCCGATAACCCGGCCCCTTCAGGGTGAAGAAGTAGCCCTCGTCGTTGGCCGCGTAGCCGAGGTCGAGGACCTTGTCGCCATCGAGGTCGGCGACGACCGGCCCGTCGGGCGCTTGCCCGGTGTCGAGCACCGTGCGGCGCTTGAAGCCGAACTTGCCGTCACCCTTGTAGATCGCGACGGCGCTGAACAGCTCGGTGACGAGATCGAGCTTGCCGTCGCCGTCGAGGTCGACGAGCGTCGCGCCGTACGGCTTGCGTCCGCTCGCGACCGCCGGTTTCTCGACGAACGTGCCGTCGCCCTTGCCCGCGTACAGTCGCGTCTTGCCGCCGCGCGGATCGCCGACGGCGAGATCGAGGTTGCCGTCGGCATCGATGTCGCCGCTCGAGACCGCGTACACCATGTCGCCGGCCAAGATGCTCGAGTGCTCTTGCAGTCGACCATCGCCGGTATTGCGATAGACGACGACGTGCCCCGTGAACACGTCCTGCAGCGTCTCGTAGGTGACGGCGACGTCGGTGCGGCCGTCGCGATCGAAGTCACCGGTCGTCACCGACGAGATCGACTCGGGCACCGGCACGCTGATCGGATCGGAGAAGCACTCGAGGACTTGATCGAGTGACGCCGGCTGGCGCGGCGCCGCGGCTTGCTGCGGTGGCTCGGGCTGCTCCGCCGGTAGCCTGTCGAGCTCTTGCACGGGCGGCGTGATCGGCGCGCGGTTCGGCGGCGCCTCGCGCTCCTTACATGCAGCCAACAACAACAGCGCCCACGCGAGCTTCATGCTGCTGAGACTGACGCGGCGCTCTCGGTGTTGCCAGGACTAACCGCGCGGCCCGACGGACGCGCCGTACGTGATCGTGTCGCCGGGTGCCCAGAGCGCGGGGGCGCGACCCACGTCGACGCGTTGACCTCGGGCGTCGCGCTCGACTTCCTTCTGAATCGTGACCGGCATCGACGGATGCTGCTTCGCCATCCAGAACACGCGGATGACGTCGTCGGCGCGCATGCGCACGCAACCGTGCGAGACGTAGCCGCGGATCAACTGCTGCGTGATCGGACCGTGCAGCGCGTAGGTGTTCGCGCCGTCGCTGTTGCGCGCGGTGATCCGCAAGAACGGGAGGCCGCCGAAGTACTCGGGCACCGTGCGGCGCGCGACGTACCACCACGGGTCGTTCGGGTTCGGGCTCGTCGAGAAGTGACCGGTCGGCGTGATGCTGCGGCCGGCGCTGTTCTTCACGCCGACGCCCGCGGGATAGACCTTCTGAAAGCCGGTCGCGCGATCGAAGAAGTGCACGGTCAGCCCGTCGAGCGAGACGATGACCTCGGGCGACACGAGCTGCGGCAGGTCCGTCGGGATCGCGTAGCGCGCGGCGTCCGACTTCTCGTCGAACAGGGCGCCGTTCGGATTCTCTTCGTCGTAGTCGACGCCCTCGAACGAACCTTCTTCGGGATCGTCACCGCTGGGGGCTTCTGCACAACCGAGGACCGAGAACGCGAGCACCAAGGCGAAGAGCTTCACGGCAAGCGCGCGGGAGCACGCGGTGTGCCGCCGGCCGCGCACGAGGATTCGTGGGGTTGGCGATCGAGCTCGCTGGCGGATCGATCGGTCTGGAAAGGGGGCTATCCGTCACATCCCCACGAACTTGCGCCCGATCTTCTGTACTGTTCAAATGCGCAGGTGCAGACAGTCGAGCTCGACCCGCATGCGGCGCTCAACCCGACCCAGCGCCGCGCCGCGACCGCGCCGAGCGATGCACCGCTGCTCATCATCGCCGGCGCCGGGACCGGCAAGACGACGACGCTCTCGCATCGCATCGCGCAGCTCGTGATCGACGGCGCCGATCCGCGGCGCATCTTGCTGCTGACGTTCTCGCGCCGCGCGGCGCACGAGATGATCCGGCGCGCGCAGCGCGTGACGAAGGGCGCCGACCTGCCGTGGGCCGGGACGTTTCACGCGATCGGGTCGCGCTTGCTCCGCTTGCACGCGCTGGCGCTCGGCCTCGATCCGGCGTTCACGGTGCTCGATCGCGGCGACGCCGCCGATTTGCTCGATCTCGTTCGCGCGGAGCGCCAGCTCGGCAAAGGCGAGCGCCGGTTCCCGCGCAAGGACACGTGCCTCGCGATCTATTCGCGCACCGTCAACGCGCGCTGCGCGATCGAGAAGGTGCTCGACGATGCGTATCCGTGGTGTCGCGAGCACGCGGCCGCGCTGCGCGGCTTGTTCGCAGCGTACGTCGAGCTCAAGCTCGCGCGCCACGTCCTCGACTACGACGATCTGCTGCTGTGGTGGTGGCACGCGATGACCGACGAGCGCGTCGCGGCGCAGATCGGCGCCCGCTTCGATCACGTGCTCGTCGACGAGTACCAAGACACGAACGCGCTGCAGGCCGAGATCATCCACGCGCTGTCGCCCAGCGGGCGCGGCGTGACCGCGGTCGGCGACGACGCACAAGCGATCTACTCGTTCCGCGCCGCGACGGTGCACAACATCCTGGGATTTCCCTCCGCCTTCGCCACGGCCGCCCGCGTCATCCCGCTCGAAGACAACTACCGCTCCACGATCCCGATCGTCGACGCGGCCAACGCGGTGATCGAGCGCGCATCGCAGCGTCACGCGAAGACCTTGCGCTCGAGCCGCGCGTCGCAGGAGCTGCCGAAGCTCGCGATCGTCGAGGACGAACAGTGCGAGGTCGACTACGTCGTCGAGCGCGTGCTCGCCTATCGCGAGCAGGGTTTGATGCTCCGCGATCAAGCCGTGCTCGTGCGCGCCGCGCATCACTCCGATCTGCTCGAGCTCGAGCTGTCGCGCCGGCGGATCCCGTACGTGAAGTACGGCGGGCTCAAGTTCCTCGAGGCCGCACACGTGAAGGATCTGCTCGCGATCCTGCGGTGGGCCGAGAACCCGTGCGATCCGATCGCGGGCTTTCGTACCGCGCAGCTGCTGCCCGGCGTCGGTCCCGCGTTCGCGCGGCGCGCCGCCGAGGCGGTCGTGAAGGGCTCGTTCGAGTCGCTCGCGGCCCTGAAGCCACCCGCCGCGGCGCGCGAGGCGTGGCCCGGCCTGTGCGCGATGCTCGTCGAGCTCGCGACGCCCGGCACGCCGTGGATCGGCCAGATCGGCCGCGTGCGCACGTTCTACGAGCCTCTGCTCGTCGAGCGCTACGACGGCGTGCAGGCGCGGCTCGGTGATCTCGCGCAGCTCGAAGCGATCGCCGCCGCGTACGCCGCGCGCGCCACGTTCCTCGAAGAGCTCACGCTCGATCCACCCGGTGCGACCGGCGACTACGCCGGCCCGCCGCACCTCGACGAAGACTGGCTCGTCCTCTCGACGATCCACTCCGCGAAGGGCCAAGAGTGGCGCGCGGTGTTCGTGCTCGACGTCATCGACGGCCGCATCCCGTCGGACCTCGGCGTCGGCACGACCGATCAGCTCGAAGAGGAGCGTCGCCTGCTCTACGTCGCGATGACGCGCGCGAAGGATCACCTCCACCTCGTGCAGCCGCTACGCATGTACATCGAGAACCAACACCGGTTCGGCGACCGTCACGTGTTCGCGCCGCGCTCGCGGTTTCTCCCCGATGCGATCCTCGATCGGTTCGAGCGTGTCGTGCGTGGTCGGCCGGAAACGCCGAACGACAGATCCCCGAAGGGTCCCGTCGTCGACGTTGCAGCTAAGCTAAGAGCGATGTGGTGACGTCATAGGTTTCGTCGTCGGGTTCCGCCTCGAATGAGGTGAAGGACGACGAGCAGGACGACGGCACCGATAACGGCGACGAAGATCGTTCCTGCGAGGCCGCCCCACGGCGTGGACCAGCCTGCCGCAGTGAACAACCAACCACCGACGAACGCGCCGACGATGCCGACGACGATGTCACCGATGATGCCGTAGCCCGTTCCGCCCACGACGAGCGACGCGAGTACGCCTGCGATCAGACCAACGATGAGCCAGGTTAGAATCTCCATGCCTGAACAGGGAGCACCCGGCGTGCCATCGCGCTGCGAGACTTCTCAATCGCCGGTTGGCTTCACCGTGGCCGGCTCGACCATCAGGACGACCGTGCGTTGCTTCGCACGCGTCCGGTGCACGACTCCCTTGGGGACGACCAAGCCCTGGCGCGGAGCCAGCTCCACGGTGCGCTCGTCGGGATCGCGCAGAT
>Ga0316605_10002198_pt1 | contig 11115 bp, 5 predicted proteins | sample OWC_soil_day20_n_FD_207666 | JGI IMG/M metagenome (GOLD analysis project Ga0316605, IMG submission 207666) | Wetland soil microbial communities from Old Woman Creek delta, Ohio, United States - OWC_soil_day20_noCT | ecosystem: Environmental > Terrestrial > Soil > Wetlands | place: USA: Ohio... | reverse complement strand
GGTCGACCACGTCGAGCTGTCGACCCCGCTCACCACCCGCCACTTCGCCGGCCACCCGCACGGCGAGATCTACGGGCTCGCGCACACCCCGGCGCGGTTCGCGGCGCGCCAGCTCCGGCCGCACACACCGATCGCGGGGCTCTACCTGACCGGAGCCGACATCTGCACCGCCGGGGTGGGTGGCGCGCTGATGGGCGGCGTGCTGACCGCCGCGGCGATCACCCGGCGCAACTTGATCGCCGCGATGCTCGAGAACGGCTCGCAGCGGCGCTCCGCCACCGCCTGAGTCCGCGCCGAGCGGGCCGGCTCACGGCGCCGTCAACGTCGGCCGTGCCCGGTGGTCCGTGCGGATCAGCGCGGACAGCACGCACCCTTGATCCGGTCCGAGCCGTCACAGTCCTGGTCGATGCCGTCTCGCGTGACATCACAGGCGCCCGGGTGGAGGGCGGCGTCGTCGTCGTTGCAGTCGAGCGGACTGCCGCAGTCGGGCTCGACGAAGTAGCCATCCGCGTCGGCGTCGGTGCAGCTCGCCATCGTCACGAGGCGGGCCAGGCGGGCTTCGGCCGCGACCAGATCGGGCAGGCCGAACCCGCTCTCGTTGTCGGCGCCGGCTGGGAGCAGATCCACCGCGGTGGTGGTCAGCGCGTCCTCGAGCTGGGTCACGGTGGCGGTGCGGTGGACACCGCGCAGCAGCGCCATCGCCCCCGCGATGTGAGGCGCCGCGAACGAGGTTCCGGTGACGGCGACGTAGGAGCTGGGAAACTGGCCGCCCAGGGTGCGGTCGGTGGTTCGCACGTTCGCGCCCGGCGCGACCAGCTCGGGGAAGATCGAGCTGGTGCACGCGTTGTGGCCCCGACCGCTGCTGGCGATCACGGTGAGCTCCTCGTCGACGGCGCCGGCCGCGAACGCGGACGGGTTGTTGGCCGGGCTGATGCTGGAATCGGCGGAGGGGCCGGAGTTGCCGGCGGCGAACACCGTCGCGACCTGCGCCGCGCGCAGCGCCGCGAGGTCCGGCTCGAACTCGAGATAGCACTCGTTGATGCGCTCGCTGTACCCCCATGACGCGGTGACGATGTCGGCGGCGTCGTCCGTGGTCGGGTCACCATCCGGGTCGAGGACCCACTGCAGCGCGAGGTGAATCCCGCCGAGCGTCGCCACGCCCGCGTCGTCGTAGATCCGGGCGGCGATCCACTGCGCGTCGGGGGCCACACCGATCGGTTCGCCGCTGGTGTCGCCGCCGACGATGAGCCCCGTCACCTGGGTTCCGTGTCCGGTCCCATCGAACGGCGCGAGGCGCTGGGCGTATGGATCGTACCAGCCCGCGGTGCTGCGCCACGACGCGGCGAGATCGGGATGAACGGCATCGACCCCGCTATCGAGGACGGCGACGACCATCCCGGCGCCGCGCTGGCCGGTGGCCCACAGATCAGGCGCTCGGATCGCCGAGAGGTTCCACGCTGCCGTCGCGATGGCCGCGCTGCGCGTGATCGGCGCGCGCAGCGGGAGATCGGGCTCGATGCGCTCGACCTCGGGGAGCAACGCGAGTTCGTCGATCACGCGGGTCGGAAGCGTGGCAGCCACCGCGTTGATCATCCACAGCCGCGCGCGGGGCTCGACGCCGTGCTGCCGCAGGATGGCCAGGGTCCGCGCCTGCGCTCGGCGGGCATCCCGTTGCAGCACCTCGATCAGGCTGCGCCGGCCTGCCCTGCCCGACGCGGCCCGCGCGGGGAGATCGACCTCGCGCGCGAAGTGGATGATCACGGAAACCGGATCACGGCCAACTCGTCGAGAGGCGGGGGCCGTCTCCGGCGCGGGCTCGCACGCGGCCCCGCCGGCGTCGAGCGGTGGCTCGCAAGCCGGCAGGGAGGCAACCGCGATCGTTGCCGCGATCGCTCTGCGGAGACGCCGAATCGCTCACTCCACCGTCAGCTGGGCGGTGAGCTCGCCAAGCACGACCGAGACCTGGTCGCCGCGCCGCACCAGCCCGCCGGGGTTCGTGAACAGCGCGAAGTAGGAGCGTCCGGCTCGAGGCACACCCTTGGCGCGCAGCGAGCCGGCCTTGGGCGTGCTCGGCACCGGCAGCCGCCTCCCCGACTTCTCGTCCACCAGGTAGGCCGTGTTGTCCTTGGCCAGCAGCGAGGTCGCGCGCTGCGGATCCACGACGCGGTACCGCAGGTCGAGCAGGTGTCCTCCGGCGGTGCGATGGATGCGGAGCTGGTCGACGCCACTGCGTTCGTCCAGCGTCGGCTTCGCCGGCGTCGACCGCGCCGCGATCGCCAGCACCACCACGGCGGCCCCGGCGGCCACCAGCGCGAGCGAACGTCGGTGTTCGACGATCGCGCGCACGATGCGAGTTGCGTTTGTTGGGGTCATCACCATACGAACACCCAGACCGTCGCGGCCGCCGAGACCGCACCGTCGTTGTCGCGGACCACGTACCGGAAGGAGTCGAAGCCAAGAACGTTGACGTTGGGCTGGTAGCGCACCCTGCCGTTGCCGAGGCTGGTCGCGACACCTCGGGTCGGCGGCACGGTTACCGCGACCGAGGTCGGCTCGATGGTGCCATCGGAGTCGCTGTCGTTCGCGACGACGTTGATCTGCGTCGCCGTGTTTCGCGGGACCAGGCGGAAGTCGGCAACGGCGACCGGCGACGCGTTGAGGGGGGCGACCACCGTGAGGGTCACGGTGACGACGTTGCTGACGGTGGCGCCGTCGACCGCCTGGTAGGTGAAGCTGTCTTGCGTGGTGCCCGCTGTGGCCATGTACTGGAACGACCCGTCGGCCGCGAGGACCAGCGTGCCACCGCTCGGTCCCTGGACGAGCTGGGCTGTCAGCGGATCGGCATCGACGTCGCTGTCATCGGCGAGCACGCCGGGCGGCATCACGACCAGCGTCGTTCCGGCCGACGGACCGTATGCGTTCGCGACCGCCACCGGCGCGTCGTTGACCGCGGCCACCGTGATCGAGACGGTCGCGACGTTGCTCGCCAGCACTCCGTCGGTCGCGTGATAGGTGAAGCTGTCGACGCCGTTGAAGTCCGGCGCCGGCGCATAGGTGAACGATCCGTCGGGCTGGAGCATCAGCGTACCGTGGGTGGTGGAGCTGTCGAGCACGGCCGTCAGCCCGGCGCCGGTGTCGTTGGCGAGCACGCCGGGCAGCGCGGTGGCGAGCGCCGTGTCCTCGGTGGCGGGGTAGGCATCGGCGACCGCGACCGACGCGGCCGCGACCGCGCTGACCCGCGCGAGCAGGGATCCGCCGCGCCGGTCGAACAGCACGGTGCTCCCCGGCTCGGCGAGCACGAGCACCGCGTCGCGTGTCTTGCCGGCGGGCAGGAGCATCGAGTAGCTCGGGCGGGCGAACGGCGCGCGCTGGCCGTCCTCGGCCAAGAGGCTCATCGATCCGGACGCGAGCGTGGGCACGAGGCTCCGCAGACCCGCGTTGACCACGCGCAGGAGCAGCCGCTCGTTCACGTTCTGCTGGAGCGCGGCCGGCGTCGTGGTCTCTTGCCCGTTGATCAAGGAGTACCGGGGGCGGTACCCGATCGTGCTCGAGTAGGCGGGCGTGCCATAGGTGCCGCCGGCGACCGCGCTGTTGAGCGTCGGATCGATCTCGCTGTGGACGAGGACGAGGTCGCGATCGTAGGTCACGCCGTAGGTCTGCCCCGCGACGGCGTCGTGCTTGACCGCGCCGTAGAGCCCCATCGGCACCTGGATCGCCGGGTGGGTTCCGCTCTGATAGAGGTAGGTGCCGGGCTGGACGTTGGTCCACTGGTAGACCACCGTCTCGCCGGGCTGCGCGACGTGGGTGAACGAGACGGCCCGCTGCTGGAGATTCGTGCGAGGTCCGGTCGTGCCGTCGTTCCACACGGGCACGAGCGGCGCCGGGATCCCGGGGATCACGATCGAGACCGGCACCGGGAGCTCGTTCGTGAGGTTGATGGTCAGCGTGGTGTCGCCGGGTGGGACCACGAGCACCGGGCCCGGGATCGAGACCGTGGCAGCGGTCGTCGGCCCGAAGCCCCACATCGGGACCACGGTGCCGTCGGCCATGGTCAGGGTCGTGCTCGCGGCCCGCAGATCGTAGACCTCGGCAGCGGCCGGCTTGCCGGTCGAGGCGACGACGACGAGAGCGCACAGGATCGATTTCGATGCAGTCATCTGGATGTCTCCTATGGGCCCACGATGGGCGACTCGATCATCACCATCGTCATCATCCCGCCCGGGAAGATGTCGTTGTTCGTCATCTCCTTCTCGGTGTGCGAGTGCCACATGAACGGGAAGGCGGCGGTCGGGTTGTTCCCACCCTCGCCGGGCGGAAGCAGGTCGGACGCGCCGAGGTACGGCGAGCCGCTGTAGAACCCACCGAACGTGAGCTCGAGCGACGAGGGCAGCGTGACCGGCAACAGCTTGCCGTGATCGGGGCAGTACTCCTTCGTCGTGTCGTCGAAGTCGTCGGCGTTGCCGTCGGTACACGAGTGCGGACGGACGGCGGGATCGCCGTAGATGTCCCAGCCGAGCTTCTCGCCGGTCCACTCGAAGATCGCGTCCACGGTCTCGCCGGGCACCGCCTGGATCGTGAACACCTCGTGGGACAGGTCGGGCCCGGCGCCGGGCTGGCTCTCGAGCAGCGTGCCGTCCATCGCGATGATGCGGGCGTGGTTGCCGTGGTGGTGGAACGGATGCAGGTCCTGGCCGGCGTTGACCACGCGCATCAGCAGCCGCTCGCCGGGCTTCATGTGCGCCATGCTGCCGTAGGGCTGGTTCGGCAACCAGCCAACGCCGTCGGGGAGCATCGTGTCCGGTGCGGTGCGGCCGTTGATGAACCAGTAGACCGGCCACCGCGCGCTGAAGTCGATCGCCGCGAAGTCTCCGTCGGTGGCCAGCTCGTGAATCACGGGATCCATCTCGGTGAGCAGGAACAAGTACTCGTGGTCGAACGCGGTGGCCGCATGGTCATACGCGTAGGTCGCTCCGAGCGAGGGACGGACGATGAGCGCACCGACGAGCCCCATCTCGACCTGGAGCTCGGGCTGCGTTCCGCTGTAGTAGACGAACGTGCCGGGGGTCGTGGCGACGAACGTGTAGCTCACGGTCTGGCCCGGCGGCGCCTCGCGAGTGAGCTCGCCGTCGACGCCGCCGCTCGCCGTCACGCGCTGACCTGGAAACAGGATCGAGACCGGCACCGCGAGCTCGTTGGTGAGGTTGACGGTGATCTCGTCGCCCTGCTCGACGAGCAACGTGGGTCCCGGGTACTGCATGACCGCACCGCCATCGGCGTAGCCCCACGTCGGGATCGAACCGCCGTCCGGGGTGCTGATCGATCCGGCCTTGGCGGTCAGGTCGAACCCGATCCCGACGACGCCCGCGGTCCCGGTGATGCCCGCGATCCCGGCGTGCGGCTTGGTGGTTTGTGGTGGTTTGTCCCCGCAACCGCCCGCGGTCGCGAGGACACCGACGACACCGAGGACGAGCGCGACGCGCGTGGTGCGCTTGAGCAGTTCTCTGGTCATGGCTCGCCCCTACTGCGCCGCGATGACGATCTCGGTCATCATCCCGCCGAAGTCTTCGGTGTTGTTGTTGAGGTACTGGAGGTTCTTCGCGTAGAGGAAGTAGGTCCCGGGCGCGAGGCTCGACGTATCGATGATCGCGTCGAGCGCCTCGCCTCCACCGAGTGTGATCGAGTTGGTGACGTACGACAGGTCGTGGCCCGGGGCCCCGCCGCCGGGACTCGGCCCGCGCAACAGCCGCGCGTTGTGGCCGACGATGCGCATCGGCAACCCGACGGTCCCGAGCGTGTAGAACCGCGTCACGTTGAGGTTGGAGAACCGCAGCAGGATCCGCTGGCCCACCACCGCCTCGACCCGTGAGGTCTGGAGCTGCGAGGGCATGCCTCCGTTGCCGTCGGGAGGTGTCAGCGGTCCCGGGTTCACCGTGTCGGGGTAGCCGCGACCGTTTAGCATCGCGTAGCGGTCGCGCATGTTGGCGAACGGCAGCGGCTGGACGTTCTCGCTCGCGTCGTGGAACTCTGGATCGAACGAGCCGAGCTGGATCGCGGCCTGAACGTCGAACCGCGTGGATCCGTCGTCGTCGTTGTACGCGTACGTGTAGCCGCTCTGGTGGACGAAGCCGCTCTGCAGCGCCGTCCCGTCGGCCCGCTTGTTCTGCGCCGGATTGACGTAGAGGTTGCCGAGCATGCCCATCTGCATGTGCTCGGTCGCCTCGACGTGGCAGTGATACATATAGGTCCCGGGCTGGACGACCTTGTAGTAGTAGGTCAGCGACGCGCCCATGTTGATCGAGAGTGCGGCATCCGGCATGCCGTCGAAGATCGGCGCGGCGTTGGGGAACCCGTGCCAGTGGACGGTGTGCGGATCGAACAGATCGGGTCGGTTGGCCATCCCCACGTTGGTCAGCGTGAGGTAGAGCTCGTCGCCCTCGTCCACCGTGATCAGTGGCGCCGGGAACGAGGCGGCGAGCATGCCGGTCATCATCGCGTCGGCTTCCGGAACCCCGGTGAGGTCCGAGAAGCCGAACATGTAGAGCTGGCGTCCGTCGGCCATCTTGACGAACCCGTCGCCCGCGCTGAGGTGCACGCACCTGACGTCGGGGCGGTAGGCGGGGTTGGGCTGATGATTGGCGAGCTCGGGATCGGGGATCGCATCGCCGTCGAGATCGCCCGGGCACTGGATCGCGGGCTGCGCGAACACGACCGGTGGTGCGAGCAGCGTCAGCGCGACGCAGACTCCGAGTGACTGCTGGATGTGTCGATCCATGACAGGTTCCTTTCTCTTGTCTGCGCTCGACTACGGAGTGGTCTGGACTTCGAACGCGCCGATGTCGAAGCCGTCACCGAAGGGTCGCGGCTGACCGTCGATGTCGACGAACACCGCGGGAGGTCCGTTGAGGGGCCGGCCCTGGTCCACCGCGGGCGAGGTCGACGTGATGCGGTAGTTGCCGAGTGGCGCCAGCGTCGTGGTGTCGGCCAGCGTCAGCGGCCCGAACCCGACGCGGATCCAGTTGCCGCCCTCGTCGAACGCGGCCGGGACCTGCAGGGCCGTGGTCGGTTCGGTCTGCGCGACGGTCACGCCACGGGCGCCGTTGAAGTACTCGGCGACGAACTGGGGATCCGCGGACAGGTTGGACGCGTGATAGCCGGCGACGTCGGTCAGGATGCTGCTCCTCGGATCGAGCGCGCCAGCGGCGCCGACGACGGCGAGGTCCGCGTAGACGGGCGCGCTCGGCAGCGGCGCGAGCGCGAAGCTCGGTGGATCGACGCTGTTGTCGACCTGGAAGTAGAATGAGCGGTTGTGCCAGATGATGTTGTTGATCAGCGTCGGGTCGGAGAACACCGGCTGACCGGTCCCCGCGATCGCGGCGAGGAGCTCGGGGCTGTGACGACGCGACACGATGCCGGCCGGCTGCGGCGTCGACTGGTTGGGGCTGCCCGGTGCGAAGGCAGCGCCGGCGGTGGCGGTGCTGTCGTTGTTGGCCACCACCGTTTGCAGGATCCGGACCCGCGTGGCGTCGGCGAGCACGACACCGCCGCCGGCGAGCGCGGCCACGTTGTTCGCGATCAGATCGTTGATCAGATCGACGCGGTGCCACTGGTTGGGGTTATTCCTGAACCTCGCGACGTCGTCGCCGTTGATGCGACGTAACAAGACCCCGCCGCCGTCGCCCGCGCCCGCCGAGTTACCGCGGATGGTGTTGGAGATCACCTGCACCGACCCGGTGCCGGGCGACAGCTCGCCGGCAGCGAGCGGGTCCGCGCCGATCAGGGCGAGACCTCCTCCGGACACGCTCACGCCCTGGTTGAAGGTCTCGTTGAACACGATCGTGTTTCGCGAGATCTCGCCGAGGTCGCTCAGCCCGAGGTGCCCGATGCCGCCGCCATCGCCCTGACTGAAGTTGCCGCAGATGAAGTTGTCGGTGACCTGGTAGCGATCGCTGCCGGTGTAGAGCGAGATTCCGCCGCCCGCGCCGCCGAGCCCGCCGTTGCGAGAGATCTGGCTGTGGTGGATGACGATGCGGTCGTTGAAGCCGCTCTGGTGCTCGAGGCCCTGGTTGGTCTCCTCCACCAGGGTCGCGTGACCGATCCGGACACCGCCACCGAAGGTGCCGCTGTTGCCGACGATGTGGTTGTTGCCGATCTGCAGCCGGTGGGCGTAGCCGTTGACGATGATCCCGCCGCCATCGCCACCGGTGATGGTGAAGCCGTCGATCCGGGCGTTGGGCTGGCCGTTGCGCAGGCCGAAGCCGCCCTGGTTGACGTTGACGTCCCGCGCCAGCACCAGGATGCCCGGCCCCTCCTCGGAGAACAGCGTCACCGGCTCGATGCCGCCGAAGCCGAGCCCTTGCGAGGGCAACAGATCGACCGAGCCCGCGGTGATCAGGGCCTCGACCTTGGCGCGCCACGCCGCCAGCTTCTCCGCCGGCGCCTTGACGCCGTGGATGACGGTGCCTTCACCCGCGCCCTGCAACCGGACCGGCTTCCACATCAGCACGAGCTCGTCGTGGAGACCCGGCGGGACGAGGATCAACGTGCCCGGCACCGACGTGTCGATCGCGTTCTGGATCGTCTCCCCCGCGGCGAGGCGACGAACCGGGAGCCCGCTGTTACCGACGCTGACGGTGACGGCGTTGACGCTCGTGCGGCCGGTGTCGTTGCGCCGGACCGTCAGCTGGCCCGTGGTCGCGCCGGTCGGAACCCGGACGACGATGACGCCCGGGGTCCAGCTGCTCACCGGCAGCGTGACGTTGCCGAGGCGGACCACGCCGGAGGCGCCGAAGCCGAAGTCGCGGACGATGGTCCGTGCGTTGGTCCCGTTGTAGGCCGGGTTCGGGACCTCGACCATCCCGCCCTGCGCCGCGTTGGGCGCGGTGATCGTCAGGGTCCGGGTCCCGTTGGCAACGGAGACGAACGGCCCCGCGCCCTCGGAGCTTCCGACCGAGAAGATGCGCGGCGTGCCGGTGACCAGCTCGCAGTCGAGCGGGTACTGATCGGGCCCCGCGAACGCGGCTTGCGGCACCACCGGCGTGTCCAGGTACGTCGTCGTACCCGGCATGAACTGGAACGTGTAGCAGAACTGGCTGTACTGCGGATTGTAGTGCGGGTCGAAGACGTAGCCATTGGCATTGCCCGGGTCCGCCCGGGTGGGCGAGTTGATGCAGACGGTCAGCATGTTGGGCGACACGCCGCTCGGGTTGGGCAGGTTGACCGAGTACGTCGACGGGAGCAGCGCGTTGTACGCGCCGAACTCGTCGGTGTACGTGTGGGCGATCTCGCGGCCCGTCCAGTCGCGGATCGAGATCGGCATCCACGGCGGCGCGTACTTCTCACCGAAGGTCGGCGCGTTGCGGTCGAACTCGTTGGCGGCGTCGTCGAGCACGAAGCCCACCACGTGCGCCGCGAGCGGGACGTACGTGAACAGGAAGAAGTCGGCGGCGGCGTTCTGCTGATCGCTCAGCGTGACCAGCTTGCGGTTGCACAGCGGAGTCGGCTGGCCGGACCGGAACGGTGCGACCGGCTGGTTGTCCTCGTCGACCAGCGGGAACAGCGAGAACTGCGTCGGTACGTTGTGCGTCGGGCCGACGCACGGGGGAGGTAGCAGCTGCGGCGTCGGCGTGAAGGTGTCGCCGAAGTCGACGTTGCGGTCCTCCTCCTTGACGATCTGATAGCCCGGCGGCGCGATGACCTCGACGATGTACTTGCCACGCGGCAGTCCGTCGACCGGCTCGCCGTTGCCGACGCCTTCGGGGAAGTAAGACGTGAACGCGTAGCCGCCGTCGAACACGCCCGGCCGCACCTGGTTGAAGTTCTTCAGCCCGTCGAAGCAGTCGGTCGGCTGGCCCCGGAACACGAAGCCCGGCCCCTGGCAGCCTGTCGGTTGGTTGTCGTCCCAGCTGTCGGTCTCCGTGGTGTTGAACAGGACGGTTCCGGTCGAATCCCACAGGTTGACCGTCACGTTGGCGATGCCCGGCTCCCACGTCTCGGCGGCCGCATACCGTGGATCGTTTTCGGCGCGCGTGGTCGCGTAGTACACGATGCCGGAGATGCCGCCGTTGTGGCCCGGCTGGTAGGCCCGCTTCCCCCACTGCAGGACGCTGGTCTGCCCGATGAAGCCCTGGAACGCCTGGGTCAGGACCGGGCCGGTCTCGGTGCGATAGGGAAGTCCGCCGTTCTCGGACTGCGGCTGCGGATGGAGCTGGCCGTCGAACGACCACGGGTTGCCGGGATCGATCGCGCCGCCGTCGTCGACGGTCACGGTGACGCCGGTGGCCTCGAACCGCGAGTAGTCGACCTCGGCCACCAGGTAGTTGAAGAACGGGAACACCTGATCGAATGGGACGAAGCCTTCGACGTCGGTGGGATACGACTGGTAGATCGTGCCGTCCCGCCAGCGCAGGTTGATCGCCATCTCCGGGATACCGAGCTCGCCCTCATCACGGAACCCGTCGCCGTCCGCGTCGTGGAACACGTGGTGCTCGAGGCGGGTGAACCACTGGAACACGGGGATCTCGCCCAGCGCGCATGCTCCACCCGGCGCTCCACACGAGCCGTCGCCGTTCACGGTCACGTCGTGGAAGGCGAAGATCTGGTCGAGCGCCTCGTCCCAGATCACGAGCTGATAGCTGCCAGGCGGAACACCGGGGATCGTGAACGAGCCATCGGACGACGCCTTGGCCGCGAACACGCCTCGCGACGCACCCACGGGTCCCGCATTGAGCCCGACCCACACATTGGTGTGGACGAGCGGTGCGCCACTGAAGAACGGTGCCGGCGGTCGCGACATGTGGAGGTTGACGACCTGTCCCGAGAGCGTGCTTCCCCCGGTCAAAACCGTGGCGTCCCGCATCGGCTGAACGAAGCCGATCTCCGCGTGGTAGCCGGGAGGGCCGAACTCCATGAAGTAGCCCGGCTCGTTGGCCTTGACCCAGACGTCGATGATCTTGGTCCCCTCGATCGTCGAGGTCTGGACCCAGTTCGATCCGGGCGGCGGCACCGCCTTGATGCCGTACTTGCCCGGCGCCAGGTTCTTGATCGTCGCCGTCCCATCGGGCCCGGTGCGGATCACGCCATCGCCCATCATCGCGACGTTTCCGCTGGCGTCGTAGG
>Ga0316605_10002197_pt1 | contig 11116 bp, 9 predicted proteins | sample OWC_soil_day20_n_FD_207666 | JGI IMG/M metagenome (GOLD analysis project Ga0316605, IMG submission 207666) | Wetland soil microbial communities from Old Woman Creek delta, Ohio, United States - OWC_soil_day20_noCT | ecosystem: Environmental > Terrestrial > Soil > Wetlands | place: USA: Ohio... | reverse complement strand
CGCGAATAAATTATAAACTATCAGTAACACGATGCGCATTCAAAGAAAGCCGAAAGTCGATACAACCGATCGCTACGCTCTGACTGATTTATTCGTGGATATTTTCTATCAAATAATCGTCAACTTTTATAATTGTCCAATATCAAGCAGCTGTAGGTGGATCAGAGTTCTGACGAATTTCTTTTTTTCTTATTGCGCCAGTACAACTTCAAATACGAAGGTGCAATTGGGATTATCACGCTATATTATTGAATTCTAGTTGAAAGATGGAGGGTTGAACCGTTAATATTCACGCTCACGGAAAAAGTGCAGGTCCTTATGAAAACGGAGAATATTTTTTTCAGTGAAATAGTAGATTTGAAATGAAAATCGTGATAGTAATCTCAAAAAATATGAAAGATGTTAGATAAGTTCCATCCCGTATAGCCATGCTGGAGGGAAATATGAACTGGCTGACACGAGATCCCGCTTCCTTCAAGAATAGATCAAGAACCTGCCGAAGTTTGCACCAATCACCATCAAATGCCGTCAAAAAAAGTGTTAGGACAAGCCTCATTTATGTAAAATAGTTACTCTACTCTTGGAAAGAATTCTTATGAACGTAAAAAGACTGATCACTAACCTTGCAATAGTACAAAGCAATTATGATGAGAACTGTCGTGACTACCTCGATAGTTTCGTGCCTTTTATGGCGACACTGATAGCAAGAAAGAGATACTCCCAACTCGGATCGGACGATATTGAGCAGGTCATCTCTGATTTCAATGCTGAATTTGGCATACAGATGAAGCATTATCCAGCAGTATCGCTCATCAAGAGGTGTAGGAGAATTGGAATCATCCATGTAGATAATGGCTCTATTGCAATCGACGCTGGTAGAATAGCCAAATACGATATTACAGCAGCTACTGCAATATTTGAACGCGAGACAGATGCCCTCATCCACGAAGTTTCGACATTCTGCATAGAACGGTATGCACATGAATGCACTATTGCAGATGTTGAAACCGCGCTTGTCCTCTATTTGGATGAATTCGATCAAGATATTCTCAGAACCAGTATTGAGGGCGCTAATCTACCTACTCTGCGAGAGAAAAGGCGACTAAGGTATTATATACACTCTTTTATTCTCGAAGCACACACAAGTAAGCCTGAAACCTTCGAGAGGATAGTTAAGGTATCAGTCGGACACATGCTGTCCTCCGTACTGGTAGCCAGAGATTCTGGTGAGAAGGATAATGCATACAAAGGTAAAATGAGAGGCGTTCATGTATACCTTGACACGAGTTCACTGCTTGGTCTGCTTGGAATTGATGGTGAATACAGAATGCAAGTCTGCTCCGGACTGGTGAATGATCTACTCAACGCTGGAGCCCTCTTACGCTACTGCGAGATAACCGACATTGAGGTAGAAGGTGTTTTAGAGGAATGCAGACGAGTGATGGAGAATGGCTCTGACGGTGCTCTAAAAGCGCGTAGAATTCGTCTCCAAAGGCACGGTCTATCGAACACTCAAATACAATACATTATTGCTAATAAAAGTAGCAATTATAAGAATCACTCCCTCATTAAAGAGGAATTTCCTGAAATAGGTACAGACTTCAGCCAATATATTGATGTAAGGAGCCTTGAAGGGCATATACATGCCGTATACTTGGATAACAATCCTAGCTTCGACCCAAACCAAGATCGCCAGAAAACCAGGATAAACAAAGACATTAGCGTGATCTCGGGTGTGTACCGTTTAAGGAAATATTCGTCCCCAAAATCAATCTCACAATCAAAGGCAATCTTTGTCACACCCAACAGTGGTCTGGCAAAGGCAAGCTATCTCTATGAGAAGGAGAGATTGGAGACTATACAACCTATAATAAACCCTTGTGTGACCGAGACATTCATTGGCACTCTGATATGGGTTCAACAGCCAGCGCTGATCATCGCAGGCAGCTCCAAGCGTGTACTTGCACAGTGCTATGGGGCAATACAGCCGAGCGATCAGATGCTTACAAAATACATAGGAAACATCGACCGTCTTCAAAAATCGCACATACTTAACTCTGATGAATATGCAGCAGCACTGTCATACACAGTTGCGCTGGATATCCTGTTGAATAATACGCTAAATGATGTGGACTTGCTTGGTGAGAGGGAAACCAAAGATATTGCAAAAGAAGCCTTATCGCGTATTCGCAATCAGGCTATGAAAGCACAGATTGAAGAACGCGAACGTAGGAAAGAGGTGGAAAATGAAAACACTTTAATACGCGAGCATATTTCTGCAAAAAGCCATCGAATTGGGAGAGCGGTTGCAGCTATTCTCAACTGGGTCATTACGGCTTCATTTCTCTTTGGAACATACTACCTTGCATCTTCGCCATCCCATTGGTGGCAATATTTGCTTGCTGCTTTTTCATTCATTTGCAGTCTACTGAACATCAAACGCTCTTGGGCCATTGATTCATTTACACAAAAGGTTCAAGATGGAGTCGTCCAACTTCTCAATTCTTTTTTTCTACCTGTAAAGCCAAAGTAGAAATGTTTGGAACTATCTTTCGTACTTTAAAATCAGTATAGATGAATAACGACCGCTAAGCAGTTAAAGATGCGTCAAGGTCGGATACATATCATTTTTTCTTTCACTAACTTTGTTAAATACTGGTTGAACTCTACTACACAAACTGTTTCACTAAATACGGTGACTTCAATAAATAATTGTCAGATAGGATTAATACCTACCGCTAAATACTTGTCGGTGAATGATGCGAATTGGACAGTTTCCCGATTTTGAAAAAATAATAAAATGGATTTTTTGCGCTTTACTTCCTGAAACAATGCATCCAGCAATTTGGCCCTTCATGAGTTCTTTCGAGCAGTATTCGTTAAGGCCGATTTATCCTTTCGTACAAATTTTCCGGAAAAAGCCACTTCTGCTTTTTCTTATAATAAAGACCAATTGCAGATGGTAATAATCAATATTTGCTTGATATTTAACCATTTATCATGTTAGGCCAAATTGTCTCCAAAACAGATTTTGTACAGAAACCCGGATTTAACGTGTCACGTAGATTAATTGTTATATACCCAACATAATGAAAATATTAATGATTTATCGGCTGAAGAGAGTTTTAAATGTGACAGGGATGGTCAATTTCATAAAAAGTGATGGCGGTGAAGCGGAGTTTCGCTGCAGCATAACTGCGTTAATACTGACGCAAAACATAGCTTCACTGGTCGAGTTTAAAAATTCCCATTCCCTGTATTATTAATAAACGATGCACATTAGGAGCCAGCTTGATACGCCGGCATATAACAAGTCGCTACAGCAGATGTCACGGTTTGCAATGCCGCTTCGCGTCAAAGCAAACCGCGCCACAGCTGAGCTTTTCGTTGAGCCTGTAGAATAAGTCGGAACGCGGTGTTTGGCGCGAGATGCACGAAAAAACGACCGTCAAGGATGCTCCGTAAACGACGATCGGATGGTGAGGAGGGGTAAAACGCCCCCTGAAAATGAAGCAAAAAATTATTTTTTGAGTTTTTCTACAGGCTCGTTATGCATAAAATATGTAGTCGAAAGGTAAACACATGACTCAAGGCATTAATTGGGGAACCACATGGACAGCAATTGGCGCATTAGCCACTATAACCGCATTATATTTCCCTATAAAGGCACTGATTGTAAAAAAAAGGAAAAAGCTCCATGTTTTTATTTCTATGCAGATGTCCCATCTCGCACAGAAAGAGTATTCAGAAGCAAGAGAAGATATCATGGCATTAATTTATGAATTACGTAAGTATCATGAAGTATTCTTCTATAATGAATTTATTCACAATCTTGCCGAATTTAATGAAAGCAAATTTGATCCTCACGCTTACTTAAAAGAAATAGAGCATTGTGATTATTTTATTGCACTTATCTTAGAAAAAATACCAAGTAGTATATATTTTGAGGCAGGGTATGCCTTAGCGGTTGGAAAGAAATCAGTCTACTATGTTATTGATGACAATGTTATGCCTCTTGTAATGCATACGGCTAGTTCTGATCACAAAAAAATCAAAGTCATCAGAGCAAAATCTTTGAATGATATTAAACCGCGAATACTAAACTTATTAAATCACTCAAAAGGCACTAAAACTGCATAACTTGGCGCTAAAACCGATCGCGGCTGCGCGGCTCCGGCTTAGCTTTTCGTTAAATTTAGGAATATAAACTATGGATTACAAATTTGATATTTTTCTTTCTCATGCGAGCGAAGACAAAGATAATGTAGCACGACCTTTAGCAAAGTTATTGCGTAAAGCGAGTCTTAAGGTCTGGTATGATGAAGAGGTGATAACTATCGGGGACAGTATAAGACGTAGTATTGAAAATGGCCTTAATAATTCTAGATATGGTCTTGTTATACTCAGCAAAAACTTTTTTGCAAAGGAATGGCCGCAAATGGAACTAGATGCGTTAATGGCAAAAGAAATATCAAAAGGAAAAACGATACTTCCTGTTTGGCATAAAGTTAATCGTGATGATGTCGTTAAATATGCACCAATACTTGCTGATAAATATGCGGTCACGACTGATAATGGGCTGCTTCCCGTTATGATAAACATTCTTCAGTTGCTTTCTACAACGAGAAACGAATTCTTAAATCGTGCCAAATCATTAAAAGAAAATATGGATAGTATTGGTTACATAAAAAGTAAACACATTGCTATGGATTGGGGTGAAAAGACATCGAAAATATGTCCAGAATGCGGGGCGGTTGGTATTTATGAAGGATATTCTGACTATACAGATCAATACCAAGTTATAGATGATCTTTGTTATTCGTACTGTGAAATATGTGGTTTCTACAAAGTTTCAAAAGACTAAATAATATCAACAAAAGCAATACAGCCGATCGCTACGCTCCGGCTGATTTTTTCGTTGAGCCTGTAGAATAAGTCGGAGCGCGGCATTCAGCGGTTGAAGCGTGAAAAAACGACCTCGGAGAATGCCCCACAAGCAACGATTGCATGATGAGGAGGGGTAAAAAGACCCCTAAAAATGACACGAAAATTTTATTTTGGAGTTATTCTACAGACTCGTTGGGCAAGATGAAATAGTTATGCGAAAAGTATTTGTATGTCATTCGAGCCTAGATAAACCATTCGTCAGGCGTCTGTGTATCGAACTAGAACGCCATGGTGTAAGTGTCTGGTTAGATGAAAGAGAGATTCGCGTCGGTGAGTCGCTCGTGCAGCGTGTGGAAACCGGTCTTGAACAATGCGAATATGTTATAGTGGCGTTGTCTCGTGCAGCTCTGGAAAGTGAATGGGTACGAAAGGAACTTAATGCAGCTTTTTCTTTAGAGATTTATCGAAAGAGTGTCGTGATTCTACCCGTGCTGATTGAACCTGCAAAGCTACCTCTTTTCCTGCTAGATAAGAAATATGCCGATTTCAGTAAGAATTGGACAGAAGGTCTAGGTGAACTATTAACAGCTTTGGGTGCACAGGCTGTACCATCCACAGACGTTAACTTGGAAACATTGTCCTGTCGTGTAACATTAGATATCCTAAGTTCAGATGGACGACTAGTAAACTACGAAAAGAAACAGATTGTGATTTGTCGTCGTGGAACAGAGGCAGGTTACACAGAAGCTTTTACGGCGGATGGCGAGCTGTCTAATTTTACCATAAAACCAGGTATTATAGAAAAACAGTGGAAAGAAAGTGGAGTTACGTACATAAGAACTCTCTTTCCTAATCCATTGAAGGAAGGAGAGCAAGCTGACCGTACATTCTCTTTCAATATGCAGAATGCATTTGTTAGCACTGAAGAGTATTGGGAGGAAAAGCAGCATCATCCCTCAAAGAATGTTGAGCTTGTAGTTATATTCCCAAATGACCGCGCTCCGAAATCTTGCTCTGTTGTTGAGCGAATAGGTTCGGTTGTCGCGACTTCGAAATATGAAACAGAGAACATCCTTGTGGGGACAAGGCCGGCACTACGGCTATTTCTAGTATCACCAAAGCTCTTAGTGAACTATATAATGAGATGGACTTGGTGAGGTCACATGAATATGAACGAAGCCGAACAAGGCAATCCACCCGATCGCTACGCTCCGGGTGATTTCGTCGTTGAGCCTGTAGAATAAGTCGGAACGCGGTGTTTGGCGCGAGATGCACGAAAAAACGACCGTCAAGGATGCTCCGTAAACGACGATCAGATGGTGAGGAGGGGTAAAACGCCCCCTGAAAATGAAGCAAAAAATTATTTTTTGAGTTTTTCTACAGGCTCGTTGTGTGTAGAAAGGAGGAGAATCATGGCTTACACAGGAACTAAACGAAGGGTGTTTATCTCCCACTACAGAGGAGATAAACAGGAAGTTGACGCATTTATCGAATACTTGGGGAATCAACAAGGTGTTTTCACCCCGTATGTCCTTGGTGCCAACGATAATGATGATTTTATCAATAGCACCAACCCAGATTATGTTATGACACAGATACGAAGTAGGTATTTGAAAGACACTACGGTAACTATCGTACTTATCGGCAACTACACACACAGCAGGAGGTATGTGGACTGGGAAATAAAGAGCTCACTTAGACAAGGAGAATACACACCAAATGGGCTTATGGGTATCATCCTTCCCAGCAAAGGTGGTAGTCCCTACCTTCATCCAAGATTGGCAGCAAATTGGTCGAAAGAACATGTAAACTGCTACGCGCGTTACTGGATATATCCCAAAACTGTTGATGAACTTGGACTATGGATCGAGGATGCCTACAGTGCCAGAACCGCCCGTGCCCACTTAATCGAAAACTCTCAAGATATGATGAAGTATAACGCAAGATGCAGTATATGTGGTGTAACCCATTAGGCGGTGAATATGGACCTGTTCCGGCTTTATTTCAATACGCAGAATAATACCCTTTCGATGGATGTTTCTCCTTGGTTGATGGGTCTTCTTATTCTTTTAATTCTCGCGGGCATTCTGTTACGCTATGGTTTAAGTCGTTACCGTGTCGTCAAACTTGATATATCTCTCGGTAACATCGGGAAGGCCGAACTTAGACCAAACGTCGAAGATCTCCAGATTGCACATCGTATCTGGACCGAACTCGTTACACGCAAAGCTGCCATTCCCTTGGACACTGATCATGATGTAATCGTTGAGGTATACGATTCATGGTATGCTCTCTTCACTAAAGTAAGAGAACTGATTAGCGACCTTCCTGCGGAACTCGTAAGGAGCGAAAAGAGCACAAGCGAAATAGTCAGAATAGCTACAGCTACGCTGAACGATGGTCTTCGTCCACATCTTACCAAATGGCAAGCTAGATTCCGAACATGGTATGATGCCAATAAAGAGCAATTAAAGCAGAAGAGCCCACAACAATTACAGAAGGAGTTTCCTGAGCACAGAGAACTTATGGCAGATATGTTGAGGATAAATTTCCAGCTTATTGAGTACGCTGGCGAACTTAAGAAGCTGCTTACAAAATAGCACACAACCAGCCGCTGCACCTGATCGCAGCCCGCTGGGCTGCTCTGGGTGAGCTTTTCGTTGGGCTGAATAGAGATCGAATTTATGCGTGATGATTTTTCAAAACAAACCTTAGATGTGTTAGCAAAACGCGTGGGCGTTCGATGTTCTAATCCTTCATGCAGAAAGCTCACCATAGGCCCTCGTTCTGAATCTCATCACATAGTAAATATAGGAATTGGTGCACATATCACAGCTGCATCTGATGGTGGTCCCCGATTTAATCCATGCTTAACATCCGAACAACGACAATCACCAGAGAACGGTATCTGGCTTTGTCAGAATTGTGCAAAATTAATTGATAACGATTCAGCAAGATATTCAGTTGAATTATTAAAAGAGTGGAAAACGCGAGCAGAAAGAAATGCGCTCGATGAGATTGAGGGAAAAGCACAAGAAATATTAATGGATTTATCATCTGAAATAGACATTACTTATATCACAGAACATAGCCGATCAGAACGTCATGATTATGAATTACAAATAAAGCTAACAAATCGCGGTGAAGAACCAATTAACTCGTATTTTGTTGAAGTCGAAATGCCTTCACTTGTCATCAATCGGGCGGAAGATAACCCCGCATATGTCCACGATAGAAGTTCACGAAGGAGCGCTTTCTTCCGGTCAATTTCAGAAAATAAAGATGGCTCAATCTTTCCCGGAGATACAAAAGTAATATTTTCAATTAAATATTACATCGATGATGACATATTTTCTAGCAGAGGAGATCTCTTTAGGACGCCCGTAAAGGTTAAGCTTTACAGACAAGGTTTACAATCGATTATTTTAGAAAAACCTTTTGAAGAGTTGCAATTTTTTTAATAAAGGCCCAACCACCCGCTAGAGTCGATCGCAGCCCCTGGCGCTGCTACGGCTGAGCTTTCCGGTGCACTTTTTAAACAGTAATTCACAATGACAAGAATTTTCAATTTCATTTAGTAGTAGGTAGCATTAACCAGGCAGGGCTTCGTTGGGCGGTGTTTGTCAATTCAAACACAGGTCGGATGGAAACGCCACCGCCTTTTTTATGACTTACAAATCGTTTATCTTATAATGATATCAGTTAGTTATGACAACATTTCCCTAGATAATCTAATTTATTTAAAAGTAATAAAAAATTTTCTTTTTTTAAATATTGCAATTATCACGAAATCCGCTGCCAGCTTGGCTTATGTCGTTTCGATAACCGCCAAATTAAGCATTATTTCAAAAAAACAGGGGTAGGGGGGAGTGCCCCGGTTATGTGCTAACACCTCACGTACACATAGCTGATTTTCATCATCCTAAATCAAAGAATTTTGTCCGCTCGGCATCAAATCTTACTTTAACTCTGCCTGTCGGTCCATTCCGATGTTTCGCTATCTCAATTTCGGCAATACCTCGGTTTGGATTCTCCGGGCGCTTATCATAAAGTTCATCCCTGTAAATAAAGGCGATAATATCGGCGTCCTGTTCAATGGCTCCGGATTCTCTGAGGTCAGAAAGCCTTGGACGTTTGTCGTCCCGGTTTTCTACCTGCCGGTTAAGTTGAGACAATCCGATTACGGGAATCGAGAGTTCCCCCGCTATTGCCTTCAATGTTCGGCTGATCTCGGAAACATCCTGCTCCCTGGTCTCGTGTCGTGAAGTGACCTGCATCAACTGCATATAATCCAAAATTAAAAGATCAAGGCCATGAGCGGCCTTTATTTGTCGCGCCCTCGCTCGTAATTCCATCGGCGTGAGGTCTGGATTTTCGTCAATGAAGATAGACATGTCTGAGAGTTCCGATGCGGCATCGACCAGCTTCGGCCACTGATTGTCAGTCACTAATCCACGCCGAAGATGGCGTGAATCAATACCCGTATGCTCGGAAAGAAATCGCATCATCAGACCACTACCTGGCATTTCCAATGAAAAAATCGCCACAGTTTTGTTTTTCATGGCTAAAGACCGGGCAATATTTCCGGCAAGCGCTGATTTACCCATTGCCGGTCGTCCAGCAATGATGATTAAATCGCCTTGATTCAGCCCCAGAATTAAATTGTCAATGTCTTTCAACCCGGTCGGAATGCCGGTAAGCATGTCCCCATTTTTATGTTTGGCCTCTATTTCAGAAAATACTTGTTTAGCAAGCTCACGGGCGCTACGAAGGGTACTTTTTTCTTTGTGGATAGACAAAGACAAGATGGCTTTTTGAGAGTGCTCAAGAGCGTCTCTCACTTCACATGCCGGTGTATATGCTGCCTGAATGAGCTTCGTGGCCTCAGTAATGATCTGACGCCTGATAGCGTGTCCTTTAACGATTTCGGCATAATGACAGACGTTCACGGCTGAAATTGCCCCATCTGCTACCCCAACCACAAAAGCTTCGCCGCCGATATTGTCTATCACGCCATGGCTGCGTAGTTCTTCGCAGACGGTTATCAAGTCCGCAACTTTGCCATTGTCGATTAATTTTAAGATGGATTGGAAAATCGACCGGTGAGCTGTGTGATAAAAATCCCGGCCATCCGCATTCAAAGCTAACAGTGCGTCGTTGACCGCTGAATTTTCAAGAAGCAAACAACCGATAACGGCGCGTTCCGCCTCTATGCTGTGGGGTGGAACTTTATGCAAAGCAGGATCAAGGTCTATGTATGTGCTCATCTGCCGGCCTCGCAATACACGCAACCAGTTTCAGTCAAATCGTTTTCAACAACGATTCGCATACCGCAGCGTGGGCATGATAACTCTTCCCGTATCGATTCTTTTTCTACTGTGCCTTCGTTGAAATACCGATCAAAGTTAGATGGACGAAACAGCGTTTCCGGGTTCAGGAATTTCGGGTGTTCAATAAAATAGGGGTCTCTGATTTTCGCATCGATGACGCGCTTACAGTCTTCAACAAGTGCACCATCTTTTAACCGGGCTTCAATGTGCTTTGTGTTGCGGAAAGCCTTCCCTGTTTTTTGATTCAGATACGAGAGCACTTCCTCTGCGTCCGGAGATATTATAATATTCTTCTCATTCTTTTCATTCTTGTTCTGGTATCGTTTGTGGCCCATTTGCGGCCCGTCTGTGGTATTGTTTGTGGCTTCGTTTGTGGCTTCGCTTGATTGGTATTGATCGTAATTCTTTATTGATATTAAAGTACTTACGTTTTTATTTTGTGGCTCCGTTAGTAGCTCAATTTGTTGCATCGTTTCAAGGTCATGAAGAAAGTGGTTTACGCGATTGCGCGTCCAGCCCCATCTTGCGGCGAGTGTTCTTTGGGAATGCCCGACCTGTCCGCGTTTGACCTCGATCATTATCCCGCGCGGCCAGATCGTCCCCGGCTTGTGATTTGCCAGCAAGAGCAGGTCAACCCATGCTTGTCCATAAGTAAAAGGAACCTTAAGCCAAAGTGGATGATCAAGAAGTGAGCGGTGAAGTTTTATCCATCCCTGATTATTTCCCATGTCTGGCCTCCGCATTCCGTCGAAACATTTCTGTTATCAGTTCTGAAAACACGCTCGGAGAGATATCGCCAACAGGAAAATCCCGACGAATTAATATGTAATCGTCATCGATGCCAATTTTGAAATAATTTTCTGCTTCCGAAACAATTCTCTGTGCAAGCCTTTCCCGGC
>Ga0316605_10002196_pt1 | contig 11120 bp, 13 predicted proteins | sample OWC_soil_day20_n_FD_207666 | JGI IMG/M metagenome (GOLD analysis project Ga0316605, IMG submission 207666) | Wetland soil microbial communities from Old Woman Creek delta, Ohio, United States - OWC_soil_day20_noCT | ecosystem: Environmental > Terrestrial > Soil > Wetlands | place: USA: Ohio... | reverse complement strand
GAGTTGAATTTTCCCACCTGCATGGATGCGGCCGTTCTGGTCCGCAACACCTTGAAGGACCCCAATGCCAGTCTCGAGCGGGTCGCCCAGGTCATCGGCATCGAGCCTCTGATTTCCAGCAAGCTGTTGCGCATGGCCAATTCGGTGGCCTACAACCCGTCCGGCAAGCCGATTTCCGAACTGATTTCGGCGATCAGCCGGCTCGGCTTCGAAGCCGTGCGCACCACCTCACTGGCCGTGGCCATGGACCAGATGCTCAAGTCGCGTAACCTGTCGGCCTTCGATGCGCTGGCCAGACAGGCCTGGGAGCACTCCCTGCAGGTGGCGGCGATTGCCCGTGTATTGGCCCGCCGCATCGGCCGGATCAATCCGGACGAAGCCATGCTGGCCGGTCTGGTGCACGACATCGGCATTTTCTACCTGCTCTACCGGGCGGCCGAATATCCGGAATATCGTGGCGACCAGGCCGCCACCATCGAACTGGTCAGCGGCTGGCACGAGAGCATCGGCGAAAGCCTGCTGCACATTCTCGGCCTGCCCGAACGCATCGCCGAAGCAGTACGCGACCATGACCGCCTGCAAAACGTGGAAACACCATGCACCGTGCGCGACGTGCTGTACTTCGCCAACCTGCTGGCCGGCCCCGAAGCCGACTGGCTGCCGTGCACGAACAGCCCCGACGAAGCCGAAGCCCGGGCCGCCGACCGTGAGCGCTACGCCGACCTGTTACAGGAAGCCAAAGACGACATTCGCGAATTGCGTGCCGCCCTCAGCGCCTGAACAACCATTCGGCACATTCGCGGTCTGACGGGAATCAATCAATTACCGTCGAGGCTTGCATGCTTATCCTTCGCCCCGCCGACCTGCCACCCTCGGCCATCACGCCGGAACCCGTTTTTCGACAGCGGCGGAAATTGCTGCTCGCCGGCAGCCTGCTGCCCCTCGCAGCGGCCGCTGCGACACCAGTCCGCGGCGAGCCCCTTCCAGCTACCCGTTCCAGCAACTACACGCTCCCCGACCGGCCAACGTCTTACGAAACGGTCACCAGCTACGGCAACTTCTACGAATTCGGACCGGACAAGGACAGCCCGGCCAGGAACGCCCACCGCCTGCGCACCCGCCCCTGGACGCTCACCGTCGACGGCGAAGTCAAGACCGCCAAAGCCTTCGCCATCGAGGAGGTGCTCAAGTGGGCAGCGCTGGAGGAACGGATTTATCGGCTGCGCTGTGTCGAAGGCTGGAGCGCGGTCATTCCCTGGATCGGCTTTCCGTTCAGTGAACTGATCAAGCGCGTCGAACCGACCGGCAACGCCAAATTCGTCGAGTTCCTCAGCCTGGCCGACAACGAGCAGATGCCCTACATCCGACTTCCGCTGCTCGACTGGCCTTACGTCGAAGGCTTGCGCCTCGATGAGGCGATGCACCCGCTGACCCTGCTGGCCGTCGGCATGTATGGCGAAGTGATGCCCAAGCAGAACGGTGCACCGCTGCGCCTCGTCGTGCCCTGGAAATACGGTTTCAAGAGTGGCAAATCACTGGTCCGCATTCGCTTCGTCGAGAAACAACCGGCCACGGCATGGACCAAGAGCGCGCCCAGCGAATACGGTTTCTATTCCAACGTCAATCCGGAGGTCCCGCACAAGCGTTGGAGTCAAAGCCACGAACGCCGGCTGGGCGAATTCAGGAAACGTCCGACCCTGCCCTTCAATGGTTACGCCGAACAGGTTGCCGGGCTGTATGCTGGCATGGATCTGCACAAAAACTTTTGACTATGAGCTTCCAACCCGATCCGCGCCAGCTTGCCCGCTTCAAGTTCGTCCTTTTCCTGCTCTGTCTGCTGCCCGCCGGCCGCCTGTTGATCGCTGCGGTCAACAACGATTTCGGGCCAAATCCGGTGGAATTCGTCCAGCGCTGGACCGGCACCTGGACCTTCAATTTTCTGTTGCTGACACTGTGCGTGACGCCGCTACGCGTCATCGGCCAATGGCCCTGGCTCATCCGCCTGCGCCGCATGCTCGGCCTGTTCAGCTTCTTTTACGCCTGCCTGCATTTGCTGGCCTTCATCGGCTTCGATCACGACTTCGCCATCGACGCCATCGCCCGCGACGTCTTCAAGCGCCCTTTTGTCACCGTCGGCTTCGCCGCCTTCATCATCATGCTGGCGCTGGCGCTGACCTCGAGCAACCGGGTCATTCGCTGGCTGGGCGGCAAACGCTGGCAGGAGTTGCACCGCAGCATCTACCTGATCGGCATTCTCGGCTGCATCCACTATTTCTGGCTGGTCAAGGCCACCGCGTTGCTCTGGCCGCTGGCCTACTCGGCGATGCTGGCCCTGCTGCTCGGCTGGCGCATCCGCGAACGACTGCGCAAGGCCATGCCGGTGCCGAAAATCCAGGCCGCCAAGCCGCTGCGTTTCTTCAAACAGAAACCGGACTGACTATTTTTGGCGCCGCGGCTCGAAGTGCATGATCGCCCGGCCATCGGCCACCTGCTTCGGCGCGACTTTCCAGGCGTGGCCATATACCACCTCGAAAGTGACCGGTAACTTGCCATTGTGCCGCATGGCTTCGTAGGCCGCCCGCGCCTGCGCCCACAGCCGGCGCCCGCTCAGGCCATGACGGCGGGAGGTCATCGCGCAGGCTGAACCGGCCGCCTGCAGCTCGCGCAACAGATCGTCGAAGGTTGCGTAGTGCAGGGTCAGAACTTCCATGTCCATGACCGGATCGGCAAAGCCATTGGCGACCAGCATGTCGCCCAAGTCGTGCATGTCGATGAAACGCTGGGTATGGGCGTAGCCATCGGCAAAACAGGCGCGCAACTCTTTCAGGGTATCCGGGCCAAGCGTCGAGAACATCAGCAGGCCGCCGACGTCGAGGATGCGGTGCGCTTCGGCCAAGGCCGGCAGCGGATCGTCGAGCCAGTGCAGCAGCAGGTTCGACCAAACCAGGTCGGCCGAGCGCGCGGCCAGCGGCAAGCGGGCTGCATCGGCGGCAAGCAGTTCCGGCCCCTGAGCGCCCAACCCCAGCCAGCGCTGCCAGCCCGGTCGCGCCGGTTGAGCCGCCTGCAACATGGCTGGCGCCAGATCGATGCCGATCTGGCGGGCCGCCGGGTACCGGGTCGCCAGGTCGGGCAAGCTGGCACCCCGGCTACAGCCGAGATCAAGCACGGTCTTCGGCTCGATCCGTACATAGTCGAGCCGTTCCTGCATGCGCTGGTCTATTTCGCGGGCGAAGAAATCGCCTTCGGCATAGCTCGCGGCGGCTTGGGCAAAACGCCGCCCGACCTGCCGCCGATCGACGAAACGTTCGCTCACACCGCTTTCAGGCCAAGCCGCGCAAACAGGGCTTCGTCGCGCTCGACATCAGGATTGCCGGTGGTCAACAGGCGTTCGCCGTAGAACATCGAATTGGCGCCGGCCAGGAAGCACAGCGCCTGCAATTCGTCGCTCATCTCCTGACGACCGGCCGACAGGCGCACCCAGGAGGTCGGCATGGCGATGCGGGCGGCGGCGATGGTGCGCACGAACTCGAAGGGATCGAGGCGCGGGTTGTTGGCCAGCGGCGTACCGGGAATCGGCACCAGGTTGTTGATCGGCACCGACTCCGGCGGCGTCGGCAGATTGGCCAGCTGGACGATCAGCGCCGCGCGATTCTTGCGCGACTCGCCCATGCCGATGATGCCGCCCGAACAGACGTTGATGCCGGCTTCGCGCACCTGGTCCAGCGTATCCAGGCGATCGTCGTGGGTGTGGCTCTTGATCACCTGACCGTAGAACTCCTTGTCGGTGTCGAGATTGTGGTTGTAGTAGTCGAGGCCAGCTTCCTTAAGCTTCTCGGCCTGGCCGTCCTTCAGCATGCCCAGCGTCACGCAGGTCTGCATGCCGAGCGCCTTGACCTCGCGCACCATGTCCAATACGCGGTCGAGATCGTTGTCTTTCGGCCCCTTCCAGGCGGCGCCCATGCAGAAGCGGGACGCGCCTTTCTCCTTGGCCACCCTGGCCGCCGCCACCACCTCGTCGAGCGGCATCAGGCGCTCGCGCTCGGTATCGGTGTCGTAACGGGCCGACTGCGAGCAATAGCTGCAATCCTCCGAACAGCCGCCGGTCTTGACCGACAGCAGTGCCGAACGCTGGATGGCATTGGCATCGAAATGTTCGCGATGCACGCCCTGCGCCCGCCACAACAGATCCATCAACGGCAGATCGTAGAGGGCGAGGATTTCGTCGACCGTCCAGCGACGGGCCGGCACAGGCGAAGAAACGGGAGCGAGCTGGGCGGAAGAAGTGGCGTGTTGCATGGGAAGCCTTGCGTGAGAAAATCGGGAAGCGATTCAACAAAATTCGTTGCCTGACGCAACGGTAATTATGAATTATCGAGTACGTCATTCGGGATGTCAATTTTACCCCAGCCGCTACGCACTACCCTAAATCACCTGCTGCCAGGGAGCTGCCTGCTGTGTGGCGAGGACAGCCAGACCGCCCTGTTCTGCCCGGCGTGCGCCGCCGAACTGCCGCATTTGCCGACTCCCCGCTGCCCGCAATGCGCCGTGCCGACCACGCACGGAGAGCGTTGCGGTGCCTGCCTGAGCACGCCGCCGCACTTCGATGCCACGCTGGCTATTTTTCGCTACGAATTCCCGGTCGACCGCATCATCCACGCCCTGAAATACGGGCACCAGCTGGCGATCGCCGGCTGGCTGGGCAAGGCGCTGGCCAGGCTGCTCGCTGACGCCGATCTCGATCTGGTCATGCCGCTGCCGCTGCACCCGGAACGCCTGCGTGAGCGAGGGTTCAATCAGGCGGCCGAAATCGCCCGGCCGCTGGCCAGGGCATTGGGCCGCCCGCTGCTGCTCGACGGGCTTGAACGCCGACGAGCCACTCCGTCGCAAGCCGAACTGGCGCTCAAGGAGCGCCAGCGCAATGTGCGCGGAGCTTTTGAATGCAACCGGGATTTAATCGAGCAGCGCATTCTGCTCGTAGACGATGTCATGACCAGCGGCGCCACGGTCAATGAGGCGGCCCGCACCCTGAAACTGCATGGGGCCAGCCGCGTCGCCATCGCCGTCGCCGCCCGTGCCCTGCGCAATGCCTAGCGCACCGGCTGCACAAACATTGACGGGCGATGCCCGCCGCCGCGATACTCCGCGTCCTTCGCCCAAGGCACGCCCCTCATGTTCGCTGTCGTTCTCTACCAGCCCGAAATCCCGCCGAATACCGGCAACATCATTCGCATGTGCGCCAACACCGGCAGTGATCTGCACCTGGTCGAACCGCTCGGTTTCGATATTTCCGACAAGTCCCTGCGCCGCGCCGGGCTGGACTATCACGAATTCGCCCGGGTCAGCCGGCACGCCGACTGGGCCGCCTGCAAAGCGGCATTGGCCGGCCGCCGCTTGTTCGCAATGACCACCAAGGGACAGGCCAGTCCGCATTCGACGACCTTGCAGGCAGGGGATGTCTTCGTCTTCGGTCGGGAAACCAGCGGCCTGCCGCCGGAAATCATGGGCGAATTCACCGCCGAACGGCGCCTGCGCCTGCCGATGCAGGCCGGCCAGCGCAGCCTCAACCTGTCCAACGCCGCCGCCGTCACCATCTTCGAAGCCTGGCGACAAGGCGGCTTTGCCGGTTCGGTCTAGGCCAGTTCTTCCTTGGGGTCGCGTGCCATCAATTGTTCGACCGCCTGGGCCGCCGTCGAGCGACCATCGAGCACCGCCGCCACCGCCGCCGAAACTGGCATATCAACGCCAAACTGGCGAGCCAGCCGGTCGACTTCGCGGGCGGAATAGACGCCTTCGGCGACATGGCCGAGTTCGTCCAATATCTGCGTCAATGACTTGTTGTCGGCCAGGGCCAGACCGACCCGCCGATTGCGCGACAGGTCGCCGGTGCAGGTCAGAATCAGATCGCCCATGCCGGCCAAGCCCATGAAGGTTTCACGCTGCGCCCCAAGCGCCAGGCCGAGCCGGGCGATTTCGGCCAGCCCGCGCGTCATCAGCGCGGCCCGCGCGTTGAGGCCGAAACCGAGCCCGTCGCAAACGCCGGTGGCGATGGCCAACACGTTCTTGACGGCACCGCCGACCTCGACGCCGACCAGATCATCGTTGGCATAGATGCGCAGCCGGCTGGTATGCAATTGCCGCGCTGTTTCACGGGCGAAAGCCGGGTCGTTGGCGGCCAGCGCCACCGCCGTCGGCTGGGCACTCGCCACTTCCTCGGCGAAACTGGGTCCGGACAAGGCCCCGCAAATCGCCTGCTGGCCGAGCACCTCGGCCACCACCTGATGCGGCAACTTGCCGCTACCTGCCTCGAAGCCCTTGCACACCCAGATCAGCGGCGTGCGGCAGCCGAGTTCCTTGAGCGTCTCGGCAGTCGGCCGCAAGCCGGCAATCGGCGTCGCCACCACCAGCAACTCGGCATCGGCCACTGCGGCGGCGAAATCGGTAGCGACCAGCACCGACATCGGCAGCAGATATCCGGGAAAGAACCGCTTGTTTTCCCGGGTATTTTGCAGGTCGACCGCAACATCCGCCTCGCGCGACCACAGCGTGACCTGATGCTTGCCGGCGAAAGCGATGGCCAGCGCCGTTCCCCAGGCACCGGCTCCGAGCAGGGTGATCCTCATAGGCCCCAGACCTGCGTCGTCCGCACGTAACCGCTGGCGCCATCGCGATGGCGTACCTTGACCCACCCCGGTGCGGCAGCCTCCAGCCAATCGACCGCCACCCATTTGTCGAGCCGGGCGACGACCGGCGCCTCGGCCTGGTCGGCCTGGCGGATTTCCGCCTGCGGCGCGGTCACCACCAGGGTCCGTCGTTCGGCCAGTTGCCGGTTCTCCAGCCAGGCCAGCGTGCCTTCGGCATCGCGCACCTTGCTCCATTCACCGAGGTGGACAACCACCTCGACCGGCGTCTGCGCCTTGATCAGATAGAGCTTCTTGCCCTTCTGCGACGGGGAGTCGTAAAGAATGGCGGCCGGCACATCGACCGAACGGTAGTCGATGGCCAGCGCCGGGCCGGCCATCAGCAGCAGGAAACAGGCGACCAGTGCCGAACGCATGCGTCTTCCTTACTGGATCGGCACTTCGGCCGGAGCGCCCTGCTGTTCCTGCAGGCGGGCCATATACATGGCCTCGAAGTTGACCGGCTGCAGCACGACCGGCGCGAAACCGGCCCGGGTCACCGCGTCCGACACCGCCTCGCGGGCATAGGGGAACAGGATGTTCGGACAGGCCACGGCGACCAGCGGCTCGACCTGCTCTTCCGGCACATTGACGATGCGGAAGATCCCGGCCTGACCGACTTCGACCAGGAAAACGGTCTTTTCGCCGAGTTTGGCGGTCACCGTCACCGTCAGCACCACCTCGAAGGCGCCTTCGCCGATGCCCCGGCCGGCGCTCGCCAGATGAATCTCGACTTGCGGTGCTTCGCGCTCGAGGAAAATTTCCGGCGCGTTAGGCACTTCGACCGACAGATCCTTGACGTAGAGCTTTTCAATGCCGAAGATCGGCTGTTCGTTTTGTTCCATGATCATCTTTCAGAAGTAAATGGTTATTCAGGAAGCCGCTTCGAGCAGCGGCTTCAAGCCACCGGCCGCGTCTAGCGCATACAGATCGTCGCAGCCGCCGACATGGGTGGTGCCGATGAATATCTGCGGCACGGTGCGACGGTTGGTCTTTTGCATCATTTCATCGCGTCGCTCGGGGTCGACATCGACGCGGATTTCCTCGATCTGATTGACGCCACGGGCTGCCAGCAACTGCTTCGCACGCACGCAGAAAGGGCAGACCGCCGTCGTGTACATCACCACCGGGGCGGTCATTTGTTGCGATTTCCCTTTTTCACCGGGTAGCCGGCGCCGACCCAGGCATCGACCCCGCCGGCCAGGCTATGGACCTGGGCAAAGCCCTGCTTCTTCAGTTCCTTGCAGGCCTTCGCCGAGCGCATGCCGGCGGCACAGCAGACGATGATCGGCTTGTTCTTGAATTTTTCCAACTCGGCGATCCGTTCGGCCAGCTTGGCCAGCGGGATATGCTTCGCGTCGGGCAGGTGGCCGTTGGCAAACTCGTCGGCTTCGCGCACGTCGAGCACGTGGGCATCCTCGCGGTTGATCAGCAAGGTGGCATTGGCCGGATTGAGCTCAGCCGCCCCGCCCCGGGCGAATAGCGGCCAGAGCAGACCGAGGCCGCTGGTGACCACGATGGAAATTAGCAAGATGTTCTGATTGATGAATTCCATCGGCACTTAATGACCCTCCACACCACAAAAAACCTCGCGCATCATGGCGACGAGCTGCAGGGTGCGCTGGTCGCCCACCCGGTAAAAAACCCGATTGGCGTCCTTGCGCGTCAGCAAAACACCCTTTTCCCGCAAAATGGCCAGGTGCTGGGAAATATTGCTTTGCGAAGTGCCTACGGCATCGACGATTTCCTGCACGCAGGCTTCCTGATCGCCGACCACGCACAGAATCTTCAGGCGTAGCGGATGCGCGATGGCCTTCAGCGCACGCGCCGCCATCTCGATGTGCTCCTGCTTGTCGATCAGGTTGAATGAGGGCTTTTCCAAGATAAAACCTCGTTACGGAGAATGGATCATTATAAAATAAGGCTTTGCGTTTCGCCGACCTTAATCGACATCAATCAGGGATAGCATGCCGAAGAATATTCCCTTCCGCCCGATCAAGCGTCACGCAAGAATCCGCCGCCTTTCATGAAGCTCCCGCTCGTAGCGCTCACCAGCGCCTTGCTGCTCCTGGCCACCTCCGGCAGCGCCCAGACGACCAGAGCCAAGGCCGCCGCCACGCCGGAAATCGCCGAAAAGCAGGCCGACCTCGGCGAGTTGCGCAACCGCATCGACGGCCTGCGCAAAGACTTGAATGCCAGCGAGGAAGACAAGGCCGACGCCGCCGACCGCCTGCGCGAAGCCGAACGTCAGATCTCCCGTCTGCAACGCGAACTGCACGAGTTGAGCGATCAGCGCAGCCGCCTGCAAAGCAAGCTGCAAAATCTGGAACAGCAGTCCCGCGAGCTCGGCGGCACGCTGCAACAACAGCAAAGCCAGCTCGAAAAGCTGCTCTACAAGCAATACCTGCGCGGGTCGCCGGATTCGTTACAGTTGCTGCTGAACGGCGACGACCCCAACCAGATGGCGCGCGACCTCTACTACCTGTCGGCCATCGCATTGACCCGCGCCGAATTGATGGGCGAGATCAACGCCACGCTGGAGCGCAAGAAGGCGCTGGCCGCCCAGGCCAAGCAACGGGCCGACGAACTGCTCGAAGTCGAAGCCCAGCAACAGGAGCGCCATGCCGAACTGAAAAAGCAGCGAGCTGAACATCAGGCGCTCTATGCCCAGATTTCGGACAAGGTGAAAGCCCAGCGCAAGGAAATCGGCAATCTGCAAAAGAACGAAAAGCGCCTGACCCAACTGATTGACCGCCTGGCCAAGATTCTCGCCGCCCAGGCGGCAGCCGCCACCAAGGCGAAGCAACGGCCGGCGCCGGAAGAAAAAGAAACATCCCGCCCACCCCCGGACAGCGAACCGGTCCGCCGCAAAGCTGTCGAAGCCGAGAACCATTACGAGCCGGTCGCCAACAACGGCAGCTTCGCCCGCCAGAAAGGCAACCTGCGCCTACCGGTACGCGGCGCCGTGTCGGGCCGTTTCGGCAGCCCGCGCGATGGCGGAGGCACCTGGCGCGGCCTTTTCATCCGGGCCGCCAACGGTACCGACGTCAAGGCTATCGCCAGCGGCCGGGTGGTTTTCGCGGACTGGATGCGCGGATTTGGCAATCTGTTGATTATCGATCACGGCGATTCCTACTTATCAATCTACGGCAACAACGACTCGCTGTTGAAGCAGGTCGGGCAAGCCGTCAAGGGTGGCGACCCGGTAGCCAACGTGGGTAACAGCGGGGGCAATCCGGATTCGGGTTTATACTTTGAACTCCGCCACCAGGGGCAACCGATCGACCCGATGAAATGGGCAAACTTGAAATGAGCAAAACAAAGACCATCAGCTTGACACTGGGCGGCTTCATCGCCGGCGCCCTGATCAGCCTGCACGTTCCGGCACTGGCCGACAAGGAGGTCAAGGCCGGCCTGCCGATCGACGAATTGCGCACCTTTGCCGAGGTCTACAGCGCCATCAAGCAGGGCTATGTCGAGCCGGTCGAAGACAAGAAGATGATCACCAATGCCATTTCCGGCATGCTGTCCAACCTCGACCCGCACTCGACCTATCTCGACGCCGACGCTTTCAAGGATTTGCAGGTCGGCACCCAGGGCGAATTCGGCGGCCTCGGCATTGAAGTCGGCATGGAGGACGGGCTGGTCAAGGTGGTTTCGCCGATCGAGGACACCCCGGCCTATCGCGCCGGACTGAAAGCCGGCGACCTCATCTTCAAGCTCGACGACACCCTGGTCAAGGGCCTGACGCTGAACGAAGCCGTGAAAAAGATGCGCGGCAAGCCGAAGACGTCGATCAAGATCTCGGTCTTCCGCAAAGGCGAGCCCAAGCCGATCGAAGTGACACTGATCCGCGAAGTGATCAAGGTCCAAAGCGTCAAGTCGAAACTGGTCGAGGCAGGCTACGGCTGGGTGCGCGTCACCCAGTTCCAGGAAAACACCGTCGCCGAACTGGCCAAGCATCTGTCCAGCCTGTACAAGGACGGCAAACTGCGCGGCCTCGTGCTCGATCTGCGCAACGATCCGGGCGGCCTGCTCAACGGGGCGATCGGCGTATCCGCCGCCTTCCTGCCGCCGGATACCAAGGTGGTGTCCACCGACGGCCGCACCGCGGATGCCAAGCAGGAGTTCCTCGCCCGCCCGCGCGACTACCTGCGCGGCAGCAAGGAAGACCCGCTCAAAGCACTACCCGACGAGGTCAAGAAGGTGCCGATGGTGGTCCTGGTCAACAGCGGCTCGGCCTCGGCCTCGGAAATCGTCGCTGGCGCCTTGCAGGATCACAAGCGCGCCGTCGTACTCGGCACCCAGACCTTCGGCAAGGGTTCGGTGCAGTCGGTCCTGCCGCTGCCCGGCAACACCGCCATCAAGCTGACCACCGCCCGCTACTACACCCCGGATGGCCGTTCCATCCAGGCCAAGGGCATCGTGCCGGACATCGTGGTC
>Ga0316605_10002195_pt1 | contig 11120 bp, 12 predicted proteins | sample OWC_soil_day20_n_FD_207666 | JGI IMG/M metagenome (GOLD analysis project Ga0316605, IMG submission 207666) | Wetland soil microbial communities from Old Woman Creek delta, Ohio, United States - OWC_soil_day20_noCT | ecosystem: Environmental > Terrestrial > Soil > Wetlands | place: USA: Ohio... | reverse complement strand
AAGCCGACCTCGAGCTTCAGCCCGCCGACCACCGCCCACGTGTAGATGGTGCCGTCGAAATTGTTGCCTTTCAATACGTCGCCAAGGATCACGAAGGCGCAGACGGTCGACACGAGCACGCCGAAGATCGTGACGGTGTGTGCGCCGGCGCGGCCGATGAGGCGCCCGCCGAACCCGGCCACGATCGCTCCGATCAGCGGCGCGACAACTGCCAGCAGATAGATCTTCTGCATTGCTGACATCGACCTAGCCCTTCAGCGAGTCGAGTTCCTCGACGTTGATCGTCGAGAGGTTGCGGAACAGCACGACCAGGATGGCCAGGCCGATCGCCGACTCGGCGGCGGCCACCGTCAGGATGAAGAAGACGAACACCTGGCCGTGGTAGTCCCCAAGGTAGTGCGAAAACGCGATGAAGTTCATGTTGACCGCCAGCAGCATCAGCTCGATCGCCATCAGCAGCACGATCAGGTTGCGCCGGTTCAGGAAGATGCCCACCACGCTGATCGCGAAGAGCAGCGCTCCAACGCCCAGGTACCACGACAGGGAAATCACGCTTCCTCCGCCCGGCTCTGCTCGGTTCCCGGCCGCGACGACGCCCTGTCCGTCTGGCGTGCCGCATCGTCGCTGCGCATGCTGACCAGGCGCACGCGCTCGCTGCGCGTCACCTTGACCTGTTGCGAAGGATCCTGGTGCTTGGAGTCCTTGCGCCCGCGCAGCGTCAGCGCGATGGCCGCAATGATCGCCACCAGCAGCAGCGCACCGGCGATCTGCAGCGGGAAGACGTACTCGGTGAAGGTCAGCCGCCCCAGTACCTCGGTGTTGTTGGCGTTCGCGATCCCCGGCCCCGGCTGAGTCAGCCCTTGCCAGCGCGGCTGCGACAGCACCAACCACATCTGCAGCACGATCAGCGCAGCGACCAGGCCGCCCGCCCACAGGTTCTTCCACAGGCCCTCTCGCAGCCGGTCGATGTTGATGTCCAGCATCATCACGACAAACAGGAACAGCACCATGACCGCGCCGACGTAGACGAGGACCAGCGTGATCGCCAGGAACTCCGCCTGCAGCAGCATCCAAAGGCACGCTGCGGAGAAGAAGGCCAGCACCAGAAAAAGCACCGCGTGCACCGGATTGCGGGCCGTGATGACGCGCAGCGCCGCCAGCAGCAGGATGCTGGCGAAGATCGTGAAGAGGACGACTTGCGCGTTCATTGTTCTTCTGTGCATTGTCCGCGCGGAGCAGGAGTTTCGGGCTGCCGGCGGCTAGTTCGTGTTGTTGTCGGTTTCTTGTCCTGTTTGGCCGGGTGCACTAGCGGTACCTGGCGTCCGCCTCGCGGCTGGCGGCAATCTGCTGCTCGTACTTGTCTCCGACCGCGAGCAGCATCGGCTTCGTGAAGTACAGGTCGCCGCGCTCCTCGCCGTGATACTCGAGCAGGTCAGTCTCGACGATCGAATCGACCGGGCAGCTTTCCTCGCAGAATCCGCAGAAGATGCATTTCGTCAGATCGATGTCGTAGCGTGTCGTGCGCCGCGTACCGTCCGCGCGCTGGTCGGACTCGATCGTGATAGCAAGCGCGGGGCACACCGCCTCACACAGCTTGCACGCAATGCAGCGTTCCTCGCCGTTCGGATAGCGGCGCAACGCATGCAGGCCGCGGAATCGAGGACTGAGCGGAGTCTTCTCTTCCGGAAACTGGATCGTGATCTTGCGGGCGAACGCATAGCGTCCGGTCAGCGCCAGGCCCTTGATGAGCTCCTTCAGGAGCAGGCTGTCGAAGAACTCTCGAATCGCACCCATGCTCCGTCAGCTCACTTCCAGATGTTCCACGGCGTCTGCATCCAGATCGCGATCAGGATCAGCCACACCAGCGTGATCGGAATGAACACCTTCCAGCCGAGCCGCATGATCTGGTCGTAGCGATAGCGTGGAAACGATGCGCGGAACCAGATGAAGAGCGACACGACGACGAAGACCTTGGCAAACAGCCAGAACCATCCTGACAGCGACACTGCCCACGCTGGAAAATTGGTTCCGAGCAGGCGTCCGAGATCGATCGGCGCGGCCCAGCCGCCGAGGAACATGATCGTCGCCATTGTCGACAGCAGAATCATGTTGGCGTATTCGCCGAGGAAGAAGATCGCAAAGGTCATTCCGGAGTATTCGACCATGTGCCCGGCGACGATCTCCGACTCGCCCTCGACGACATCGAACGGGTGCCGATTCGTCTCGGCGATGCTCGACACCACGTAGATGACAAAGAGCGGCAGCAGCGGCAGCCAGTTCCACGACAGGAAAGCCAGGCCCCGGTCGGCAAAGATCCCGGTGTTCTGCCGCTCGACGATGCCGGTCATGTTGAGCGTGCCCGCCACCAGCAGGACAGCAACCAGCACGAAGCCCATCGCCAGTTCGTAGCTCACCATCTGCGCCGCCGCGCGCATCGCGCCGAGGAAGGAGTACTTGGAGTTCGATGCCCAGCCCGCGATGATGACGCCGTACACCCCCACCGAAGTGATCGCCATCACGTACAGCAACCCGGCGTTGACGTTCGCAAGCACCAGGCCCGGCGCGAACGGGATGACCGCCCAGGCCGCCAGTGCCGGCATGATGACGATCACCGGCGCGACGAAGAAGAGCCATTTGTCCGCCTGCGATGGCGTGATGACTTCCTTGAAGATCAGCTTGACCGCGTCGGCGATCGGTTGCAGCAGGCCCATCGGCCCGACGCGGTTGGGACCGATGCGGATGTGCATCCAGCCGATGAGCTTGCGTTCCCAGTAGGTGAGGTACGCGACCATCAGCAGAATAGGAACGACGATCGCGACGATCTTTGCAAGCGACCACACCACCGGCCAGGCGGCGCCGAGCGTCTGGCTTCCCACCGTGGTGATCGCGTCCATCAGGCACGCTCCACGCGGATAGGCCCGAACATCGGCCCGAGCGCCGCGGTCGACACATGAGCGGCCGCAATCCGGACCGCACCGTTGGCCAAACGATCATCGACCTGAAGATCGAGCACCGCCGCCCCCTCGCCCTGGCGCAGTCGCACCCTGTCACCCGCGGCGAGCCCGAGCGCCGCCGCCGTGGCGGCGTTCATGCGGGCGCGCGGAGGACGGGCATCGTTCGTAGCCTGCAGCGGCGGCGAGCGGCGCACGATCGCGTCGCTGAAATAGATCGGCACATCCGCGATGCGCTCGAGGCCGCCGTCGGTCGCACCGGGGGCCTCCAGTGCCACACTTGTGTCGTTCGACAGCCGGGCCAACACGTCGGATGGCAACGATTCGGCGCGCACCGCCTCGCATGTGTCCTGCTCGAATCCCGTGAGCTCCAGGAGGTTGCCCAGCACGCGCAGGACCTTCCAGCCCGGGCGCGCTTCGCCGAGCGGCCGCACGGTGCCGTTGAAGCTCTGCACGCGCCCCTCGGCGCTGACGAACGTTCCCGCAGTCTCGGTAAACGGCGTGATCGGCAGTATCACGTCGGCGTACTCCAGAGCACCGTTACGGTACGCCGAAAACGCAATGACGGTCTCCGCGATTGCGAGTGCCTGCGTCGTCACCAGCGGATCGGCTGTGTCGTACTCGGGTTCAACGTTCCACAACAGATAGGCCTTGCGCGGCTGCGCGATCATCGCGCGGGCGTCAAGTCCACCATGCTGCGGGCGTGCGCCGACGATATGACCTCCGGCGGCGTTGGCTCCGTCCGTCAGCACGCCAACCTTGGCTCCGGTCGCGCGGGCAATCCACTGCGCCCACGCGCGCAACAGCGCCGCCTGGGGATGCTGGACGGCCGCGTTGCCGAGCAGCACAGCCTTGCGCTCGCCCGACATCAGCGATGCCGCGATTGCTGCGGCAGTCTCGCCCGCCACCACGCCCTGCACGGGCGCGGGTTCATTGCGTCGCTGGGCGATGCCAGCGGCGATCTCGGCCAGCGCGCGCACCCAGTCAGTCGGCCGCAGGATCGACTTGTGCGCAACCCGCATCAGCAGGTCGTCGTCCACCGCGTGCACGACCGAGAGCTTGCATCCGTGCTTGGTCGCATGGCGCAGGCGCGTCGAGATCAGCGGCTGGTCCTTGCGCACGAAGGATCCGATCAGCAACGCGCGGTCAAGTCGCGCAAGCTCGGCGATCGGCATCCCGAGCCACGGTGCGCCCTGTTCCCTGCCGTCGCCGGAAAAGTCGCTCTGGCGCAGGCGGAAATCAACGTTGTCGGAACCGATCCCTCGCATGAGCTTCGCCAGCAGGTGCAGTTCCTCTACCGTGCTGCTGGGCGCAGCCAGCGCACCGATCGCTTCAGCCCCGTGCTCGGCCCGGACCCGCGTGAGCGCATGACGGACGTATTCCAGCGCGTCGGTCCAGTCGACTTCGCGCCACTTGCCGTCCTGCTTCAGCAGCGGACGCGTCAGGCGATCTGCGGCATTCAGTCCGTCGTAGGAGAAACGGTCGCGGTCTGACAGCCAGCATTCGTTGACCGCCTCGTTCTCGAACGGCAGAACGCGCAGAACCCGCTGATTCTTCACCTGGACGATCAGATTGGTGCCCACCGCGTCGTGCGGGCTGATCGAGCGGCGCCGCGACAGCTCCCAGGCGCGCGCCTCGTAGCGGAACGGCTTGCTGGTGAGTGCCCCGACCGGACACAGGTCAATCATGTTGCCGGAGAGTTCGGAATCAACCGAGCTGCCGACGAAGGTCATGATCTCGGCGTGCTCGCCACGCCCGGCCATGCCGAGCTCCATGATGCCGGCGACCTCCTGACCGAAGCGGACGCAGCGCGTGCAGTGAATGCACCGCGTCATCTCCTCGGCAGAGATCAGCGGACCCATGTTCTTGTGGAACACAACCCGCTTCGGCTCGGCATAGCGGCTGGACGAGGCACCGTACCCGACCGCGAGGTCCTGCAGCTGGCACTCGCCGCCCTGGTCGCAGATCGGGCAATCGAGCGGATGGTTGATCAGCAGGAACTCCATCACCGATTTCTGCGCCTGCTTGGCCCGCTCCGAGTGGGTGCGGACGATCATGCCCGGCGTGACCGGCGTCGCGCAGGCGGGCAGCGGCTTGGGTGCCTTCTCGACCTCGACCAGGCACATGCGGCAGTTCGCGGCGATCGACAGCTTCTTGTGGTAGCAGAAGTGCGGCACGTAGATGTCGAGGCGATTGGCCGCCTCCATCACCATGCTGCCTTCCGGCACCTCGACCTTGCGGCCGTCGATTTCAATTTCTACCATGCTGCTATGCGCTCCTCGTGTACGCGACCGCCTGCGCGGTCGCACGTGCACTCGTCGCGATCAATTTGGCGGGCCGCCTCCGGGCGGCCGCGCGACGGCCCGCAATGCAACGGCACGAAAATACAGGTGGCGGTCATACGTATTCGTGCACCAGGCAGTTCTTGTGTTCGATGTGATGCTCGAACTCGCTGCGGAAGTGTTTGATGAACGCCCGCACCGGCATCGCAGCGGCATCCCCGAGCGCGCAGATCGTGCGGCCCTGGATGTTGTCGGCGACGGAGTTCAGCAGATCAAGGTCTTCGGGCTTGCCCTGCCCGTGCTCGATGCGGTGCACGACGCGGTACAGCCACCCAGTGCCCTCACGGCACGGCGTGCACTGGCCGCAGCTTTCCTCGTAATAGAAATACGACAGGCGTTCAAGGCAACGCACCATGCAACGCCTCTCGTCCATGACGATCACCGCACCGGACCCGAGCATCGAACCCGCCTTCGCGATCGAGTCATAGTCCATGTCGGTGGCCATCATCAGGTCACCGGGCAGCACCGGCATCGACGAGCCGCCGGGAATGACCGCCTTGATCGTCCTGCCGTCTCGCATGCCACCGGCCAACTCGAGCAGCTTCGCGAACGGCGTGCCGAGCGGGACCTCGTAGTTGCCGGGGTGCGTGACGTCACCGGAGACAGAAAAGATCTTCGTGCCTCCGTTGTTCGGCTTGCCGAGCGCGAGGAACTCATCGCCGCCGTGATTGACGATGAACGGCACCGCGGCGAAGGTTTCGGTGTTGTTGATCGTCGTCGGTTTGCCGTAAAGGCCGTAGCTCGCCGGAAACGGCGGCTTGAAGCGCGGCTGACCCTTCTTGCCTTCGAGCGATTCGAGCAGCGCAGTTTCCTCGCCGCAGATGTAGGCACCGTAGCCATGCGACGCATGCAACTGGAAACTGAACTGCGAACCCAGGATGTTGCTGCCCAGGTAACCGGCGGCACGTGCCTCCTCGAGCGCCTCCTCGAAGCGCTCATAGTCGACCCAGATCTCGCCGTGGATGTAGTTGTAGCCGACGGACACACCCATCGCGTAGGCCGCAATCGCCATCCCCTCGATGACCATGTGCGGGTTGTAACGCAGGATGTCACGGTCCTTGAACGTGCCGGGCTCGCCTTCGTCGGAATTGCAGACGACGTATTTCTGCCCAGGAAACTGCCGCGGCATGAAGCTCCACTTCAGCCCCGTCGGGAAGCCCGCGCCGCCACGTCCGCGCAGGGCCGACTTCTTCACCTCGGCGATCACTGCATCGGGGGCAATGTGCTCGCCCAGGATCTTGCGCAGCGCCTTGTAGCCGCCGCGCGCCTCATAGTCCTTAAGCCGCCAGTTCTTGCCGTCCAGTCCCGCCAGGATCATCGGCTGGATATGACGGCCATGGAAGCAGGTCTGAGCCGTCATCTCACTTCACCTGCTTCATTTCGTCGAGCAATGCGTCGAGCCGCTCGTTGCTCATGAAGCTTTCCATGCGCTTGTTGTTGACCAGCAGCACCGGCGCATCGCCGCAGGCGCCGAGGCATTCGCCTTCTCGCAGCGTGAACTCCCCGTCGGCCGTCGTCTCGCCGAAGCCGATGCCGAGCCGATGCTTCAAATGCTCCGCCGCCTGGTTCGCGCCGCTCAGCGCGCACGGCAGGTTGGTGCAGATCGTCAGCTTGCAGCGCCCCGGTGGCTGCAGGTTGTACATGTTGTAGAACGACGCGACCTCGAATACCGCGATCGGCGGCATGCCGAGATACTCCGCCATCTCGTTGATGGCCTCGGGCGGCAGCCAGCCGAGTTGGTCCTGCGCGATCGCGAGCGCCGCGATCACCGCCGACTGCTTGTGCTCGGCCGGATACTTGGCGATCTCGCGGTCGATGCGCCGCAGCGATTCGGCGGACAGCACGACGTCGGACTGGGGAACGGCGTTCATCGGGCTCTCAGCGGTCGATCTCGCCAAACACGATGTCCTGCGTGCCGATGATCGCCACGGCATCGGCGATCATGTGGCCGCGCGCCATCTCGTCGAGCCCCTGCAGGTGCGCGAATCCGGGTGCGCGGATCTTCAGGCGATACGGCTTGTTGGCGCCATCGGACACCAGGTAGATGCCGAACTCGCCCTTCGGGTGCTCGACGGCGGCATAGGCCTCGCCGGGGGGCACGTGGAAGCCTTCGGTGAAGAGCTTGAAGTGATGGATCAGCTCTTCCATGTTCGATTTCATCTCAACGCGCGACGGCGGCGCCACCTTGTGGTTGTCCGTCATCACCGGACCGGGGTTCGTGCGCAGCCACGCGATGCACTGCTGGATGATGCGGTTGCTCTGGCGCATTTCCTCGACCCGCACGAGGTAGCGGTCATAGCTGTCGCCATTGCGGCCGACGGGAATGTCAAAGGCGAGTCGGTCATAGACCTCATACGGCTGCTTGCGCCGCAGGTCCCACTCGATGCCCGATCCGCGCAGCATCGGGCCGGTGAAGCCCATCTGCAGCGCGCGCTCCGGCGAAACGACGCCGATGCCGACCAGCCTCTGCTTCCAGATGCGGTTGTCCGTGAGCAGCGTCTCGTACTCGTCGACATACTTCGGGAACTTGCGCGTGAAGTCCTCGATGAAATCGAGCAACGAGCCCTGACGGTTCTCGTTCAGCCGCCGTGTGTCCTGTTCACTCTTGTACTTGTTCGCCTTGAACTGCGGCATCGTGTCCGGCAGATCGCGATAGACACCGCCCGGACGGTAGTACGCCGCATGCATGCGCGCGCCCGAGACCGCCTCGTACACGTCCATCAGGTCCTCGCGCTCGCGGAACGCGTACAGGAACACCGCCATCGCGCCGACGTCGAGTCCATGCGCGCCCAGCCACAGCAGGTGGTTCAGCAGCCGTGTGATCTCGTCGAACATCACGCGGATGTACTGCGCCCGCACCGGCACTTCGACCCCGAGCAGCTTCTCTATCGCCATGACGTAGGCGTGCTCGTTGCACATCATCGAGACGTAATCGAGCCGGTCCATGTACGGCACCGACTGCAGGTACGTCCGTGTCTCCGCCAGCTTCTCGGTCGCCCGATGCAGCAGCCCGATATGCGGATCTGCGCGCTGGATCACCTCGCCGTCGAGCTCCAGCACCAGCCGGAGCACGCCATGCGCCGCAGGATGCTGTGGGCCAAAATTCAACGTGTAATTCTTGATATCAGCCATGAAGCTGTCCTGGCTGCGACGCGTACAAGCGCGAGTTACACGTTGAATTTCGTCGCAGGCTAACTTGCGCGCAGCGCAAGTTAAGCTGCGCGATGCGCGGCGGCCGGAGACAAGGTTGAGCGTGCGGCCGAATCATCTGCCCTGGCCGTAGCTATCTTCACGAATCACCCGCGGCACGATTTCCCGCGGCTCGATCGACACCGGCTGATAGATCACCCGCTTCTGCTCCGGGTCGTAGCGCATCTCGACGTGCCCGGAGATCGGGAAATCCTTGCGGAACGGATGGCCGATGAAGCCGTAGTCCGTCAGGATGCGACGCAGGTCGGGATGGCCTTCGAACACGATGCCATAGAGATCGAATGCCTCGCGTTCGTACCAGTTGGCGCAGTTCCACACCTCGGTCACCGAGGCAATCAGAGGGAATTCGTCGTCGGCACACACGCTGCGGACACGGACCCGCCAGTTGTGTTTCAGCGACAGCAGGTGCATCACCACGGCGTAGCGCGGGCCGTCCCAGGCGCCTTCGCCGTAGGACGAATAGTCCATGCCGGCGAGGTCGATCAGCTGCTCGAAGGCCAGCCGCGCATCGTCGCGGAGCCGGTGTGCAACCGAGAGCTGGTCGGCACCGCGGACGATGATCGTCACTTCGTCCAGCGCGACGTTCAGAGCCTGCAGTTTGTCGCCGAGCGCTTCACGCAGCGCACCGGCCAGTGGGTCGGTGCGGCTCATCGGGCGATCGTATTGGTGCGGCGGATCTTGTTCTGCAGCTGGATGATCCCGTAGATCAGCGCTTCCGCCGTCGGTGGGCAGCCGGGCACGTACACGTCGACCGGCACGATGCGGTCGCAACCGCGCACGACCGAGTAGCTGTAGTGGTAGTACCCCCCGCCGTTGGCGCACGAGCCCATGCTGATGACCCAGCGTGGCTCGGCCATCTGGTCATAGACCTTGCGCAGCGCCGGTGCCATTTTGTTGCAGAGGGTACCGGCGACGATCATCACGTCGGATTGACGCGGGCTCGGACGGAAGAAGATGCCAAAGCGGTCAAGGTCGTAGCGGGCGGCGCCGGCATGCATCATCTCCACCGCGCAGCAGGCCAGGCCGAAGGTCATCGGCCACAGCGAGCCGGTCTTCGACCAGTTGACGAGCTTGTCCACACTCGTCGTCACGAAACCTTCGTTGAGTACCCCTTCGATGCCCATCGCTTTTCGCTAGCCGCTATTCCCAGTCCAGCGCGCCCTTCTTCCATTCATAGATGAAGCCGACGGTAAGGATCGCAAGGAAGCCCATCATGGCCCAGAAGCCAATGCTCCAGGCGCCGAGATCGCCGAGCACGACGGCCCAGGGAAACAGGAACGCGATCTCGAGATCGAAAAGGATGAAGAGGATCGCCACGAGGTAATAGCGCACGTCGAATTTCATGCGCGCGTCTTCGAACGCTTCGAAACCGCACTCGTAGGGAGAAAGCTTCTCAGGGTCCGGCTTGTGCGGACCCAGCAGCGCACCGAGAGCCATGGGGGCCGCGCCGATGACCAGGCCGACCACAATGAAGAGCAGGACGGGGAGGTAGCTGTCGAGGTTCACGTGAATCAGCGTTCCGGCTCACATAACGAAGGGACCACCTCGCGGCGGGCTGCTGCACACCCGGGAAATGCATCCGCTTTCAGCCGCCGCTGCGCGACCAAGCCCGATCTGGTGCCGACGGTGAGACTCGAACTCACACGGCTTTCGCCGCCACCCCCTCAAGATGGTGTGTCTACCAATTCCACCACGTCGGCAAGGTGCAAAACCCGCGGGATTCTACTCGATTCACTCCTCATCCGCGGTCGCATTGCGAGCGAAGAGCTCCGCATCGCGCCCCGCGACGCGGACATTACTTGGGCACGTCGCTAGGCTTCGGCGCGGCAGGCGCCACGGGCGCCGTCGGCTGCGCTGGTGCTGCAGCGGGAGCTGACCCTTGTGGCGTCGGGGGGGGCATCGCCCCCTGCGGCGGCGTAGGTACCGGGATGTCCTTCGGCACGGTGTTCGCGGGTGCGGGCACGGAGTCCATCACGCCCCCACTGCTTCCTGCAGGCCGCTTGATCGCTGTGCCGACGTAGGCAAGGCCCAGCGTTGCAATGAAGAACACGGTCGCGACGCCTGCAGTACTTCGCGACAGGAAATTGGCCGAGCCCGTCGCGCCGAACAGGCTTCCGGACGCGCCGCCGCCAAAGGCGGCGCCCATGTCCGCGCCCTTGCCATGCTGCAGCAACACCAGAACGATGATCCCGATCGCCGAGACAACCTGCACGACGATCAGCAATGTGGTCAACCAGGTCATGACTTGCCTTTCACTTTCAGTGAATCCTTGTTCGCTGCCAATTCAGGTGCGGCAGACGTGCTGCAACTTCAACGGGCCGCGGCGCAGATCGCCGCGAAATCTTCCGCGACCAGCGACGCTCCGCCAATCAACCCTCCATCGATGTCGGGTTGTCCGAAAATTTCGCCCGCGTTCGCGGGTTTGACGCTGCCGCCATACAAGATGCGCACGGCATCGGCGCTGGCAGCGTCACGGCCTGCGACATGGGTACGCACCGCGGCATGCACCTCCTGCGCCTGGGCCGGCGTCGCCGTCCGTCCGGTACCGATCGCCCAGACGGGCTCGTAGGCCAGTGCGCCCCGGGCCAGGTCAGCGGGCCCGATGCGTTCGATCACG
>Ga0316605_10002194_pt1 | contig 11122 bp, 6 predicted proteins | sample OWC_soil_day20_n_FD_207666 | JGI IMG/M metagenome (GOLD analysis project Ga0316605, IMG submission 207666) | Wetland soil microbial communities from Old Woman Creek delta, Ohio, United States - OWC_soil_day20_noCT | ecosystem: Environmental > Terrestrial > Soil > Wetlands | place: USA: Ohio... | reverse complement strand
CTTTAGCAATATACTCCATCTTTGCGCCGTCGAAGCCGTGTTCAGAAAAAACTCGGATTGCAGCTTTCATGATGTCTGTCTGTTTTTCTTCTCGCGACGCCGTGGGTACCATCTCCTTTAACCTAAGCGTATTATATCCCCGCTTGTTTGAACCTAGTCATCGACCCTCGCCGCTAAACTGAGTGCGTTATCTGAGGTGCAGAAATGTTCTTTTTCTGTTCCTTTTTTCGTCTCCTAGAATCTCGAATATCTTCAAATATTGTATAAATAACGGGTACCAAAAGCAAGGTTGAAACAGTAGAGAGCGTGAGTCCAAAAATTACGACGATTGCCATTGGGGCCATGCTTTCTGAGCCTTCCCCAATTCCTAAGGCCATCGGAATAAGACCAAGGATGGTTGCGAGAGTCGTCATTAAAATCGGCCTCAAGCGAATCGGCCCGGCATTTTCGATAGCCTCTTCCCGCTCCTCTCCCCGTTCTCTGCGTTTAATAATATAATCCACCAAGACAATAGCATTGCTCACCGCAATACCTACTAAGAGAATCACGCCGATAAAGGAGGGCACACTTAAGGTTGTTCGGGTAATGAATAGGCCCAGCATCCCCCCGGAGAAACCCATAGGCAAGGATAAAATGATCGTAAACGGGTGCAACAAGGATTCAAACTGAGAGGCCAGAATCATGTACACTAGTAAAATTGCCAGTATTAACGCCAGGCCCAAGTCCGCAAAGGATTCCATGAGTTCTTTATTCTCACCCAACACCTCATAAGTATACCCATCATGGATCTGATACTCTTTCAACTTAGTTTCAATATCTGTCGTGATGCTCTTTAAATCCCGATTAATGATTTGACTTGTTATATGGACTACACGGGTCTGCCCGGTACGCTCAATCTTCACCGGTCCTCGCCCCATCTCAATTTCAGCCACTTGACTAAGTGGAACAGTCATCCCCGTAAGTGTGGAGATAGGAGTCTGCCCTAAATTCTCAAGACTTGATTTAAACGTTTCATCCCCACTCAGTACGACATCGATTTCCGACCCTTCATATCGATATCTGGTCGCGGTGGTTCCGGAAATAGTTCCCTTTACAGCCTGAGATACCTGCGCAGCCGATAGACCAAATTGAGAAGCATTCTGACGATTGACCTTAACCACGACCTCCGGGACCCCTTCCGTCATGCTCGTTTTAACTTCACGAGTTCCATCTACTGACCCAACCAACTTCTGGATCTCCATTCCAATGGTCTTGAGTTCGTCAAGGTCTTCTCCTTTGACAGCAATATCAATCGGAGTTGTGGAACCACCCATTTGCATTGTATCAGTAATTGTAACCTTAATCTCAGCACCGGGAATGTCTTTCGTCAAAAAACGAATCTCATCGCCAACCTGTTCGACACTCCGCTGCCGGGCCTTCAAATCTACGAGCTGGACACTGACTGAACTGGTATTTGCGGTATCCCCTCCCAGTGAAAATCCTCCGTTGGTCCCAATTTGGGTAAACATCGTTTTGATCTCTGGGATCTCCTCCAGCTTTTTCTCAATTTGATTAACGGTAGCCTCGGTGTCCTGAAGTTTTGCCCCATCGGGCAAAGTGGTGTTAATGGTTAATTGACCCACATCTGACGCCGGCATGAATTCGGCCCCTAAGCTGAAAGCGGAGGCACTCGAGAGAACAAAAACTACCGTCGCAATCACCATGACGGTCTTTCGATGATGTAATGCGTAGTGTAAAAACTTTCTATAGATCGCTTCAATCCGCCCAAAGATCCTGTCAAACCCACGACTAAAGCGGTCAACAAGCCCCTTAACTCCGGTACGACCCTCTGGAATGGTCTCCGCTTTCATGAGCTTGGCAGAAAGCGTCGGAACCAAGGTTAGTGAAACGAGAAGTGACGCTATAAGAGATATGGCGAAGGTCATGGCCAATTCTCTAAAAATTGTAGCCACGATTCCTTGAACAAAGACGATCGGGAGAAAAACAGCGACAGTCGTCATTGTAGAGGCGAAAACTGCCATTCCGACCTCGGACACTCCTTTAATAGCAGCATCAAATTTGGAGTAACCTTCCTGGCGATGCCTATGAATATTTTCCAAGGCCACGATATTATCATCCACCAGGCGCCCCATCGCCAGAGTCAGTCCTCCAAGGGTCATCATATTAATCGTGATCCCGGCAAAATAAAGGACTGCAAAGGTTGCCATCATAGCAATCGGAATTGCCGTTGCGGTGATAAAGGTAGTACGAATATTATGGAAGAAGAGAAAAACCACAACAATGGCTAAGATTCCACCCATTAGAGCTTCATTTTTAACAGTTTTAATCGATTGATTAATGGCATCAGACTGGTCCATGACTGTTTTGATTTGCAAATCCGGGTATTCCTTTGCGAATTCTTCAACGGCCGCTTTAACCCCATCTGCTACTTTAACGGTATTCGTCCCGGATTGTTTTTGAATAGCAATACTTACACTTTTTTCGCCATCTGCTTTAGTAATCGCGGTGACGTCCTTATGCCCTAGGCCGACCTCGGCAACATCCTTTAATCTAATTTGACCGCCGGTAGGTAGAGGAATCATAAGCTCTTTAATTTCATCCACAGATTCAAACTCACCGGTTGTCCGGATCGTGAGGTCCTGAGTTCCCTTTTGAACCTGTCCTCCCGGGGAGTTGAGATTTTCTGCACCAATGAGTTGAGCTAAGGAATTTATAGTCAGGCCATAGCCATTCATTTTCTCTTGATGGGTTTTTATTTCGACCTGGTCTTTATACCCACCGATAACCGTAACAGAAGCGGCTCCCTTCACCCTCTCAAGCTGGGGTTTAAGCTTATCCTCTGCAACAGACTGCAGCTTGGCGAGGTCCGCGTCATGTCCACTAAGAGTCAAGATAACAACGGGCATTGCCCCTAAGTCCAGCTTCATAACCATCGGATCGCCAGCCTCAGAGGGCAAACGACTCTTGATCTGATCAACCTTCTCCCTCATTTGGAGAGTGGCAAAGTCCATGTCCGTCCCAGATTTAAACTGCGCAATAACAATTGAGCTCCCCTCGGAGGTTGTGGAAGTCACGGTATCAATATTTCCTACTGTAGAAACGGCTCCTTCCAAGGGTTTAGTGATGAGTTTCTCGATTTCCTGGGGACCCACTCCAGAATACTGGGTCACCACAATGGAAACAGGTATTTCGATGTTTGGCATTAGATCAATTGGAAGACGGGTGAGAGAGATACCACCCAATAGAATGATGATGAGCATCATCATGATGGCTGTGACTGGGCGCTTAACCGAAACTTCCGCTAGTTTCAAGATTTTTCCCCTCCCACAACCTTCACCTTATGGCCCTCGTCAACTAACGTTTGTCCTTTGATGATGACCTGATCACCCTCATCTAACCCTTTAAGAATTTCAATGTCAACCCCCGAATCAAGCCCCGTAACAACCTCTTTAGCAACGGCTTTATCGTCTTGAACAATATATACAATGGTTTTATCGTTTTTTAGGACGATAGCCTCGCTTTTAACTGCCATTACGTCTGCTTTCTCATCAGTCGTTAGTTCGACTTTGGCAAACATGCCTGGTTTGATTAAACCTTCGAGATTTTCCAAGGTGATTTTAATAGGATAAAGGTGAGTTTTAGGATCTGCTGCAGGGCTGATATTATCAATTATTCCGACAAAACTCTTCTCAGACGCCGAAGGGACTGTGACCTTAACCGCAGCACCCTTTATCAGGCGGTTGACTAAATTCTCTGCAATACTGAGTGAGCTATAGACACTATTTGTATTGGTGAGGCTAATCGCGGCTTGGGCGCTCGTTGCCATATTTCCTACTTGAACATTAACCTGCGAGACGACCCCATCCACTGGGGCAGTCACTGTTGTATTATCTAAAGCCTCGCGTGCTTGGGTGAGTTGAACTTCAGCAAGCTTCAAACTGCTGTCCGAGGCCTGCACACTCAATAGTTCGATTTGTCCCGCGAAGGTTGATTCCAATTCCTTAAGCCCTAATTCTGCTTGATCAAGTTGGACCCTTGATGCTGCGCCTGCCTCAAAAAGTGCCTTAGTATTCGTCAAAGTCTGTCGAGCATTCGCGATCTTTTCTGAAGCTATGACTTTGGTCCGCTCTAAAGAAGTTTTAGCGTTCTCCCACTGATCTTTACTCGTTTGATAACGAGCCTCTGCTAATTGATACGCATTCCTCATATCTGTCGTTTCGAGAGTAAAGAGAACCTCACCCTCATGAACGGTATCCCCGACTTTGACATTAACTGACTCAACCTTACCCGGAACCTTTGGAATAACAGATACATCAGTATCAGAGGAAACTCTTCCACTCAAAATAGCGGTATTAATAAGCGTCTTCTTTCCGGCCATTTCTACTTCCACAGGTATGTATTTCTCTTCCAAAACTTCAGTAGGTTTACTCCCACTACACCCAGTAAGTATTCCCAGCGCCATCAGCACCAAGAGCAAGACCAGTATCTTTGTGATTTTCCGACTCTTTTCCAACGCCTATCTCCTCCACTTTATCTATCTATTGTCTTTATCTCTAAAACCGACTGTTCGGTCACCCTTAGTTATACATTGAATTACCCCGGAAATCAAGACATTAGTTCGAATTATTTCTGCCACGAATTTCATGCCATAGCTCGATCAATTGTTTCACACTCTGCAAGAAAGCAGCAATAAAGCGCAGCGGATTCTTCCTCATCTCCTCTAGACTAACGGCCACTTCGTTTACTGTTCCGCCCACTTGTTCACTAGTCTGTCTCACAAGGCTGGTAACCGCTTGCACATCTGCCAACATATAGGGCAAACGAGTATTGATATCCTGCACCGTTTTCCTCGCTTCATCCGTAAGTTTCCGTGCAGAGCGAACCCAAAGCATCACTTCGATGCCAACCACCCCTAAAATGATGATAGCAACAAGGGCACACACTTCGTAAATCATTGATCCATCCCCCACTCTAATCTCCTATCGTCCTTCCCCCAAATCCTTAATAGCTATCCCGTAGTCCGGATCACCGGGTCTCAGCGTGTTCCCCTCATTTACTCGGTTGTTAACCCTAAAAGACTGAATCTTCGAAGTGCTCACAGATTCTACATCCTCTTGAATCGTATGCACAATCGCCAAGCCCCCCTCTTGCAAAGTCTGGCCCGTAACACCTTTTATGGTGGGATGGATGACCAACCAGTAGATCATTTCTGGGGCTAACTCATTTTCAGGGATTACTTGTACACTGGAAGGTCCAAGTGGTTTAAACCTCGAAAGTGTCCTCTCTCCTGTTGTGCTATTAATCAGCTCAATGCTAGAGTTGTTTACACTCTGCCAATCAATCTCCCCAGAAAAATCCACTGTGAATATCTTATTCAAGGGAACTTCGGATAATTCAGCAACTTGACGATAGCTGGAATAGTAATGGATATAGTTCGTGGACGATTGCTGGGAACTGTCCTCAACAAAGCTGGACATTTCTCCCCATGCTTCCCAATAAGCGTCTGTTCTAGCCATTGCAAGAGTTACAGCAGGATCAGATAACATCAGTTCCGCCGCCTTCAACGAGTCTGTATTTTGAATGACCACATCAGGGCTAACCCCCACTTTATCGATCTCATGCCCTAGTGGAGAATAAAAGTGATCCACGGTCATTTTAAGTACTCCACCATTCTCCAGTGGAAATAGGCTCTGAACTGTTCCTTTACCATAGGTGGTAGTCCCGACCAGAACCGCCTTTTCATGATCCTTGAGCGCAGCGGCTAAAATTTCTGAGGCACTGGCACTGTTTTCATTGATAAGAACAATGATTCGTTGATTCATTCTCCAGCCAGGATCCTTTACCTCATAGGGATAAAGCGTACCTGACCGGTCTTTGATGCGAACTGCAACATCGGGTCCTATAAAATAACCTGCTAGATCAAGCGCCGAACTCAAATATCCTCCTCCGTTATCCCTTAAATCCACAATCCAGCTATCTACGTTCTGGTCCTTTAAGAGATTAACTTCTTCCTCAAATTCCTCCGGGGTATCGTTCCCAAACGAATTTAGATCCAGATAGCCGATATGCCCATCGAGTACTTCCCCGGTCACTGTAGGTTCTGTGATCGCTCTGCGTGTCACCGTCAAGTCGCGAATCTCAGTCCCTTGCTTCACTCTGAGCCGAACTTTACTTCCTTCAAGACCCCGTAGGAAGCTTATAGCCTGTTGCGAAGTAAGCCCCGCTAGAGATTGTCCATCAGCACTAATAATCACGTCTCCAAGTTCTAAGCCGACCTCCTCCGCCGGGGAGCCTGAAATAACACCCAATACCCAGACTCCTTCAGGCAGCATCTCGACATGAATGCCGATTCCCGTGAAGCGCATATCGATACTTTCGACGAACTCCTGGTACTGTTCAGGGGTAAAATACATCGTGTGCGGATCCCCCAACCTTTCCAGCGTATCTTCGATGGTAGGGGCATTTAAGACATCACTTGACACTGTTTCTACATATTGAGTTTGAAGAAGAGAACGAATTTCAGTCAAGACCTCATCAGATGCTTTGACCGTAGTTGCAGTACTCAGCATTAAGATTAAGACGAATACAATGTTTAAAAGTCCGTAATTTAGTGCCCGCTTAGTCAGTAACCTTTCTGTCATGGATATCTCCCTTCAAGTCCACTTTACTTTGAATTAGAGATTTCGACAGCTAGCTTAGTTTATCCTTTGGCTATACTTAAAAAGTTCTTTCTAAGCATATAAAAATGCTCTCTATCGTTATCTCGACGAAAGAGAGCATTTTTTTATTGACCGTTTCTCATAGTATCTCGGCCTCTTTGACCTCCAGGGCCTCCACGGAAATCGCTGCCTTTTCTCCTCGACCAGGTATCAGCCTTTTGACCATAGCCATCTCGGTGATAATTTCCTTGCTGAGGTCTAGCATTATTTCCCATGTTTCTTCTATTTCCCATACCTCTCGCCCGTACGGGTGCGGCTTCCGTCAATCGGACTTCTACGTTATCAGGCTCTTTTGTAATTATTTTTAGAGCTGCAGATAAAAGGGTCACAGAATCGTTTTCAGCAAGTAACTCTTCAGCTACTCCTTTATATTTCTCGATATCTTCTTCTGCAATGACACGTAGGATCTCTGTCATGGTTAAACGTTGCTGACCTTGGACCGCTTCAACAATGGTCGGAATAGGTTTACGTATGATCCTTCGTTTAATCACCGATTCAATCAGGCGAAGCATCCCTATCTCCCGGGGTGTAACTAAGGTAATCGCCAAACCTGATTTTCCGGCGCGGCCCGTACGACCGACGCGATGGACGTAACTTTCCGGGTCTTGAGGAATATCAAAGTTAAAAACGTGGGTTACACCGCTGATATCTAGACCTCGTGCGGCAACATCCGTGGCAACCAGAACTTCGATGGTTCCGTCTTTAAACTGTCTCAACACACTGTCTCTCTTACTTTGAGTTAAGTCTCCGTGAATTCCTTCTGCCGAATAACCACGCTTACTTAAGGCCTCAGAAAGCTCATCCACACGCCGTTTGGTTCGTGCAAATACAATTGACAAATCTGGGGACTGGATGTCCAAAATACGTGATAAGACATCAAACTTTAAACGCTCAGTGACTTCCACATAGTGTTGCTCAATATCTGAGACTGTAACACCTGTCGCTTTGATACTGATCAGCTGAGGCTGCTTCATAAAGCGCTGGGCAATATTTTGAATCTGTCTAGGCATCGTGGCTGAGAAGAGCAGGGTTTGACGTTCCTCCGGGATTTCCTTCAGGATGGTTTCGATATCATCCAAAAAGCCCATGTTCAGCATCTCATCTGCTTCGTCTAGTACAACGATTTTTATATCATGAAGTCGAATCGTCTTTCTTCTCATATGATCCATTAAACGGCCTGGAGTCGCCACAATAATATGAGGTCTCTTCTTAAGAGCTCTGATCTGCCAATCGATGCCTTGTCCACCATAAATAGGTAAGGCCTGGATCCGTTTAAACTGACCAATCTTGTTTAATTCCTCAGCCACTTGGACCGCTAATTCTCGAGTAGGCGCCAAAACAATCCCTTGGATATTTTCGGCTTGCCCCATAATTCTCTCCGCTAAGGGTATGCCGTAAGCGGCAGTTTTTCCTGTTCCGGTTTGGGCCTGTCCGATGAGATCTCTACCTTCCATTGCTATGGGAATTGTCTGTTCCTGAATAGGAGTTGTTTCTTCAAACCCCATGTTGATAATCGATCGAATGATCGGTTCACTTAATCCTAATTCTGCAAATGTAGTCAATAGTTTCATTCTCCTTTTTGTTTGTTATATTCTTTAAGTTTTCCAATTGCGTCCTTATCTATAACCGCGAACTATAACTTCGAAGAAAAAATCTCTATCTATGATAACCGCCGAAACAGAACATCTGCGAAAGCGCGTGAGTTTCGCCAACGAGAGAATAGACGCTTATGGCACCAACTATATATTATACCATACTTAACCAATCTTAGAAAGTAGATATGAATAATTCTAATTCGACGTGAATTTTAGGCATAATAAAGGATCCCCGCGTCCGGGGATCCTAGTCGCGCAAGTCAATGGTTCAAGGGCCAACTGACCTACAAACCCAAATTAGCACTAATTTTTCCAAAAGTCAAGCTGAATCGATCTTTTTGCATTCATTTACATACCTTTAAACGGATATTTTGGGTTTGCGTATGAGTTGTTTATGGTTTCAACCTTCCAACATAATTAACGACCTCTGGATTCTTCTCTTCCCAGACAGCTTGGTCCTGACGAATCTTCGCTAAATGGGCTGGTATGTTGTCTGGTGTGATCAAGATTCCGAAATCGGCGGGAACTTGAATGGGGTTTGGGTTAAATAGCCTCTCCAACACTAGATTTCCTACAGCCTTTTTATAATGTGAGCTATCCCAATAATTTTCCATCGTCTGATGTATTGGTTCCGTCGTAATCTCATTGTACCCAGAAAAATCCCAAACGGGCGTTAGAGCAGACACCTCCTGTTTCCATTCCTCAAAGACAGACCATAACCCTGCGATCTTAATTGCTTCCCACAACGTGGCATGAGCTGGAGATATAAAGGCTGTGACCTTAATATTCCTCTCTTGGCAAACACGGATAATTTTTCGATAGTTATCCATCGTTAGCTTATAGTCTCCGAAGAACTGCTTGGAGTATAAGTAAGTGGAAAGCTCTCGGTCAAAGGTTTCCTTAGTCGTTAGATTGAGTACGTGAGAACGTTTGATACCCTCATCTGTCAACAGACCATTCTCCTCAACCAGTGGTTTATCCGGATGTGCACGATTATAGCTTAGGGTATCCCAGCTCGCCTTGCAGGCGTCCCAGGAGAGCAGCGTGTTGAGTGTATCGTCGAGGGTAATATGGCTCTTGTTCAGACGATCAGCTGAAAAGTCCGTTCGTCCCTCGTTATAGGCATTAAATCCATAAAAATCTAGGCTAATTACTACCTCCTGTAAATCTGGTTGGTTGTAAATAGCATGTTCAAGGTACGCTAGTTCTTCTGTAGTATTGGTGGCATTAAGGCCTACATTATAAGCGTTTTTTCCGGTTAGCGTCTGATAATACTTCGGATCTAACCCGAAGAAGGCTCGTGAACTCCCAAGGAAGATCACCTTTGGTTTAAGCCTTTCTAGATCAAGAGCCCTAAAGATTCGCTGATGAGTATACTTTTCGCTCTTGTGTTCATTTACTCCGCTTAGCTTTGGAGAATACCATACCCCATAAGGGTCGATAAACATGTTAAATAAGCCAACTGTAACCATCAGGCCGAGCACACTTCCAAGTATTATGAAATTCCACTTTTTATAATTCGCCATTGAGCTCTTCCATCCTTAAAACTGAAAATACAAAAACTCGGAAACACGCGTCAATTGAAGCAAACTTACGACCAGTACAAGGCTTACCAACACCGCCCATTGCCAAGTGGGTCGAAACCGGGAAACGAACTCTTGCACATTTGGTAAGGTCGCCACGAAGAATAATAACCCAATTAACACAAAGACCTCAATTGTTCCCCCAACAAGATGATGAAGCTCTTCGTAGTGAATTCCCTTTAGGCCAAGCATTGTCTTAACTAACACAAGAGCATCTTGTACTGTAGCAGCCCGAAAGAAAACCCAGGCAAACACTACTGCCAAAAATGTGATGACCCAAGCAAAACCTTTAGGGAGCTTTACTCCGAGCTTTCGCCAAGTATGATTAATCACTAGATATAGACCATGTATTCCACCCCAGATCACATACGTCCAGCCCGCCCCATGCCAGAGACCTCCTAGAAGCATCGTAATAAAGAGATTCCGCATTTTCTTCCAGTGCCCCTGTCGATTTCCTCCAAGCGGGATATAAAGATAACTTTTCAGAAAGGCCGAGAGTGTCATATGCCAACGACGCCAAAAATCAATAATGGAGAAGGATTTGTAAGGAGAAGCAAAGTTGATCGGTAAGCGTACATTCAGTAATAAACCTAACCCGACAGCCATCTCCGAATACCCGGAAAAGTCAAAGTAAAGCTGTAAGGTATAGGCCAAGGCTCCAGACCAAGCCTGAAAAAAACCGACGTTTCCTGCTTGCTCAAAAACCGGCTTAACCCATGGAATCAAGGAATCCGCGATGACCACTTTCTTAAAAAGCCCCAAGGCAAAAACAGTTAGACCGAGGGATAAGTTCTTCTGTGAAAATACAAAATGCTCCCTCCGTTTGAACTGTGGAATCATATCTTTATGATAAAGAATCGGCCCGGCGATTAAATGGGGAAAAAACGTGACAAACAAACTATAGTTAAGGAAGCTATAGTTTTCTGTCTCCCCTCGATACGCATCTACGAGGTATGCAACTTGAGTAAACGTGAAAAACGAAATTCCTAGTGGGAGAACGATTGCCGGCAAAGGGAGTGCGACATCAAAAGCAGCATTCCAAGAACGCAGAAAAAAATCCATGTATTTGAAATACCCAAGAAGCCCAAGATCAATGGTCACTGCAAACAACAAAAGACCTTTGCCTCGGGTCTTCTCTAGCCAACTCCCCATCGAGTAATTAAAAATCATCGACAAGAGCAGAAGCGGCAAATAGTGTATATCCCAATACGAATAGAACACCAGA
>Ga0316605_10002193_pt1 | contig 11122 bp, 8 predicted proteins | sample OWC_soil_day20_n_FD_207666 | JGI IMG/M metagenome (GOLD analysis project Ga0316605, IMG submission 207666) | Wetland soil microbial communities from Old Woman Creek delta, Ohio, United States - OWC_soil_day20_noCT | ecosystem: Environmental > Terrestrial > Soil > Wetlands | place: USA: Ohio... | reverse complement strand
GGGCTTTCAGGAATCAGCACCGGTGATCGGCATCGACTGGAGCTCGACCCCGGATACGCTCTGTATCGCCTTCAGCCGGTTCGTGTCCGGCCACCGACAAATACGCGTAACTCGCACGCCCTACACACTGGCCGGGGGATGGACGGTTACCGGACTGACCTCCAGTGTGAATGAGTATGACCCCTCACTGGCCATCGATCCCGTTCGCGGCAATGCCATCATCACGTACACCCGAGCATCGGGGTCGCCGACCTACAATGACCTCCTGTATATCTACACAACGGATTTCTTCAAGACCTATAAACGCGACACCATAGCCGCAAGCACGGCATATGAAGAGCTCTCTTCCGTAAACTTCGCCCCCGCCGGCGGCACAAACTACTACTGGAGGGTAGCATACCGTTCGAACGCAGGCAGCGATACCATCTTCTACAAGAGCATATACAACACGATGACAGGGTTTGATGGGGTGGCAGCGCGTGCCGTAAGCCAGTACACACCGACCACGACCATCATGCCGGTCGTGGGATTCGACCGGGAATCACCGGGAAATTACCTGGGTAACTGCATCTATGCGGGACTCGGACCGACGAGTGTCTATTTTGATGCCACCGATCTGACACTTGATGTGCCCTTGGATGAGGGCGTCCCGGCTCGCTTCGCCCTCGAGCAGAACTATCCCAATCCGTTCAACCCGAAGACAAATATCAGGTACCAGATCCCTGGTGCAAGCACCGTGCGGCTTACGGTGTTCGATCAGCTCGGGAGGGAGGTGGCCAGGTTGGTGGATGAACGAAAGGAACCAGGTGCGTATACCGTGCAGTTTGATGGCGCCCGGTATGCCAGCGGGATCTACTTCTACCGGCTTGAGGCAGGCAGCTTTGTGGAGACGAAAAAGCTTGTTCTTTTGAGGTAGGTATCAGGTGATGCTAACGAGACGTGAGCGGTGCCCGCACGGTGCACTGTCCGCAGCATGAAGGCGTGCGGCAATCGGTACGTCATCATGATAGCAGCACAGATCGTGGTGAGCCGCCTGGCGTAGCGGGCGCCAGGCGGCGCGATTGAGGGGAGGAACGCGGCGAGATTGAGGGCCGGAACTCCAGAGGAGCGTCCCAACGGCGTTCCGACACCAGCTGGCCCTTGGTCTCGCCGTTGTTGTTTCAGGATGCCGTTCGCCCCGTTCGCGCAACGATACCGGACAGCAGCATTCCTCCGTATCCGCCGAAGGATATCTCGCACTCGAAAAGTCATCTTCTCGGATGTAGATCCAGAGAAGCCCCGGCCCTCGGATCAGCGCAGGGTCGTTGCCTCAGTATCTCCCTTTGCGTACATTGTATCCATGCGCATTCCTGATGCCACAATCGATGACATCCGCAACGCTACCGACATCGTCGAGATCATCGGGGCGTTCGTCAGACTGAAGAAGCGGGGCAAGAACTACACCGGCCTCTGTCCCTTCCATCAGGAGAAGACCCCTTCGTTTACGGTCAGCGCGGAAAAGCAGATGTTCCACTGCTTCGGCTGCGGCGTGGGGGGAAACGTCTTCACGTTCCTGATGGAACATGACAAGATCTCTTTCGTGGAAGCGGTGCGCGTACTTGCTGAACGCGCAGGCATCCGGCTCCCCGAAGAGGGAAGAGACGACAGGGATGAGGCGTCAGAACAGGAGAAGCTCCTCGCCCTCTGCCGCACAGCGGCCCTCCGGTTCCACGACAACCTCATGACGAGCGTCGAGGGGAGGATTGCACTTGAGTATTTCCGCCACCGGGGCCTCTCCGATGCGACGATCGGTGCGTTCAGCCTCGGCTATGCGATGAATTCCTGGGACGACTTCCTCACCTTTGCCCGAAGGGAAGGGTATGATCCTGAGCTTGTGGAGAAAGCAGGACTGACCGTGCGGCGCGAAGATGGATCGGGATTCTACGACCGCTTTCGTGGGAGAGCAATGTTTCCGATTACCTCCCCGGCGGGCCGGACTATCGCCTTTGGCGCAAGGAAGGTGCGCGAGGATGATCAGCTCGCAAAGTACATCAATTCACCCGAGACTCCGATCTACAACAAAAGCCGGGTCCTGTACGGGCTGTCGCAGGCCAAAGAGGCCATACGAGACCAGGAATACGGTCTCCTGGTGGAAGGGTATATGGACCTGATCACCCTCCACCAGGCCGGATTCATCAACGTCGTTGCGTCCAGCGGAACCGCGTTGACGACTGAGCAGATACAGCTTCTGGGGCGGTACACAAAACGCATCACCCTCGTGTATGATGCCGATTCTGCCGGTTCAAAGGCCACATTGCGGGGCGGAGATCTGGTCCTTGAGCAGGATATCGACGTGCGTGTCGCTGAACTCCCCGCCGGAGAGGATCCCGACTCATTCATACGCAAACACGGCGGACAGGCATTTCAGGCATTGCTGGACGACGCCGCATCGTTTCTGGACTTCCGGGCAGCACAGCTTCAGGCAGCAGGGATGTTCTCCACGCCCGAAGGGAAGGCACGCGCAATCCGTTCACTCGTGGAGACCGTATCCCGCATGCGGGATGAACTGAAACGGACATTCTCTATAAAGCGGCTCGCTGAGCAGTATGATATCTATGAAAGCGTCCTCTTCCGGGAGATGGAAAACATCCTCGGCAAACAGCAGCAGCCCGTCAGAAGTGCTGAACGACCGGTGCCCCGGGCAGCAGACGCAAGCCAACCGGCTACCACACCACGGGCGGAGCCCAGGGGGGGCATCCCCCCGGCCGAACGCGATCTCCTGAAGCTGATGCTGGAGCATGGCAGCGCCATGGTCCGTTACGTCATCGGACAGGTCGAACCCGCCCTCTTCACATCTACTACTGCCCGGTCAATACTCGATGCGCTCCTCCGTCGCGAAGAGGCCGGGGAATTCTGGGATGCCGGAATGATCATCGACGACCTCGAAGATCCTGCGCTCAAGCGTATCGTGACTGAGCTGACCGTCTCCCGCTACGAGATCAGCAAAGGGTGGCAGGAAATGGGTTCAGATCCTCCCGTTCCTGACCCCCGCATAATGGCTGACGACTGCATAGCCATCCTTCACCGCCGGTCCCTCGACGAACGGATTGCAGAAACCTACCGCCTGATGAAAGACTCCGAATTACGGGGAGAAGATATCACGGAAATGCAGCAGGAGATTCTCCGTATGCAGCGTGCCAGGAAGGAGACCCACGGACGTTGATATTCAGCGGAAACGGGGGTATATTACATGCTGACGCAGCCGGAGCCCGTTCCTGTTGAGTGAACCTCGAAGAATTCTGATTGTACGCACCGATCGCCTCGGCGATGTCATTCTCACCCTTCCGATGCTTTCCCTCCTGAGGTCCAGATACCCTTCGGCGGTCCTGGGAATGCTCCTCAATACCTATACCGGTCAACTTGTCCGCGGACATCCTTACGCCGACCTGCTTCTGTGGTACGACCGGAGTGGAATGCCGAGACCCGGAAATGAGCTGCTCGGTGAACTCCGCCGGAATGCGTTCGACACGGTCTTCGTCGTCCATCCGACACCTCGCATCGCCTGGCTCATGTTTCGCGCCGGGATACCTGTCCGGATCGGCACAGGCTACCGTTTCTATTCATCCCTGTTCACACACCGGGTGTTCGAGCATCGGAAGAATGCAAACTTCCACGAGCTGGAATACAATATCAGACTGCTGAATGCGCTTGACCCGGCGTTTATAGAAAATCAGATCGATCCGGAATTCGGGATTTCCGTTGATCAGGTAGCCGCTGGCCGGGTTCAGAAGTTGCTGGCAAAGGCGGACCTGCAGCCCGGCGAACGGCTGGTCGTGATTCATCCGGGGAGCGGCGGATCTGCAAGGGACTGGCCCCTGGAACGGTTTGTTGAACTCGGGAGGCGTCTGTCCCGAACGCTGGGCTTGCGTGTGGCGGTGACGGGAGGGAAGGGAGAGGAGTCGGTGGTTGACCGCGTGGTCCACGGAGTGCCGGGTGATCGTACAATTGCGTTCCCCGGGACTCTCACCATTCCCGAGCTGGCAGCACTTCTCGGGCAGGCTTCGGTGGTGGTGGCCAACTCAACGGGTCCGCTGCACCTGGCCGCCGCGCTGGGCACTCCCGTGGTGGGAATCTACCCGCAATTGACTCCGATGAGCCCGCGCCGGTGGGGACCCTATACTACCAGGAAACGTGTACTTGTCCCTGACGCGCCCGCGGACTGCGGCGACTGCGGGAAGGGAGAGCGGTGCAGGTGTATTGAAACCATCACGACAGATCAGGTCTATCATGCAACAATGGACCTTCTTGAACAGACAACCAGCCAGGGAAGGCAGAGCCTAGCACATGCATAAGCTTCCCGCAATCAGACATTTCTCCCGTCTCGTGCGGCACATTCTTGTCGCAGCACTTGCTCTGTCCATCCTGGTGCCGCCGGTCGATGCCCAGACGCAAATGACGACGCAGAAAACGACGGCAGAGACCACGCCGAAGACAACGTCACAAGTGACGCCCAAGACAACGCCGAAGACAACGCCACAGACCACGCCGAAAACAACGCCACAAGTGACGCCGAAAACAACGTCACAAGTGACGCCGAAAACAGTGCCACAGGTGACGCCGAAAACAGTGCCACAGGTGACGCCGAAAACAACGGCTAAGACAACGCCGAAGGCGACGGCCAAAACAACGCCAAAGTCGACAGGCAAAACCACCGCTGCGCAAACGGCTGCGGCAAGGGCTGACAGCATCCAGAAAGCACGGGTGGCAGACTCCCTGCGCACTGTCGCGCATGCAGCCTTCGTTGCCGATTCCCTGCGAAGAGCAGATTCTCTGGCACGGCACCGCGAGGAAGTCTCGCGATTGCGCGCCATGAGGAAGATACCGAATGAGGCCTTCGGAGTCGGCGAACGGCTCATCTTTGATGTGAATTACGGATTCATCACTGCCGGCGAGGCGTTCATGGCTGTCACACGGTATGATTCCATCGCCGGACGGAAGTGCTTCCGGATCGAATTCGGGGTCAATTCGCTGCCGAGTTTCTCGTGGATCTACAAGGTGGAAGACCGGTATCTTACGTTCATCGATACCGAAGCCATTGTCCCGTGGCGCTTTGAACAGCATATCCGCGAAGGCTCATACTCACGGGACTTCACCGCAGATTTCGATCATCACAACCTGGTCGCAAGAACGTCCGAAGGCGAATACCCCATACCGAAATATGTGCACGATATCATGTCTGCATTCTACTACGCGCGAACCGTGGATTTCTCCGGTATGAAGAAAGGCGACTCGCTCATGCTGCACAACTTCTACAAAGACAAGAGCTACGACCTTGTCGTGAAGGTGCTCGGAAGGCAGGAGCTCGAGGTTGCCGCAGGGACGTTCCGGACTATTGTGGTGGAGCCGCTTGTGATGGAGGGGGGGCTCTTCAAGAGTGAAGGACGCATCGTCATCTGGCTGACCGATGACGACCGGAAGCTTCCCATCCGCGTCAATACAGAGGTTGTCATCGGTTCCATTGACACAGAGCTCCGTGAATACTCCGGCCTTAGAGGGCCGCTGCCGTCACGGATCCGCTGAACGTGAGTCATCAAGGAGTTACTATGGCACGCCATCCTCGCGCAGACCTTTCACGGGTGAAGACCATATCCATCCGTACGCGCAAAAGCAAGGTCACCCCGCGCCAGTTCGCCGTTCCGCTGAAGAAGGGAGACGAGTCATTCGCCCGGTTTGTCGAGGGAATGCCCGATATCCTTGTAGCACGAGATCTCCGTCTTCTGGTGGATGAGATCGTCCGATCCAGGAGGAAGGGGAAGCCGGTGCTGACCATGATGGGCGCCCACGTGATCAAGGTGGGTCTCGCCCCAGTCCTGATCGATCTGATGCGCCGCAAGGTGATTACCGCACTAGCGATGAACAGCGCTGCCTCGATCCACGATGTCGAAACCGCGCTCTGGGGCAAAACGTCGGAGGATGTTGCCGTCAATATGCTGGATGGCAGGTTCGGCATGGCGAGGGAGACCGGTGAGTTCATCAATGGTGCTCTGGCAGAAGCCTGCCGCACAACGGATATGGGGTATGGTGAAGCGCTCGGTGCGAAGCTTGTCGACGTAGGAGCGAAAAATGCAGAGGTGAGCGTCCTGGCCTCCGCATACACCATGGGTGTCCCTGTCACGGTGCATGCCGCTATCGGCACGGATATCATCCACCAGCAGCCCACGATGGATGGGGCAGTCACCGGAGAGATGTCGTACCGGGATTTCCGGACACTGTGTGCAGTGTGCAAACGGCTGACCGGTGGGGGTGTGGTGCTGAACATCGGCAGTGCGGTGATCCTCCCTGAGGTCTTTCTGAAGGCGCTTACGGTCGCCCGGAACCTCGGCGCCCGCGCACGGGGCTTTACGACAGCGGTGTTCGACAAGAACTCGCACTACCGTCCCACGATGAATGTGCAGCTACGGCCGACGCAGGATGGAGGGAAGGGCCTGTATTTCATCGGCCATCACGAGATCATGGTGCCGCTGCTGGGTGCGATGATCGTTTCAAGGATGCGTCATGACTGACCTCCCGTCGTCTGCCCCGCCGGAGCCGCAGGCAACTCCCGCCCGGCTGCCACTCTTCCGGCGCATGCATGTCGTGCCGTTTGTCGTTTTCGTCCTCGCTGCTGTCTTCTTCCTGTACCAGATCGTGGCGGGCGGGGCGTCTCTGTTGCTTGCAGGCGGCACCATTACCGCGGACACCGTGCAGTGGATACGATGGTCGACACTCTTCGGCCAGCTGCTGTTCATCCTTGTCCCCACACTGGTATTCACCCGCCTCCGTTATGGAGCCATCCAGCAACCGCTCAGGCTCCGCATGCCGACGCTGACCCAGGCACTGGTCGTCCTGGTCGGAGTGTTCGCGCTGCAGCAGGTGCTGCAGGGTTACATGCTGCTGCAGGATTCCATCCCGTTGCCGCCCGGCATACAGCGCTGGGTGGACATGATTCAGGACATGTTCGAGGCGACGTACCGGATCCTGGTTACGGCCAAATCGCCACTGGAACTGCTGCTGGTGATTTTCACCGTTGCCGTGGTGCCGGCTGTGTCGGAAGAGGTGCTCTTCAGAGGCCTTGTCCAGCGTGACCTGGAATCGATCACCAGCGGAACCAGGAGTGCCATCATCGCCGGCGTGCTGTTCGCATTCTACCATTTGAATCCGTTCAGTCTCGTACCGCTGGTGACACTCGGCATAGTCTTCGGACTCATTGTCTATCGTTCCGGAAACCTTGCTCTCGCCATGCTGGCGCATTTCCTGAACAACTTCCTTGCGAGTATCGCGCTCTATTTCAACATCGATGAAGATTTTATGATGACGGCACCTGAAGGCGGGGCGACAATGGAAGCAGCGGTGCTCAACACCGCCGTGTTTGCGTTGGTTTTTGTGGGGGCAATGTACTACTTTGTACGTATTACCAGAACCTCCCACGCGGCATAAGGTTACGGACGAATGGCCTTCAGCAACCTCACAACAAGAGTACTTGTCGCGCTTGCCGGCATCCCGATAGTCGTTGCGGCAACGATGTTGGGAGGGTATCTCTTTTTTGCCGTCGTGCTGCTGGTTTCGCTTGCCGCCCTCCATGAGTTTTACGGACTGGCCAGGGCAAAAGGCGCCTCGCCGCAGATGCCCATCGGGTATCCCCTGGGCATCCTGATAGTGACGGTCTTCCTGTATGACCGCCTCCGCCTGCTCATCGTCTCCGCCTTCGATCGCGCGGGCATCGCAATTCCGTTTCCGACGATGGCGCAGGAGTTGTTGATTCTCCTTCTTGCGTTCATCCCTGCGATGGTGATACTGGAGTTGTTCCGCGGGAAACCGAATCCGCTCTACAACATCGCCGTCACCATGATGGGCGCGTTGTATGTCTCCTTCTTTTTCGGGAGCCTGGTCGGTGTGCGCGAGCTGTTTGTTCCGGCCGACTTTCCGGTGTACCGGCATTTCCAGCTCACCGGGGTTGCGGTCCCCGGGGAAGTCGCCTCGACGATATACCTGTGGGGCGGATGGACCGTTCTAACGGTGTTCATTTCCGTCTGGGTGTGCGATTCTGCCGCCTACTTCGCCGGCAGGGCGTTCGGAAGGCACAAGCTCTTTGAGCGGGTCAGTCCGAACAAAACCTGGGAAGGCGCCCTTGCCGGTTTCATCGGAGCACTGCTGGCCTTTCTTTTGATGAGAGTCCTTGTCCTCCCGTATATGTCATGGAGCCAGGCACTCGTGTGCGGGACCATTGTCGGCGTTATCGGCCAGCTGGGTGACCTCGCGGAGTCGCTGCTCAAACGCGATGCCGGCGTGAAGGATTCCTCTACGCTTATCCCGGGGCACGGAGGCGTGCTGGACAGATTTGACAGCATCCTGGCGGTGTCCCCTGTGCTCTTTCTCTATCTCGACTTTATCGTGTTCTGATGAGGAGTGCGATGGTGAAGCGGGTTCGTGCGGGTGGTCGGGCCAGACCGAGCGTTCATGTCATTACCATGGGGTGTGCGAAGAACACCGTCGATTCCGAGAAACTCCTCGCACAGCTGCGGCTCAACCGTATTCCGATTGCGCCGAGCATCGACCAGGCCGATGTGGCGGTGATCAACACGTGCGGATTCATCGATGCCGCGAAAGAAGAGTCTATCGACATGATCATCGCAAACGTCAGGCGGAAAGGAGAGGGACGGCTCCGCAGAGTGCTTGCGATGGGATGCCTCGCGGAACGCTACCGGGTCGACCTTGAAAAGGAGATACCGGAAGTCGACCGTTTTTTCGGAACACACCAGCTGGCCGATGTCATCGAAGAACTCGGCGGCCACCTGAAAAAGGAACTCCTCGGCGAGCGCCTGCTCACCACTCCCTCGCATACTGCCTATCTCAAGATTTCCGAGGGATGCGACCACCCCTGCTCGTTCTGCGCGATACCGCTCATGCGGGGTACGCACCAGAGCCGACCCATGGGGGAGATTCTCGACGAAGCGCGGGCTCTGGCCGAAGGCGGGGTCAAGGAACTTATCGTGATTGCGCAGGATACGACCTTCTACGGCATGGACCGGTGGGGTGTTCGGCGGCTGGGCGCGCTCCTCGAACGTCTGGCCTCGGTCAAGGGTATCGAATGGATCCGCCTGATGTACGCATACCCTGCGCAGTTCCCTCCGGATGTGCTCGATGTTATGGCTGCCCATGACACGATCTGTCCGTACATCGACATTCCTGTGCAGCATGCTTCTGACACTGTCCTGAAATCCATGCGCCGGGGGATGTCAGCCCGCTCTCTCCGGGACCTCATAGCAAAGATCCGGAAACGCATCCCCGGCATCACACTTCGCACAACCCTGATTGTCGGTTATCCGGATGAGGGGAAGAAGGAATTTGAGGAGCTGCTCTCCTTTGTGAGGGAGACCCGGTTCGACCGCCTCGGTGTGTTCACGTATTCCCGTGAGGAAGGCACCTCGGCACATCCGCTGGGGGATCCCGTACCGCCGGAGGAGAAGGAGCATCGGAGAGCTGCAATCATGGAGATACAACGGGGAATCTCGGAAGAGAAGAATGCTGCGCTGGTGGGGACCACCGTGTGCGTCCTCGTCGACCGCGAAGAAGGGGAGATGTTCTTCGGACGCACGGCGATGGATGCGCCGGAGATCGACAACGAAGTCATCCTTCCGGCACACTCCCGCGTCTCCCCGGGGACCTTTTGCGACGTCGAAATTGTTGAAGCATATGAGTATGATCTTCTAGGAAGGGTGAACTCATGAGTAGGATCGGACCATCCGCGCGCCGCTTTGTGTGCATGCCGTGCCGATCTCTGCAAGTCCTCGTGCTGGCAGGCGTGCTGCTTGCCGCGCCCGGGGCCGCTCAGATCGAAGTCGACGGGGTGCGCCCCGACCCGGTGGACCAGTCGTTTTTCATTGACGCCATCAGTTTCGCGGCAAGAGACGGGCAGGGGAGCCGCATCGACATCTTCACCCAGGTCGGATACGACATCCTCAGCTTTGTCAAGAACAACGACCTCTACGATGCAGCCTACGAGATGACGATCTCCATCCTCGACTCATCGAACACGCTGGTCAGCGAGAAGCTCTGGACAGAGGATGTCAAGGGCGTGCCCTTCGAACGGTCGGTTTCCCCGGGCGCCGTGAGTATTACGCAAAGATCGTTTGCCGTTTCGCCGGGGCAGTATGTCGTGCGCGTGATCATGCGGGACAAGGAAAGCAAAATGAGCCGGCAGATCGTCCGGCAGCTGCTCGTGTCGAACTACGCCAGTTCCGACTTCACCATGAGCGACATCATGCTCCTGAGCCGCGTGTCGGTGCAGGGCGAACGGCGCTCCATCACACCGAGTGTGTCACCGAATATCGGCATACTGCCCGAAGCGTTCTTCCTCTATTTCGAAGTGTACAACGAGAGAAAACGGGACTCGGTGACATTTGTCAGCTCGGTGCTGAACCAGAAGGGCGACAAGGTGTTCTCCACAGATTCGATTTTCGTGCTTAAGCCCGGGCGTAACGAAGTCATCCTGCGCGTGGCACAACCCAATCTCCCCATCGGAGATTACCGGCTTGTCGTGCAGGCCCGGAACATCCGTGCTGCCGAGGAAGAGCCGTCGCTGGCAACCACCAACCGCAACGTCATTGTGCGCTGGGCGGGGATGCCCCGTTCAGTCAGAGACATGGATCTTGCCATCGACCAGCTGCGCTACATCGCGAAAGACGATGAATTCTCCATTCTCAAAGACGCCCAGACGACAGAGGAAAAACAGACACGATTCATCGAGTTCTGGAAAAAGCGTGATCCTAATCCGAGCACACCGCGTAACGAGAAGATGGAGGAATTCTACGCCCGCGTGGAGTACTCGAACAAACACTTCAGCCACTATCTCGAAGGATGGCGGACCGACATGGGGATGATCTACATCATCTTCGGGCCGCCGAACAATGTGGATCGCCACCCCTTTGAGGTGGATTCGAAACCGTACGAGATCTGGTCCTATTACGACCTGAACTACAGCATCATCTTTGTGGATGAAACGGGTTTTGGCGACTATCGCCTCACAACACCAATATGGGAAATCTGGCAGCGGCTGCGGAACTGAGGACTGCCTCCGCGAAACCCGGCGCCGCATTTGCCGCAC
>Ga0316605_10002192_pt1 | contig 11124 bp, 9 predicted proteins | sample OWC_soil_day20_n_FD_207666 | JGI IMG/M metagenome (GOLD analysis project Ga0316605, IMG submission 207666) | Wetland soil microbial communities from Old Woman Creek delta, Ohio, United States - OWC_soil_day20_noCT | ecosystem: Environmental > Terrestrial > Soil > Wetlands | place: USA: Ohio... | reverse complement strand
CGGGCGCCTTGTACCTGCGCGTTTTTGAGCAACCTGCGTGCAGGGTCTTTTACACCTTCCTGCGAGTGTTCATTTGCGGCCGTCAGCCGTCAGCGGTCTGCGCTAGGGTTTCCGGAGCTCAGGAAGGTTCGGCACAGCCGGATGGCTTCCGTGGGGTCGAGGGTTTGTGCGTCCGCCCCCACTTCCTTCTGCACGAACCCTGAGGTCACTGCGCCGCCGATGATGACATAGGTTTTTTTCCGCATCCCCTCTTGTTCGAGTATGGAAGTGATCTCTTTCATACTCTTGAAGGTCGGAGTGATCAGGGCCGACATGGCCAGGATGGGAGCCTCGGTCCTCTTGAGTTCCGCGATGAACTTCTGAGGAGGAACGTCCACACCCAGATCGTGGACGGTAAATCCGTGGGCTTTCATCATGGTGATCACGATATTTTTTCCCAGGTCGTGAATGTCCCCCTTGGGCGTTCCGAAGACGACGGCTCCTTGGGCCGTATCCACGGCGTGGCTGGCCTTGAGAGCGGGCTCGAGAAGGATATTGACGCCCTTGAAGACCTCGCCGGAATAAATGAGCTCACTCAGAAAGAATTCACCCGATTCGAATCGCTTGCCCACCTCCTCCATCGCTTGCCTGCAGACCCTTAGGACGGCCAAGGGATCCGTGCCCCGCTCGATCTCCGCTTTGACAAGGTCCATAGCTTCCTGACGTTTCATGCCCAGAAAGGCAGCTCTCAATTGATTTTCCATAAAAACCACTCCTCTTTAGTATTTGCCCCGGTAGGTTTTGGCCGTGTCGATCATCATCTTCACGTTATCGAACTTGGCATCCACCGGACATTCGCACCCGGTGGTGAGAAGAAATCCTCCGCCTTTTCCCACCTCATCGATCAGTCTGCAGCAGTACTCCCGCACGTTCTCGGGTTTTCCCAGGGTAAGCAGGTCGGCGCGCACGTCGCCGCTGATGCACATGTGGCCCCCTAAAATTTCCTTCGCCTTGAAAATGTTGGTGGTGCCGTCCAGATCTGCCACGCATTTTCCCCTGGGAAGAGTTTTGAAATAGGGGAGGTTGAGGCTCCAATCCGTGTCGAGGTGAAACCAGGGGGTGATGCCTTCGGCCAGGAAAGCGTCCACGAACCTTTGAAGGTAAGGCCATTCGAAACGCTCGAAAACGTCGAGGCGATAAATGGCGCCTGAGCCCCGTTCGAGAACGATGAATGCCAGAGGAGTTTTGGTGATCTTGATGGTCTCCAGGGTGTTTCGGATCAGATCGTCGCAGGAGGCATCCATGGCGGCCTGGACCTTGTCCGGGATTTCGTAGAGATCCATGGTGAACTGGGTCAGGGTCCGGCACAGGGAGAAGGCCATGAGCACGGAGTCCACGGCAGCGCCCAGGAGCACGGGGATTCCCCTGTCTTCACAGATCTGTTTTTCCCGGCAGTACCTATCGAGAAGACGATTCTGAATAGCGGCCAGCTTCTGCAGGGATTTGCCGCTCATTTCCGGATAGTGTTGTTCCCAGAAGCCGTTCCAGCCCAAAGTGGCGATCCGGTCATAGTCCTCCCTGGTAAAGAGCACTCTTTCGTCGATTTGGGCCAGAGCGTCTTCCGCAAGGTCTCTGCCGGGCACAAGGTTACGGATCGGCGCATTGCTGAACTTGCCCCCCAGCATAGGCCAGTACACATTGGTCTTGGGGAGCATGTCAAAACCTCCCAGGTCGTCGTAGGTGTCGAGGGTTGCCTGAAAGGCCTTGTCCAGGTCTCTCCACGCCTCCCCCTGGGTCATGCCACGGTGCCTAATAGGAAAACTCACCATGAGGGGCATGACCGGGGTCCGATCGGGCTTTTCAAGGGCAATGGCTGCATTGACGCGCTCTCTGCTAGACATGGTTTCTGGTATCATCTATGTTTTCTCCTTGAGTCTAGAAAAGGCTTAGTAGCGATAAGGCCAGGCTTTCCAGTAGGTCCTCACTCGAATCCAAACACCGAAGAGTCCTGTGGGCTCGAAGATGAGGAAGAGGATGATGACAAGGCCGTAGCAGCTGGCCTGTAGATCCGCCATGCGGGTCACCAGGATGGGGTAGTCCTGGCTGAAGGCATCTTTCAGCATCCGGATGCCCTCGGGCAAGAGGGTCATGAACACGGCGCCGAACACCGTTCCTGCAATGGTGCCTACGCCGCCCACCAACACCATGGCCAAATACTCGATGGTCATGAGGAAGGTGAAGTGCTCCGGCCCGATAAAGGAAAGAGTGATCGCATAGAGCCCGCCGGCAATGCCCGCATAAAAGGAACTGAGCATAAAGGAGCGGATCTTGTACGTTGTGATGTCAATTCCGATGACCTCTGCCGATAGGTCATTGTCCCGGATGGCGATGAACGCCCTGCCAGCCTCTGTTCGGAACAGGTTCTTGGCAAAGAGGAGTGAAGCGATTACGATGAAAAGGATCAGAAAGTAGATCTTTCGCTCCGAATCGACGGCCATTCCAAAGACTGTGGGCGGAGGAACCGTGAGGCCGCTCGTCCCATTGGTCAACTTGTTCCAGTGTACGATGACGTACTCCACGATGAAGTGAAAGGCAAAGGTGGCGATGGCGAGGTATAACCCCCTCAGCCTGAGACAAGGGATGGCAATGACGAGGCCGCTGAGGGCGGCCACCAGTCCTCCCAGGGGAAGGGAAGCCCAGAAGGGGATGCCGAGCTTCAGCGTGAGAAGCGTGGAGGCATAAGCGCCGATGGCGATAAACGCTGCATGGCCCAGAGAAATCTGGCCGGTAAACCCTGAAAGAATGTTGAGGCCCAGGGCTCCGATGACGGCAATGCCGCAGAGGTTGGCCGTGTAAAGCAGGTAGCGACCCGCCAGAAAGGGAAACAGCAGAAGACAGATCCCCAGCACCACCAGCCAGAACTTGACGAAGGCGGTCTGAAAAATCTTCATGTCTTCACGGTAACTGGTTTTGAACTGGCCGCAGGTCATGAGCCCTCACAGACGAATGATTTCTTTTTTTCCGAACAACCCATAGGGTTTGATCATGAGAATGAGAAGTAGAATGAAGAACGCCGAAAGCTCCTTGACCCCTGAGCCGAAGATCTTCGAGAGATACCCGCCTGCCATGTTTTCCGTAAGCCCCACAATGAGCCCACCCAGGATCGCGCCGGCAATGCTGTCCATGCCGCCGAGCACCACGGCCGGAAACACCTTGAGACCGATAATGCTCATGTTGCTCTGCAGACTCGATAGGCTCGCCAGAAAGATGCCGCCGATGGAAGCCACTACCGAGGCGAGCACCCAGGAGAGAGAAAAGATCTTTCTCACGCTGATTCCCATGAGAAAGGCGGACTTCTGATTAAAAGCCGTGGCCCTCATGGCCAGGCCCAGGTTGCTGAACTTGAAGAAAAGGTAGAAGAGAACAAAGAGGCCGAACCCTGCCAGAACGGTGGTCAGTTCCACAGGCAGGATGGAGAGGCCCAGCACGTGGATAGCCTTATCGGAGAAAGGCGCTGGGAACCGATAGGTGTCATGTCCCCAGAACAGCCCGACCAGGCTCCTCAAAAGGGTCGCCAATCCCACGGTGACCATGATCACGGAGAAAACGTGCTTCCCGATCATGGGCCGCAGGATCAGGAACTCGATGAGCACGCCCAGAACAGCCGAAAAGAGGAGGGTCATGAGAAACGCGGGGATAAAGGGGATCTGATACGCCACGATCAGGTAATAGCAGAAATAGGCCCCGAGCATCATGAGCTCGCCCTGGGCAAAGTTGACGACATCCGTCGCCTTGTAAATCAGGACAAAGCCGAGGGCGATGAGCCCATAGATGCTTCCCACGATCACGCCGCTCAGGGCCAGCTGGAAAAAAATCTTGATGCTTACGCTGTCCATATCGGTTCCCTGTTTTGCGCTACGATGCAGGCACAAAGTTACAAAGGCACATAGGCACAAAGCAGAGAAAAACGCAGAGCGTGTTTTGACTTTGTTCCTTTGCCACTCTGTCCCTTTGTCCCTCGAACCGTCGGCTTCAGCCGACAGCAGTTTACTTCCCCACGGCTCTCCATCCGGTGATGGGAACGAACTTTTTCGCAGCCACGTCGCCCTTGGTCATCCTGGCAAAACCGGGTGTGCCATGGGAGGTGGCGGAGTAGCTGATGGGGCCCATGATCCCTTCAGGATCGAAGTTCTGAATGGATTCCATGGCCTTCACCAGGCCGTCCCGGGTCAGGTCCTTGCCCGCTCTCTTGGCGCCTTCGGCAAACACCATGGCGTTGAGCCAGCCGTAGACGTAGTAGGGGTGTATCTTTTCAGGGGCCGGCATCCACTTGTCCCCGAAATACTTCTTGGAGGCGGCCACCAGCCTCTGCGTCCCGGGAATATCTTCATCCGGCATGGCGAAGATGTTGAGCACCATGAGCCCCTGGCCCAGTTCGCCGGCCAGCTGCAGGGTGGCGAGGAGTCCCAGGGTGTTGGATCCGATGAAGGTCGGCTTCCACTGGAGTTTCTGAGCCTCCTTGAGAAACATGGCGCCGGACTTGATGGCCGAAGCCAGGATCACGAAATCCGGTTTCTCTCTCATGAGATTAATGACCTGGGAGCTGAAATCCACGGCATCGTACTTGTAGCTCTCCACCGCGATGGGGGGTAGGTTGTATTTCTTCCTGGCGATTTCCAGCCCTTTTTTGTGGTCTTCGCCCCAGTCGTCGTCCTGGCAGAACAGGGCGATCTTGGGATTCTTGGCCTTCAGATCATTCAGGATGTACTCCACGATGAGAATCGACTGATCCACGTAGTTGGTGCCTAAGGCGAACACATACTTTTTCAGAGGATCATACATGCTCGTGGAGAGGCTGCATGCCGGAGCGATCGGGATCTTTTCCTTTTCGGCGATGGGGAAGAGGGCCGTGGTGGGCGCAGTGCCCCAGGGCGAGACAAAGGCGAAGATCTGGTCGCTGGTCGTCAGCTTTTTCGCCGCAGTCACGGCTTTGGCCGGACTGTAAGCGCAGTCCTCCACAATGGCTTGAACCTTTCTGCCGTTGACCCCTCCCTTTTCATTGAGCTCATTGAAAAAGGACGTGATCCCGTCGGCCATTCCGATCCCTCCGATGGCCGCAGGGCCCGTGAGGTCGCTGATGACTCCCACTTTGATGGTGTCCTGAGTGACGCCGGTTTCGGCAAAGGTGAACCCCGAGGCCAGGACACAGGCCGTGGCCAGAACGCACGCAAGCAGCTTGGACTGAACTTTCATGATGCACCTTCCTTTCCTTGAACGTTGGTGATCGCACTCAAACAACCCGCCAAAAAGACACCGGATCTTATCCCTCGGTCATCACCTCCTCCCGTACATAGAGTCAATGAGTTCCTTGAATTTCGCTTCCACGCTCTTACGCCGGACTTTGAGCGTGGCCGTGAGTTCCTCGTCGTCGTGATCCAGTTGTTTGTCCAGGAGCAGGAATTTCTTGATGCCCTCCACCCTGGAAAACTCCTTGTTGGCTTCCTGCACTTCCTTGTCGATGAGCTCATGAACTTCCGGATGCTGGGCCAGGCTCTTGAATGTAGTGAAAGAGATGTTTCGGTCCTGAGCCCACTGGCTTACGGTTTCATACTCGATCTGGATGAGGGCGGTCAGGTAAGGCCTGGCGTCACCGATCACGACGGCCTCATAAATGTAAGGGCTGCACTTGAGACGATTTTCGATTTCCGAAGGAGCGATGTTCTTTCCGCCGCTCGTGATGATGATGGCTTTCTTTCGGTCCGTGATGGTGAGGTACCCGTCCGGCTCCAGCACGCCCACGTCGCCCGAGTGCAGCCATCCGTCGCCGCGCACCGCTTGGGTGGCCGATGGATCTTTGTAGTAGCCGGCAAAGACCATCGGGCTTCGGGTCAGGATCTCGCCATCCTCATCCAGCCGGCACTCCACCCCGGGGAGGGGTTTTCCCACCGAACCGATCCGGGTGTCATTTCCGTGGTGAATGTGAGAGACGCCCGAACCTTCGGTCTGGCCATAGACTTCGCTGATCTTGAGCCCCAGGGACCGGTAGAATTTCAGGATCTCTGGTGCAATGGGCGCAGAGCCGCTGATGGCGACCCGGACTCTGAGAAGACCCAATTTGTCGAGAAGGGTGCGGTAAAGGCACCAGTAGCCGAGGGTTTGGAGGAGGGTCCATCGCCAGGAGCCGGCTTCCCCCCGGATCTCGCGGTCCACTGCCTTTCGACCCAATGGAATCCAGATCCCATAGATCGATCTTTTGAGCCATGAGGCATCCTTCATCCGGATCTGGATAGCGGCGTGCATCTTTTCCCAGATCCGCGGCACTGCGACGAACACCGTAGGCGCGATCTCGTAGAGGCTTTCCTGCACGGTGTCAATGCTTTCGGCAAAGTTGACCGTGTACCCCACCTGGAGGGCAAGAATCAGGGAGACGAGCCGCTCCGCAATGTGGGAGAGAGGGAGGTAGGAGACCACCTGATCGTCGCTCCTCATTTGAGTGACCTGGGAGAAGCCTCTAGCCAGTGCCACGAGATTGCTGTGGGTGAGCATGGCGCCTTTGGGGGGGCCTGTGGTGCCGGAGGTGTAAACCATGAGGGCCACGTCTTCCGGTCGTATCTGGCCCAGGACTTTTTCGAAAAAGCCCGGAGTCGCCTTATCCCTTTCTTTCCCAAGGGCCTCCAACTCCGAGAAGGAGAGAGTGTCCGGATCACGGTAATGCCGGAGGCCCTTCATGTCCATGACGATGATTTTTTTGAGTTTGGGAAGGCTCGCCCTGACTTCAAGGACCTTGTCGGTCTGCTCCTGGTCTCTCACCACGACCAGGACCGAATCCGAGTGATCGAGCACATATTCCACCTGCTTGGGAGGATTGGTCGGATAAACGCCGACAGCCGTCCCTCTCGCAGCCTGGGCCGCGAGGTCCGCATAAAGCCATTCACGACAGTTGTCGCCCAGGATGGCCACCTTGTCGGCTTTTTGGAGCCCAAGGGCCAGGAAGCCGAGGGCGCAATACTTCACATGCTCGTAGTACTCGCTCCAGGAGACTTCTTCCCACACGCCCAGTTCCTTTTCCCGCAAAGCCGTACGGCTGCCGAAGCGCTGTCTGTTGTGCGCAAGTAAGGTGGGCAGTGTTTCCGGGAAAGAGGTCATGACCTTTCCTCCCCGAGGTAGGCTTGGATGACCACAGGGTTGTTCGCGATGTGTTTGGGTTCTCCCTCAGCGATCTTCGTCCCGAAGTTGAGGACCACGATCCGGTCCGCAATGTCCATGACCACGCCCATGTCGTGGTCAATGAGCACGACGGTGGTTGCCAGTTCCTCCTTGATGTCCAGGATGAACCGAGCCATGTCCTCCCGCTCTTCCGCGTTCATGCCTGAAACAGGTTCGTCGAGGAGAAGCAGTTTTGGCTTCATGGACAGAGCGCGTCCCAGTTCGATCCTGCGCTGAATCCCGAAAGGGAGGGAGCCTACGATTTTCTTTCTGAACGCCTCGATCTCCAGAAAATCGATGATCGCCTCCACATCCTTTCGGCTTTCCAACTCTTCGCGAAGCGCTTTGCCGAAGAAAAAGCCTCCTCCCAGGACTCCGGCGTGGAGATAAGGGTTTCGGCCCAGAAGCAGGTTATCCAGGACGGTCATGTGATTGAAAAGAGCAATGTTCTGAAAGGTGCGGGCAATCCCCTTGTGGGCGATCTTGAAGGATTTGATCCCTGTGATGTCCTCACCCTTAAAGAGGACCTTTCCCTGTGTCGGTTTATACAGCCCGTTGATGCAATTGAAAATCGTGCTCTTTCCTGCACCGTTGGGGCCGATGACGGCGAAGAGTTCTCCTTCGTCGACCTGAAAATCGACCTCCCGGATGGCCTGGATGCCGCCGAAGCGCATAGAGAGGTTCAGCACCTGGAGGGCCGGAAGGGAGTTCATGACAGCCACCTCTTGCGCCGCTTGTAGTGCTTGATGTCACGGAAGCTCTTCTGGCCGCCCAACTCGGTCAGGCCGAGGTAGAATTCCTTAACATCCTCGTTTTCCGAAAGCTTATCGCTCGGCCCGTCGAGAACGATTTTTCCATTTTCCATGATGTAGCCGTAGGCGGAGATGGACAGGGCGATTCGGGCGTTTTGCTCCACGAGAAGAATCGACGCTCCCTCGTTCTGGTTGATGGTCTGCAGAATGCGGAAAATTTCCTTCGTGATCTGTGGGGCCAGCCCCAGGGATGGCTCGTCGAGCATGATGAGCCGTGATTTGGACATGAGGGCTCTGGAGATGGCGAGCATCTGCTGCTCCCCGCCGCTCAGGTAGCCGGCCGGTTGATGGCGGCGGCTTCTGAGCACGGGAAAGTAGTTGAACGCCAGATCGATGTCGGATCGAATCTGGTCCTTGTCTTTTCGGGTGTAGGCGCCGATGCGAAGGTTCTCAAGCGTGGTGAGGTCGTCGAACAGCCCTCTTCCCTCAGGGACCTGGACAATGCCCCGCTGAACGATGTGTTCGGGGGAGAGCCGGTCGATCGGTTCTTTGACGAAGGTGATGGAGCCTTCGGTGAGTTCACCATCCTCCAGGTCGAGCAGACCGGAGATGGCTTTGAGGACGGAACTTTTGCCGGCTCCATTGGAGCCCAGGAGAGCGACAATGCACTTTTCAGGGACTTCAAAAGAAATGCCCCTGACGACCCGAATGACATCGCTGTACACGATTTCTATGTTCTTGAGTTCCAGCATGGGGTCCAGCGCACGCAAGGCGGAGCGATGCGGAGAATAGAAACATTGTTACAGAAGTATTGCAAGATAAAAAACTATGTTTCGATCTTTTTTATCGGCCGAGGGGCGGCGATGGACTTCCAGAAGAGCCTGAAAAATCGTGGGATCGTTTCCACCAGTTTCCATTTCATGCCGTGGTAATACCAGAGTTGAATCTGGCGGTGGCAGTACATGTAGTAGAGATCCCGGATCTGCTCGGGTTGGACGCGGCGGTCGATCTCCTTGCGTTTGAGCCCCAGCCGAATCAGATCCTCGGCCACGCTGAGAAAATCGTTCTTGGTGTAGGACGACTCCTTCATCCATGTTCTCATGGGGACGGTGATGAAAGCGGTAATGGCAACCCCGGGGTTCCGATCGTAGTAGTCCATGGACACCCAGAATATCTTTCTGAAAATCTCCCGGGTGCTTTCCAGACCTTGCAAGTGAATTCTGACGAGGGAGACGATTTCGCTGATGCTTTCGTCCAGGATGGTGAAAAGAAGTTCTTCCTTGGAGGCGAAATACTTGTAAATGGTGCTGGGGCTCAGGCCTGAGCGCTTGCAGACCTCCCGGATCTGAACTTGGTGGAAATCCTTTTGAGAAAAGAGATCGAGCACGGCAGGGTAGAGCCGCTCTTTGAGCTTTTCGGGCATCGACGACTGCGGCTGAAAGCCTTTTTTTGTGCTGACCTTTTTCATCAAACCCTTTATAGTTCAAATCAGGGGCAAAGGCGAGGAAATATGCCCTCGCGCGAAGCAAGCCCGTAGGAGGTGCGAATGGAGTACGCTCATCTTGTCGTGGATACATCAGGGAGCCTCATGGTCGTGCGCTTGAACCGACCGGAGAGGCTCAACGCGATCAACAGCCGTCTTGCGCTGGAACTGAAGGACTTGCTGGGCCGGTTGAAGGGGGATCTTTCGACCCGGTTTGTCATCTTCACGGGTGAGGGAAAGGCCTTTTCATGCGGAGTGGAATTCACCCGGGAGGAGATGGAGAAGCGGTACGAAAAGCCGGAGCTCTCCAACGAGCGGCTGTGGCAGATTTTCGGACAGGAGTTCATGCACACCATGGAGAACCTGGAGCAGGTGACCGTTGCGGCGGTCAATGGAGCCGCGGTGGGGGCAGGACTTTGTCTGGCTATGAACTGCGACTTCCGAATCACCTCGGAGAAAGCGGTGTTCGGCATCCCGGAGGCGAACCTGGGCATTTTTTTCACCTGGGGCGCCACGCCGCGGCTGACGGCCCTGATCGGGCCTGCAAAGGCCAAGGAGATGATCATGACCTGTGACAATGTCACGGCCAGGGAGGCGGTTGCCATGGGGTTGGCCAACCAGGTTGTGCCTGCCGGTGAACTCATGAAGACCTGCGAAGAACTGGTCCGAAAGCTCGAGAAAAAGGGCCCTTTGGCCTTACGCATATGCAAGAAGGTGGTCAACGCTGCTTCTTTGGCGAGGATGTCGGATCTCTATGTTTGTGAGCCGGAAATCGTGGAGCGTCTCATGCTCTCCGAAGACGTGAAAGAGGGGATCGCCGCCTTTATGGAAAAGCGGCAGCCCCGGTTTGTGGGCAAATGAATCCTTGGTTTCCGGAAAGGGTATCCGTCGAAGGAGGGTTTTCCATGAACTCGTTCAAAGAGTTTGACCGATATGACGGTCTCGGCCTGGCGGATCTCGTGCGGAAGAAGGAGGTGACATCTTCAGAACTTTGCGAGGAGGCCATCCGCCGCATTGAGCAGGTCAACCCCAAAGTGAATGCCGTCATTTTCCCGATGTACGACATTGCGCGCAAGGCTGTTCAGTCAGGGCTTCCTGAAGGTCCATTTGCAGGGGTGCCGTTCCTTCTCAAAGACATCATCGAGGAATATGCAGGCGTTCCTTTGACCATGGGCAGCAGGGCTTTTAGGAATTATGTCCCGGCACAGGACTCTGAAATGGTGGCCCGTTTCAGGAAGAGTGGAGTGGTGATCCTGGGAAAGACCAATGTGCCGGAGTTGGGACTCCTTGCCGTCACAGAGCCGGAGCTGCACGGCCCGACGCGCAATCCGTGGAACACCGGGCACACCCCCGGAGGGTCTAGCGGGGGTTCAGCCGCTGCCGTAGCGAGCGGCATGGTGCCGCTGGCTGCAGGAAATGACGGCGGGGGATCGATCCGTATTCCCGCATCGTGCTGCGGGCTCTTCGGGCTCAAACCGACGCGAGGCCGCAATCCCCTAGGCCCTATGGTGGGGGAGTTATGGCAAGGGGCCGTGGTCTCGCACGTGATCACGCGGACCGTGCGCGACAGTGCGGCGATGCTCGACGCAACGCAGGGGCCTGATGCGGGCGCTCCCTATGTGACACCGCCGCCCGAACGCCCTTACTTGCAGGAGATCGATAGAGATCCCGGATCCCTGAAGATCGCTTTCTCAACCGCTTCAC
>Ga0316605_10002188_pt1 | contig 11131 bp, 4 predicted proteins | sample OWC_soil_day20_n_FD_207666 | JGI IMG/M metagenome (GOLD analysis project Ga0316605, IMG submission 207666) | Wetland soil microbial communities from Old Woman Creek delta, Ohio, United States - OWC_soil_day20_noCT | ecosystem: Environmental > Terrestrial > Soil > Wetlands | place: USA: Ohio... | reverse complement strand
GCGACGTGCTGTTATACGAGGAATACCCCACGCGCTACAGCGCGGACGTGAGCCGCAGGCACCGCTGGATCCGCGGGGACTGGCAGATTCTCAGATGGGTGCTGCCCGGGGTCCCCGGTCCGGATTTACGTCTTCAAAAAAACCCTCTCTCCCTGCTCGCCCGGTGGAAGATTTTCGACAACCTTCGGCGGAGCCTCTCACCCCTGGCGTTGACCCTTATGCTTCTTTTGGGCTGGGCTGTTTTACCGAAACCCTGGTTCTGGACCCTGTCGGTGGTGGGGGTCATGGCAATTCCTTCTTTGATCGGCTCTCTTATGGATCTCCTTCAGAAGCCGGGTGACGTCGTCTTCGGCCAACACGTGCTCGCCGCCCTGCGGGGGAGCGGGCGGAGCCTCGGCCAGACCTTATTTACATTTCTGTGTCTGCCCTATGAGGCATATTTCAGCATGGACGCTGTTCTGCGCACCCTCTGGCGAATGGTGGTGACGAACAAGCGGCTCCTCGAATGGAACCCTTCGCGCGACTCTGAACGTGCGAGTATGAAGGGCCTTGCCGGCGTCTGGAGGACCATGTGGGTCTCCCCGGCCATTGCCGTTGCCGCGGCTGCCTATCTCGGGCTTTCGAGGCCGGAGGCTTTGATTGTCGCCCTGCCAATTCTGGCCCTCTGGTTTATCTCCCCCATAGCAGCATGGTGGATCAGCGAGCCGCTTAGGCGCCGCGAAGCGATGCTCAGCTCCAACCAATTAACTTTTCTCAGGAAGATCTCCCGAAAGACCTGGAGCTTCTTCGAGATCTTCGTCGTCCCGGAGGACCACTGGCTTCCGCCCGACAACTATCAGGAACATCCCCTTGCAAAGGTTGCCCATCGGACATCCCCCACCAACATGGGCCTTTCGCTTCTCGCCAATCTGTCGGCCTCGGATTTCGGTTACATTTCTCCGGGGCAGCTCATCGAGCGCACGGCTCACGCATTCGGCACCATGGAAACCATGGAGCGCCACAGAGGACACTTTTACAACTGGTATGACACGGAGTCCCTGAAACCGCTGCTGCCCATATATATTTCCACTGTGGACAGCGGGAATCTTTCGGCCCATCTGCTGACATTGCGGGCAGGGCTCGCGGCCCTCCCCGATGAGAAGATAGTGGCGTCAAGGGTTTTTGACGGGCTCACCGATACGCTGGGGATCCTCATGGACACTGCCGGAGAGATGGTCCCGCCCCGGCTCATTGCTATGCGGGACGAATTGGCGTCTTTGGCCGCATCCCGACCGGATACGCTTGGGGCGATATCTGAGAGCCTCGGTAAGCTCGCTGCATCAGCCCTGGAAGTTATCCGGAGCTTTGACAACGATCCCGGGGGCGAAGCCTTACGTTGGGCGCAGCTCTTTTGCGGCCAATGCCGGGCCGCCCTTGATGACCTCACATTTCTTGCCCCATGGACAGCGCTGACCATTTCTTCGAAGGTACTCCAGAAATTCCCGCGTCTTGACGAGGTCCGGACGCTCCGCAAATTGGCCGATATCGATAGGGAGTTACTGCCGGCAATGGGAGAGCAACGGGACAGGATGCCGGAAGAGCGTCGGCAGCTTGATGAACTTGAAGCGGCCGTCAGCCAGGCAGGCAACCGGGCCAGGGCGAGAATCGGGGTTATCGAAGACCTTGCAGCTAAGGCCGGTGAATTTGCCCGTATCGATTACGATTTCCTCTATGACGAAACCCGCCATCTGCTCGCTATCGGCTACAACATAAGCGAAAACCGGCGGGACGCCAGCTTGTATGATTTACTCGCTTCGGAGGCAAGGCTCTCCAGTTTTGTCGGCATTGCCCAGGGACAACTGCCTCAGGAGAGCTGGTTCGCCCTGGGACGGCTCCTTACCACCGCTGCCGGAGAGCCGATTCTCCTTTCGTGGAGCGGCTCCATGTTCGAATACCTCATGCCTCTCCTCGTGATGCCCACATACGAGACTACACTCCTTGACGAGACCTATAGGGCGGCTGTGGCAAGACAGATCGATTATGGCAAAAAGCGCGGCGTGCCCTGGGGTGTTTCGGAATCCGGGTACAACACGATAGACGGTCATCTCAATTACCAGTACAGCGCCTTCGGCGTGCCCGGCCTGGGACTCAAACGCGGGCTTGCAGGGGATATGGTAGTTGCCCCCTACGCCTCGGCCCTGGCTCTCATGGTAGCGCCTGAGGAGGCCTGCCTCAATCTTGAGGTGCTCTCCGCTCAGGGCTATGAGGGGAAGTATGGTTTTTATGAAGCCATTGACTATACCCCGGCCCATCTGCCCCGCGGACAGACGAGTGCAGTTGTCCGATCCTTCATGGCCCATCATCAGGGCATGAGCCTCCTGTCCCTGGCTTCTGTGCTCCTTAACCGCCCCATGCAGAGGCGATTCGAATCGGACCCCTCATTTCAGGCGATTATGCTCCTCCTTCAGGAGCGGGTGCCGAAGGCCACGGCCTTTTATTCTCACACCACCGAACTTGAAGAGGTGCATACGGCCATGCACGAGGTGGAAGAGATGCCCATCCGGGTCTACAAGACCCCCGAGACGCCCTTGCCGGAAGTTCAGTTGTTATCGAACGGCACATATCACGTGATGGTCACAAATGCTGGCGGGGGTTACAGCCGCTGGAGGGACCTGGCGGTGACGCGGTGGCGCGAGGACAGCACCTGCGATAACTGGGGCTTATTCTGTTATATTCGGGACGTGGCAACCGGTACTTTCTGGTCGACCGCATACCAGCCTGCGCTTCGGGCCTCAAGGCAATATGAGGCAATATTCTCGGAAGGGCGGGCAGAGTTCCGCCGCAGGGACCAGGATTTTGACACCCACACGGAGATTGCGGTTTCTCCCGAGGACGACATCGAGCTCCGGCGGATAGCTATCACCAATCGGGCGCGGACGCGCAGAACGATCGAAGTAACGAGCTACGCGGAGGTCGTTCTTGCGCCGCCCGCTCAGGACGCGCTCCACCCGGCGTTCAGCAATCTCTTTGTGCAGACCGAGATCATCCGCGAGCAGGGGGCTATACTCTGCACCCGCAGGCCGCGCTCTGTTGAAGAAGAGTCTCCATGGATGTTCCATCTCATGGCAGTACACGGGGCCGATACCGGCGAAGTCTCCTATGAGACCGACCGCATGCGGTTTATCGGCCGCGGGAACACCGTTTCCCGTCCGGAAGCAATGAAGGGTTCAGCCGGCCTCTCGGGAAGCGAGGGTTCCGTACTCGATCCGATTGTGGCCATCCGGCATCAGATAACCATCGATCCGGAACAAACGGTGACGATCAATATCGTCACGGGCGTCGGCGAAACCCGCGATGCCTGCATGGGCCTTGTCGGGAAATACCGGGACCGCCATATCGCCGATCGCGTCTTTGATCTCGCATGGACCCATAGCCAGGTGCTGCTCAGACAGATCAATGCCACGGAAGCCGATACGCAGATCTATGGACGCCTTGCCGCCTCTGTCATATACGCCAACTCGTCCCTCCGTGCCGGTCCGGGAGCTCTCCTGAAAAACAACCGCGGACAATCCGGCCTCTGGGGCTACTCTATCTCCGGCGACCTCCCCATCGTGCTGCTTCAGATCGAGGATCCCGAAAACATCAACCTGGTGCGGCAGCTCGTTCAGGCCCACGCCTACTGGCGCCTCAAAGGGCTTGCGGTGGACCTGGTAATCTGGAACGAAGACCACGCCGGTTACCGGCAGGTCCTTCACGAGCAGATAATGGGGCTCATCGCCGCAGGTACGGAAACCAACGTGACCGATCGGCCCGGCGGCATCTACGTGAGACCTTCTGACCAGATATCAGAGGAAGACCGCATCCTGTTCCAGGCATCTGCCCGCGTCATCATCACCGACCACAAGGGAACGCTCACGGACCAGTTCAAGACCCCGGCCTTTGCGGAGGGTATGCCGCCGGCAACCCTGCCGTACAGGATCGCTAGCGTCGATGTCCCGGAAATCGCGGCAATACCCCGCCAGGACCTGATATTTTCCAACGAAATCGGAGGATTCACACCTGACGGCCGGGAGTATGTCATCTCAACCGCCCGCCATCAGGTGACGCCGGCGCCCTGGGTGAATGTGCTCGCGAACCCGTCTTTCGGAACCGTTATCTCGGAAAGCGGTCTCGCCTATACGTGGAGCGAAAACGCCCATGAATTTCGCCTTACCCCGTGGTACAACGATCCTGTGAGCGATTCGAGCGGAGAAGCCTTTTATATCCGCGACGAAGAGCGCGGCCACTTCTGGTCCCCCATGCCGCTGCCGAGCCGGGGAGCCACGCCTTACGTCACCCGGCATGGATTCGGCTACAGCGTCTTCGAGCACACCGAGCGCGGCATCAGCACTGAGGCGTGGGTATACGTGGCCCTCGACGCTGCGGTGAAATTCACGGTACTGAAGGTACGCAACTGGTCAGGCCGGTCGCGGCGGCTTTCCGCTACCGGATATGTGGAATGGGTGCTGGGAGATCTGAGGCCCAAATCAGTCATGCACATAATTACGGAGATCAACCCCGTGAGTGGAGCCCTCTTTGCCCGCAATCGTTACAGCACTGAATTCGGCAACCGGACAGCTTTCTTCAATGTAGACGACATAACCCGTACCATGAGCGGCGACCGCACGGAATTTCTCGGGCGGAACGGAACGCTCGCAAATCCCGCTGTCATGACCCGCTCCCGGCTTTCCGGCAGGGTCGGGGCCGCTTTGGACCCATGCGGCGCCATCCAGGTCGCCTTTGATCTGGCGGACGGGGAAGAGCGCGAGATCGTCTTCACCATGGGCGCAGGACAGGATAGCGATGACGCCCGCAATCTGGCACAACGCTTTCGGGGGTCCGCAGCGGCCCGTGAAGCCCTCGAAGCGGTATGGCAGCACTGGAACCACACCCTGGGCGCAGTCCAGGTGGAGACGCCGGACCCGTCGGTCAACGTCCTCGTCAACGGCTGGCTTCTGTACCAGACCCTGGCATGCCGGCTTTGGGGACGAAGCGGCTACTACCAGTCAGGAGGCGCCTTCGGCTTCCGCGACCAACTGCAGGACGTGATGGCCCTCATCCACTGTGAGCCGCATCTCGTGCGGGAACACCTCCTCCTCGTTGCGGGCCGTCAGTTTGTGGAGGGCGACGTGCAGCACTGGTGGCATCCACCCGCAGGCCGGGGCGTGCGCACCCACTGCTCGGATGATTTTCTCTGGCTGCCCCTGGCCGTGTGCCGCTATGTTCTCGCCACCGGAGATACGGGAGTGTTGGATGAACCCATCCAATTCATCAAGGGACGACCGGTCAGCGCCGAGGAGGACTCTTATTACGATCTGCCTGCCAGGTCCGGGGAAAAAGCCGGTCTCTACAACCACTGTGTGAGGGCTATTGTGAACGGCCTGAGGTTAGGCGAACATGGCCTGCCGCTCATCGGTTCAGGTGACTGGAACGACGGCATGAACATGGTGGGTAAAGACGGCAAAGGCGAGAGCGTCTGGCTCGCATTCTTCCTTTACGACGTGCTCGCGCAGTTCACTGAGGTGGCGCGTATGCGCGGGGACCTTGCCTTTGCCGAACGCTGTGAAAAAGAAGCCCGGATGCTGAGCCGCAACATTGAACAGAACGGCTGGGATGGCGGGTGGTACCTTCGCGCCTTTTTCGACGACGGCACGCCTCTCGGTTCAGTAAAAAATCCCGAATGCCGGATCGATTCCGTCCCTCAAAGCTGGTCTGTCCTGTCCGGGGCGGGAGATGCCGCACGGTCACGCATGGCAATGGACGCGGTGGATAAACACCTCGTTCGCCGGAACCACGCATTGGTCCAGCTTCTCGACCCGCCCTTCGACAAGTCTGATCTTAATCCAGGCTATGTGAAGGGCTATGTTCCCGGGGTGAGGGAGAACGGCGGCCAGTACACCCATGGCGCCATCTGGGTAGCCATGGCATATGCTGCCATGGGCGACACCAAACGCGCGTGGGAAGTCTTTAAGATGATCAATCCTGTGAATCACGGAGGATCGCCGGAGGCGATCGAAACGTACAAAGTGGAGCCCTATGTCATGGCGGCCGATGTATATGCGGTACCGCCTCACACAGGCCGCGGTGGATGGACGTGGTATACAGGGTCAGCCGGATGGATGTACCGCCTTATAGTGGAATCGCTCCTGGGGTTGAGGCTGGAAGTAGATAAACTGCATATAGCGCCCTGCCTCCCCGCTGATTGGGAATTTTTCACCGTGCACTATCGCTACCGTGAGACGATCTATCACATAAAGATCGTGCAAACACCAGGAAAGGCCGCCACAGAGGTAACAGTGGACGGGGTGATGCAAGACGACAAATGGATCGTCATGGTTGATGATCGTGAGGAGCATACCGTTGTCTTTGCGGGGCCGCTCGCTTTTTGCTCCTAACTGTTTCGTCATCGCTCCCGTGAATCCTGCCATGCACTCGCTGTCTACCTCGTACTATCAATAGCCCGGCGATATTCTCGCAGGATGAACATCTTCCTAAATCCTTGTAGCAAAAAAGATGACACCTTTTTTGTCGGTTCCGTTACAGACACGAGAGCCTGCCTATTGTATCCTGTGTCATAGGTACACAAAAAGGCTCACCGGCACTGCGAGAATTTTATGACATAGACGTATTGAAAAAACAAAATCATGGGAGGGCGATAACCGTGTTTGAAGAAACAAATTCATACATTGGTATCAAAACAGAATCAATGGAAGATAAAGATTTGCCGCCTAGTTTTGACCCTCTCAAAAAATACCTCTCAGAGATACAGAGGTATCCGTTATTAACGAGGGAAGAAGAAAATAGGATTTCCCGGCTTGTCTTCGACCATCATGATATGGCGGCAGCTCAGAAACTTACCGTATCAAACCTCAGGATCGTGGTCAAGATCGCCTGGGGGTATCGCAACACATATCTCAATATTCTCGACCTCATTCAGGAAGGCAATGTTGGTCTCCTTCGCGCGGTGAAAAAGTATAATCCTCATAAGAGGACAAAGTTCTCAACGTATGCTTCTTTCTGGATACGCGCTTACATTCTCAAACACATCATGGACTCCTGGAGTCTTGTGAAGGTCGGGACTACACAGGGCCAGAGAAAACTTTTTTACAAATTAAATGGTGAAAAACAGAGGCTCGAAGCCATGGGGATTTATCCCACGCGAAAGCTCCTTGCAAGCAACTTTGGTTTAAAGGAATGGGAAGTGGAGGACATGGAGAAGAGACTTTCCTCTAATGACGCGTCCCTTGATATTCCCGTCTATGATGGAAGCGACGAAACATTTATGGATAGGCTCAGTTCCAGTCAGGACGTGGAGGAGATAGTTTCAGGGCAGCATAGGTTTAAAGTATTATCAAAAATAGTGAAGAAGTTCAAAGCCACTCTGGACGACAGAGACCGCTACATATTCGATCGTCGTATTGTAGCAGAGGAGCCGATGTCGCTTAAGGAGCTAGGAGATAGCTGCCGGATATCACGGGAACGGGTCAGACAGGTAGAAACCAGGATAATAAAGAGATTCACGACGCATCTCCAGGGAAGCCTCGCAGACCTTGACCTGCAAAATACCGCCACTAATAAAAGGACTACATCCCGGGCAGTGTGACTTTTGTACTGACCCCGATTAATCAAGACAAGAATCCATAGAATCTTCCGGAGTCATATTCAGGCCGCCTTTTGCAGGTTGACCCGTTGTTCACTCCGGCCAGTGCGCTTCGTCCATGTGTGAACGAAAAAATAACAGTGACAGACTGCTGTCACCAATGCTTGATATAATCATGTATAAAGGAGGGTTATCATGCCACGATATACGTTCAAAATAAATGAACTGGATTACCGTACTGTTGACGCTCTTGACCTCGATGATGCCAAGGAACGCGCCGGCATCACAAAAGACGATACTTATGAACTGACAGAAGGGGATGACTTCGATGACAAATGCCTTATCTCGGCCATCACCGATGAGGTGTTGTTCGGGTCATGAGGAGGTCCGGCATACCGTACGTGAAGGCGCGACAATGAAATTTCGGAAGAGAAGGATGAGGGGCAATTTGGAAGGCAGACACGGCGTTGTAATACCTGTGACGTGCATCATGAAAATGGCACGGGTAGTATCGATCATCGGCGCTATTGCCTGTTTGTCACTGAGCCTGCCGGCGGGAGCCGGGGAAACGGTTATCTATGACCGCGATTACAACCTCAAGTATCGCATAGACGAAAACGGCCGCATCTACGACAGAGACTGGAACCGCAAGGGCAGGATTGAAAAGGACAAAGTCTACGATGAGAACTACAACCTCAGGTACAGGATCGAGGGCGACAAGATCTACGACAAAAACTGGAATTTGAAATACCGCCGGGATGGGGACAGGATCTACGACAGAAATTATAACCCGAAAGGAAGAATAAGACGGCGATGATAAGATCTGCCTCGAATATATGAACAAACTCATGTCACACGGGATGGACAGGACCAGGGCCGACTGGTATCCGAATGCCGGCAAGACCTGGACGAAGGAAGACGATCAATGTGATAAATTCCCCAGGAAGCTGCCTGAGGTCGAAGACAATTAACTGCCGCCCTATCTTCCGGACATTCCAGCCATCCGGGCAAAGCTATTGGGGAAGCACATTCGGTAAAAGACTCTCCGAATCCGCTCAACATCTTACTAATAGGTTCATAACAACTATCTCGGGAACCCACTGACATAGTGTTGTCACCCCCACCTGATATGATTAGATATGCTTAAAACCGGTACCATGATAAAGATGGGGGATGTTCCGCAGCTATACATATTCTGGGTTCGCACGTAGCTCGTTCTGCTTACAAGACAACGAAACAAAGATGGGGAGGCACATGAACATGGAAGCAGCAATGGCGAGGTTTTTGGAGCAACTGGAATTAGGAGATCCGCAGGAATACCTGAACATGGCAGTCTTCCCGATCTTTGCATCCGGCAACCACAGTCCGGAATACCTGACATTGAAGGAGGCATTGGATAAAAGGCTCCTCAGCGTGACGGAGGTGAGCACAGGCGGCCGAGTCCCGGAACTCATGGCGATCAACACGGCGGACATACCCATCCTGCTCGTCGACGGGGAAGAACTCTCGGGTGCGAAGCAGAACCGGGTCCTCAACACAACGATCCTCCTCAAGGAACACTCGGAGACGGTCATTCCCGTCAGCTGCACCGAGCAGGGAAGGTGGTCCTATCGCTCCCCCGAGTTCAGCGAATCCGGCAACATCCTTTCGAAGAACATACGGTGGAAAAAGGCGAGGAAGGTCCATGAAAACCTGAAGACGGACTGCACGTTCAGGTCGGACCAGGGGGAGGTCTGGGACGACATCGCAGCTATGTCCCACGATGCAGGGGTAAACTCATCCACAGGCGCCATGAATGATGTCTTCCATTCGAAAGAGGAGGACCTTGACGAGTACCTGAAGGCCTTTCCCCTCGTGCCCGGCCAGAGAGGGCTCCTCGTCTTCGTCAATGGGAAGGTATCCGGTTTTGACGTTGTCTCCCTGGGTTCCGCCTATGGAGCGCTCCATCAGAAGCTGGTAAAGAGCTACGCCATGGACGCGTACCTGGATGCGAGGAAGGGGAAAGCCAGCCCCGCCATATCAATGGGCCAGGCGAAAATCTTCCTTCAGGATGCCCTCTCCTGCACGGAAGAAAAATATCAGTCCCTGGGCCACGGGTGGGACTACCGTTACGAAGGGCGATCGATAGTCGGGTCGACCCTGATCCACCGGGAGATGGTCATTCACGCGGCGTTCTTCGGCACGACCGAAAGCGGGAAGGTCGGGAACATGGCAGGCTCCCGGCAGCGCAGAGGCCACAGGGTATGATGCCCCCACGGTCCGGAGGGCTCGATGTTCTTCATGGGCCTTGTTCAGTCACAACCTCTTGAAGGTGGTGTATACTATATAAAAGGAAGTGAATAACGAAGCCCCCTAGCCCCCGAGCATTCCCATAAAGATCACCTCCTGACTGAATGGGCTTTCTAATGCCCCGGGGGTTCCTATTGTTTATTGGTTGAGGGTTGATTAAAAGCGATCTCTCTTCTGTATTGCATGACACCCTGTAGTCACCCCTTCCGTGGAACAATAAACGTGTCACAAAAGTTCTTGTCGTCCCCTGTCCGGTCGTAGTATTTAACTAAAGGCAACTTAGAAATAGACCTTTACCGAAAGGACACTTTATGAGAGACGTAATCCTTCATGCCTTCAACTGGCTCTATGCGGATGTGGCCGACCGGGCGCAGGCCATAGCCGAACACGGATATGGAGCGGTTTTGCTCCCTCCACCCCTCTACAGTGACCACAGCGGTCCCGACTGGTGGCAGCGCTACCAGCCGAAGGACTACAGGGTGGTCCGGTCGTTCCTGGGTGGAAAGAGGGAACTCACGCGGGCCATCAATGCCCTCCACGAGCAGGGCGTACGTGCCTACACCGATATCGTCTTCAACCATATGGCGAACGAAAAGGGTCGCCGCGTGGACCCTTACAGCTTTCCGGGTATTGAGGAACTCAAGCGGTACCATGCCGAGCGGGAGACGTTCGAAGCAGACAAGCTGTACGGTGACCTTAGTGTCGGCCTCTTCAGCCCCTGGGACTTCAATCCTCAGGGCGATATATCCAACTGGAACAATCTTATCGAGTCACAGGAGCGCTGGCTCTCCGGCCTCCCCGACCTGGACCTGAACGACTGGGTGATCGAGCAGCAGAGGACCTGCCTCACCGCCCTCGACTCTCTCGGCTTTGACGGATACCGCATCGACGCCGTCAAGCACCTTCCCTTCGAGCAGATAAAACGTGTCTTTCAGATACCTGAGATGAATGACGACTGCGTCTTCGGTGAGGCCCTCACCGCCAATGACAACGAAGAAAATATATTCCTCTGGCCGCTCATGGAATCAACCTCCCTATCCTATTACGATTTCGCCCTGCACGAAACCCTGCGCCGCGTCTTCTCCCCGGCCGGGACCATGAGGGAGCTCGTCGACCCTTCGGCATACCGTCAGGCGCTCCCCTGGGCTCGGGCGGTCACCTTCACGATCACCCACGACATCCCGTACAATGACGGCTTTCGCTGGCAGATGCTCGACCCCCAGG
>Ga0316605_10002185_pt1 | contig 11146 bp, 11 predicted proteins | sample OWC_soil_day20_n_FD_207666 | JGI IMG/M metagenome (GOLD analysis project Ga0316605, IMG submission 207666) | Wetland soil microbial communities from Old Woman Creek delta, Ohio, United States - OWC_soil_day20_noCT | ecosystem: Environmental > Terrestrial > Soil > Wetlands | place: USA: Ohio... | reverse complement strand
CCGCCGGGCAGTGAGCGGGCGCTGCGCCGGCTTATCTGCTAAAATCGCCCGTTTTTCAACTGACTAGCTTTTGCGGAGCAATTAAATGGCTATCGAACGCACCCTCTCCATCATCAAACCCGACGCCGTCGCCAAGAACGTGATCGGCAAGATCTACTCCCGTTTCGAAACCAACGGTCTGAAGATCGTTGCTTCCAAGATGGCCTGGTTGTCCGAGCAGGAAGCCGGCCAGTTCTACGCCGTGCACAAGGCCCGTCCGTTCTTCAAGGATCTGGTTTCCTTCATGACCTCCGGTCCGGTGATGATCCAGGTGCTGGAAGGCGAAAGCGCCATCGCCAAGAATCGCGAACTGATGGGCGCCACCAATCCGAAGGAAGCCGCACCGGGTACCATCCGCGCCGATTTCGCCGAGTCGATCGATGCCAATGCCGTGCATGGTTCCGACGGTCCGGATACCGCCGCCGTGGAAATTGGTTTCTTCTTTCCGGGCATGAACGTTTACGCTGGTCGCTAAGCGCAGGAACCAGGGTCGGGGGTCGAGTCGTGCGCGGCTGGATTCTCGATCCTCTATCCTCGATCCTATGCAGAATCTTCTCGATCTCGATGGTGCAAGCCTGACTGCCTGGTTTGCCGAGCAGGGCGAAAAGCCCTTTCGCGCCAAGCAGGTGTTGCGCTGGATCCATCGTTCCGGTGGTGCCGATTTCGATGCGATGACCGACATCGCCAAGAGCCTACGCGAAAAACTCAAGGTCAGGGCGGTAGTGCAGCCGCCGGCGGTGGTTTCCGACAAGCTGTCGGATGACGGTACGCGCAAGTTCCTGATCGATGTCGGCAACGGCAATGCCGTCGAGACGGTGTTCATTCCCGAAGACGATCGCGGCACCCTGTGCATTTCCACGCAAGCCGGCTGCGCGCTTGACTGCGCCTTCTGTTCGACCGGCAAGCAGGGTTTCAACCGTAACCTGACGGTGGCGGAAATCATCGGCCAGCTGTGGCAGGCCAATCACGCACTCGGTGCGGTCCACGGCGACGAGCGGATTATTTCCAACGTCGTGCTAATGGGCATGGGCGAACCGCTGGCCAATTTCGAGAATTCCGTGGCCGCCTTGAAGCTGATGCTCGACGACAATGCCTACGGGTTGTCGCGTCGCCGGGTGACCGTATCCACCTCTGGATTGGTGCCAGTCATGGACCGCCTGGGCGATGAGTGCCCGGTGGCTCTTGCCGTCTCGCTGCATGCGCCGAACGACAAGCTGCGTGACCAGATCGTACCGATCAACCAGAAATATCCGCTCAAGGAACTGATGGCGGCCTGTCGACGCTATCTGGACAAGGCGCCGCGCGATTTCATTACCTTCGAGTACATCATGCTCGACGGTATCAACGACAGCGATGCACACGCCCGCGAATTGCTGGCGCTGGTCAAGACGGTGCATTGCAAGTTCAACCTGATTCCCTTCAATCCCTTCCCCGGTTCGCCGTTCAAGCGTTCGTCGGCCGAGCGGGTGCGCCGGTTTGCCGATATCCTGATTGCGGCGGGCATCGTCACCACGACACGCAAGACGCGCGGCGACGATATTGATGCCGCCTGCGGCCAACTGGCCGGGCAGGTGCAGGACAAGACCCGGCGTACCGCCGGACGGATTATTCCCCTTGCGGAGGTCAAATCGTGAAAGCCATGCCGTTGAAGAAATGGATTGCCGGTTTTTGCCTCGGGTTGTGCTGGCTGACTGCGGTGAACGCCCAGGCCAGCTTCGAAATGCAAGGCAATGAAAAGCCGACCGGCGACCCGCGCAAGCGGGCCAAGATTCATACCGAACTCGGTGCGATGTATTTTCAGAATGGCAACATGGCGGTGGCGCTTGAGGAGTTGCGCATCGCCCTGGAGGCCGATTCCAGCTATGTCGCGGCCTACAGCGTGCGCGGCCTGGTGCACGCCTATCTGCGCGAGTTTGCCAAGGCTGATGAGGACTTCGGACGGGCCATGCGCCTGGCGCCGAACGACCCCGAGGTTAATAACAATTACGGCTGGTATCTCTGCGAAACCGGTAAGGAGCGGCAGTCGATCGCCTATTTCCTGACCGCCCTGAAGAGTCCGCTGTATGAAACGCCGGAGCGGGCCTACGCCAATGCCGGCACCTGCGCCCTGAAGGCCGGCGATCTGGAGGGGGCCGAGAGTTATCTGCTGCGTTCCCTGCACTTCGCCCGCGATGGTGCGCCGCAGGCCCGTCTGCAACTGGCCAGTCTGTTTTACAAGCGGGGTCTGGTTGACGAGGCCCGACGTTACCTCAACGATGCCATGAAGATGATCGAGCCGGCCACGCCCGAGGCGCTCTGGCTCGGCGTTCGTCTGGAGCGCAAGCTGGGTAACCGGATGGCGGAGGGGAGCTATGCGGCGCAGTTGCGCAGCCGCTACCCGACCTCCAGGGAGTATCAGGAATTCCTCAAGGGCAATTTTGAATGAGCGAGACAGTGAGCGAAGTAGTGGATCAAACGCCGCTCCCCGATGTGCCAGTCGTTGCGGCCCCCGGGGTCGGGGCACAACTCAGGGCGGCGCGTGAAGCGAAGGGGATGCAGGTGGCCGATGTCGCGCAAACCCTCAAGCTGGGGCCGCGTCAGGTTGAGGCGCTGGAAAACGGTGACTGGCAAGGCTTGCCCGGGCATACCTTCATTCGTGGTTTCGTGCGCAACTACGCGCGCCTGGTCAATATCGATCCGGCGCCACTGATGACGCAGCTCGACAGCATTCTGCACCGTCCGGTCAATAGTCTGGCCTTGCCGGAAACGAAACCGACGACCGTTCCTTCGTCCGGGTTTGGTGCGCCGGCGCGCGACCGCCTGGTCATGGCGGCCGGCGGGCTGCTGGTCGCCGTTGCCCTGCTGGTCTATCTATTGTTGCCGAATGATCTGAGTGCCTTGCGCGACAGCGTGCAGTCGCTGATCGACTCGCTGGCCCGCAAGGAGGCCGTGGCGCCGGCCGCCGTGCCGGTACCGGCCGAACCGGTTTTTCCGCCGGGCAGCACGCCGCAGCAGGTGATGACGCCGCAAGCCTTGACCCCGCCCGACAGTGCCCCGCCGGTGACGCCAGCCCCGTCCGTCGAGCCGGTTGCCGCACCGGCTGGTACAGCAACGCCCGCCGGAGCGGCGCAGCTGCGCTTCGTTGTGGCTAAGGAGTCGTGGATCGAAGTACGCGATCGCGACGACAAGGTGGTCTTTTCGCAGCGCAGTCCGGCCGCTTCCGAGCAGTCGGTGAACGCGCCGGGGCCGCTGTCACTGGTCATCGGCTACGCGCCCGGGGTCAAACTGTATTGGCGGGGTCAGCTGGTCGACCTGGCGCCCCATACGCGGGCCGACGTGGCACGCCTGGTTCTGGAGTAAGCGGGTGAGTGCAGTGGCCAAACGTCTGACCCGGGCTTGTTCGATCGGGCATGTGAAACTCGGGGGGGCGGCTCCCGTCGTTGTCCAGTCGATGACCAATACCGATACCGCCGATTATCTGGCGACTGCCCTGCAGTGCGCCGAGTTGGCGCGGGCCGGTTCCGAACTGGTGCGTATCACGGTCAATTCGCCGGAAGCGGCGGCTGCCGTGCCGAAAATCCGCGAGCATCTCGACCGCTTGAATTGCAATGTGCCGCTGATCGGCGATTTCCATTACAACGGCCACCGCCTGCTGACCGAGCATCCGGCCTGTGCCGAGGCGCTGGCCAAGTACCGGATCAACCCGGGCAATGTCGGTTTCGGCAGGAAGAAGGACGAGCAGTTCGCCCAGATGGTCGAACTGGCCTGCAGGTACGACAAGCCGGTACGCATCGGCGTCAACTGGGGCAGCCTCGACCAGGAATTGCTGGTGCGGATTATGGACGAAAATTCCCGTCGACCGCAGCCATTGGATGCGACCGAGATGATGCGTCACGCTATGGTCACCTCGGCGCTGGAATCCGCTGCCAAGGCCGAGGAAGTTGGCCTCTCAGGCGAGAAGATCATCCTGTCCTGCAAGGTGTCGAGCGTGCAGGATCTGGTCGCCATCTATCGCGAACTGTCGAAGCGGGCAGATTACGCCTTGCATCTCGGCCTGACCGAGGCCGGCATGGGTTCGAAGGGCATCGTTGCGTCGACCGCAGCACTCTCCGTCTTGTTGCAGGAGGGCATCGGCGACACCATCCGCGTCTCACTGACCCCGGAGCCGGGCGGTGCGCGCAGCCAGGAAGTCATCGTCGCCCAGGAAATCCTGCAGACCATGGGGCTGCGTGCCTTTACGCCGATGGTGGCGGCCTGTCCGGGCTGTGGCCGGACGACCTCGACCTTCTTCCAGGAACTGGCCGGCGAGGTGCAGGACTTCGTGCGTACCCGCATGCCGGAATGGAAACTGCATTACGACGGTGCCGAGAACATGACCCTGGCCGTCATGGGCTGCATCGTCAACGGTCCCGGCGAATCGAAGCACGCCAATATCGGCATTTCCCTGCCGGGCACCGGCGAGGCGCCGTCGGCGCCGGTCTATGAAGATGGTCAGAAGACCGTCACGCTGAAGGGCGATAACATCGCCAATGAATTCAAGGACATCATCGAGCGCTACGTCCAGCGCACTTACAAGAAGAAACTGCAAGCATGAGTCAGGCATTACAAGCCGTACGCGGGATGAACGACATCCTGCCCGAAGAAGCGGCCTTCTGGGAACTGTTCGAAGACACCATCCGTTCGTGGCTGAAGGGTTACGGCTACCGGCCGATCCGCATGCCCATCGTCGAACCGACGCCGCTGTTCAAGCGCGCCATCGGCGAAGTCACCGACATCGTCGAGAAGGAAATGTATTCCTTCATCGACGGCCTCAACGGTGAGGCACTGACCCTGCGGCCGGAAGGCACGGCCGGCTGCGTGCGTGCCGTCATCGAGCACAACCTGGCGGCGCGGCAGACCCAGCGCCTCTACTATATCGGCCAGATGTTCCGCCACGAGCGGCCGCAGAAAGGACGTTACCGCCAGTTCCACCAGGTTGGGGTCGAGTCCTTCGGTATCGCCGGGCCGGATATCGATGCCGAAATGATCCTGATGGGCGCCCGTCTGTGGGCCGACCTCGGTCTCGATGGCATCGAACTGCAACTGAACAGCCTCGGTCAGCCGGACGAGCGGGCCCAACATCGCGCTGCGCTGATCAGCTATTTCGAGGAGCATGCCGAACTGCTCGACGAGGACGCCAAGCGTCGCTTGTACACCAATCCGCTGCGCATCCTCGACACCAAGAATCCGGCCTTGCAGGATCTGTGTGCGTCGGCACCGAAGCTGATCGATTATCTCGGCGAGGTGTCGCTGGCCCATTTCGCCGGCGTGCAGCGCGTGCTGCGCGATGCCGGTATCCCGTTTACGATCAACCCGCGCCTGGTGCGCGGTCTCGATTACTACAACCTGACCGTCTTCGAATGGGTGACCGACAAGCTCGGTGCCCAGGGTACGGTCTGTGCCGGAGGCCGCTACGATGGCCTGGTCGAACAACTGGGCGGCAAGCCGACGCCGGCCTGTGGTTTTGCCATGGGGGTCGAGCGGTTGATCGCGCTGATCAGGGAATCTGGCGGCGAGCCCGCAGCGCCGGTGCCCGACGTCTATGTCGTGCATCAGGGCGAGGATGCCGCGCGTCTGGCTTTCCGTGTCGCCGAAGGCCTGCGCGATCAGGGCATCGACGTGCTGTTGCACTGCGGTGGCGGCAGTTTCAAGTCGCAGATGAAAAAGGCCGATGGCAGCGGTGCGGCTTTTGCTGTCATCATTGGCGACGATGAAGCGGCGACCGGCGAGGCACAGCTGAAATACCTCCGCGAGGAAGGCCTGGCGCAACAAAAACTGAAAGTCGATGAGCTGGCCGAAGCCATCATCGGCCAATTGATCGATTCAGACGAAGATAGCGAAGAGGAATAAGCAGCATGGCGCATTACGACCTCGAAGAACAGGAACAGATCGATTCCATCAAGACCTGGTGGAAGATGTACGGCAATCTCGTCACCGGCGTGGTGACGGCGGCCTGTCTGGCCGTTACCGGCTGGCAGGGCTGGAACTGGTACCAGCGCAACCAGGCGGCACAGGCCTCGGTGGTGTACAGCGTGCTGGAGCAGGCGGTTGCCGCGCGCGATGCGCAGAAGATCAAGGCGGCGGCCGGCGAACTGGCGGAAAAGTTCGGCGGCACCAGCTATGCGGCGCTCGGTGCCCTGCTGGCCGGCAAACAATCTTTCGAGGCGGGTGACCTGAAGACTGCCCGCACCCAGCTGGCCTGGGCGGCCAGCAATGCCCGGGACGAACTGCGCGATGTCGCCCGCCTGCGTCTGGTAGCGGTGCTGCTCGACGAAAAATCCTACGACGAGGCGATCAAGCAGCTCGAAGCTAGTCCGGCGCCGGCCTTCGAAGCGCGTTTTCTGGAATTGAAGGGCGATGTGCTGCTGGCCCAGGGCAAGAAGCCGGAGGCGCGCACCGCCTATCTGGCAGCCCAGAGCAAGAGCGCCGGCAAGCGGAGCGCAGGTGGCGAGTTACTGCAACAGAAACTTGACAAGCTGGCCGAGGCTGCCTGATGTCGCGCCGTCTGCTTCTTGGTTGTGCCCTGGGGGCATCGTTGCTGTCCGGTTGCTCGACAGTGTCGGATTCGCTGAACGCGATCAACCCGTTAGCCAGTTCCGGGCCAAAAATGGCCGAACTCAAGCCGATTGCCGGAGGGGACGGGGCGCGCGCGCTGTGGTCGGCTACTGTCGGCAAGGCGGGGAACTACAGCTTTGCCCCGGCGGTGGTCGGCCAGACTGTTTACGTGGCGGCCCGCGACGGCGTGGTCTACAAGCTGGAAGACGGAAAAACCGTCTGGAAGATCGAAGTCGGCCAGCCGATATCGGCTGGCGTCGGCGCCAATGCCCGCCTGTTGGCAGTGGCCACCCCCAAGGGCGAAGTGCTGGCCTTCTCGACGGATACCGGCAAGCCTTTGTGGCAGGCCCAGGTGTCCAGCGAAGTACTGGCTGCTCCGGCAGTGAGTGACGACGGCGTCGCAGTGCGGGCCGGCGACAACCGGGTTTTCCTGCTCGATACGTTGAATGGTGCGCGCAAGTGGGTTTATCAGCGGGCGACGCCGCCCCTGGCACTGCGCAATACCGCTGCTCCGGTTTTTTCCGATCGCTACGTGTTTGTTGGATTTCCCGGCGGCAAGCTGGTGGCTCTGGGCATGCAGAACGGTGCGCCGGTGTGGGAGGGCACGGTTGCCTTGCCCAAGGGCACAACCGAACTCGATCGCGTCGCCGATATCGTGTCGCCACCGGCCATCGACGGCCGGCAGGTGTGCGCCGTCGCCTTCCAGGGGCGAGTTGCCTGTTTCGACCTGGGGCAGGGCGGTGCCCTGGTCTGGGCGCGTGACCTCTCGTCGGCGGCCGGCCTGGCGCTCGACGGTCGTTACCTGTTCGTCACTGACGAAAAAGGCGCGGTGCACGCGCTCGATCGCCTCTCCGGCAGCAGCCTGTGGAAACAGGACAAGCTGTTGAACCGGCGCGTTTCCGGACCGGCCGTGCTGCGCGGCGTGGTTGCCGTGGCCGATGCCGAAGGCATTGTCCATTTCCTGTCGCGCGAGGATGGCAGTTTCGTCGCCCGACAAAAGACTGACGGTACTCCAGTGCGCACGCCGGTGCAGGTGCTCGGTTCGTCCTTCCTGATCCAGACGGCTGGCGGCAACGTCAGCGCAATCGAGACACAATGAAACCTACCCTGGTCCTGGTTGGCCGCCCCAACGTCGGCAAATCCACCCTGTTCAACCGTCTGACCAAGTCGCGCGATGCCATCGTCGCCGACCTGCCCGGACTGACCCGCGACCGCCACTACGGTCACGGCAAGCTCGGCAAGAAGCCTTATCTGGTGGTCGATACCGGCGGTTTCGAGCCGCTGATCAAGGATGGCATTCTGCACGAAATGGCGCGCCAGACCGAGCAGGCTATCGCCGAAGCCGATGCGGTTATTTTCGTGGTCGACGGCCGTAACGGCCTGACCCCGCACGACAAGGAAATTGCCAACAAGCTGCGGCGCATCGACCGCCCGGTCTTCGTCGCGGTCAACAAGGCCGAAGGCATGAATGCCGGCATGGTCGAGGCCGAGTTCCACGAGCTTGGTCTGGGTGAGCCGAATGCCATTTCCGCAGCCCATGGCGAAGGGGTGCGTGGCCTGGTTGAACTGGCGCTCGAGTCCTTTCCCGAGCCGGAAGACGACGAGTGGCATTCCGATGCCGTGCGGGTGGCCATCGTCGGTCGCCCCAACGTCGGCAAATCGACATTGATCAATACCTTGCTCGGCGAAGAGCGGGTCATCGCCTTTGATGCGCCGGGGACGACGCGTGATTCCATCGAGATCGATTTCGAGCGCGGGGGCCGCAAGTACGTGCTGGTCGATACGGCTGGCATGCGCAAACGTGGCAAGGTCTTCGAGTCCATCGAGAAATTCTCGGTGGTCAAGACACTGCAAGCCATCGAGGATGCCAATGTGGTCATTCTGATGGTCGATGCACAGGCCGACGTGTCCGATCAGGATGCCCATATCGCCGATTTCATCGTGCAGTCCGGGCGCGCCCTGGTGGTTGCGGTCAACAAGTGGGATGGCCTCGATTCCTACGTGCGCGAGCAGACCCGCCAGATACTGCAACGCAAGCTGAAATTCCTCGATTTCGCCAAATTCCACTTCATCTCGGCACGGGAGAATATCGGACTGGAAGCCCTGTTCCGCTCGGTCGATGCCGCCTATGCTGCGGCCATGACCAAGATGTCCACGCCGCGTCTGGCACGCGTGCTGGCCGATGCCGTGGCCAAGCAGGCGCCGCCCAAGCACGGTGTATTCCGTCCGAAGCCGCGTTACGCCCACCAAGGCGGCTCCAATCCGCCGATCATCGTGGTCCATGGCAATGCGGTCGACCAGATCAGCGACAGTTATCGGCGTTATCTGGAACATACCTTCCGCGAAGCGTTCAAATTGCAGGGCACGCCGCTGCGTATCCAGTTCGTTACCAGTAAAAATCCCTTTGCCGACAAGGACAAAAAGTAATTCGGTAAAATTTTTGGCGCAGTGCAGTAATTTTGGTTACATTAGGCGCCTCATAACAACATTACAGCTGGAGTACACACCATGAGCAACAAAGGGCAACTGCTACAAGACCCGTTCCTCAACGCGCTTCGTCGCGAACACGTTCCCGTGTCGATTTACCTGGTCAACGGGATCAAACTGCAGGGTCAGGTCGAATCCTTCGATCAATACGTCGTGTTGTTGAAAAACACGGTCACCCAGATGGTGTACAAGCATGCCATTTCCACGGTAGTGCCGGCCCGCCCGGTCAACCTCCAGCAAGAACCGGCGGCGGAATAATATTTCCCCGTCCTTCGGCCCGTCGCTGCGACGGGCCAACGCTCAACCTTTTCGCCCATCCCCATGAATGAACGACCAGCCGCCGGCGAACGCGCGGTGATCGTTCAACTCGACCTCGGTCAGCCTGATCTCGAAGACCAACTGGAGGAGTTGCGCCTGCTCGTGTCTTCGGCCGGCGGCGACGTCGTCGCCGAAGTCGGGGGACGGCGGCACAGTCCCGATCCGAAGACCTTTGCCGGCAAGGGCAAGGTGAATGAGATTGCCGCCATGCTGGCTGCCGGCGGGGCCGATCTGGTGATTTTCAATCATGAATTGTCGCCGGCCCAGGAACGCAATCTAGAACGCGAACTCAAATGCAGGGTGATTGACCGAACCAGCCTGATCCTCGATATCTTCGCCCTGCGCGCCTCGAGCGCCGAGGGAAAGTTGCAGGTCGAACTGGCCCAACTCGAACATCTCTCTACCCGCCTGGTACGCGGCTGGACCCACCTCGAGCGGCAGCGCGGCGGTATCGGCATGCGCGGTCCCGGCGAAACCCAGCTGGAAACTGACCGCCGTTTGCTGGGTAACCGGGTCAAGCTCTTGAAGGAAAGACTGGCCAAACTGTCGCGACAACGCTGCGTGCAAAGAAAGGCCCGCATGCGCGGCGACGTGCTCAATGTGTCGCTGGTCGGGTATACCAATGCCGGCAAGTCCACCCTTTTCAACGCGCTGACTCATGCCGGCGTCTATGCCGCCGACCAGTTGTTCGCCACGCTCGATACCACGTCGCGCAAGTTGTGGATCGAAGGGGCGGGCAATATCGTCATTTCCGATACAGTCGGTTTCATTCGAGAATTGCCGCACTCGCTGGTCGATGCCTTTCATGCGACGCTTGAAGCGGCACTTGATGCCGATCTGCTGCTGCATGTGGTCGACAGCGCCAGCCATGCCCGCGACGAGCAGGTCTATCAGGTCAACCAGGTGCTGGAGGAAATCGGCGCCCGACAGTTGCGGCAGGTGGTGGTGTGGAACAAGATTGACCTGACCGAGGCGGCACCCGGAATCGACCGGGACGAGTATGGTAATATCGCGCGCGTTCGCGTCAGTGCGCGTTCAGGAGAGGGGCTCGAGTTTTTGCGCGAAAGCCTCGCCGAATATGCCCGGGCAAAGACCGCCAGTCGTCAGGAAGCGCTGGCTGGGGCCGAGCGCGACGCCCAAACACTTATAAACTGATCCCCGAGACCCATGATTCCAACACTTGGTATTTTCATGTCACTCAACGACCCGCAATGGGGTAACCGTGGCGGCAACGATGGCGACAAGTCGAATGGTGGTGGGCCGCGCCGTCCCAACGACGGACCGCCCGATCTCGAAGAATTGTGGCGCGATTTCAACCGCAAGCTGTCCGGCATGCTCGGCAAGAAGGGCGGGGGCGGTAATAACGGCGGGGGCGACGGCCCACGCATGCCGCAGATCGATTTCAATCCGAGATTTCTCGGTGGCGGTGTCGGTCTGATCGCCGGGCTGGTTGCCGTGGTCTGGCTGGCCTCCGGCTTCTATATTGTCGATGCCTCGCAACGCGGCATCGTGCTCCAGTTCGGCAGCTACAAGGAGGCGACCGAGCCGGGGTTGCGCTGGCGCTTGCCGTACCCGATCCAGTCGCATGAACTGGTTAATCTGACCGGCGTACGGACGCTGGAAATCGGTTATCGCGGCAGCGAACGCAACAAGGTGCTCAAGGAAGCCCTGATGCTCACCGACGACGAAAACATCGTCAATATTCAGTTCGCCGTGCAGTACATCCTGA
>Ga0316605_10002183_pt1 | contig 11150 bp, 10 predicted proteins | sample OWC_soil_day20_n_FD_207666 | JGI IMG/M metagenome (GOLD analysis project Ga0316605, IMG submission 207666) | Wetland soil microbial communities from Old Woman Creek delta, Ohio, United States - OWC_soil_day20_noCT | ecosystem: Environmental > Terrestrial > Soil > Wetlands | place: USA: Ohio... | reverse complement strand
AGCTCGCCGCGCTCGTCGTAGAGCGCGTCGGCATCCGCCAAGAACGGCACGGCATCGCGAACCCGCGCCGCCGCCAGCGCACTCGCGAACAGCGCGACCCGCGCTCGCGCCTCGAGCGCCACGAGCGCCGGCACGTCGATCACGAACAGCGGCCGCCCGAGCGTGCGCGCCAAGCGGTGCGCCGCGGCTCGCCGGCCCGATCCGCGCGGACCGCGCACGACGACCGCGACGCTGTCGATCAAGCGCGGCACGAGCGCGTCGAGGGCGGCGAGCGCCGCCGCCGGCAACACGACGCCGAGCGCTGCTTCCGGTGACATCACCGTGCACGCGCTCGCGAGCGGCGGCTGGATCGCATCGTCGCCGAGCAGCCACGCGAGCGTCGCGTTCGGTACTTCGATCGTGGCGGCGAGCCCCTCGCCGTCGACGGCGATCGCGCGCCCGCGCCGTGCCGCGGATCCGGGTGCGATCGCGCGCACCAGCGTCGCCGCCTCGATCTGCAGCACGTCGGCGATCGTCTCGACGTAGAGCGCCGGTCGCCGGCGCGGCGCGAGGGCGTGGCAGAGCTCGCGCGTGTCGAGGTCGAGCGCGTACGCGACCGCCACGAGTGCGAGCCCACCCGGCGCCGCGCCCTCGAGCGCGAGCCGCGACATCATGGTGCCGATGCGGGTGGTACCCGACGCGGCTGACTTCTGCTCGGCGATCGCACGCGCGAGCTCGTCGGCCGCCTTGTCGTGCGTGTGTTTGGGGCGCAGCGTGCCGCCCGCGATGCGCGCGAGCGCGGACTCGTCGCGCAGATAGATCTGCGACGGCACGCGCGGATCCGCGAACCCCGAGCCCGCATTCAAGCGGCGCAGCAGCGCCGCTTCGGCGTAGCGCCGGACGAGCGTGATGAGGGGCGCGAGCTCGGTCATGCCTCGCGGCCGATCATAACCCGCACGGGTTCATCACGTGTCTTGCTTGGGGTCGTCGGGCGCTTGCTTCTTGACGACGCGGCGTTGGGGCGCCGGATCGTGCGTCGCCGTCGGCGCCGCCGCCGGTGCGTCGTCCTCGTCGTAGAGCGACGACCTCGGCTTCGGCGGCTGCTCGAGCTCGGGGCCCGTCAGCGTCGAGACGAACGCGGCGAGACCGTCATCGGGCGCCGGCTTGTCGTCGGGCTTGTCGTCCTTGTCGCCGTCGGCGTCGCCGCGCTTCTCGCGCGCGGCGTTGTGGAACTCGTCGATCTCTTCCTGCGCGTCCTCGAGATCGACCAAGCGCTCGCGCAGCTCGCCGACCTGCGCCGTCATCGAATCGAACTTGCTCTGCAGCTCCGCGAGTTGCGACGGCTCGCCGTACGTCAGGTTCTGCTGCAGCACCGCGAGCGCTTGCTCCAGCAGCCCGCGTCGATCCTCGGCGAACACGAACTCGCCCATCGAGTCCGAGCCCGTCACCGCCGCTTGCAGCGCTTCGAGCGCGTGCGTCTCGCGCTGCGGCAGGTACAGGAGCGTGAGGTTGACCTCTTCGCCCGCGAGGACGAGGCGCAGCGCATCGAACAGCCGCGAGCGGTGGTCGAACGAGACGTCCTGCATCTCCTCGCCGACGACCTCGGGGAGCTCTTCCTCCTCGTGGGCTTCACGCCGGCTCGACTCGACACGCTGTTCGCGCTCGAGGTCAGGGCCTTCGAGCTCCTTGTCCTCCGCTCTCACTTACTCGATCTTCTCCCACCACTGGCACCACCAGTTACCGCCGACCAAGATCCGCAGCTTCGGGTGCCAGCAGTACGAGAGGTTCTCGTCGGGGTTCAGGTAGAAGAGACAGTTGTCGCAGCGCTCGTCTCCGTAGGGCTGCCCCTTGAGGACGTTGTCCTCGATCATGTGCTTGAGCTCGAGCGCCTTCTTCTCGTCGATCTCTTTGGGCTCGGGCTTCGGGAGAGCATCGTCGGCCATGGCGGCCAACGGTAGCATTGATGTCAGCGTCGGCGAAGACGCTGCGCGAACCACGCGACCGTCTCGGCCATGCCGTCGGCGACCTGGTGCGTCGGGACGTAGCCGAGCGCGTCGGAGATCTTGTCGACCGAAGCCTGCGAGTGCGGGATGTCTCCGGCGCGCGGCGGCTCGAACGCGGGCTCCGCATGCGCGATCTCGGGAGCGTCCTTCGCCAACCCGTCGCGGATCATCGCGAACAGCTGGCGCAGATCCGTGCGGCCGTTGCAGCCGCAGTTGTAGAGCTGGCCCGTCACGCTCGGATCCGTCGCCGTCGCGGCGAGCAAGTTCGCTTGCACGATGTTGTCGACGTAGCAGAAGTCGCGGCTGTTCGTGCCGTCGCCGAAGATGACGCACGGCCGGCCCTCGAGCAGCGACGAGATCCAGCGCGGGATCACGGCCGCGTACGGACCATCCGGATCTTGCCGGCGGCCGAACACGTTGAAGTAGCGCAGCCCGATCAGCTGCATGCCGTAGACGTCCTGAAACACCTGCGCGTAGATCTCGTCGCAGCGCTTCGTCACCGCGTAGGGCGACAGCGGCTTGCCGATCCGGTCCTCGACCTTCGGCAGGCCCGGGTGATCGCCATACACCGACGAGCTCGACGCGTAGACGACGCGACCGACGTGCGCATCCTTCGCCGCGACGAGCACGTTCAAGAACGCGTCGACGTTGTGCTGGTGGGATGCGACCGGGTCCTTGATCGAACGCGGCACCGAGCCGAGCGCCGCTTGGTGCAGCACGATGTCGACGCCGTCTTCGAGCGCCTTCTTCGCCGTCTCCGCATCGCGCAGATCGCCCTCGATGAAGCGGAACTGGAGCCGCTCGTCGGGATTGATCGCGAGGACGTCCTCGAGGTTCCGCTTGTGTCCGGTGATGAAGTTGTCGACCCCGATCACCGACTGACCGAGATCGAGCAACCGCTCGAGGATCGCCGAGCCGATGAACCCAGCCACGCCGGTGACGAGCCACCGGCGCGGCGAGTTAACGAGGTCCTCGCAGACCTCGTCGTAGCGGGTTCGCTTCATAGGGACCAGAGACGGATACCACGTGGGGGTTTGGTGTTGGCGGGCAACGCGCTCTTCACGTCGATCACCGCACCACCGTCACGAACGCGCTCGAAGATGCTGCCGATGTTGTCGACGTAGTCCTTGTGCGCGACCGCGAGGATGACCGCGTCGAGCTGCTGGAACTTGTCGAGCGGCGTGATCTCGATCTTGTACTCCTCGTGCGCCTCGCGCGGATCGCCCATCGGGTCGTGCACCATCGCGTCGATGCCGAACGTCGCCAGCTCCTTGACGATGTCGGGGATCTTCGAGTTGCGGAGGTCGGGCACGTTCTCCTTGAACGTGAGGCCGAGGATGCCGACCTTCGCCTTGCGCAACGGAACGTCCGTTTGCGTGAGCATCTTGACGCACTTCTGCGCGATGTACGGGCCGATGCTGTTGTTGATGCGGCGACCCGCGAGGATGACTTCGGGCAAGTAGCCGAGCTCCTGCGCCTTCGTCGTCAGGTAGTAGGGATCGACGCCGATGCAGTGGCCGCCGACGAGACCCGGCGAGAACCGGAGGAAGTTCCACTTCGTTCCTGCTGCCTCGAGGACGTCCGCGGTGCGGATGCCCATGCGATCGAAGATCAGCGCGAGCTCGTTCATCAGCGCGATGTTGAGATCGCGCTGCGTGTTCTCGATGACCTTCGCTGCCTCGGCGACTTTGATCGACGGCGCGCGGTGGACGCCCGCGACCACGACCGAGCCATACACCTTCGCGACGCGATCGAGCGCTTCCGGCGTCTGCCCCGAGACGACCTTCATGATCTTCTCGAACGTGTGCTCCTTGTCGCCCGGGTTGATGCGCTCCGGCGAATAGCCGAGGAAGAAGTCGACGCCGTTCTTGAGGCCGCTGATCTGGTCGAGGATCGGGCCGCAGATCTCTTCGGTGACGCCCGGGTAGACCGTCGACTCGTACACGACGATGTCGCCCTTCTTCACGTGCGGAGCGATCGTCTTGCTCGCGCTGATCATCGGTCCGAGATCCGGACGATTGTTGTCGTCGATCGGGGTCGGGACCGCGACGATGTAGAACGTGCAGTCGGCGAGCTTCGAGGCGTCCGCCGTCATCTCGAGATGCTTCGCCGACGCGAGCTGCTCCGACGTGACCTCTAGCGTGTCGTCGTGCCCCTTCTTGAGCTCGTCGATCCGACGTTGGCGGATGTCGAAGCCGATCGTGGGCAGCCTTCGTCCAAAGCTGATCGCGACCGGTAGTCCGACGTAACCGAGACCGATAACGGCAATCTTCTCGTTTTCGAGGGGCATCGAGGAGAAGAGGAGCATGCCTCATTACGGTTCATCAAGTCGTCGCAGCGTTTGACTGGCGTGAGTCACACGCATGGTGTGCGGAACCGCTCAGCCGACGAGCAGCACGCCGAGAAACCGACCCTGTGGCATCAGCGCGGCGAGCGCCAAGAGCTCGTGTTCCCTCGTCGTATGCGCGCGGCTGACGAGCGCGACGGCATCGCAACAAGCCGCCGCCGAGCCGTGTTCGCCCAGGAGCTCGAAGCCCGTCAGGTCGACGAGGACGTGCGCGAACAAGTCCGCGCCTTCGAGGAGCACGCGTGCGAGCTGCGGCACGACCTCGCCGGCCTTCTCGGCGCGGGGCGGGGAGAGCAGGGCGAGCGACCCATGCAGCCACCGGGTCGAGAACACGGTGTCGTCGCTGTCGGTCGCTTGGCCGCGATTGAGCTCGGCGAGTCCGGGATAGCGCACGTTCGCATCGATCACGCCGATCGTCGCGCCCGTCAGATCGACGAGCGCGAGGCCGAGCTGGATGATCACGGGTGGCACCGCGACGCGGTCATCCGACGGCACGAACCCGACGACACGCAGCTGCTCGCCGTGGATCCGCCGTGCGATGCGCGCGCACGCCGCCTTGAGCTCGCCGGAGCGATCATCGCCGACTGCGATGCCCAAGATGTTCTCGTCGCTCACATCCGCAGCATATAGTCGAACGGCGTGATGTCGATCGTCCACGTGCTGTCGTCGTACGGTGTCGGCGGCCAAGAACGCGTCGCGCTCGACCTCGCGATCGGCCAGCGCGCCCGCGGGCACCGCGTTGCGGTCCTCTCGCTCGCGCCGCCGCCCGATGGTGCGATGGCCGACGAGTTCGCGCAGGCGGGCATCGAGGTCGGGCGCGTGCCGAAGCGAGGCGGGCTCGATCCGACGCTCGTCCCCCGCCTCGCGCGCGAGCTACGACGGCGCGAGGCGGACATCGTGCACACCCACAACCCGCTCCCGCTGATCTACGGCGCGCCCGCCGCGCGACTCGCCGGCGCACGCGCGATCCACACGAAGCACGGCGTCAATCCGGGCTCGCGCGGTCACCGCATCCTCCGCCGCGCGGCCGCGCAGCTCGTGCACGCGTTCGTCGCCGTCTCCGACACCACGGCGGCACAGGCGCGACAGCAACACGACATGCCGCTCGCGAAGCTGCACACGATCCCGAACGGCATCCGCCTCGATCGCTACGCGCCCGATGCCGCGGCGCGGGCAGCCGTGCGCGCCGAGCTCCAGCTCGGAGATGCGTGGGTCGTCGGTACCGTCGGCCGGCTGGATCGGTACAAGAACCAAGCGCTGCTCGTGCGCGCGATGGCGCCGCTGCTCTCGTCGCACGTGCGCCTCGTGATCGTCGGTGACGGTGACGATCGCGCCGAGGTCGAGGCCGCGGTCGCCGCGCTGCCCGAGCCGCGCTGGGTCGTGATGACGGGCCGCCGGATGGACGTGCCGCGCCTCGTCCACGCGTTCGACGTGTTCGCGCTGTCGTCGACGACCGAGGGCCTACCGCTCGTCGTGCCCGAGGCGATGGCCGCCGGTCTCCCGATCGTCGCGACTGCCGTCGGCGGCCTACCGAGCGTGATCGAGCCGCGCGTCACCGGTCTGCTCGTCCCGGTCGACGAAGCCGCGCTCGCCGCGGCGCTCGCCGAGCTCGAGCGCGACCGTGACTTCGCGCGGCAGCTCGGCGCCAAAGCGCGCGAGACCGCGCTCGCCCGCTACGACTACGGCCGCATGGTCGACGCGTACCTCGCGCTCTACAAGGACGCTCTCCACTAACGCAACTTACGATCGGTAACGTCGGGCGATCCCGAAATCGGGACGCTCAACTCACGCGCGCGTTGTAGTAGCCGAGCTCGAGCATGTCGTCGTCGATCACGCGCGCGCGGTGCGTCTCGAAGACGAACTCCTTGAGCAGCCGCAGGTCGCGCGTTGCCGCCAGCGTGAGGTGATAGCCCGTGCGGCGCATGAGCCCCGTCGGTCCGCCGGGCACGACGAGATCGAAGACCGCATCACCGCGTGCCCACATGATCTCGTCGATGCCGGGCACTTCGATCTGCAGCGGGACCTCGCGGCGGGTCGGCCCGCCGACGTAGGGGCGTTCGATCCGGAGGCCCATCGTCGACAAATCGACGGCGAGCCCGCTCACCTCGTGACGATCGACCAGCTCCCAGCAGAGGGCTTCCACGTCGATGCGGGGACTCTCGCGACGAAATTCGAACATGGGAAAATTGTCCCAAGCCGACGAAGTCGAGCGCCAGTTTCTAACCGTGCCGGCCGGTGTATGCGAGTTGCGGGACCGCGACCTGCGTCAGGAACATCGCGTCGCTCATCGTTCGATCCGTCGACAACCGCCTGACATCGAAGGGATCGATCGGCATGACGCCCCGCATCGCGAGCGGCCATACGCGGTTGACGCCCGACGCGTTCGTGAGGCCGATGCGATAGCCCGCGGACGCGATCGCGTCACGAATGCGGGCCTCCCGCGCGATGCTGCGACCGACCGGATACGCGACCGCGCGGACCGGCCGGCCGAGCGCTGCCTCGAGATCCGCGCGCGAGCCGGCGAGCTCGTCGTGGAGCATGTCGTCGTCGAGCGTCTTCAGCACGCGGTGCCGGCGGCCATGCGACTCGACGTCCATGCCGGCGCGGGTCAGCGCGCGGACTTGGTCCCAGGTCATGATGAGACCGTTCGCATACTCGTTCTCGATCTCGCGATTCCACTCGACGCGAAGCGCGACGAACAGCTCGGTCAAGAACCGCTCGATGTCGAGCGCGGGCGTGTTCTTCACGAGGTCGGAGAGCGTGCGGCGGAGCTTGGGATCGCCCTTGTCGAGCTCGAGGGGGCTCGGATACGTGATCGTCGCCTTCGTGACCTTCGTCTGCACGAGCGCGAGCGAGATGCGCTCCCACCAATACAGCCGCCGCTCCTCGATGAACGACGTCGAGACGAAGAACGTCGCGCAGAGGCCGACGGCGCGGAGGATCGGCAGCGTCACGTCGTGGCACGAGCGGTAGCCGTCGTCGAACGTGACCATCACCGGGTTCTTCGGCAGCGGCCCACCCTCGACGGCACGAATCAGATCGTCGATGCCGATCGGCGTGCAGTACTTCGCGAGCGTCTCCATCTGCCGGCGAAACTGCGCGGGCGTCGCGTCGGCGACGTCGGGGTCGAACGGGTACGACGGGTCCTGCTCGGAGACGTGGTGATACGTCACGATCGACAGGTTCGGGAACGGAACGTAACGGCGGAGCTGCATGACGGTGCCGAGGGCGCCAGTGCGCTCGAGCAGGGCAGCCAAACGTTCCCGCATGGACCCGAGCATACCGGCGCTCGGGTGCTATGGTCGCGTTGGAGAGACGATGTTCGCGATACCCGGCGTCGCTTGCCTGATCGTCTTCATCCTGGCGCGCCCGCAGGAGTTCATCCCGCTCCTGCAGAAGGTGCCGTTCCTCCACCTGTTCACGGCCCTGTGCGCGCTCGGTTGGATCATCGACATCCGGCTCCGCCGCCTGCAGCCGATCGGCACGCCCGCCTTGCCGTGGGCCGTCGCGTTCCTCGTGTGGGCCATCATCTCGACCGCCGTCGTCGTCCCCGATCTCCTGGTCACGAAGGGCATCGAGATGGCGATCCTGTTCGCCCTCTACGGCACGATCGCGCACGGCGTCCAACGGTTCCGTACGTTTCAAGCGGTCGCGGGCGTGCTCGTGATGACGTGTCTGTTCATCACGTTCGTCTGCTTCCACCAAGGCCTCTCCCCGATGGAGTGCGTCGGCGGCCAGGAGCTCGAAGGCGAGATCAACGGCCACCCCGACGGTCGCGTCTGCGAGACCGTCGAGCGCTGCTACGCACCCGACGGCGAGCCCGGCCTCGAATATCGATGCGAGCACGTCGGCTTGTTCGGCACCTACTCCGTCCAAGGCCGCATCCGCTACCGAGGCGAGCTCCAAGACCCGAACGAGGTCTCGCTCGCGATGACCGCGGGAGCGCTCTCCCTCCTCGTCGCGTTCGCACGCCGCAAGCGCACCCCGATCGCCACCGCCGCGTGCCTCGCAGGCATCGGGCTCGTGCTGTTCACCATCCTCCTCTCGCAATCACGCGGCGGCTTGCTCAGCGCGATGCTCGTGTTCGGCGTCTATGTCGTCCGTCGCTACGGCTTCTGGACCATGATCCCCGCCGCCGCGCTCGCCATTCCCGTTCTCCTGTTCGGAGGACGCAGTGGCGAGGCCGCCGATGTCTCGACGCAACTCCGCTACGAGGCCTGGGCCACCGGGCTCTCGCTGTTCAAGCAGTACCCGATGTTCGGCGTCGGCCCGGGCCAGTTCAACGAGCACCACTTCCTCACCGCGCACAATTCGTTCGTCCTCGCGCTCGCCGAGCTCGGCTTCGTCGGGTTGTTCCTGTTCGTCTCGGTCCTCTACATCACGGTCAAGTCACTCGTCGTCGGCATCCGCGACCTCGCGAAGGTGCCCGGCGCCGAAGTCGCCCAGGTCTGGGGCATGGCCCTCCTCGCGTCGATGGCCGGCATCGTGTTCCAGATCAACACGCTCTCGTTCGCGTACCACTCGGTCCTGTGGATCTTCCTCGGGCTCGTCGGTGCGTGGAGCGGTGCCATCCGCCATCACATGCCGGAGTTCACCGTGAGGATGACCTGGCGGGACATCTTCTTCATCGTCGTCGGCTGCCTCGCGTACGTCGGGTTCATCCTGCCCGTGTTCCTGAAGTACAAGGGCGAGCTGTAACTCGGGCCGCGCTTACTTCTTCTTCGCCGCGGGCTTCTTCGCCGGCGCCTTGGCCGCGGGCTTCGCCGGCGCCTTGGCAGGCGGTTTCGGCTTGGCCGGGGCCTTCTCCTTGGCCGGCGCCTTGGCGGCGGGCTTCGCCGGCGCCTTCGCAGGCGTCGCCGGGGTCTTCGCAACAGGAGGCGGCGTCGTCGGAGCGGGCTTCGCCGCCGGCGGCGGGACCGTGGGCTTGGGCGGCACCGGGGTCGGTGGGGCCACCGGTGTCTTGACCGGCGTTGCGGGCGTCTTGCCCGCGGGCTTCGTCACCGGAACGATGATCGGCTTGCCGGGAGGCAGCGGCTTGGGCGGACGCGGCGGGAGCGGACCGCGGCGCGGACGATCGTCGGGGTCGCGCTCGTCGACCTCGTCATCATCATCGTCCGCGGCTTTCTCGTCGTCGTCGTCGTCGTCCTCTTCCTCGTCGTCCTCTTCCTCTTCCTCGTCGTCGTCGTCGCGCAGGATCGATCGACGATCGTCTTCATCGTCGTCGTCCTTGTCGTCGTCCTTGTCGTCGTCCTCGTCCTCGTCCTCGTCCTCGTCTTCGTCCTCGTCCTCGTCTTCGTCCTTGCCCCACGGTGGTTCGTCGCCGCCGCGCCAGCCGGACTCCTCTTCCTCTTCTTCCTCGTCCTCTTTCCACTCTTCGGCGGCTTCTTCTTCTTCGCCGCCGGACCAGTCACCACCGCCGGCGGCGCCGCCGCCGCCCGCGTCGTCTAGATCGTCGACTTCCTCGGCGTCGTCTTCGTCGTCGTCGCCTTCCTCGTCGTCGGTTTCTTCGGCCTCGTCTTCCTCATCCTCGTCCTCGTCCTCGGCCTCGTCTTCGTCCTCGTCGTCATCACGACCACGCGGCGAGGCCATCCAGGAAGGGATGAGGCTCATCATCTCGTCGGTTGCGAGCTCACTACGCATATCCGGCCGCATTCTAAGCATGCGCATTGCCTAGCGTGTCAACTCGCCGCGCGCGCTTTCCCAGTGCTAGAAAAGGCAGGTGCGCACGGTGCTGGTTTTCGCGGCCTGTTCGTTGTCTTCGGTGACGGCCGCGGCGCAGAGCACGAGTTGGCACGGCACCCTCAACGGAGACGTCGCGTTGACCGACAACGTCTTCGCGGAGCCCGGCTACAATCTCTCGAGTCGCAACGGCGATCTGTTCTTCCAGCTGCGGCCGGGGTTCTTGGTCGCGCGCAATGCGCCCCGGATGATCAACACGTTGTTGGCCGAGGCCGAGATCATTCATTACGCGCTCAATAGCAAGTACCCGAGCGTTTCGGGACGGGCAGGGTGGAACGGGTTTTTTCTGCCCGGCCCGCGCAGCGAGATCGTCATGGGGCTCAACGGCTCGACCGGCATCCTCACGTCGCTGCAGTCGCGGTCGGCGTCGAACGAGACGATGATCAGCGTCAGCCCGGTCGGCAAGGTGACGTTCCAGCAAGCGGACGCGAGCGAGTATTTTTCTTACATCGTCACGCGCGAGCTACGGTTTTCTCAGAGCCTGTTCGCCCGCTACAACCGCACGAACGACAACGCCGAAGACTTCGAGCCGCCGATGGAGAACACCATCACGGACTCGGGCGAGGCGGGGCTCGCGCTGGCGATCGATCGCGCGTTCCAGGTGAGCTCGCTCGCTCTCGAAGGCGGCGTGTCGGTGTCGCGCCTCGAACGACAGGCGCCGCTAACCGCGATGATGGGCAGTCGCCTCGATCGCCAGGTCACCCCGCGGCTCCGCGCGTCGTATCGCCGCGATCTCGATCAGAAGTACAGCCTCGGCGCCGACGGCGGCGTCGTGTACGTGCGGCCGTTTGGCGTCGACCCGTACAACCCGATGGACGAGCGCCACGGTGGCTACTTTCCGATCGTCGGCGCGCAGCTCTCGATGACCGGCGTCTGGGGGCGCGGCACGCTCGCCGCTCGCCGCGACGTCACGCCGAACCTAGAGATCGCGCAGAACACCGTCATCGACAGCATCTCGCTCGCTGCCGCGTTTCCGCTGCCGTGGCTCGATGACAGCCGCCGCCGCTCGCCGAAGTTGATCGGCCTCGCATCGCTCGGCGTCGCGCGGACGCGCCTCATCGACTCCGTCACCTCGGACACGA
>Ga0316605_10002181_pt1 | contig 11151 bp, 7 predicted proteins | sample OWC_soil_day20_n_FD_207666 | JGI IMG/M metagenome (GOLD analysis project Ga0316605, IMG submission 207666) | Wetland soil microbial communities from Old Woman Creek delta, Ohio, United States - OWC_soil_day20_noCT | ecosystem: Environmental > Terrestrial > Soil > Wetlands | place: USA: Ohio... | reverse complement strand
CAAGCCCAAAAACCTGCTGTCCAACGGCCCGTCGTATCCGACCGCCTGGAAAATGCTTTTGAAGAACATCTACCCGATTTCGGGCATCGGGCGCAATGTGAAGGAAACCGGCTTCTCTCTCGACCTATTTCGCGTGGTCCCGGGCAGCGAGAATCAGAACAGCGTCATGAATGAGCCGCTGCTCCGCGTGTTCGGCATCGACAAGTACAACAGCGACGACACGCCGGCGGAAAACGGAGACGGCCAGTTCGACTACCGGGTGGGCCGCACGATCAACCAGGCCAGGGCGGAAATAATCTTCCCCACCCTGCGGCCATTCGACCGGGGCGTGCAACAGTACTTCCTGGGCAAGGGGACGGTTCTCGCCGATACATCCGAATATCTCTACTCGGAAGTGTACGACACCACGCGCACGTTCGCAGAACAGGCGTTGCGGAACAGGTATCTGATAAAGGGCAAGGCCACCGGGGAAGCCACCTCACGCTATTCGCTCGGGTTCAATGTGGTGGAAGGGAGCGTCCAGGCCCTGCTCGACGGGGCCGCACTCGTGCCGAACGTTGACTACACGGTGGACTACATTATCGGCGAAGTCGTGATCAAGAACGATCGCGCGCTCGTTCCGGGGGCGAATCTCCAGATCAAGTACGAGCAGAACGATCTGTTCCAGCTCGCTTCCAAGACACTCCTGGGGGCGCGGGGTGATCTGAGCCTGTCGCAGAATGTGAACCTCGGGTTCACCGTGATGAATCTGAACCAGCAGACGCTGAGCGACAAAGTGCGGTTGGGTGAGGAGCCCAACAACAACACGATTTTCGGGATTGACGGATCGACAACACTCAATCTGCCGTTCCTGACGCGCGGACTGGATGCGCTGCCGCTCATCGAGACGCGGGAAGCATCCCAACTGAAGGTGTCAGGAGAAGCGGCGTACATGCTGCCTGATCCCAATACGAAGAAGAGTCCTATTCCAAGCGACAACAGCGAAGGCATCGCCTATATCGATGACTTTGAAGCTGCGCGCAGATCCATTCCGATTGGCATCTCATACGCCGCGTGGACCCTGGGGAGTCCGCCGGCAGAGAACATCTTTTTCCCCGGCACCCCGGATTCGGTCAAGATGTACTCGCGCGGCCGGATGCACTGGTTCAATCGGCTTCCCACCGACGTGCGGCTGACGGACATTTTCCCGCGGAAACTTCCGGGGAATGCCGCAAACGACATTGCGACGGTGCTCGATTTCCGGTATTTCCCGGCGCAGCGGGGCCCGTACAATTACAGCGTGAATCTGGACAACACGCTGACGCCGACAAGGAACTGGGGCTCCCTGATGAAGCCCCTGTCGGTCTCCGCAATCAACCTGTCCAAGGAGAACGTCAACTTCATCGAGCTGTGGATGCGTATCGACAAGGCCCCGCCGGACGCCAAGATGTACATCGATCTCGGCTCCATCAGCGAGGACGCCATCCCGAACCGCATCCTCAATTCGGAAGATCTGGTCGTCAGCTCGTATCCCAACGGCGTGCTGCAGGAGGGGGAGGACGTGGGGATTGATATGTTGTCTGATGCAAAGGAGGTGGCACTCTACGGAAATCTGATCAGTAAATATCCTGAACTGGCAGGCGACCCGAGTGGCGACAACTATGCGTTCAGCAACTCCACGGTCGGGACCCCGGCGGAGGACTATTCGCGGATCAACGGGACAGACGCGAACAAGGATGGTCCCGGCGGCCGCATTCCCGATACGGAAGACCTGAATGCCAACGGCGTGGTGGATCTGGCGAATTCGTACTATCAGTACGAAGTCCTGCTGGACACCAACTCGCTCCGGAATCCCCGCATCGTGGGCGGCGGCAACATGAGATGGTATCAGTACCGGATCCCCGTGCGGGAATACATCCGGGAGGTTGGAACTCCATCACAGGAGAATATCGAATTCGTCCGTGTCTCGTTCATCAATGCCACGGACACGATCGCCGTGCGCATCGCCGATTTCAGTCTGGTGGGAAACCAGTGGCAGAAGACCGCGGCAAGTCAGGCGGACACGTCCTTTGAGGTGACTGTCGTCAACATCGAAGACAACCCCACCTATGAAAGTCCGCCGGGTGTCATCCGTGAGCGTGACCGCACCCGCACCGAGGAAGAGGTCTATGCGAACGAGCAATCGCTTGCCCTGGTCCTGAAAAATCTCGCGGTCGGTGAGTCGCGCGAGGCGGTGAAGTACTACACATACCGTTCACTGGACCTCTTCGACTACAAGATCATGAAGATGTTCGTCCACGGCGACGACGCCTTTGAATACGTCGATGAAAACCACTACGATGCGGAGTTCTACTTCCGGTTCGGCATGGACAGCCTGAACTTCTATGAGTATCGCGCGCCGCTCCACAGAGGGTGGGACAATCTGAATGAGGTGCTCATCAGGTTTGAGGATCTCACGGCGGTGAAGGAGGCGCGCGACTCGACGACGAGAATCTCCGATCCGATTCCCGTCGCAGGTGGTCCGCCGGGGGCAGTGTACCGAGTGCTCGGAAATCCGTCGCTGACCAAGGTCGTGTATATCGCGGTCGGCGTCCAGAACCCGGAAGGCAAGGGGAGGGGAAGGCCGCTCGCAGGCGAGGTATGGTTCAATGAGCTCCGCCTGACCTCGGTGGACGATACGCCGGGATGGGCATACCGGTTTGACACGCAATTGAAACTCGCCGACCTCGGCGCCGTGTCGTTCAACTACTCCCGCGTTGATCCGAATTTCCACACGCTCGAAGCACGGTTCGGATCCCGGCAACTGTCCACCAACTGGGGACTGAGCGCATCCTTCCAGGCGGACAAGTTGTTCACGGAGGATTGGGCAGGGACCTCACTGCCGATATCGTACTCCCACACGGAGGGCATGGCCAAGCCGCGCTACCTGCCGAACTCCGATGTCCTGGTAGACCAGGCGGCGGAACAGCTCAAAGCCAAAGTCATCCGCAATGGAGGATCTGAGGAGGACGCCCAGGCGCAGGCCGCGGAGCTGATTCGCCAGTCTGAGAGTCGTCGCGTCACGGACACGTATGCAGCCCCGAATTTCCGCGTGAATCTCCCCACAAATGCCTGGTACATCCGGGACACCTTCAACAAGCTGAACTTCGGCTTCTCGTACACACGGTCCACCGAACGGAGCCCGTCTGTCGTGAGCCGCATTTCCTGGTCGTGGAACGCACGCATCGCGTATGCCCTGACGTTCCCCTCCGACTACTACTTCCAGCCGTTCAAGGATCTCTTCGACGGACTCTGGTTCCTGGATGAATACAAGGACATGAAGATCTATTACTCCCCGACGAATCTGAACTGGTCGGTAAGTGCAGTCCGTTCGCGAGACAATTCGCTGCAGCGCGCCGTGGGTGCCCAGGAGATTGTCTCACGCAACTTCTCTGCATCGCGGCAGTTCGGATTCGGCTGGAAACTCACAGAGGGAGGGCTCGCGAATCTCTCCGGCGACTACGGTGTCAGCGTGGAATCGAGCCTGCTGGACTTCGAACTCGACAGGAACAAGGTGCAGCGCACGTTCTCGACGATCCTGGGAGACATCTTCTTCGGTGACCGGTTCATCAACTTCGGCCAGGACACACGCTACTCCCAGCGGAATTCGTTCAACACGCGACCGAACATTCCCAACATTTTCAATATCAAGAAATTCGTGGATCTGACCCTCTCGTACTCCGTGGACTATCAGTGGCAGAATGCGCTGACGCGGGGCGACCTCGGCAAATCCGCCGGATGGAATTCGAGTTTCAATTTCTCCATGAATTTCAGGCTCAAGCAACTGTTTGACCCGTTGTTCGAGGAGAAGGCGGTGATTCCCGGAGCTACCGGACAGCGGGGGCGACGGGGAGGCAGCGAGACGGCGGGGACCCGGATGGAAGAAGACACAACGAAGTCCACTGATTCCACCGCTGTCGGCGACGGGGGTATCTCACGGCTGATCGGGCAACTCGGCAACGTGGCGCGCGTGCTCATCAAGATCCCTCTGCTGGACTATGACAACATCAACGTGACATTCACCCAGACGAACAACACGCAGAACAGCGGCGTGGTCGGACGGACGGGGTTCGCAAACTTCTGGGGACGCATGCCCTTCTTCCAGGATCCCGTCCCGGAGTACGGCCCTTCCCGTCTCTACCAGCTCGGCCTGATCAGCGATCCGTCCGGACGTCTCACGAATTTCGGGCCGCGGTCGAAGTTCCCCTTCTTCGGATGGGACATCGAACCCGGGCTCAGAGCTCCCGGGGGCGTGCTGGTCAACACATTCCGCCAAAACAACCGGCTGAACTTGAAAACGTCCCGCGGGCTCTGGGAAGGGGCACGGCTCGACATGAACTGGAGCGTGGGATGGGTCTACAACCGTTCACAGAACATTGCCACCGATTCCATCGTCGGCATCCCGACCATTGTGAACACCACCACCTCCGGCAGTGTTGAACGTTCGTTCTTCACCATGCCGGACGTCCTCTTCCTCGGCACCTTTAAGACCAGCCTGAAGGAGGTCAGCAAGCGGTATAGTGAGATGAAGAGCGACAAGGGGGACACGAAGACCGATGAAGAGAAGCTGAACCAGGCATTTGAAGAAGGGTTTGAGGCCCTTCCGTTCCTTCGCAAGATATTCGGGGAAATGACGCCGCGAATGAACTGGAGTTTCCGGTGGGACGGACTTGAAAAGTTGCCGCTCTTTGCGGGCTTTGTAAACCGGCTGTCGGTGGATCATGCCTATAACTCGAACTATACCAGGCAGTATCAAAACCGGCCCGGCGGGGGAGGAGAACGGACCGATGCGCAGCGGGTGAGCTACGGCTTTTCGCCGCTTCTCGGCGCCAATTTCACGTTCAAGGAACTCTGGAAAGGGTCATTCGGAGCGAATTTCCGGTACAACTCCACGACCTCCTATGACCTTACCACCTCGTCGCGCAATATCGTCGAGGCGCTCTCCCAGGAAATCTCGCTGACCGCCTCGTACTCACGGCGGGGGTTCGAAATCCCGCTCTTTGGGCTTTCGCTCAACAACGATGTTGATGTGAGCTTCTCCTATTCGGTGACGAAGAACTCCCGGCTGACATACGATGTTTCCAAGTTGGACCTGAATGTCACGGGGACGCCGCTGGAAGGGACAACGAGGACGATCATGGAGCCTCGCGTCAAGTACGTCCTCAGTCAGCGCGTCAATGCATCCGTCTACTACCGGCTCACGAAAATCGAGCCCGATGATTCCGGTTCGCGTATCCCCGGAAGCACGACGAATGAAGCAGGACTGGATATCCATATCTCAATCCAGTAGAAACGGAAGTCCCGCCGGAGACTGAGCTTTCTGGTTTGAAGACCAGATTGATGATGGAGGAATGAGATGGAGGAAACGAAAGGGAGAATTCTGTGGGTCGATGACGAGATCGACCTCCTCCGCGCCCATGTGGGCTTTCTCAAGGAGAAAGGCTACATCGTGGAGACGGTCACCAACGGCGAGGATGCGATCGCCCTCGTCAAGGACCATGCGTATGATCTCGTGTTCCTGGACGAGATGATGCCGGGGATGGGTGGACTGCGCACGCTCGCTGAAATCAAGGAGCTGCAGCCAACGCTTCCCGTCGTGATGATCACCAAGAACGAGGAGGAATCGCTGATGGAAGAGGCCATCGGCGTGAAGATCAGCGACTACCTCACGAAGCCGGTGAACCCGAGCCAGGTGCTGATGATCTGCAAAAAATTCCTGGAAGGGCGCAAGATTGCGGGTGCGGCGATCTCCAAAGACTATATCAAGGAATTCAACGCAATCTCCCTCGCCCTGATGGAAGGGCCGGACTACACACACTGGGTCGACATCTATACGCGGCTGGTGGGGTGGACTCTGGAGTTCGACCGCCATCCCGAACTCGGATTGAAACAGACGCTGAACGACCAGCTGCGGGAGTGCAATCTGGCCTTTGGCAAATTCATCGAGCGGAACTACAGAAACTGGGTGGAGCAGGCGACCGGACGACCGACCCTTTCTCTTGAGGTCGTGGACCGCTACGTGCTCCCTGAACTGCAGACAGGGAAATCCGTACTGTTCTTTGTCATCGACTGCATGCGGCTGGATCAATGGCTGGTGTTCGAAGAACTCCTCCAGGAACACTTCACGATATCAAAGGAGTACTACTTCAGCATTCTGCCGACGGCCACCCCGTACTCGCGGAATGCAATCTTCAGCGGATCGTATCCCTGCGATGTCGAGCTGCGGTATCCCGACCTCTGGGACAAGAACGAAGACGACGAGAGCAGCCGGAACCGCTACGAGCGTCAGTTCCTGGAGAAACTCCTCGAGCGCCGCCGGATTACGCTCAAGCCGGAACCCAAATACGTGAAGATCCTCGATCCTGAATTCGGCAGAAGCATCGAGAACACGATCAATTCTTACGCTCAGTCGCGGCTCACGGCCATCGTCGTGAATTTTGTGGACATGCTGGCGCACGGTCGGTCGGATTCGAGCCTGCTGAAAGAGATCGCGCCCGATGAGTCGGCATACCGCTCGTTGACCCGCTCCTGGTTCGTTCACTCGTCATTGTACGGTATGCTCAGGACGCTCTCGCGCAACAAGAATGTCACGGTCGTGCTGACGACGGATCACGGCAGCATCCGCAGTCTCCGGGGATCGAAGGTGCTGGGTGACCGGGAGGCCTCAACCAACCTCCGGTATAAATACGGCAGGAACCTGAAGAGCGATGAGAAGGCTGCAATCTATGTAAAGAATCCCATTGACTTCAAGCTGCCGAACCGGGGAGTCGCTGTCAACTATATCATCGCGAAAGAGGACTACTACTTCGTCTACCCGACAGACTATCACAAGTACCTGAATCAGTACCGTGACAGTTTTCAGCACGGGGGTGTCTCGATGGAGGAGATGATCCTCCCGGTTATCAAGATGGAGCCGCGCGGATGAACCGGTGGATTACCCGGAGTCCGGAGGAGACCGCGCAGTGCGGTAGCACGTTCGGCGCAACGCTGCGTGCCGGGGATGTTGTAGGGCTCATCGGCGAGCTGGGATCCGGGAAGACGCAATTCGTGACGGGCGTGTGCGATGCACTGCATGCCAGAGGGCACGTGACAAGTCCTACGTTCACGCTTATCCACGAATACCCGGCGGGTGACCTCACTGTCGCGCACGCCGATATGTACAGAATCGGATCGCTCCGGGAAGCTGTCGACCTCGGGCTGCTGGACTACTTCCAACCGCCCTTCGTCACGCTGGTGGAATGGGCAGACAGGGTTCTTGACCTGCTCCCTCCGGAACGTTATCTTGTACGGTTGTCGCACCGGACAGATCCCCGAGAGCGGGAAATCAGCGTGGAATCCGCTGCGGGGGACCGCCCGTGACCGTTCTCGGAATCGAAACCGCCACGATGGTCTGCGGGGCAGCGCTTATCAGAGACGGGCGCGTCGTAGCGGACAAGTGGGTGGAAGAGCGGTTTGTTCATGCCGAGCGGCTGTTCGGGTTGATTGACGATGTGCTGAGCGAAGGGAAGTGTGCCCTTCGCGGACTGGATGCACTTGCCGTCTCGATCGGCCCGGGTTCTTTTACAGGACTCCGGATCGGCCTCAGTGCGATAAAAGGGCTCCATCTGGCCCTGGGCACTCCGGTTGTTGCGGTACCAACGCTGACGGCCCTTGCGCAGAGGGGTATCCCTCACTTTGCCGGGAGGCAGGGGCACATCGTGGCTGCCCTGGACGCCCGCCGGGATGAGGTGTACAGCCAGCTCTTCTCCGTCGACGGCGGCCGGATGCGGGAGACGGAGGCAGTGCACGCACGTACGGTACGCGAGCTTGTGGCCGCCCTCCCTGAGGGCGAGCTTCTGCTCACGGGCGACGCACGGCAGAAAGTGGCGTCAACGCTCCTGGGGAACACTCCCGGGGTGCGTGAATCGCGTGAGCGTGGTGGAGTCGTTCTGGCAGACGCATCGCAGGCCCGCTGCTCGGCAGCGGAGGTTGCCCTGATGGGGGAACTGTTTGCGCGGAGCCGCCAGTTTGCGGATCCAGACACTCTCGAACCACAGTACGTTAAAGAAGTATTTCTGAGCAGTCCTCATTAGCCGAAGGCACGTCCCATGTCCTGGTTCCGACGCTCGAAAGAAAACATCGCTGCTGAAACCCAGAAGCGAGACATCCCCGACGGTCTCTGGACAAAGTGCGAGTCCTGTGGCGAGATCATCCACAAGAAAGAACTCGAGAAGACCTATTTCACGTGCGCGAAGTGTAACGCGCACTTCCGGATAGGCAGCACGGATTACATCGCGCTTCTGCTGGACCCGGCTTCCTTCAAGGAACAGGACAGGCGGATGCGGTCAAGCGACCCTCTGAAGTTTGTAGATTCAAAGCGGTATCGGGACCGGACTGCCGAAGCGATCAAGAAAACCCGGCTGTACGATGCGGTGCGGTGGGGGACAGGGACGATCAAGCAAAAACCGGTCGTTCTTGCAGCGATGGACTTCGCGTTCATCGGCGGGAGCATGGGATCCGTTGTGGGTGAGAAGATCGGACGGGCGATCGACCGTGCGTGGAAATCAAAGATACCCCTGATCATCGTCTCCTCGAGCGGCGGCGCACGCATGATGGAGGGCGCACTGTCGCTGATGCAGATGGCGAAGACCAGCGCCAAACTCACGCGGCTTGCCGACGGCCATGTTCCATACATCTCGATCCTCACCGATCCGACAACCGGCGGCGTGACGGCCAGCTACGCCATGCTGGGCGATGTGATTATTGGCGAACCCGGGGCGCTGATCGGATTCGCCGGTCCGCGGGTGATCAAGCAGACGATCGGTAAAGATCTTCCGTCCGGTTTCCAGCGGGCAGAGTTTCTGCTAGAACATGGCTTCCTTGACATGGTAGTTCACAGACGCGAGATGCGGGATACAGTCTCTCAGATCCTCCAGCACCTGACATGATCATCGTCCATGATCCGCCGGCGATGCAGCAGCTTGCCGACGATGCACGGAAATCCGGTAAGACTATAGCTTTTGTTCCCACCATGGGGGCCCTCCACGCCGGTCACCTCACGCTGATCAGGAAAGCCACCGGCTACGGTGACAGCGTGGTCACGTCGATCTTTGTGAATCCCACTCAGTTCGGGGCCGGGGAGGATTTCGACAGGTATCCCAGAAATCTGGACAAGGATGCGGCGCTCGCTGCAGAGGCAGGCTCTGACGTTGTGTTCGCGCCGTCTGCGGGGGCGATGTACCCGCAGGGGTATGCGACGTTCGTCTCGGTGGAAGGGATCGCGGGGTTGCTTGAGGGCCAATCCAGGCCGGGCCATTTCCGCGGGGTGGCCACCGTAGTGGCCAAACTGTGCCTGATCGTCAAGCCTCATGTCCTCCTCCTCGGCCAGAAAGACGGACAGCAGATAATCATTCTCCGGCGGATGCTCATGGACCTCAACATCCCGGTCCGGCTCGTGGTCGTGCCGACTGTGCGGGAAAAAGATGGACTGGCGATGAGCTCGCGCAACGTCTATCTCACGCCCGGACAGAGAGAGGAAGCTCCGGTGCTCTACGCTTCTCTCCGGATGGCTGAACAGCGCTTGCGTGAGGGCGAAAGGAATGCGGAGACCGTCCGCAGCGCGATGCGCGACATGATCACTTCGGGTTCCCACGGGGTGATCGACTACGTGTCGGTTGCGCGCGGCGACACGCTGGAAGAGCTTTCGGTGATTGCTCCGCCATTGTCCGTTATGATTTCTCTCGCCGTGCGGTTCGGCCCGACTCGGCTCATCGACAACATCTCTCTCACTCTGTAGGAGCAGCATGGACTCCCGTCTGGCGGTTGTAATCATGGCGGCCGGAAAAGGCACACGGATGAACAATCCGGCCATGGCAAAGGTCATGTATACGATTGCGAACAAGCCGATGGTGGAGCACGTGGTCGAGCTCGCTCAGAGTCTCCACGCCGCACGCATCGTGGTGATTGTCGGATGGCAGAAGGATACTGTCATTGATCACCTGCGTCAGAGAGGGAAGAACGTCGTCTGTGTCGAGCAGAACCCTCAGCTTGGCACGGGCCATGCGATCATGCAGGCCGAAAAGCCGCTGGAGGGATTCTTCGGGGATGTGCTGGTGCTTTCCGGGGACGTTCCGCTGCTCACGCGATCCACGGTGTACACGCTGCTGTCCTACCACCGCGAGAAGCCTGCAGCCGCGACGATCCTGACGGCGCTGCTTGATGATCCGGCAGGGTACGGCCGCATTCTGCGGACGTCAGGTGACGGCAAGGTGACGGGTATCGTGGAGCACAAGGATGCGACGGATGAGCAGCGCGCGATCCGGGAGATCAATTCAGGGATTTACGTGTTCGACAAGCAGAAGTTGTTTGACGGCCTTCAGCATATCACGCCGAACAATGTGCAGAAAGAGTACTATCTGACCGATGTGTTTCAGCATTTCTGGCAGAATCAGTTCCCGGTTCGCGCAATCCCCGCCAGCGACGCCATCGAAATTCAGGGTATCAACACCGTCCAGCAGCTGGAGGATGCCCGGGCCGTGTTTGCTGCGCGCAAAGGTTGACAAGACCTTGCGTTTTGTGTATTATTGATCCAGGGCTGGTGTTCTGTGGACAGGGAAAGGATAGAGCTGATGAAAACAGTTCGCGTGGTCATGACGGTTGCGCTGATGATCGTGCTGGCGGCAGGTGCCAGGGCACAGTTCAAGTCACAGGTCGAACAGGAATCGCGCATCTCCCGGGGCGTGCTCCAGGAGAGCTCCCCGTCGTTGCTCTTCGGGTGGTTCAATCCTGAGAAATTCCATATGCGCCACTCCGTGAGTTTTTCGTATCATACCATGGGCGATCAGTCCGTCTCGCTCGGGACATACACGAACAGCATGATGTATGAGTTCGCCGACAACCTGAACGCCCGCGCTGACGTAAGTCTGAGTTATTCCCCGTTCAACTCCTTCTCCGGGGCGTTCGGGCAGGGAACCAAGAACTCGCTCAGCTCGATTTACCTGAGCAGGGCCGAAGTGAACTACCGTCCATGGGAAAATGTTATCATGCAGGTGCAATTCCGGCAGATTCCGTATGGCATGTATTCACCGTACTACTCACCGTGGTACAGGGAGGATGGATTCTGAGTACTCTGAACAACCCGCTGTACAGTCAGTG
>Ga0316605_10002179_pt1 | contig 11152 bp, 8 predicted proteins | sample OWC_soil_day20_n_FD_207666 | JGI IMG/M metagenome (GOLD analysis project Ga0316605, IMG submission 207666) | Wetland soil microbial communities from Old Woman Creek delta, Ohio, United States - OWC_soil_day20_noCT | ecosystem: Environmental > Terrestrial > Soil > Wetlands | place: USA: Ohio... | reverse complement strand
TTCAGGAAAGCGATGGTCGCGCTGGCCACCCGCTGCCGCCCCGCCTGGCGCAACTCCATCTCGACCTGACCGACTGCTTGCTGTGCTGTGCTCACGGCAACCCCTTATTTTTTAAAGTGCATAGTTTAACTTGAGCCGCTGCTGGATGCGCCGGGCCTGTTTGAGCGATTCGCGCAAAATGGCCCGGTCGAGTTCGTGCAGTTGCTCGGGATGAACGCCGTGAATGGCATCGCCGAGCAGCTGATGCTCCAGGCGCAGGCGCAAAATCTGCGAAAAAGCGGCGTCGACCGCAGCCACCTCGCTTTCCGACAAACCAGCCGCCCGCCCAGCCGTGCGCAGACGTTCGCCGGTATTGACCGCCCGGACGCCCTCGGCCAGGGCCAGGATGCGGGCCGCATCGACGAAGAGGCGACTGCCGTACTTCTTCAGGTCCAGCCCCTCCCCGCTCTTGCCCCCCTCGGTCGTCACCTCGCCGAGAAAGCCGAGCGGCACCTGCGCCTGCAAGGCATTGGCCGCCATCAGGTGGAGGAAGGCCGGCGTATCGACGGTCAGCGCCAGCAACAGGCTGCGCAATTGCTCGCCCAGTTCCAGATGACCATAGAGCGGGCGCAGGTCGAAAAAGATGCTGGCGTTGAGCAAGGCGCCCGGCTCGGGACGGCGCACCCACTCCACGAATTGGCCCCGCCACTCGTCCGCCGACAAACACCAGGCCGGATTGCCGGCCATGATCTTGCCCGGACAAAGTGTGAACCCGCAGGCCGCCAGTTGCCGATTGACCTCGCCGGCAAAAGGCAGGAACAACGCACGCAAGGCCTCCGCTTCCCGGTCATCCGTCGCGCTGAAAATCAGGCCGTTGTCCTGGTCGCCGACCAGGGTCTGCTCGTAGCGCCCTTCCGAACCCAAGGCCAGCCAGCACCACTCTACCGGCGGCAAACGGTGCTGCCGGGCGGTCAGTTCGATAACGCTTGCGGTCAACCGGTCGTTGAGCCCGGAAATCAGCCGCGTCAGCAATTCACCGCTCAGGCCACCACCGATCAGCCGCCGCGCAAAGGCGCGCAGCCTTTCGGCGAGCACCGGCGCCTGCTCCAGCCCGCTCATGGCCTGAATCCCGGCCTCCAGTGCGCGCCAGTCGGCGCAAGGCAGAAGCGGGTCGCCGTCGGCGCTCACCTTAATATTTCACCCGGGCGAAATAGGTTTTCGCGGCAGCATCCAGGGCCTGGCGCACCGTGACGATGCCCATGTCTTCGAGCATCGGCACCATCTTCAGGAAGACCTCCCCGGTCGCCAGGGCATCTTCCAGGGCATTGTGCCGGCTGCCGATCTGGATGCCGAGGCGCTCCAGAATCACGTCGAGCTTGTGCGACTCCTGGTTGGGATGAATCACCGCCGACAGCAGCAGGGTATCGAGTACCGGCTGCGAAAACCGGATGCCGGTTTGTTCTTCCTTCAGTTGCAGGAAGCGCATGTCGAAGGCTGCATTGTGGGCAATCAGCACGGTATCTTCGCAGAATTCGTGGAAGGCCGGCAGCACGGCGCCGATGGTCGGCTGGCCGCGCACCATGTCGTCGGTGATGCCGTGGATGGGTATCGACTCCGGCTTCAACGGACATTCCGGATCGACCAGCTGGTTGAAAATTTCCTGGCGCAGCAGACGGTTGTTGACGATGCGGGCGGCGCCGATCTGGATGATTTCGTCGCCGTTCGACGGCTCCAGCCCGGTCGTTTCGGTATCGAAGACCGTGTAGGTCAGATCCCTCAGTTTGCGGTCGAGATCGATCGATTTGTCGGCAAAGTTGAACAGGTCGAAATCGTAGTATTCCGGCCGGTTGCTGGCGCGCGAACGCTCCTCCTGCTGCTCGGCAACCGGCGTCGCCACCGGCAGCACGAAGCGGAAGAAGGCCCGATGCGCGGCCTTTTCGCGCTGATACCAGATTTCACCGCCATGCCGGTCGATCATGTCGCGCAGGGAAAGCGGCGCCGTATCGCCGCCGACATGCATGGATTCCATTTCCCAGGTGTAGAAGGTTTCCGACGACATGGCCGGCCCGGCCCAGATCAGGTCGAGATAGGCCAGCTTGCCCTCGGCAGTCAGGCGGAAGCGCAATTCGCGCGGCTCGTAGTGGTCCTGGAGCTTGGCGGCGACGAAGACCAAGGCCAGCACCAGCGAATAGCTGTCGGCCTTGATCCACAGCGCGTCGTCCATTTCCTCGGTCTTGGTCGGCAATTTGAGTTTTTCGTCGATCCGGCCCTGGGCGGCGGCGATGATGTCGATGCCCAGCACTTCTTCGAGCGGCCAGCGCGCCTTCATCGAGTCGGAGAACTCGGCCATGGTCTGGTCGAGCCGCTGGCTCATCTTGGCCGCCTCATCGTCCACCACCTTGACGAAGCGTTCGCGCAGTTCCGGCTCCATGTCCGGATAATCGATCAGGTTGGTCACCGCGGCCCGGATGCTGCCCAGCGCCGAACGGCTGCCTTCGGTCAGCGAATGCAGGGCCTGGTCGCGCCGCGCCTCCTGCTCCAGGCTACGGGTGATGTTCTCGACGGTCAGCACGTAGCCGGACATCGCCGCCGCCCCCTCGACGCCAGCCGACAGCACCGGCACCATCTGGGCGCGCAACAACTGACCACCGCGCGTCGTGGTGATGAAATTGGACAAGGCCGCCTTGCCGGCGTCCAGGCGCTGACGGATGACCTCCTGGGCGTGCTGTACCTGGTTCTTTTCCAGAATGGAGAAAATCGAGCGCCCCAGACCGATCAACGCGCCACCGGACACCGAGGTCGGTCCCTGGGCCAAGGCCTTGAATTGCAGACGGGCGCGGTTGTTGTAGAGCAGGATGCGACCGTCGAGATTGCACACGACGACGGCCTGGGCCAATTCGGACATCAGCGCCGCCAGGCGGTTTTTCTCCTCCTCGACCGAAGCCTTGGCGCGGGCAATCTGGGCATCGACATCGTCCATCAACTCGTCGCGTTGCTGCGCCAGATCGTTGGCCGCCCGGGCCAGTTGCTGCACTTCCGGCGGCCCGTCCGGGGTCACCCGGAAATTCCGGTTGGCGCTGAGCATCAGGCGCAGCGTCTCGGCCATGCGCAGCAAGCCCTCGACATACTGCTTGAACAGTTTGTGCAGGACCATGACGCCGATGACGAAACCGAACACGGTCATCATCGTGCCCACCGGCAGACGCGACAACAGCAACTCGGTCAGCAGGTTGCGCTCGGCTTCGCGCATATCGAGCCAGACCAGCAGCGAGGTGACGACAAAGGGGCCGGTCATCAACAAGCCGAGGACAACGACAGCAAGTGCAAAACGATGTTTAGCCTTCATGGCAATCATTCCAGACAAAGGTTGAGCCGATTTTTGGCCTTTTTCGGCCGTTGACCGCAAGGACTACCGCTAGGCCATGCCCAGCATGTCCTTGACCCGGCTCAGCAGGTCCTTGGTCGAGAAGGGCTTGGTGACATAGGCATCGGCGCCGATGGCCAACCCCTTGGCGACCTCGGTATCGCGCCCCTTGGCGGTCAGCATGACGATCAGCAGTCCGGCCCTGGCCGGGTCGGCACGCAGGGCCTCGCAGACCTCAAAGCCCGATTTCTTCGGCATCATCACGTCGAGCAGGATCAGGTCGGGGTCGAAGCTGGCCACCTTGGCCATGGCCTCCTCGCCATCGGTGGCGACGGCAACTTCGAAACCTTCCTTTTTCATCAGGAATTCAAGGGAAATGACGATATTCGGCTCATCGTCAACGATCAGTATCTTGTGGGCCATGCTTCCAGTCTCCGTTGTTATGCTTCAGGTGCCGGCAAGGGCACCGTGAAAATGAAATTCGCACCCTCTCCGGGTCGACTTTCAACCCAGAGATTACCACCAAAATATTCCACGATCTGCCGGCTGATCGGCAAGCCCAGACCGGTTCCCTGGGGCTTGGCCGTCAGCGTGTTGCCCCCCTGGCGAAACTTCTCAAAAATGACGACGCTTTCCCCGGCCGTCAGTCCCGGCCCGTTATCGATCACTTCGACGCGGACCATGCCGCCGTCGACGCCCACCCTGACACGCACCCGCCCGTCCCGACCCGGCACGAATTTCACCGCATTGGACAGCAGGTTAATCATTACCTGCATCAGGCGGTCGCGGTCGGCCAGCACCTGTGGCCCCTGCGTCGGCAACTCGCTGTCGAGCCGCACCCCCTTGTCGCGGAAAAGCTGTTCCAGCGAGGCCATGCTCTCGCGCACCACGTCGCCGATATCGACCAGACCGGTCGTCCATTCGGCCCGCCCGGATTCGAGCTTGGCCATGTCGAGAATCTGGTTAATCAGGCGGGTCAAACGCTCGGTCTCGGCAACGATGATGCCGAGAAAACGGGTACGTTCGCCCAGTTCCAGCTTCGGGTCCTCATGCAGCATTTCGGACAAGGCCCGGATCGAGGTCAGCGGCGTGCGCAATTCGTGCGTCACCGTCGAGATGAAATCGTCCTTCATCCGGTCCAGTTCGCGCAGTCGCTCATTGACCGCCCGCAACTCGGTCGTGGCCGCCTCCAGTTCCTGCGACTTGATTTCCAGTTCGCGGCTGTAGGCCCGGACCTGGGTCGCTTCATCGAGGATGTCGAGCACCTCCTCCAGGCCCAGCGTTTCTTCCTGCGCCACCGAAGCGACCATGACCCGCGCACTGGCCGAACCGATGGCGCCGGCCAGCTCGGCTTCGGCAAAATGCACCAGCTCGGCATCGGCCGGCAGGGTACGCCAGTCGGCCGCGCCGCGCGTTGCCGCATAAGCCGCCAACTGCTGCTGGCTGCGCGCCGGGCCGAGAAAGCGTTCGAGCAGGCCAAACAAGGCATCGACCGACGCCGTGCCCCGCCACAGACGGGTTTCGCTTTCGCGCCCGCCGTAACGATAGACGTCCACGAAGCGTTCGGCCTGCCCGGCCTCCACCGCGTCCGGCCGGGAATTCAGCGATACGGCGACATACAGGCCGATATTGGCGAACAGGCTCCAGAACAGACAATGCGAGATTTCGTCGAGGCCGGCCAGACCGAACAGCGCCTGCGCCTTCAGCCCGGCGATACCGAACAAGCCCTGCGCGACGAAACCGTCGCCGATCCAGCCCGAGCGGGCAAACGACGGCAGCAGCAGGGTGTACAACCAGACGGCGAAGCCGCCGAGCAAACCGGCCACCGCTCCGCTGTGCGTTCCCTGCTTCCAGTACATGCCGCCGAACATGGCCGGAGCAAACTGGGCCACCGCGGCGAAGGAAATCAGGCCGATGCCGACCAGCGCATAGGCCTCGCCGGCCACCCGGAAATAGACATAGCCGAGCAACAGGATCAGCGCGATGGCCGCCCGCCGGATGCCGAGCAGCAGCCCGGACAGATCCTGCCTTTTTTCGGCCTGCAGCCAGGTCGACCGCAGCAACCAGGGCATGACCAGATCGTTACAAACCATGGTGGACAAGGCGATGGTCTCGACGATGACCATGCCGGTTGCCGCCGACAAACCGCCGATGAAAACCAGCAGCGCCAGCGCCTCCGCCCCGTGCGCCAGCGGCAGGGTCAGCACGAAGGTATCGGCATTGAAGGCCTGCCCCTGAAAGTGCAACAGCCCGCCGAGCGCCAGCGGCAAGACAAACAGGTTGATGAGCAGCAGATAGAGAGGAAAAAGCCAGACTGCGCGTTTGACGTGGGCCTCGTCGACATTCTCGACGACGATGATCTGGAACTGGCGCGGCAGGAAAACAATGGCCAGCCCGGAAACCAGGATAAGCGCCGCCCAGTTCCCGGCACGACTGCCATCGACTTGCAGCAGCCTGAGTAGGTCGGGATGCCCGGCGGCCTGCCGGAACAAATCGCTCAAGCCACCGTACATGCCGTAAGTGACGAACAGTCCGACCGCCAAAAAGGCGACCAGCTTGACCGCCGATTCGACAGCCACGGCCGCCACCATGCCTTCGTGACGCTCGGTGGCATCGAGATGACGGGTACCAAACAGGATGCTGAACAAGGCCAGCACCACGGCAATCAGGAAGGTTGAATCCAGCCCCCACGGCAACACGGCCACACCGGATTGCCGGAACAGGACTTCCAGGCTGGCGGCCACCGCCTTCAGTTGCAGGGCGATGTAGGGCACGATACCGACCACGGCAATCACCGTAACTAGGCCTGCCAGCAACTGGCTCTTGCCGTAGCGCGAAGCGACGAAGTCGGCAATCGAGGTGATGCGGTGCACCTTGCTGATCCGGATCATCTTCAGGATGACCCCGGTAAACAACAGCATCAGCGTCGGGCCGAGATAAATGGTCAAAAAGGACAAGCCACCGGAACTCGCCCGACCGACGCTGCCGTAGAAAGTCCACGAAGTGCAATAGACGGCCAGCGACAGTGCGTAAACATTGGCCGAAATGATCGACCTGCCGGCATCGGCCCGCGCATCGCCAAAGCGGGCAACGGCAAACAGCAGGCCGAGATAGCCCGCCGACAGCAACGCGATGAACCAGCCGGACAGCAACATCTATTTCCCTTGGCGCTCGGCCACCCGGGCCGCCAAAGCGATCAGTCCGGCCCACACGCCGAACAGATAGACATAGCCGGCCGGCAGGCCGAACCAGTCGCCGGCCGGCAAGCCGAGCAACGGAAAGGTCAGTAGCGGCAGGCCGAACAAGCCCAACATCGCCAGGCGTTGCCGCAACGGACGCATTCTGGTCATCAACGTCCCCCGAAAAAGAAAACGGCCGGCACGCCAAGCGTGCCAGCCGTTGTTGGCATGCAGTCTGATGCGACCACACGGGAGGTCACCTTATGGGCGACCATTGTCTCCTCCTTGCCTTTTATTCGTTGGAGGCAGCGTGGCAAGTTCGCCGCCTCCTGGCTCATACCGGAACGAAGCTTTATCAGCTCTTGAGTTATTCCGGAATGACCGGGCTTCACCGAAGGTAAAACCCGGCAGCCATTTTTAGCCCTTCAATTGCTCGAGGATCGCCGGGTTTTCCAGCGTCGAGGTGTCTTGCGTCAGTTCCTCGCCCTTGGCCAGACCACGCAGCAGACGACGCATGATCTTGCCGGAACGGGTCTTCGGCAGGTTGTCACCGAAGCGGATGTCCTTCGGCTTGGCGATCGGCCCGATCTCCTTGCCCACCCAATCCTGCAGGTCCTTGATGATCTTCTTGGCGTCGTCGCCGGTCGGGCGCTGACCCTTCAACACCACGAAGGCAACGATGGCTTCACCGGTCAGGTCGTCCGGACGGCCGACCACGGCCGCTTCGGCAACCAGCGGATTGGCGACCAGTGCGGATTCGATTTCCATGGTGCCCATGCGGTGACCGGAAACGTTCAGCACGTCGTCGATACGGCCGGTGATGGTGAAATAGCCGGTGTTGATGTCGCGGATCGCGCCGTCGCCCGCCAGGTAGTACTTGCCCTGGAAATCAGCCGGGTAGTAGGACTTGACGAAGCGCTCGTCGTCGCCCCAGATGGTGCGGATCATCGACGGCCACGGCTTCTTGACGACCAGAATGCCGCCCTGGCCCCAAGGCACGTCGGCGCCGGTCTCATCGACGATGGCAGCCTGGATACCCGGGAACGGCAGGGTGCAGGAACCCGGCACCAGCGGCGTGGCACCCGGCAGCGGGGTAATCATGTGGCCGCCGGTTTCGGTCTGCCAGAAGGTATCGACGATCGGGCAGCGACCGCCGCCGACGTTGTCGTAGTACCACTGCCAGGCCGCCGGATTGATCGGCTCGCCGACCGAACCCAGAATGCGCAGGGACGACAGGTTGTAGTTCTTGGGATGCACGGCCGGGGTGTTGTCGGCAGCCTTGATAAGGGAGCGGATGGCGGTCGGCGCAGTGTAGAAGATATTGACCTTGTGGTCCTGAATCACCTTCCAGAAACGGCCGGCGTCCGGATAGGTCGGCACGCCTTCGAAGACGATCTCGGTAGCGCCGCAGGCCAGCGGGCCGTAGGTGATGTAGGTGTGACCGGTCACCCAGCCGATGTCGGCCGTACACCAGAAGGTGTCGTTCGGCTTGATGTCGAAGGTGTACTTCATGGTCAGGATGGCGTGCAGCAGATAGCCGCCGGTGGAGTGCTGAACGCCCTTCGGCTTGCCGGTGGAACCGGAAGTGTAGAGCAGGAACAGCGGATGTTCGGCTTCAACCCATTCCGGTTCGCAGGTTTCCGACTGGCCTTCGAGCAGGTCATGCAACCACTCGTCGCGACCGGCAACCATGTTGACGTCGGCGCCGGTGCGCTTGAAGACGATGACGTTCTTGCAGGAGTCGCAGCCACCCAGCCCAAAGGCCTCGTCGGCGATCGGCTTCAAGGGAATGGACTTGCCACCGCGGAACTGGCCGTCGGAGGTAATCAGCAGTACGGCGCCGGCATCGTTGATACGGTCGCGCAACGACTGGGCGGAGAAGCCGCCGAACACGATGGAGTGAATGGCACCGATACGGGCACAGGCCTGCATGGCGACAACGCCTTCGATGGTCATCGGCAAGTAGATGACGACGCGGTCGCCCTTCTTGACGCCCTTGCTCTTGAGCAGGTTGGCCATCTTGCAGACCTTGGACAGCAGTTCCTTGTAAGTCACCTTGGTGACGTCGCCATTGTCGGCTTCGAAGATGATGGCGACCTTGTCGCCCAGACCGGCTTCGATCTGACGATCAAGGCAGTTGTAGGAAACATTCAGCTTGCCGTCGGCAAACCACTTGAAGAAGGGGGCATTGGACTCGTCCAGCACCTGGGTAAATGGCTGTTTCCAGGTCACCAGTTCGCGGGCGCGCTTGGCCCAGAAACCTTCGTAGTCTGCCTCGGCTTCCGCGCACAGCGCCCTGTAGGCGTCCATCCCGGAAACCGCCGCGTTCTTGACGATTTCGTCAGACGGATAAATAAGCTGCACGGACTCATTCGACATATTCTTCTCCTCTGCGGTACTTCGCAATTATGTTGAAACAACCAGTCAGACCCCGGATTTTCACCGCCGGTCTCGTTAAAGCCGCGCAAGCTGGGAAAGCCTCTCCCCGCGCCAGCGTTGAGGCGGCATTAAACGTCGATAATCTTACAAAGGCCTTACGAAATCACGCTGCACCGCAGCAATTGGGCATATCGGGAAAGGCAATGCGGCTGCGTGATAAACTCCGCCCTCCTATCACCAACCGCGTTGACGATGAGCTCTCCAATCAAATCGCTTGAAACCTTCATCTTCGCCAGCCGCTGGATTCAGGCCCCGCTTTACCTTGGCCTGATCGTTGCCCAGGTCGTCTATTGCTGGCTGTTCATGGTCGAACTGAGCCACCTGGTGCATAACGCCTTCGACACCGCGCACTTCAGCGAGACCGAAGTCATGCTGGTCGTGCTCGGCCTGATCGACGTCGTGATGATCGCCAACCTGCTGGTCATGGTCATCGTTGGCGGCTACGAGACCTTCGTTTCGCGCCTCGACCTTGAAGACCACCCGGACCAGCCGGAATGGCTGTCGCACGTCAATGCCGGCGTCCTCAAGATCAAGCTTTCGACGGCCATCATCGGCATTTCGTCGATTCACCTGCTGAAAAGCTTCATCAATGCTGCCAACCTGTCCGAGCATACGCTGCTGTGGCAGGTCGTCATCCACGTCGTATTCCTTTTCTCCGCCCTGGCCATGGCGCTTGTCGACAAGACCATGACCCAGACCCTTGCCCTGCAACATCAAAAAAACCACTGACCCCGGAGTTCTTGCATGACCGCCATCAAACAGGAAGACCTGATCCAGTCCGTCGCCGACGCCTTCCAGTACATCAGCTACTACCACCCGCTCGACTACATCAAGGCGCTCGGTGAAGCCTACGAACGCGAGGAAGCCCCCGCTGCCAAGGACGCCATCGCCCAGATCCTGACCAACTCGCGCATGGCCGCCGAAGGCCATCGTCCGATCTGTCAGGACACCGGTATCGGCATGGTGTTCATCAAGGTCGGCATGCAGGTCACCTGGCCGGATGCCACCATGAGCATCCAGGAAATGATTAACGAAGGCGTCCGTCGCGCCTACGCCAACCCGGACAATCCGCTGCGCGCCTCGGTGCTGGCCGACCCGGCCGGCGCCCGCAAGAACACCAAGGACAACACCCCGGCCGTCGTGCACTTCGAAATTGTCGAAGGCCACCACGTCGAAGTCATCTGCGCGGCCAAGGGCGGCGGCTCCGAAGCCAAGTCGAAGTTCGCCATGCTCAACCCGTCCGACGACCTCGTTGACTGGGTGCTGCACAAGATTCCGGAAATGGGTGCCGGCTGGTGCCCGCCGGGCATCATCGGCATCGGCATTGGCGGCACGCCGGAAAAGGCCATGCTGCTGGCCAAGGAATCGATCATGGCCCCGGTCGACATTCACGAACTGAAAGCCAAGGCTGCCACCGGCGCCAAGCTCACCCGCGCCGAAGAACTGCGCCTCGAACTGCACGAAAAGATCAATGCCCTGGGCGTTGGCGCGCAGGGTCTGGGTGGCCTGACCACCGTGCTCGACGTGAAGGTGCTCGACTATCCGTGCCACGCCGCCAATCTGCCGGTCGCACTGGTGCCGAACTGCGCTGCGACCCGTCACTGCCATTTCCACCTCGACGGCTCCGGCCCGGCCAAGCTCGAGCCGCCGAAGCTCGAAGACTGGCCAGCCGTTACCTGGACACCCGACCTCAAGTCCGCCACGCAGGTCAATCTCAACACCCTGACCAAGGAAGAAGTCGCTTCCTGGAAGCCGGGCCAGAAGCTGCTGCTGAACGGCAAGATGCTGACCGGCCGCGATGCTGCCCACAAGCGCATCTCCGACATGCTGGCCAAGGGCGAAAAGCTGCCGGTCGATTTCACCAACCGCGTCATTTACTACGTTGGCCCGGTCGACCCGGTGCGTGACGAAGTCGTCGGCCCGGCCGGCCCGACCACCGCCACGCGCATGGACAAGTTCACCCGCATGATGCTGGAGAAGACCGGCCTGATCTCGATGGTCGGCAAGTCCGAGCGCGGTGACGTTGCCATCCAGGCGATCAAGGACAACAAGTCGGCCTACCTGATGGCCGTCGGTGGCGCCGCCTACCTCGTCGCCAAGGCGATCAAGTCGGCCAAGGTCGTCGGCTTTGCCGATCTGGGCATGGAAGCGATCTACGAGTTCGACGTCGAGAACATGCCGGTCACCGTGG
>Ga0316605_10002178_pt1 | contig 11152 bp, 6 predicted proteins | sample OWC_soil_day20_n_FD_207666 | JGI IMG/M metagenome (GOLD analysis project Ga0316605, IMG submission 207666) | Wetland soil microbial communities from Old Woman Creek delta, Ohio, United States - OWC_soil_day20_noCT | ecosystem: Environmental > Terrestrial > Soil > Wetlands | place: USA: Ohio... | reverse complement strand
ACAAGTGATTTGATTCACCCATATAGTGTATCAACAAACCGTTATCCTTATGGTTGGATGTATGCAAATGTAGGTGATATTGACAATAAAGGTATTGAACTTACAGTAAATGCAACTCCTATCAAAACAAAGGACTTCACTTGGGAAACAAGCATGAACCTTTCACACAACAAAAATAACGTGAAAAGTATTTCCAATACTGATTACTCAGTAGCTTATATTGCATCAGGCGATCCAGAAATTGCAGGTTATTCTTCAAACGCACAAGTAGAGCGTATTATGGAAGGTCATCCACTTGGAACGTTCTATACTTATGAATGGGCTGGCTATAACTCTGACGGTGTATCAGTATTTTACAAACATGATCCTGTAACTGGTGAACGCACTGGCGAAACTACAAAAGACCCTGTTGATACAGACCGTACCATTACAGGTTGTGCGCAGCCTAAGTTAAATTTGGGTTGGACAAACAACTTTAAATATAAGAATTGGAGTTTGGACATGTTCTTTACAGGAGTTTTTGGCAATAAGATCTATAATGCAACTCGCGAACAATATAGTAATGTAAGCTTCGTTACCGAAGGTAGAAATGTGTTGAAATCAGTAGCTACAGAACACAAAGCAACAGATGTTCAGTCACAAGCTCCTTCAGATCGTTGGTTGGAAAATGGTGATTATTTACGTTTGTCAACTCTTTCTTTAGGTTATTCATTTGGAAAGTTGGGTAATTGGGTTAATTCGCTCAAGGTATATGCAACCTGCAATAACGTGTTTACAATTACTGGCTATTCCGGTCGTGATCCTGAAATTAATCTTGGTGGTCTGGAACCGGGAATGGATAGACGTACTAACTATTATCCTCGTACTCGTACATTTATGCTAGGTGTAAATGTTAATTTCTAATCATCTAAAATTGAACTTACAATGAAAAACTATATTAAAAATACCTTAATTGCAGGTTTACTGATATCTTCAGCAACGGCCTGTACCGATTTGGATGTTGATATCAAGTCTACCTATACTTCTTATCCGAGTTCCGAAATTGCAACCGAGGCAAAGATGGCGGATTTATACTATGGATTCCGTGGCGCTTTGGGACGTCGTTTTACGGAAGCAGTATGGTTATCTTCCGATGAATTTTCGGCTGTTACTTATGGTGGTAACTGGTATGATGGCGGTAATTATGTTCATTCTACACTTCACATGACTAATCCGGATGATGCACATGTTGATTGGCTTGGTGATATCACTGGAGCCATTACCAAATGTAATCGGGCTATTGTAGACCTTGGAGGCGAAAGTGCAACTGATCAGTCTATCGCAAAAGCCTTAACAATGCGTGCTTTCTATCATTTCATCTTTATGGATATGTTTGGCGATGCGCCTATTTTGGATCATGTTGTTGGAGCCGATGAGGCAATTGACCGTTCTCCACGTGCAGATGTAGCAGCCTTTATAGAGAACGATCTACTTCGTGCCATTAATTCCGGCGGCTTATCTGAAAATGTTGATGCTTCGACTTATGGAAAGCCTACTGTATGGATGGCTAAGGCTCTTCTTGTAAAACTGTATCTAAATTGGGCTGTTTACACTTGTGGTGATGTTGCTAATTATGAGCCTACTTTGGCAAATGCCAAACTTAATGATGCAGTAAAATACTGTGATGAAATAATTAAAAGCGGTAAGTTTAATCTGAGTGATAGTTATCGCAAGAAATTCATGCCGACTAATGGTTACCAGATTAAGGATTTTATCTATGCAATGCCTTATGATAATGCAACAGCGCAAGGTATGACATATGCCCGTTTCCAATACTGGCCTAAATTTAATAATGATGGAGGAACTGGTACTGGTTTGCTCGGCATAACACTTTCAAAGAATGCCGGTGGTATTTTTACAGTTACACCTGAAGCTGCCGATCGTTTCTCTCTGGTAGGAGATGAACGTAATGATATCATTTTGAAAGATGCGCTTAATACTTATAATATTACAACCTTTGATAAAACCACAACGCCTTATATGTATTATGACAAAGGGACGCAGCAGCGTGTCGTGCTTACCAAAAATGTAACTTTACTTATACCGGGTGATGCTTCTATGAATGTAGGTGATAACTTTAATGGTTGGAATCAAGGTTACCGTTGTATTAAGTGGGGTATTCAGGCAGCTGATTATGAAACTTATAACCGTAACCAAAGTAACGATGTGCCTATTTTCCGTTATGCAGATATTCTGCTGATGAAGGCTGAAGCTATTCTTCGCGGAGCAACAGCTACCAACGGCGATACTCCTATGAGTTTGTTCAATCAGATTCGCAGTTATGTAAAAGCTCCTACATTAACCACAACTCCTACTTTGCAAGATGTTCTTGACGAACGTGGACGTGAGTTCTTTAGTGAGATATGGCGTCGCAATGACTTGATCCGTTTTGGTCAATTCGAAAAGGATTGGGGATTGAAACATGTTGTTAATCCAGCTGCCAAAACTCAGAAATGGCGTCGTATATTCCCAATATCAAGAGGTGTTATGAACTCTAATACCAACTGGAAACAGAACACTGGATACTAACAAAGAAAAGTAAAGCTATAGTGTTGTGCTTTTGGGGAGAAGGAGATAAATTGTCTTATTGGTTATAAGTGTAAAGATATTCATCCTTCTCCCCATTTTTTATCCTTTTACTTGGTTTTACTTTTAGAATTATGATGAATAGAAAGTACTTTTTTATAGTTTTTTTGTGTTGCTTATGTAATAGAGCTACTTCACAGGAACTGTTGCAACAATATGTTGATACCCGTGTGGGAACAGCTTCAAGTATAACTCAAACAGCAGGTAAGTTCGGTAAGCACTCAGAAGAATATGGGCAGACTTTGCCCGCTGTATTAGTGCCCCATGGTATGAACTTCTGGACACCCCAGACACAGGATACAGAACGAAAATGCATTGCTCCATATTACTACAGAGACAGTAAGTTACAGGGTTTCCGTAATTCACACTGGATTGTGGGAGGATGTACGCAGGATTATGGTAGTATGACTTTAATGACAGTTTCAGGAGTACTGAAAACTGCTCCCGAAGAAAGAGCTTGTACTTTTTCCCATGAAAAGGAAATTGCAACTCCGTCTTATTACTCAGCTTATCTGGAAGATTATCACACACAGGCAGAAATGACCGCCCAATCTCGTTCTGCTATGTTTCGTTTTACTTATGATGAAGAGGGTATGGCCTATCTGTTGGTCAATCCTAATAGTGATGAAGGAGAGGGGTATATTGAAATAGATTTGGAAAAACGTGAGATTCGGGGATACAATCCGGCTCATCGTATTTATCAGGGGTGGGGGGAACCCACAGGATTTAGTGGCTATTTTGTTGTACGGTTCGAGAAAGAACCTTCAACGTATGGCGTTTACCAAGACAGCTTGGTTTATTCAAAACAGAAATCAATTGGGAAAAAATATAATATAGGTGCTTTTATTGGCTTTAAGGTTGCGGCACATGAAAAAGTAATGGTAAAAGTTGGTTCTTCTTTTACTGATATGAAGGGTGCCTTGAATAATCTTGATGCGGAGATTCCTCACTGGAATTTCGATAAGACCAGAAAGCAACTCGAACAATGTTGGGAAAAACAGCTATCTAAATTAAAAGTAGAAGGTGGCAGTAAGGAAGAAAAGGAGAAATACTATGGAGCTTTATACCGTACATCGTTCTTGCCCCGGGTATTTAATGACGTAGATGGACGTTATCCTTCTTTTGCAAAAGGTACTCCAATCCGTAAGATAGAAAATGGTGATTATTATGACGACTATAGCATGTGGGACACCTATCGTGCTTTGCATCCTCTCTTGACAATTATTGATCAGAAACGTGATGGCGAGATGGTTCAGTCATTGATTGAAAAATATAAGCAGGGTTGTTGGTTACCCATCTTTCCTTGCTGGAACAGTTACACGGCAGCGATGATTGGAGATCACTGTATTTCGGTTATTGGAGATGCATATGTAAAAGGTATAAAAGGTTTTGATATAAAGACCGCATACGAAGCAATGCGGAAAAATGCATTTCAATCGCCGGCTTCGTTCGAAGATTATAAAAACGGAATGGGGCGCAGGGCATTGACTTCTTATCTGAAATACGGATATATTCCATTGGAAGACTCTGTGCCGGAAGCATTTCATATGAATGAACAGGTTTCTCGTACATTGGAATATGCGTATGATGATTATGTATTGGCACAAGTAGCTAAGAAACTAGGGAAAATGTCAGATTATAAGTTGCTTGCTAAGCGTGCAAAGAACTGGCAAAATGTTATTGATAAACGAACCGGATACGCTCAGGGAAGACATGCTGACGGCACATTCCTTAATGCTGATAATTCATTTGGTTTCGCACGTTTCATTACCGAAGGAGCACCTTGTCACTATACGTGGTATGTTCCGCAAGATGTGCAAGGATTAGTTGAATGGATGGGTGGCAAGAATAAGTTTGTAAGCAAGCTGGATTCCATGTTTAGCGAATTGCGATACTGGCACGGTAATGAGCCTTGCCATCAAATAGCTTACTTATACAATTATGTGGGTGAGCCCTGGAAAACCCAGAAGCAGGTTTGCCACATTCGCAATACAGAATATGTTAATGCTCCGGGGGGATTGTCTGGTAATGATGATGCCGGTCAGATGTCTGCCTGGTATGTATTTTCAGCAATGGGCTTTTATCCTGTTTGTCCCGGAAATCCATATTATGTAATCGGTTCTCCGGCATTTGAAAAGATGACTATCCGCCTTGAAAACGGAAAAGAGTTTGTAGTAAAAGCTCATGGCGTTTCAGCAGAGAACATTTATATCCAGTCGGCTAAGTTGAATGGAAAAAGATTTGAGAATAGTTACATAAACCACAAGCAGATTCTCGAAGGTGGAATCCTCGAATTTGTGATGGGGGCTGTTCCGAATAAAAGCTGGGCTGCTAAAAAGGAGAATTGTCCGCAATCTATTTTGAAATAAAGAGTGTATAGATGATGAAGAAATATATTTGCATAATAATCTCTTTGCTATTTACCATTTCTATATGGGCCCGGGATTACAATATAGTAACTCAGGGAAAAGCCGTTGGTGATGGTAAAACATTGAATACAAAAGTTATTCAGCAAGCAATAGATCAGCTGAGTAAAAAAGGAGGCGGAAGGATTGTTTTTCCGAAAGGTCTCTATCTCACCGGCTGTTTGCAATTAAAATCGGGCATTGAGTTGTATATTGAGAAAGATGCAGTTTTACTGGGAAGTACAAATCCGGATGATTATTATCCTTTAAATAAAGCTGATAATAGTACAGAAAAAAGTGATAACTCGAAGCTGGCTTTAATTCTTGGACACAAGGTAAAAAACATAGCTTTAAGTGGTGAAGGTACTATAGATGGTCAGGGATTAGCATTAGCTCTGAATATAGATAGTTTACACCATGCCGGAGTGCGTATAGATCCAAATTATAATGTTCGAAGAATGCGTCCTAATGAAACTGCTCGTCCAAAACTGTTTTTTCTGTCAGAGTGCGAGAATATATCCGTTACAGGATTGCATCTCATGAACAGTGCTTGTTGGGGTGTTACGTTTGATCTTTGTTCCGGTTTATCAATAGATCAGGTTTCAATGACAAACAGAGCATATTGGAATAATGATGGCTTTGATATAACAGATTGCCGCCGGGTAAAAATAACCCGTTGCTATGTGAATTCTGCTGACGATGGTATTTGCTTAAAGTCCTATCATCCGAATGCTTGCAACGATAGCATCTATATTGCCGATTGTGAAGTACGTAGCAGTGCAAATGCAATTAAGTTTGGAACAGCTTCCTGGGGAGGTTTTAAGAATATTACTATTGATAACATTCGTGTGTTCGACACCTTTCGCTCGGCTATTGCTATTGAGTCTGTCGATGGAGGTGATATTGAAAATGTTAATGTGAGCCGGATTACAGCGAAGAATATTGGTAATGCAATCTTTATACGTTTGGGGCATAGAGCAGGCGAACGTGTAGGAACGGTAAAGAATATAACTATAAAAGATATGAATGTGGAAATTCCGTTTGGCAGACCGGATATCAACTATGATCTGCGAGGACCGGAAGTAGATTTCTTCCATAATCCATTTCCTTCGTCTATTGTAGGTATACCAGGGCATTACATAGAAGGAGTGCATCTTGAGAATATTGAAATAACTTATCCGGGAAGGGCAACGAAAGGAATGGCTTATATACCATTGAACCGTTTGAATCAGGTTCCCGAACAGATAGATAAATATCCTGAGTTCAGCATGTTTGGTGAGCTACCTTCGTGGGGATTCTATATTCGCCATGCCAAGGATATTACATTGAAGAATGTGAGATTGAAATTGTCTGAACCAGATTATCGTCCGGCAATTATTATGGACGATGTGAAAGGCGAATCACTTGAACAAGTATTTTTTCCATTAGATAAGAAAGAACAAATTATAAAAGTTAACAACTAATACATAGAAGATGATGAGACTAAAGTTTTTAGTAGCCCTTTTCGGAATAGGGCTTATGACATCCTGCCATACTAGCAAAACAGATTTTGATATTCGTGATTATGGAGCGAAAGGGGATAGCATAACAGATAATGCAGAAGCAATACAAGAAGCTATTGATGATTGTAATAAATCCGGGGGAGGTCGTGTGATTATTCCGGGCGACGGAGTTTATATGACCGGTCCGATAACCGTGGCATCTTATGTAGATCTGCATCTGGAAGCAAATGCTAAGTTATTGGCTAATCCGGACGAAAAAGTTTATAATAAGAGTGCTTTCCGCGATAATAAAGGCGAAGGTATGATGTGGATTAGTGGTACTAATATTGTGCAGTTCTCTATCAGTGGAAAAGGTAAAATAGATGGTAATGGTGTTGCCTTTATGGGTAAGGAACTGGAAGATTCTTATGAATTGAAACCAGTACACGAATTCGATCCTCGTCCGCATGTACTTACTTTAATTAATGGCAAAGATATCCGCATTAAAGATGTTATTATTGGCAATTCAGCTTATTGGACAGTGCACCTTGTAGGTTGCAACGATGTTGTTGTTGATGGAGTAAGCATTTTGAATAACCTGAAAATCCGTAATGGAGATGGTATTGATGTAGATCACTCTAAAAATGTGCGTATTAGTAACTGTTATATTGAATCAGGCGATGACTGTATCTGTCTCAAAAATCGTAGAGAGTATCAGGAATTAGGCTCTTGCGAAAATGTTTTAGTAACTAATTGTACTATGACTTCCCGTTCATGCGCAATTAAGATAGGTTCTGAAAATATGGATCGTATCAGTCATGTAGTTGTAAACAACTGTATTATCAGAGATAGTAATCGTGGTATTGGTATCCAAAATCGCGATGAAGGTACAGTGGAAAATGTTATTTTCTCTAATATAGAGGTAGATTGTAAACTCTTCTCAAATGTTTGGTGGGGAAAATCTGAAGCAATTTATGTAACTGCCTATACTCGTAAAGCCGGTGATCATAAAGATGCAGGATGGCGTTTCCCTAAAGGAATGGCCGACTATGAGGTAGGAGCTGTGACTAATATTAGTTTCAACAATATAAAGTGCGAGAGTGAAAATGGTGTGTTCCTTAGTGCTGAAGCAAAGGATAAGATTCAGAATATCTATTTTGACCAGGTAGATCTGATGATTTGTAAGCGTACCAACTATGAAGGTGGCATTTACGATAAGCGTCCATGTAAAGGCGATGAATTTGTGAAGGGAAAAACATACGGATTCTATCTTGATAATGCATCAAATGTAAATATCCGCAATTCAACAGTACGTTGGGGAGACACCCGTCCGTCTTATTTTGCTGATACAATGTTTAGTCAGAACATCGACGGTTTGCAAACTGTAAATTTGAAGTAATCTCTTTCTTATGAAAAGGTGTTTGTTTGTAGTTATGTTTGTGGTAAGCCTCTGTCCCAATCTTTGGGGTAGAGGCTGCCCTCTATCTGGAGAGGCAATAAAAATTGCAGTATTATCGGATGTTCATTTGCAGGATACATCTTATGTCCGTTCTATGGATGCCCAGCTACATTCTACCCGTTTGTTCAATGAAAACTATTTTGCCTTTATCTCTGCACTAGACGATATTGCGAAGAGAAATATACATTATGTTCTTTTGCCAGGTGACCAGACTGACGATGGACAATTAATTAATGTGCGTAAGGTTCGTGAAATACTCGATTCTTACTCCACCCGGTACAATATTCACTTTTTTATGATGACCGGCAATCATGATCCGGCACGTCCTTTCTCTAATAGCGATCAGGGAAAAATGAAAAAGCTGGGTTATGAAGAAATACATAACGAATGGGCTTCCTTTGGATTTTGCCCGCAAAAAGAGTATCTGTTTTGGGCAACCCCGTTCAGCGCCTATACTTATGAAAACTATAGCTATGATGAGGCTGTAAAACAAGCAGACTGGAGCAAACGGACTTATGCTTTAGAAAATAAGAAACCGGCTATTCAAGATGGTAGCTATCTGGTAGAACCAGTAAAAGGATTGTGGATATTGGCTATTGATGCTTCTGTATACTATTCGCAGACAACTGAAGGTGATAGCATTCTCACTTTTGAAGGAGCCAGGTCTGTTTATAATGAGGGATTTAATGCCAAGCCTTATCTCTTACCATGGATAACTAAGGTGGCTGCTCAGGCTAAAAAGTATGGAAAAAGGCTAGTGACTTTCAGTCATTTCCCTATGGCCGATTATAATGATGGAGTAGCCCAATATATTCCGGATATTGCTGCACCGGGTAAGTTCGATATGTATCGCTTTCCGGATTCCGCTATGGCTGAACTCTTGGCTGATGCCGGAATCACTCTTCATCTGGGTGGACATATGCACATGAATGATGAACAGGTATCTGTTTCAAAGAAAGGAAATCGTCTTTTAAATATTCAGGTTCCTTCTACAGCAGGTTATGTACCCGGATATAAAATCCTTAAGCTGACTAAAGGAACTGTTGAAGCTGAGACTATCTCTTTAGATACAGTAAAAGGATTTAATAGCTTTTTCCCACGTTATCGGGCAGAGCATGATTCTTTACTGCGAGCAGGCAAACAACCTTTATGGGACAAATCAATTCTAAACTCAAAGAACTATCGTCAGTTCTGCGAAGCTCATTTAAGAGAACTCACTCGTTTGCGTTATCTCCCTAACGATTTTAAACCGGTGGCTAAGGAACGTTTTGCTTCAATGAAAGCATCAGAACTATTTGCTTATGCCAATATAAAAAGCACTCCTAAATCTGCAGATTGGACAGGCTTTGATATGTTAGTAGATTTCTATAAACTCCGTTTTGGCGGTAAACTAGCTCTGAAGGATATAAATTCCGGCAGACTGAAACAGTATAAAGAAATATCAGGTAAGGTAGTTCAGAAAAAATCTTCAACGGATTTCGATAAGTTTATGGTTAGTTTCTGCCGCATCTTTCTGGCACAAATGGAAGATGGGAAATGATACCATAATATATACTTCACTATAAGATTAACAAACAGTGCTTTACCCTTTATAGTATAAATCAAACTATTTAACTCATCTGAGTCGAAAACTATATAACTTATGTATATATAATATAGTTTTCTTATCATTCTTCCTCTTTATTGATTATATCTTTAAATTCTCCTGTACAAAAGAATTAATTCTTCTGTACAGGAGAATTTTTTCTTTTGTACAAAAGAATACAATCTTTTGTACAAGATAATATCGATTATTCTAGATGAGTTAAAATTGTATTATGAATTGATAAATAATGCACGGATTTATTTTTTGAAAATATATACATTTGCAACTGTGTAAAAATGAAAAGCGGTTATACCTTAAATTTAAAATAGTATGAAATATATCTTGTCTCTCTTTCTATTGCTTTTTTCTTTTATAGGATATTCCTCCTCTGCTCAAAATAAATCTTCTTTTATTCATGTAGAAAAAGGCCGTTTTATGCTGAACGGTTCACCTTATTATTATATCGGTACTAATTTTTGGTATGGAGCTATCCTTGGTTCTGAAGGTGAAGGTGGAAATCGCGCACGATTGAATAAAGAACTTGATTATTTAAAATCAATAGGTATTAATAATCTTCGGGTGTTGGTTGGAGCTGATGGCGAGAATGGCATCAGATCTAAAGTAGAACCAACTCTGCAAAAGTCTCCAGGAGTATATAATGATACTATATTAGCAGGACTGGATTATTTATTATTTCAAATGGGAAAGCGGAAAATGTATGCTGTTCTTTATTTGAATAATTCGTGGGAGTGGACCGGCGGATACTCACAATATCTTCAATGGGCTGGTTATGGCAAGGCTCCTGTTCCTGCAATTGACGGATGGCCAGCATATATGGCTTTTGTGAAACAGTTTCCAAAGTCAGACTCTGCAAAAAAACTATTCCATAATTATGTAAATGATATCATTTGCAGAACAAACCGTTATACAAAGAAAAAATATGTAAACGACCCGTACATCATGTCCTGGCAGATAGGAAATGAACCACGTGCTTTTGCTGATGAAAATAAAGAGCCATTTGCACTCTGGATTGCCGACGTAGCAGCACAGATAAAAAGTCTGGATAAAAACCACATGGTATCTACCGGAAGCGAAGGAAAGCATGGATGTGAACAGGATATTAATCTTTTTGAAAGAATTCATGCCGATAAGAATGTAGATTATATGAATATACATCTTTGGCCTTATAACTGGAACTGGGTAACTAAAGATAGTCTTTCCGAGAAACTTCAATCGGCTAAGGAAAAAACAAAGAAATATATATTCGAACATCTGGCTGTAGCTAAAAAACATCACAAGCCTTTAGTGATGGAAGAATTCGGATTTCCTCGCGATGGCTTTAAGTTCTCCAAAGAAAGCACAACCAACTCTCGTGATTCATTTTATAAATACGTATTCGAGCTGATTATTGCAGATAAGAAAGCCGGAGGTCCTTTTGCCGGATGTAATTTCTGGGGATGGGGAGGCTTTACCAATCCTTCAAAGGAACATATTTACTGGCAAAAAGGAGACGATTACTGTGGTGATCCGGCTCAGGAAGAACAAGGACTGAACTCAGTTTTTGCATCAGATAAATCGACTGTGAAGATTATTAAAG
>Ga0316605_10002177_pt1 | contig 11154 bp, 12 predicted proteins | sample OWC_soil_day20_n_FD_207666 | JGI IMG/M metagenome (GOLD analysis project Ga0316605, IMG submission 207666) | Wetland soil microbial communities from Old Woman Creek delta, Ohio, United States - OWC_soil_day20_noCT | ecosystem: Environmental > Terrestrial > Soil > Wetlands | place: USA: Ohio... | reverse complement strand
GGAATGCCGCGAGCTCGATCCCGTTGTTGCCGCCGCCGATCTCGAACCCGGTGGGGCTCGGTACCGCTGGATCCGAGGAGGCAGTCACCCCCGCAGGGGCGACGAAGCTGTTGGGGTACCGGACCGACGCGGGTCGGCGTCAGTGTCACCGGGCGTTCATCGGAGACCTGCGCATCCGAGCACGAAGGCCATCGTCGAGAGCGCGCTCGGTTCCGACGATCAGAACGACTTGCGCGATGGGCGCGACATCTTCTGCCCCGGCACGAAGCGCGCCTGCTCCCCCTCCCAGTGAAAGATGCCGTAGGGCTCCGTGTAGATCTCCTCGCCCTCACGGCCGATCCGCATGCGCCGCGCGACGTCGGGCGTCGCGGTGTCGCCGATCACGAAGCTGAACGACTCCGTCAGCGTTCCGAGCGGCCAGTGATAGAGCAGGCGCTGCCGCGTTTGCGTCCCGACGCGATCGATCACGACGAGCTGCTGCGGGTTGTTCGGGAAGGCGGTGTTCTTCGACCAGAAGCCCGCGTGCACCGCGACGATCTCCGAGGGCAGCTGCGCGCAGTCGGTCACCGGCGCGGTCGTCGCGACCACCTGCCCGCTCGATACGATCACCGAGCCGTGCGTTGACACGTAGACCGTCTCGGTTCCCGCGAGCGTGTGGGCGATCTCGCCGACGAGCACGTGCGCGCTCGTCGGCGCGCCACACGAGCTCGCGAGCCCCGGGACGGGGTCCGACGTCACCTGCCCCGTCGCGTACGAGCGAAAGCCTTCGAAGGAATCGACGACTGCGCCCCTCTCCCAGTGCAGCTCGTTCTCGCCCGGCGGCGCCTGGTAGCCGCCGCCGCCGCTATTCTTCCTCTTGAACGGCATCGACGAGCACGCCGCCAGGCAGACCAGGACCACCGAAGTAGTACGCATCGCCGCATCCTATCGCAGACGCTCCGGGTCACCGTCGGTATCATGGCGCATGCGACGCATCGACATGCCGGCCTTCAACGGCGTGACACCGACGTGCGCGGTGCGGGCACGACGACAAGCGCCACGTCGTCGATCCCTGACTCGTGCGCTGGCGCTGCTCGCGACAGCGACCACGCTCGCGGCCTGCGGCAGCGGGTACCGCCGCGCTCTCACCACCGACGAGCTGCCGGCCGGGACGTGTCCTCGGGCGACGCTCGAAGCCGGCGAGCGCTGCAGCGCCAGCGCGCGCGACTACTCCGTCGGCGTGACTGCGGGCGCGCCGCACGGTCACGCGTCCGAGCTCGGCGGCACGGCGTGGTTCCGCTGGCCGCTGTTCGACATCGAGCTCGACGAGCGCAGAGTGCGACGCGGCACGAGCGCGTACCACAGCCTCGCGGGCGGCGTCGGCACACACCTCCGCCCGCTGATCTTCTGGCCGCGCCTGAACCGCTATGTCGACGCCCTCGTCAATCTCGGGTTCGATCTCGGCGCGATCAAAAAGAACTCGCACCTCGAAGGCCGTGCCGACGGCTACATCGCCGCCGCGCTCGACCTGTTCGCGCCCGACGTCGGGCCATTTCGCTATCTCGAGAGCGGCGTGCCGGGCGTCCGGATCGGCGTTCGCTACACCGCCTTCGTCCAGGGCTGGGCGAGCGAGACGACGTTCGAGCTCGGCCTGATCTGGCGGTGGGGCGTGCCGATCGATCTGTACCGACACTGGATGCTTCAGCGCCGAGGCGACTGACACGGTGCCAGCGTGGGTCCCCTGAGGCCTGACGCCCGATCTCAGGCCGCCGGGCCCCTGCGCGAGCGGTGCACCACCGCGAGAATCCGCGCCAGGAGCTCGCGCGGCGAGAAAGGCTTGTCGAGGTAGTCGTCGGCCCCTGCCAGCAGGCCCAGGATTCGCTCTTTTGCATCAGCACGTGCGCTGACCATGATGATGGGCAGCTTGGTGACGGCGCGCAGCTCGCGGCAGACATCTAGCCCGCTTCGGCTTGGCAGCATGACATCCAGCACGAGGCACGCGTAGTCGCGCCTCAAGGCCTCCGCCTGCCCGAGCAGGCCGTCCGAGACCACGGTGACACGCAACCCATTCGCTTCCAGGTAGCGCGCGGTGAGTCGTGCAAGCCGGACGTCATCCTCGACGAGCAGGATCGAGGGGTCTGTCACCCACGGCGCTCCGCAGCGGCACTTCCACTGCGCAGGGTCACCAACCACCACAGCATCGCCCGGACTGCAGTGGCCCCCTGAAGCACAATACGCGCGCGCGAGGATCCGGAACCCTTCGCTCGAACAGCGAGCCCCATATCAAGGCCCTCGCGAAGCCCGTCCACGTGGCCGTCTCCGCCGATCACAACCAGATGCACGCCCGGCAAGCGCTCACGGAGCGACGCAAGAGCGCTTCGAGGATCGTCGAACCACCAGACCGTCGGTGCTTGATCACGAAGCGCAGCACGGAGGACGGGGGGACGTCGGCAGATCACGGCGACCTGAACGCGCGCACTGTGAAGCGCACCGAACAGGAGCAGAAGCGCGCGATCCAGCGTGTCGTCGCTCGAAGTCGAGAGCGGCACGTCCCCGCTGTCGAGATCGAGGACCACGGCGAGCTGCGCCTGGCGGGCGAACGCGTGCCACGGCGTTTCGGCGAGAGGTGGGACGTCACCTGGACGAGGACCCGGTCGGATCATGAGCTCCTTGGTCACGCGTGCGCCGAACGCGAAGTCTTGGGTTCCTTCAGCAACTGGGGCTCCGTCGGGAGGTGGAACCAGATTCCGCCCTGTGCCATGGGCTCACCGCCGAAGCGGCCACCATGTGCTTCGATCATCCGACGGCTCACGTGGAGGCCCATCCCGCCTGATTCCGCCGTCACCGCGCTGGCTCTTTCGAAGACCCGAGGAACACCTTCCGGAAGGCTCTCGCCTCCGGTCTCGTAGATCGAGAATCGCACCTCGCCATCGAGTGGTCGTGCGGTCACGGTTACCTCGCCGCCGACACGCGCGGAACGGACCGCGCTGCCGAGCAACGTGGCGAGGACCTGAAGAATGCGGCGACGATCCACATAGACGAGCACGGGAATCGGCGCTTCGATGCGAACGTGTACGGCGCGTTCGGCGGCGACCAGCTGAACTGAGGTCGCGGCGAGGCCGATCAACGAGCTCGTATCGCAGCGCTCGCGCGATAGCTCCACCGTCTTCTCCTCCACGGCAGTCACGTCGAGCAAGCGCTCCAGCACCGCTTGGAGGCGTTCGCCGGCTGCGGTGATCTCATCGAGCGCAGCATCGCTGCCCCCGTTACGGAAGCTCGAGCTCCGTTGAAGGATGGTCTCGACAGGACCTCTCAGCTCGCTCGAGGCGGCGAGCAGCTCCTGGCGCGATACGATCGCTCTCCGGGCTGCGTCCGCCGAAACCTTGCTGCGACTTGCCTGTTGCCGCAGATCGCGGAACAGCTTCACGCTCAGCGCAAGCGTCATCGCGATGCCGAGCAACACAGTCAGGGCGACGCCCAGGCGGGCTCTGTTCGTGAGCCGTGCGGCGCGCTCGCGTGCAGACGCCGATTCGGAACGTAGCTTGGCGAGGAGCGTCCCCGCGTCGCGTTGAAAGACTTCGCGCACGGGACGCATCGCATTCCGATAGGCCTCGAATGCCTCGCGAAGGTCGCCCCCTCGTACTGCAGCGGCCGCGCTGATCGCCACGGCGTAGTCATCCACGCGGCGATCCAGCGAGCTCAGGTCAGCGCTCTCCTTGCGCATTCTCGCTCGCGCGAGCTTGAGCTCGGCCATCGCGCCTGCGAGGCGATCCTTGCCCTCGCCGGTCAGCACGATCCGCTCTCCGGCGTAGGCGACGCGTTCCAGATGACCTCCAACGCGCTGCACGCCCTCGGCCCTCTCGAGCAGGTTCACAGCCGTGCCAACCGCTTCGCCCGCCATCGAGAGCGCCAAGATCGCGGTGAATGCAACCGCGGCGGATACCGCTGTCATGACGACGAGATGGGTCAGTAATCGTCTGCGCAAACCGGGTTCCACGGCCGAGCCTCCCCCAGGAAGACGGGCCGCTCATCACTCTGTTCAGGGCTGCAGCTCGAGATCGACCCTGCGATCTTGCTGCCAGGTCGTCTCGTCCGTTCCCGCAGCGTCGATGTCTCCACGTGTCGTCGACGCTAGTTGAGCGCCCGGAACTCCGAGCCGCTCGAGGAAGGCGCTCACGCTCCGGGCGCGTCGATTGCCGAGGGCCAGGTTGTACTCCTCGGTACCTCGCGGATCGGCGCGACCGATCAGCTGCACCTGCTTGCCGCGCAGCGGCCCCTTGGTCAGGCACACTGCGATCTGCTCCAGCACCTCGCGGTCCGCCGGCTGGAGCTCGACGTCGTCGTATCCGAATCGAGGAGCTTCGCTTCGGCTCGAGATTCGTAGCTGACATCCTCGCGCAACCACGTCGGAGATTTCAAGGCTGGGACTTGTCGCCGACTTCTGGGGCTCTGGACGCGGTGATCCGGCGATGGAAGCAGCCGGAATACTGGCCGTCGGCTGCTTCACGGCTGCGGTCTTCTTCGAACATCCGCCGAGCCAGAACAGCGCTGCAGTCGCGATCGTGATTCGCAAGCGGTTCATACCCTCTCCCTTTTGCTGAGTTCGTCCGGGAAGACGCGACGCGTCGCGGGTTGTTCAGCGAACCGGATGCTAGGTTCGGTGAACAGTTGAAGGAGGCTGCCGTCTTTTCTTTTCGAGACGCCGGCCCTGCGCCGATGTCCGAACCCACGGATCCACCCACTGATGAACAGATGGCCGCCCAATTCGAGCGGATCATTCGCCGCGTGAAGCACTCGATGAACTATCGAGGCTCGTACAGCACGCGCGACATCCTCGGCTCGCTCGTCGCGCGCTGGCTCCAGAGTGGGGAATGGGAGCGGCTCAAGGAGCTACCGGTGGATCAGCGCCATATCGGCGAGAGCGTTCGACGGTTCATTCTCGATCGCCTCGACCAGCTACGGCGCCGTGGCCACCGCGAAGAACTCACCGAAGAGCACATCGTCATGCCCGACGAGGCGACGTTGATCGAGATCGTCGAGGCGGCGCAGTTGCGCGCCTGGATCGAAGCGCGCATCGCGGACCTCGAACGGGAGGTAGTGGACCCGCGGGTGCTGATCCCGCTGGCGAACCCGAAGCACGTGGGCCAGGCGCTGCGCCTTCACCTCGATGGGCAGACCCAGCGGCAGATCGCGGCCACTCTCGGTGTCTCGCTGGGAATCGCGAACAAGCGCATCTTCGAGGGAACCAATTATCTTGTAGTGCTCCAGGGCATCGAGGCTGGACTCGGGGTCTCCTCGTGAACAACCCGAGCGTCGGCGACATCCTTGCAAAGCTGTCCCACCGCCCCGCGTCGGAGTGGATCGCGCGGCTCGAGAAGGTGTTCCCCGACGACGCGAGCATGCGCCGGCAGGCCCTGATCTGGCTCCATGCCGATCAGCACCGAGTCGCCGACGAGAGCGAACCGCCATCGCTCGGAGGGCCAGCGCAACAGCGCTACGAGCTCTCGGTGCGCCTCGACACCGGAGCGACCGCCTCCGTATGGCAGGCGTTCGATCGCAAGCTAGGCCGCAATGTCGCGATCAAGGTGTTTCATGATCAAGGCGAGTCCGAGGCGATGGCTCAAGTCATCGCCGAGGCTCAGGCCGCCAGCGATGTGATCTCGGACTATGTCGTCCGCGTCCACGACGTCCACGATGACGACGCGCATCCGTACATCGTGATGGAGCTGGTCGGCGAGCATGATCCCGAGCGCGGCCAGATCGCGCTCGGGAACTCGGCTGCTGCGTGCACCCCAACGTCGCTCGATGAAATCGCGCGCTGGGTGATGCACGCGGCGAGAGGCGTTCATGACGCTCACTTGCGCAACGTGTTCCATCGCGATCTGAAGCCGCAGAACGTTCTCATCACGCCCATCTCTCGAAGAGCACGAGTCGCTGACTTCGGGCTTGCGGTGAGTGGGGCAAGCGAACAGGTCGACCTCCCGACGATGACCCTGTTCAAGGGCGGCCCGGATGGACCACTCAGCGTGCGCGGAACTCCCGAGTACATGGCGCCCGAACAGGCGCGCGGTCTCCCACCGAGCCTCGATCCAAGAGCCGCAAGCGATCGAGCCATTCTGGTAGGCGTGGATGTATGGGGCCTCGGGGCGATCTTGTACGACCTGCTATCGGGCCACCCGCCCTGGGTGGCGCGCTCGCCGGAGGCCCATGGCCCCTGGGAGATCGCAGCGTCGGGCGAGGCTCCGGTGCCGCTACACCGTACGCGCGATGGCGTGCGAATCCCCGCGAGTCTGCGACGCCTCGTCGACAAAGCTATGTCGCTCGATCCCACCCAGCGGTACGGGTCGGCGGCAGCGGTCGCCAACGAGCTCCAGGCGTTTCTCGCGAGGCGCCCGACGAGTCTCGATCGGTCTCGCCCGTTTCGCTTGATGTTGTGGAGCCGGCGCAACCCTCAGCTCGCCCTCACGGCGATGGCGGTCGTCGCGCTTGCGCTGGTCGCCCTCGGGACGCACGCCACAGTCACGCGCTTGCGTGGCGAGCGAAACGCGCTGAATCGAGAGGTCGCCGCGCAGCACGCGGAACAGAACCTCCTCAACCAGAGTGTTGAACAGACTCGCGCGTCGCTGGCCAGCACGCAGCAAAAGCTCGCGACGGAGCGTCAGAACCTGGCGAACCTCGAGCTATCGATCGGAGAGGATCGCCGTGCCTATACGGCGCTGATCGACGCGAAAGAGAAGGCGCTACGCGACGCGAACACGGCAACGCGGCAGATCATCGAGCAGCTCGAAGCGGCTCGACGAGAGCGTCGTGCGGCCGATCAAGCGCGATCGACCTACGAGAAGCTCTCTGCCGAGACGAAACAAGACGCGGAGCGCTTCGCCAAGGAGCGGGACCGCGCGAGACGAGACCGAGACAGCGCCAGATCGGAGCGGGATGTTCTGCAACGCGAGCTCGACGGCACCTTGGCGGAGCTCGAGCGAGTCCGGGCAGAGGTCAAGAAGGCGCAGGAGAACAGCGCCGACGTCGACGCAATCCAACCGGCTGCGCAGGCGAAGCGGCGCTGAGCAGGCGTGAACACGCCACCTCCCCGTCCGTCCTCCTGATCATGAGGCTCGCCGCCACCTTGATCATCGTTGGATCGCTGCTGGCGAGCATGGATGTACGAGCAGAGGGGCGCGCGCAGCACACGCGGCTGATGACCACCAATGGACCGATCCACGTGTGGACGCCTCGTGGCTACGACTCGAAGACTGCTGGCATCGTCGTCTACGTCCACGGGCTCTATACCACCGTCGATCGGGCATGGCGCGAGCATCAGCTTGCGCGCCAATTCGCCGAGTCGGGAGTCAATGCGATCTACATCGCATGCGAAGCTCCAACACGTCCGGGCAAGCGTGTGTCATGGACGGATCTGAGCGACCTCCTGACGCATGTGTCCGAAGGGCTCGGGACCGCACTGCCGACCGGTCGCGTCGCAGCGATCGGACACTCAGGGGCCTATCGCACGCTGTCGGCGTGGCTCGACAACGACGAGCTCGGCACGGTCGCGCTCATCGATGCCTTGTATGGCGACGTTCCCAGGTTCCGCGAGTGGATCGAAGGCTCGGAGAATCGACGGCTCATCGACGTTGCCGACCTCGCCAGGCGGTGGACCGACGACTTGCACGCCAGTCTTCCTGAGACGGTCAGCTATGACAGCTTCCCCGCCGCGGAAGCGGGCCGCTTGGTGGGAGCGCGGCAGGCGCGCATCGTCTATGTCCGCTCGAAGCTCGGCCACATGCCCTTGATCACGGGCGGAGTGGCGTTGCCGATGATCCTGCGTGCTCTCCGGCTGCCGACCGTTGCGTCTGCATCGCGCGAAGCACCGATCAAAGGATTGTGATGTTCATGGTGTGCCCTCGTCTGATCGGATCGGAAGTTGCGGGGCGACAGAGGAGGTGGGCGTGCACCCCTTTAGGCCGCGTCGCCTCCTCACCCCACCGGCTCGTGTTGTCCTCGACCACGAAGACCCGCTACGTCGATGGGGACACCGCCCCCGACACGACCGTGTTCGTCGTCACCCTCGATCACGGCACGCCGATCGAGATCGAAGCCATCGGCGCCACGCATGCGCTCGCACCCGAACCCTAGAGTGCGCGATTGATCGCGGTGGTCGCGCTGCCGACCCGCGCAACGATCAAGTTGACCAGCTGCAGCTCGGCCTCGCTCAAGCCCTTCCACTCGGTCGGGACGCCGTGCGCGGTGGCGAGCTCGACGATCGGTGCGAGGTCGGTGACCAGCCGCGACAGCTCCCCGCTCGGCGTGGTCGTCGCGGACACCAAGTCCACACCGGGGACGCCCTTGCGTGCGATCTGGAGCTCGATGCGCCCGTCCTGGACCTGCCAGGCCATCGAGCCGCGCCCGGTCTGCAGGCGCTCGATCTCCGACCACGGCACGAACCGCGAGCGCAGGTAGTTGGCGACCAACAGCCCGCGCTCGTCGGCGACCAGCCGGATCCGCGCGCCGCGCACCAGCAGCCACAGCCACGGGATCGCGGTCACCACGGCGATCGCGACCAGCACCGGCGTGGGGCCGTCGTCGGCGATGAACGCGAGCGGCATGCCGGGCACCAGCAGCCCGCACGCGGCCGTCAGGAAGACCGACCAGAACCGTGGCATCCCGCGCTTGATGGTGTGCGTCATCGAGATCCTGGAGGCATGCGGTGGAGAATGTCGCACCGAACTCGGACGAAGGAGCGCATCAGGGCGTCGTTTCGTGGCTGGCATCCGACGGCTGATGGAAGGTACGGTGCACAGCGTGAGCCTCTCGTACGACTACACGTTCGCCGATCCGATGCGTCTCGCGATGGTCTACGGCAGCAAGGATCCTCACCTTGAAGCGGCCGTTCTCGCGACGCCTCGCTGCTGGGTCTCCGACGACGAGGAGCAGGAGCATCGAATCCTGGCCGAGATCATCAAGGGCACGATCGCCGTCGACGTCGCAGGTGAAGCGCCCAGGTACATGCTCGTGTTCCATTGGATCGCCTCGGCGATCGGCGCGAGCGCCGAGGCGAACGCAGACGACGATGACGCGAACGCTCTCGAAGGAGACGTGATTCGTTCCGCGAATCCGGCCCTTGAACGCCTGGGTGAACTGCCCCTGTCGGAGGTCGATTCCTCCGACCACCCGTTCCTTCCTGCGAAGGGCTTGGCGGTGCAGGCGGCGGACTCGATCGTCTGCTCGGTGTTCTCGGCAACAGACTGCCAGCGAACGAGCACGCTGCTCGCGAGACGCTGGGCCGACTTCACCCCGGAAGAGATCGAAGTTGTCGGTCCACTGTCGCGTCTGCTTGGCCGTCGCCGCCATCACGATGTGCTGCTCCAGCTGATGTTCTGACAACGCCAGAACCACGCCCGGCGTCTCAGTCGCGCCTCTCGACGCGCTCGAGATGACGCTCCTGGGCGCCCGCTCCATAGGGATCAGCCTGTTAGCCGTTTTCGCGACGGCGTGACCGCGGTGAGATCTTGTTCCCATTCGCCGACCCGCGCGCGTCTTCGGGGCATGCGCACCTCGGTTGTCCTCCTCGCGTTGCTCGTCGCCGCGTGTGGCGGTGACTCCGATCCCAGCAACCCAACCGACGCCGGCGCCGACACCACCACCGACGATGCCACCGACGACGCAGGCACGAGCGGTCTCGAGCAGGGCCTGTTCCTGGCGACACCCGACCGCCGCGGCCCCGTCGAGTGGATCCCCGTCGACGACGCCGGCATCCATCCGCGCGTCACGCTCGTCGCCGGCATCGATGCCGCTCTCCACCAATCCGTATGGGGGTTCTCCGGCGACGGCAAGTGGTTGTTCTACGCGCTCAACAACCAGGACTCCGCCAACGGCTCGCTGTGGGTGCGATACCTCGACGGCGAACCGCAGCGCGTCGACAACGCGAGCAAGCCCTATTGGAGTGGTCTCACCTGGACGAACGACAAGCTGTTCTTCGTTGGTGGCTCCGAGGTCGCGTACGGCGTGGACCTGCCCGCCAGCGGCGTCGCGAGCGACGCGACTCGCGTGAGCCGCGAGGGCAAGCGCGTGTTCTCGGTTCCGATCGCGGCGAGCGGTGACTACGTCGCGATGCACTACTACGGCTTCCAGATCCCGATCGTGCGCGCCGTGCGGGCGATGAGCGCGCTCGGCGTCGACATGAGCGAGTGCTGCTCGTTCGGCTACTACTGGGATCTGAGTCCGCGGTGGGGCTACGTCTCCGACCGCGAGCTCATGGTCGCGGGCGCCGACTACGATCACCGCGACCTCTCCATCGCGGGGATCAACGACACCTCGCCGACGACCGTCCACAACCCGGCGCAACACGGCGGCCTCAGCGTCGTGCATGGCGCGTGGTCCCACGACGATCGCCTCATCGGGTACACGGTCAAGAAGACGCTCGAGAACCTTTCGCACCACCTCTACATCGCCGATGTGGGCAGCTCGCCGCAGCGGGTCGAGGTCACCACGGTCCACACGAACAACGTGCAATGGCGCCCCGGCACGAACACTCGCCACGTGGCCTACACCGAGTACCCACACGTCGAGGCGCAACAGCGAGTCATGCTCGGCATCGTCGAGACCAACCCGCTCCGCGTCACCACGCGTCCGATCATCGAATACGCACCGAGCGACATCTACGGAATCGACTACGAATGGAATGCCGACGGCACGGCGATCCTTCACCACGGCGGCGCGACCGGCGAGTACGCGGTCACGTTCATCGACGCCGATGGCACTCCCACGAAGGTCCCGCTCGGCCTGTTCTTCCGCGACGAGGACTCGACGCGGTGGACGATTCCGCACCTCGGCTGGTCGAAGGACGGCCGCCGCCTGATCTGCCGCACCAACACCGGCTACTCGATCGCATCGATCGACGTCGCGACGAAGCAGATCTCCGCTCCGATCGAGCTCCCAGCCAACATCGACTTCGCGTGGTGGGATCGCCGACTCGCGACGCCGTGATCCTCGACGTGTGATCCTGTTTCTAGACATCTGGCTTGACGGGTTGGCCTCCCCGTCGTATTTAACATATCCGTTAAATACGACCATGCGGAACCTGGACGCCACCTTTGCCGCGCTCGCCGATCCGACCCGGCGCGCGATCGTCGCTCGCCTCGCGAAGGGCGATGCGACGGTACTCGAGCTCGCCGAGCCATT
>Ga0316605_10002174_pt1 | contig 11165 bp, 11 predicted proteins | sample OWC_soil_day20_n_FD_207666 | JGI IMG/M metagenome (GOLD analysis project Ga0316605, IMG submission 207666) | Wetland soil microbial communities from Old Woman Creek delta, Ohio, United States - OWC_soil_day20_noCT | ecosystem: Environmental > Terrestrial > Soil > Wetlands | place: USA: Ohio... | reverse complement strand
GCTCAGTTGTCATTTTCAGATCTCCTTGGAGTACCTAATTTTACGATTTAGGGAAAAACAACACTCAAAAAATAAGACACCGTGTCTCGCGCGTCAAGACCCCCCGGAAATTCTTTATATTATTCCCTGAAGCGGCGCTCCGTGCTATAATGTGCCATGTTTTTGAAGATAATACCCAAAAAGCTTCGTAATATTATTGGGGTTATCGTGGCTGTGATACTTGTCGGCACGATCGGCTTCAAGATCATAGGCGGCCCCGAGAAAAGTTTTCTTGACGCGCTTTATATGACAGCCATTACGATCACGACCGTTGGCTACGGAGATGTGATCGGCCTTGATAATCATCCTCTGGGGAAATTGTTCACCATCGTTTATGTCTTTATAGGGGCGGGCGCGATTGCATATCTCTTTACAACTCTTGCCGCATATATCATTGAAGGCGAGTTAAGGAAGGTTTTCAGGAGGAGGAAAATGGATAAAAGGATCGCCAGGATGAGAGATCATTATATTGTGTGCGGCATAGGGATGGTCGGCCTTTATGTCGTCCATGAAATGTACCTGACAAAGCGGCCCTTTATTGCAATAGACAATGACGAGACAAAGATAGAGGTATTCAGGGCAAATAACATAAACGCGGACCTGGTCGTGGGAGATGCAACGGAGAACGAGATCCTCTGGAAGGCCATGATCGAACATGCCCACGGCCTTTACGCCACAACCGATTCGGATAATGACAACATAGTTATTTCTCTGACCGCACGACAGCTAAACCCATCACTCAGGATCGTATCGCGCTGCAATGACACGAAAAATATTGATAAGCTCAAGAGGGCAGGGGCGGATTCAGTAGTAGCCCTCAATTTCATCGGCGGCCTCAGAATGGCGTCAGAGATGATACGCCCCCATGTGACCTCATTCCTCGATATGATGCTCCGCGACAAATATTCACCGATGAGGGTGGAGGAGGTCCACGTCCCGGCAAATTCACCGTTTATCGGCAAACCGGTGAAGGATATCGATTTCAAGACGATAGGGAACCTTATGCTTATCTCCGCCCGGAAAAAGAGCGGAGAATGGGTCTACAATCCGTATCCGGACACGATCATCGAAGGGGAAATGAGTTTGATCATTATCGCAACGCCCCAGGAGAAAGAGCTTCTCGTCGAACACATATCCGGTGGCTCAAACAAACATACCTGACCTTAAAGGTCTGCATTAGTCTCAATATTGACAATGCTTTACAAAGGATGATACTTTTTCAGCAAAGGAAAATATGAAGATTGCCGTTTCAGGAAAAGGCGGAGCAGGAAAAACTACCCTTGCAGGGGTAATGGCGCGGATCCTTGCTGACCGCGGCAAAAAGATAATAGCCATCGACGCCGATCCGGATTCCAACCTCGCCAGCGCTATCGGCATTGACGAAAAGAGTTTGAGCTCGGTTAAGCCGCTCGCCTCAATGGAGGAATTCATCGCCGAACGCACCGGCGCCAGGAAGGGCGAGTACGGTTCATTCTTCCAACTTAACCCCTACGTCGACGATATACCGGAAAAGTTCTCGCTTATAAAAGAAGGGGTTCGACTTCTCATTCTCGGAAATATCCCTCAGGGGGGAGGCGGCTGTTTTTGTGCGGAAAACGCCCTTTTGAGAAGCCTCTTGTCCCACGTGATAATAGAACGGGATGAATACGTTATCGTCGATCTCGAAGCGGGACTCGAACACTTAGGACGGGGCACAACGGAATATATCGATGCCCTGATCGTTGTCGTCGAACCGGGCAGAAGAAGTTTTCAGACGGCGCGCCAGGTGAAGAAGCTCGCCGACGATATCGGGATAAAGAAAGTCTATATTGTAGGAAATAAAGTTACGGATCAGCAGGATAGAGATTTCATCCGCGAAAATCTTGAAGACCTTCCCATTCTTGGTTTTATGTCTCAGAATGAAAAAATAGCCGAGGCCGACAGGGAAGGGGTCTCGCCGTATGACATCGATCAGAAGGTCAGGACCGAGATATCCGAGATCATCGATGCCCTTGAGGACCTTATTCGATGAGAAAAGCTTGTGTCGCGGTCTGGCTCGTCACCTCAACGGTCATTTTGTCTCTTTTTGCACTCTTTGTTGCCCTTTTTGGCGACAGGCAGGAAACGATCCATAGTATCGGCCGCCTTTGGTCGCGCATGTTCCTCGCTGTGGCAGGAATAGAGGTCAGGATCGAAGGCCTCGACCGCATATCTTCGCCCCCCTACGTTTTTATGTGCAACCATCAAAGCGCGCTCGATATTCACGCCCTGATGGCGCGATTACCCGTTTCTTTCAAATGGATTGCCAAGAGGCAGCTTTTTGCGATCCCGCTCTTCGGCTGGGCGCTCAAAAAGGCCGGATATGTCAGCATAGACCGGGAAAATCCCCGTGAAGCATTGAAAGCCATGGATGAGGCGTCGCGGAGGATACGGGAGGGGACCAATATTGTAATATTCCCCGAAGGGACGCGCAGCGCCGACGGTAAACTCCTGCCGTTCAAAAAGGGAGGTTTTACCCTGGCGCTTCGGGCGATGGTCCCGGTCGTTCCCATCGGTATTTATGGTTCGAGCGCGCTCCAGCCAAAAGGCAGTTCTATTCCCGGGAAAAAAGGGGTAATATACATTGAGATCGGTGATCCCATTGTCCTTGAGGGAATGGACAGGTCTCAGAAAACGCGCGTGATGGAGAATGTCAGGGTGGATATAGAGGCCCTTATGGCGAAAGGGGAATCGGCACAGGCGGGGTTTGAAGGGGCGCCTGCCGGGCATTAGGCTCGTATGGTACTGTCCGATCTGAAAAAAGAGATACTTGGTGTTGCACTTATCGGGATATTTCTCTTTCTTTTTGTCAGCCTCCTGTCATACCATCCCCTTGATCCTTCGTTCCATACGGTTACCGATGCGGGAGCCCGCAACCTGTGCGGGAAGGCAGGATCGTATATATCAGACATACTCATTCAGCTTATCGGATTGATGAGCTATGTTCTCATCTCTTTTGCCCTTGTTTTCGGGATCTTTTATGTCAGGAAGAAAGACCCGCCCAGCATTATCGTGTTTTCCTCCGGTCTTGTTATGCTTTTCCTTTCTATCGGCACGCTTTTCCAGGTATTCATGGGCAAGGTGTACGTACGGGGCCTCCCGATAGAATTTTCGGGATTTCTCGGTTCGATCCTCGAAAGGGCGCTGATGAATTTCTTTGGCAAGTTCGGCACGATCCTGATCGCGATGATCCTGCTTTTGATATCAGCCTTCCTTATTGTACAGGCACCGATACTGGGGATGATCGAGGACCGCATTGCCAGGCGGAAAAAGGCCGAGCGCCGCCGCGAGATAAAGGTAACACAGGAGAGGAAAGAAGAAGAGCCGCCAAGGCCTCCGGAAAAGAAGGCCGCCGTTCAGGAGACTTTCGAATTTTTCAAGGAGATCGGACCGTATAAGCTTCCTGATACGTCTCTCCTCGATACTATTGAGAAAAAAGAGACGAAGGTGGACAAAGATTCCATCCAGGCGAATGCATCGATCCTGGAAAAGAAATTGAAAGACTACGGGATAGACGGCAGGGTAACCGAGGTAAGACCGGGACCGGTCATAACAATGTATGAATTTGAACCGGCGCCGGGAGTAAAGGTAAGCAAGATTGCCAACCTTTCCGATGATCTTGCCATGGCCCTCAGTGCCGTTTCGATACGGATCATTGCACCCATCCCGGGTAAGGCGGTTGTCGGCATCGAGATACCGAACAAGGACCGTCAGACCGTGTATATCCGGGAGATCGTCGAATCGAAAACGTTTTCGACGTCGCAATCCCACCTTACGTTGGTCCTGGGAAAGACCATAAGCGGGGAATCATACGTGGCTGACCTCGCAAAAATGCCCCATCTCCTTGTGGCCGGAGCGACCGGTTCAGGAAAGTCGGTTTCACTGAACGGTATGATCCTGAGCATTCTTTTCAAGGCCACGCCCTCCCACGTCCGTTTCCTGATGATCGATCTCAAGATGCTCGAGCTGTCTTTTTATGAAGGTATCCCGCATCTGCTCCTGCCGGTCGTGACCAATGCCAAGAACGCCAAGACGGCCCTGAGGTGGATGACCGATGAGATGGAAAGGCGCTACGGCATAATGGCGCAAAAAGGTGTTCGCAACATTGAAAAATATAATCACAGGATAGCGCGCGAAGACGGCGAGACATTGCCGTATATCGTAGTCGTGATTGATGAACTGGCCGACCTCATGATGGTCTCACCCAAAGAAGTTGAAGAATATATCGCCCGACTGGCACAGATGGCCCGGGCATCGGGCATACATCTCATTCTCGCCACGCAGAGGCCGTCCGTCGATGTGCTGACAGGCATTATAAAGGCGAATTTTCCCGCGCGGGTGGCATGCAAGGTTTTTTCAAAGGTCGATTCGCGGACCATATTGGACACGAACGGCGCAGAGAGCCTCCTCGGCAATGGCGACATGCTGTTCCTGAGTCCCGGGATCGGCAGGCTTCAGAGGCTGCACGGATCATATGTCTCGGAAGGTGAGATCAAAAGGATCGTAGAATTCTTAAAACAGCAGGGCGCTCCGACCTATCATCACGAGATACTTGAGGAAAAAGAAGAAGAAGATGCCGGGGAAACCATAGATGACGAGAAATACCAGGAAGCAGTTGAATTTGTATCAGCCAAAGGCGAGGCGTCTATAAGCATGGTCCAGAGAAGGTTCCGGATAGGCTATAACAGGGCGGCCCGCATAATAGAGCGCATGGAACAGGAAGGTATTGTAGGGCCTTCCGATGGCGTCAAGCCGCGGGAAGTACTCAAATGATAATTCAGCCGGGAGCATACATGAAGAAAGCAGACAGCAGGGAAATAAATTTAAGGATGTATCTGGCGGTTCTTTGCATTTTCACTGCCGTTCTATGGATATCGGGCCTGCCATGCCATGCCCAGCAGACAAAGACAGGCGAGCCCAAGATAAGCGAACCGGCTTCTCCGTTTGACTCGTTAAAGAAGACATATGCCGGGATAAATTCGCTGGAAGCCGGCTTTCATCAGAAAATATTCGTGTCAGGTATCAAAAAGATCCGGGATTTTGACGGTGATTTTTATTTCAAGCGGCACAAGGGGTTCGTTTGGAAATACACGAAGCCAAAAGGTAAGACCTTTCTTTATGATGGGCGGTACATGTGGCAGGAGGAAGAGGATAAACCTTTTGTTCTTAAGAATAAAGTGAGCCGCGAAAAAACGGGCGGGACCTTTTTCGACCTTATCGAAGACATCGCCCATATCGATAACCTTTTTACGGTCAAACAGCAAAGCATGATCGCCGGAATGCAATATTTCGAGCTTGTCCCGAAAAAAGACTCTTCGGTCAATCTGGCAAAACTCTGGATCGATAAGAACAATCTTCTCAGGAAGATCGAGATACTGGAGTATACCGGCAATATCAACACAATAGAATTTTCGGATATCAAGGTGAACCCCTCCGTAAGCGATGCGAAGTTTACGTACAAGCCGGATGGAAAGAAGGAAATCGTAGAACGCTAAGCTTGCAAGATTGCAGGAAAACGTATTATCCTTAGAGCTATGACATCAATACAATCAGGAAAAGGTACCATCGGTTTTACGACAACTGTTCCGGTCGAGCTTATCTTTGCCGCGGGATACGAACCATGCGACCTGAATAACATATTTGTGACGGACCCTGATCCCCAGCACTTTATCGACCGCGCGGAACATGACGGTTTTCCGAAGAGCATGTGCAATTGGATCAAGGGTATCTATGGCGTTATCATGGAACGCGAACTGGCCGGTGTAATTACCGTGATGGAGGGCGATTGCAGCAACACACAGGCGCTCGCCGAGATACTTCGCTACAGGGGAATGCGCACGATCCCTTTTTCATTTCCGTATGACCGTGACGGCAAGGTGCTGTCACGCGAGATCGACAAACTCAAAAAAGAACTTGGGGCAGACAGGGCATCCATCATTGAAGTCGAAAGACAGATGGCACCTATACGATCGAGGCTTTCAGAGATAGACACGATGACGTGGAGCGAACGAAACGTGACGGGCGGCGAGAACCATCTCTGGCTTGTCCGCTCTTCGGATATGCTCGGAAATATCATGGAATATTCCGAGGCGGCCGGTAAATTTATAGCCGATGCGCGGAAAAGGGAAAGAATGGAGGGAATACCTCTCGGATATATCGGTGTTCCGCCAATCCTGACCGGGCTTTACGAATTCATCGAAAACGTGGGAGGGTATGTCGTATATAATGAGACCCAGCGGCAATTTTCGATACCTTACACTACCCGCAATATTGTCGAACGTTATCTTCTCTACACATACCCGTATGGAATATTTGCCCGCCTTGACGATATAAGTAAAGAAATAAAGCTCCGCGGGATAAAGGGGATCATCCATTACGTCCAGGCATTTTGCTTCAGGGCCATCGAGGATGTGATCCTGCGGGAGACCATACCTGTTCCGATCCTGACCCTTGAGGGAGATCTGCCGAAGGCCCTCGATGCCCGGACAAAGATGCGGATCGAGGCATTTATAGAAATGCTCGAAGGAAGGCAGGATTGAATAAAACACGGCAGGGTCGGGGCATTTTCGAGGAAAGAACAAAAAAATATGTCATCGACCGCAGTTCTATAGGGTTTTTCAAAGCAATCCTGGAATCATATGAGGACGTCGCCATTTTTTCCGTGCTTGACGGAGACCGCGGCCTGATAGAACTTATTTATCCGGCGTCTTTTGAAGACGATATCCGGGGCATTGTGGCCGATATGATACACTGTGGAATAGATTTCAGGGAGGTCCCCGATGTTCAATGAAAAGAGAATACTCGAAGCGCTCATGGAGCGCTCGGGTACGTATGCCGATATATACGTCGATACGCGGAACTACACGTTTATCCAGCTTGAATCCGGGAAGGTTGAAAAATTGGAGCAGGGCGAAGATGCGGGAGTGGGATTGAGGGTCATTGAGCCCTGGAAAACATATTACGCTTCGACAAATTCCTTCGAAGAGTCCCATCTCCTCTCACTTGCACGGAAATTATCCGGATATACCGCTGACAGTGCGGGTCAAGCGGCCACGATCATTGATGGTCAGAGGCATGCCTCCTATCCTTTTTCGATCTCCCGTGATCCCGGCGGTGTTGATGTCAGGGACAAGCTTGCGCTCGTGAGGAATTTCGAGGCAAAGGTCCGTTCGATGGAGCCGAGGATCGTACAGGTCCGCATTATGTATCGTGACACCCGCCAGAATATCACTATTGCGACGACCGACGAAGGCTCAAAGCTCGATAGCCGAATGCAGGTTGTATTTACTGTTTTGCTCGTAGGGCGTGATGGCTCTGAGATGCAGACATCTTACGAGGCGGCAGGGGGCTTTTACGGTTTTGAATATTTTACAGACCACGTTATGGGATCACTTGCGGAAAAAACTGTCCGGCGTTTATCGGGTCTGCTCGCTGCACGCGAAGCGCCAAGCGGAATGAAAACGGTCGTTCTCGCATCCGAAGCTGGCGGTACTATGATCCACGAGGCCATAGGCCATGGGCTCGAAGCAGATCTAGCCATGGAAGGGCTTTCCTGTTACAAGGGACTTCTCGGGCAGGAGATCGCCTCGCCTCTGATAAGCGTCGTCGACGATGCAACCATCCCCCGCATGCGCGGAACATATGCCTTCGATGACGAAGGGACCGTGTCTCAGCGGACGGTCCTTGTCGAAAACGGCATTCTCAGGAATTATCTCTTTGACCGGTTCCATGCCATGAAGCATTCGATGCCTTCAACAGGCAACGGCAGGCGTGAATCCTACCGGTTCAGGCCGATACCGCGGATGAGCAATACGATGATCGTACCGGGAAAACATGATCCCGGTGAAATTCTTGCCTCTGTTGATGACGGGGTCTTTGTCGTCAAGATGGGCGGAGGACAGGTCGATACGGTGCGCGGAGATTTCGTGTTTGAAATATCAGAAGGATATATAATTGAAAAAGGTGCTATCGGACCGATGATAAAGAATGCGACGATGATGGGGAATGGGTTGAAGGTCCTCAGAGATATCGATATGGTAGGCACCGACCTTGGGTTCGGAATAGGTACGTGCGGAAAGGACGGGCAGGGAGTGCCCGTCGCAGATGCGCAGCCTACTTTACGGATACCGGGGATCATTGTGGGAGGTCGCGGCGTATAACTATGCCCCGGACTCGGAATCTCCTAACCGATTCTTTGTATCATAACCTTCTCGACAATCTTTACGAAGGTGTCTATATCGTTGATAATGACCGTAAGATCATTTACTGGAACGAAGCGGCCGAAAAAATGACAGGTTACAGCCGGTCGGACGTTATAGGCAGACATTGCTGGGATAATATCTTCATGCATATCGACAATGACGGTAATGCCCTGTGCCATAATCAATGTCCTCTTGAAACTGCAATGCGGGAAGAAAAAAATAGGGAAGCCGAGCTTTTTTTTCATCATCGGGAAGGCCATCAGGTTCCCGTAATCGTCAGGATAGCCCCCATATTCGATAACAACGGGGCCGTGGTCGGGGCTGCCGAAATTTTCAGTGATAATTATTCCAACCAGGACCTTACCCGCAAACTTCGTGAACTTGAGCGTATGGCCCTTCTCGACCCTTTGACCAAATTGGGCAACAGACGATACGGAGAAATGAACCTGACAAATAAACTAAGGGAGCTGAAACGCTACGGATGGTCTTTCGGAGTCCTCTTTATCGATATCGATAGATTCAAAGATGTCAACGATATGTACGGCCACGATGTCGGGGATAAGGTGCTGCGCCTGATCGCGGCAACGATCAACAACGGCCTTCGGTCATCAGACGTTGTCAGCCGATGGGGAGGCGAGGAATTCGTTGCTTTTGTTGCGAACGTTGATGAAGAAAAGCTAAGTCACGTCGCTGAAAAGTTACGCATGCTCGTTGAGAGGTCTACAGTGGTGCTGAGCGGGAACGACACGCACATCACAATCTCGATCGGGGTCACTTTAGCCCGAAAAAAAGATTCTGCGCATGGGATCATAAAGCGCGCGGACTCGCTCATGTACGCCGCCAAAAAAGCCGGAAGGAACAGAGTAATGGCCTAAAAAGGCCGTAAGGAGTGAGGAGTAAGCAGCAAGGAGTTCCCAGCCCATCCGTCACCGTCCATCCAAAACCCTGCGTAGATCTAAAGCTTAAATGACTTGAGCCTCCGTGCAGCCTCTGCTATCTTTTCCTCTCCCAGGGTTATTGAGATCCGGAAATAACCTTCACCTTCATCGCCGAAACCACTTCCCGGTGTAACGACGATACCCGTTTCTTCAATAAGCCTTTCACAGAAATCAGATGATGTGAATCCTTTCGGAACTTTCGCCCAGATATAGTAGGTGGCCTTCGGGCCCTTTATGTCGACGCCAAGCGATTTAAACGCCTGGACTGCCATATCCCGCCTTTTTTCGAGCCGTGCGTTCAGGTCTGCGACAGAGGTCTGATCACCGGTCAGGGCTTCGATACCGGCGCACTGTACGGCCTGAAATGCACCCGAATCGATATTTGTCTTGAGTTTCCCGAGATTATAAATGCCGTCGGAACAACCGACCGCGAAGCCGATCCTCCAGCCGGTCATACAGTATGTTTTTGACAATGAATGAAACTCAAGCGAATACTTCTTGTCTCTGTCAAATTCCAGTATGCTCTTCGGTCTGTATCCGTCATAGGCTATTTCGCTGTACGCCGCATCGTGACAGATGAGTATATTGTAACGTTTCGCGAGCTCCAGCGTCTTTTCATAGAAGCCGTCATCGGCGCAGGCGCCCGTAGGGTTGTTAGGATAGTTTATGAAAAGTATTTTTGCTTTTTTCAAAACATCTTCAGGGATATCCTCATACCGGGGCAAAAATCCGTTCTCTTCTTTAAGGGGCATGATATAGGGGGTTGCCCCGGCAAAGATCGTAGCAATTTTATATACGGGATATCCGGGTGACGGGACGAGTACCACATCCCCTTCTTCGGCGTATGCCCACGGTATATGCGCAATTCCTTCCTTCGAGCCGATCAGGGTTACGACTTCCGTCGCAGGGTCGAGATCGACGCCAAAACGCCTCTTGTACCAGGTGGCTGCTGCCTGCCGGAATTCCGGCATACCTTCGTAGCTGGGATACCGGTGATTTTTAGGGTCGTCCACGGCCTCTTTCATTTTCGTTATGATATTGGGCGGTGTGGGGATGTCCGGATCGCCTATACCGAAATCCACGAGATCCATCCCTTTTTTCCGGACCTCTTCTTTTTTCTTATCGATCCGCGCAAAAAGATAAGGCGGGATCTGTTCAATTCTCGACGCAGGTTTTACCATACCGGGCTCCTTTACTGATAATCGTATTGCGATGCAACTTGTGAATTTGATAGTTACAACACGTCCGAAGGTGCATTGTAAAGTCTTTTTTGAACGATAATTTATTTGAAATGATTTTTCCGGATGTGTAACAATAGACTCATGAAAAGCTTGTTGGAAGCGCTTCCCGCCGATTTCCCGATAACCGACAGACCATATGAGACGATGGCCAAAGAAATGGGAATAACGGGAGAGCAGTTGATGCGGGAAATTGCCTTGCTTAAGGAAAAGGGCTTTATCCGGAGGATCTCGGGCCTTGTCGCTCACCGGGCGGTTTCCTATGCAGGTAATGCAATGGTTGTCTGGAACGTCCCGGCGGAACGCGTGGAAGATGTTGGGGCCATCATGGCAGGTTTCAGCGAGGTCAGCCATTGCTACGAGCGTGCTACTGCCGGATATTGGCCGTATAACCTCTACACGATGGTCCACGGGAAGACCCGCGAGGAGTGCATCGCTGTGATCAATGCAATGGCTTTGCGGTCCGGCATCCATGATTATCGGGTGCTCTTCAGCAAACGGGAATTCAAAAAAACATCTTTTTCGGTAAGGACATGATAAAAACCAGATCTGACGAATATTGCGATGAGGCACAGCAGTGTATCCCGGGAGGCGTCAATAGCCCCGTGCGGGCGTTCCAGTCGGTTCATGACAGGCCGTTTTATGTGAAGCGGGCAAAAGGCGCATATCTTTACGATGTGGACGGCAATTCTTTCATCGATTATGTATCGTCATGGGGGGCGATCATCCTT
>Ga0316605_10002172_pt1 | contig 11171 bp, 8 predicted proteins | sample OWC_soil_day20_n_FD_207666 | JGI IMG/M metagenome (GOLD analysis project Ga0316605, IMG submission 207666) | Wetland soil microbial communities from Old Woman Creek delta, Ohio, United States - OWC_soil_day20_noCT | ecosystem: Environmental > Terrestrial > Soil > Wetlands | place: USA: Ohio... | reverse complement strand
ACACAAGCTTCGCAGCAGCATTCGTTTGCTGAACTCTTCTGTAAGGAAGTCTTTCACCATAGTTTTGGTTAATCACAAAATAAAAATCACTCCCTATTTTTGGTATCCAGTGTAACCGGAAATTAAACCCGAGTATATCTTCCTCGCTGTTCCATTGTGTGAATAGCGAAATGTTTAGTTTCGTATTAAAAGAATACCTTATCCGTCCTGACAATTCGTTTGTAATGAGATTACCCTGAGGCAGATCAAGGTCGTTATATGAATATTCTGCCTCCAGGTTAAGGTGCCGATTAATGTTCCATCCCCAATTCGCTCCCAACGATTTGCCTTTGCCGGTATAAAAATCTCCCCAATTATAGTATCCCATTATATAGATTTTCCTTGCATCAAAAGTCCCTCCCTGAATTACATAATTCATCATTCTGTAGTCTCCCAGAGGGATAGTAATATCGTCATTCAGATCAAATGCCTCCGGAGGGCTGTCAAAACTCCGATTAATATTAAACTCAATCCACTCTCCGCTTTTAAAGTTAATTGCGAGAGGACTGAATTCAAGGTCGTAACTTTCAACCTTTCCCGTTTCGTCATTAAGATACAGGTCCATTTCAAATGGGGTGAATTCAAGTTGTTTTATTCCGTATTTTGTAAACCATCGAGGGCGGAACTCTACAGCAGCAATATATTCCCTGTAATTATCTCTTCTCAGGAAACCAAGTTCGGGATTGAAATTTTTCTGGACAGATGCGGTTGCAACCACAGCACTCAGCAAGTCATTTGGATACTCTGCATATAAAAGGTAAGAAAGATTCTTGCTGTTATCTGCACCTTTTGTCAGACTCGCAGCAAAGACCGCACCTATTCTGAGGTTTTTATTCTTAAGAAACTTAGATGTGACATATTTCCCGTCCACGCCAAAAACCTGATTGCTCGATTCTCCGTTTGCAGTTGAAGTTGTGATAAACCCGATGCTGGATCTTGCTCCGATATCCTGCCGTACCCGGATTACCGAGTAGTTTGTAGAAGGGGTTGAATCTCTTGAGCCCGTTTGCAGAGAAAGGAAGCCAATGTTTGTGTTGCCCACCTTTCCATATACTCTGGCGCCGCCAAGAACGGGCAACAGTTCAAAATTATTTATACCTATTTTTCTTGAGTAAAAAATGGTATTTCCGTTTGCCATGGAGAAATCATAGTTGCCGGCACCTTCAAGAAAGAAATCTCTCTTTTCCGGATAATAAATCGAAAAACGTGAAAGGTTTACCTGAATTCTGTCTGATTCAACCTGAGCAAAGTCTGTGTTCACAGTTAAATTAAGCTTAAGTGTGCTCAGCAGGTTTTTATTTATATCCAGACCCACTTTTCCATTGTACCCGGGGTTTTGCTGATTCGACAAATTGACACCGCCAAGGGCATAGGGCTTTATTTCCCAGCGCAGTTTACCTTTTATATCCTTCAGGCCGGAAAGTACTCCCGCCTGAGAAATTGTTTCAATTTCATTGTTTCGGCTCCATCCCTGCCATAAAACCTGTTCATTTTTTCTGCGGATATTTCTTTCGAAATTTATCCCCCACTCCTGCTCTTCTTTATCTGGATATTGAAGAGTTGAAAATGGAATATAAATTTCAGCGCTCCAGCTATCGTTGTTTATAACTGCTGCTGCATCCCATACACCGTTCCAGTCTACATTGAAATATTCCCCCTCGCTTGTAATTTGCACATCTGCTCTCGCTCCATTGGGGTTTATTATAAACAGATATCCGTTTCTTTTATCGTTGAATGGCGACATGATAACCTGGAAGTTGTCTTCCTGTCCCCAGTCAAAATCTCTTTGAAGAAATCTGGCAATTATCTTATCGGGCCTGGAATCAAAACACTTAATGCCTATATATAATGCACTTTGTGTATATAATACCGAAACTTCTGTTCTTTCGGTGGGCTCTGCTCCCTCTTGTAGTTCTCTTTGTTTGAAGTTAGAAATTACATGAGCCGAACTCCACTCCTGTTCATTCATGACACCATTTAAAACAATTTCCCGAGGAATAAGCTTTGCGTTAAGAGTATCAGGATTGCTGTGCTGTGAAAAAGAAATAGTTGCAATTAATAACAGAATTATTAAAAAAAACAGCGATTTGATATTCATAGTATCATTTATGTTTCCAATTCAAAGATATTATAATTTGTTTTACCTTCGCAACAGATAGTCACATTTGCTCTATGGACAAAAGAAAAAAATTTATCCGGATAGGTACAGTTTCCCTTATTCTTATTTTGGTTTTAATAAGAGGGCCATTGCTAAGAATGTATGTTTCCGGCAAAACAAAGCAGCTTGAAGCTCGTTACTCCCTGGTTGTGAGCTATGAGAAACTAAAAATATACGGTATAGCCGGGGTGAAAATTGAAGGATTGACAATTTATCCTAAAGGAGGAGATACTCTCTTTTCTGCCGATTTTGTGAAGCTCAAAATGAACCCATTTAAGTTGCTTTTCCTTACTCCGGACATAAGGCGGCTCGATGTTAAAAATATGAGCATACGCTTTATCAAAAGTGATTCAACGTCAAATTTTGATTTTTTTTATAAAGAAACAAAAAAAGCAAATGCAGATTCCCTGACTGCAGAATTATCCGGAAACCGTTTAAATTACGCAAAAAACACAGATTACCTTCTCTCTCTTGTGTTGGGAATTTTGCCTGCCAAAGCAAATATCGATAAATTGGATATCTCTTATATCAATAGAGGTTACAACCTTAATATCCATTTACCGTCACTTATATTAGAGAAGGACAGGTTTGAAACAGAGATAACAGCCACAGAAAATGGGATTTCCGAGATATTAAATGTAGACGGAGTGCTGGACGATTCCGACAGAAAAATTTCTACCCGAATATATTCACGCGACAGTGCAAAGTTTTCTGTACCGTTTTTAGATTACAGGTGGGGGGCAAAGGTTCAGTTCGACACTCTTGCTTTTGAACTGGCAGGTTCAAAAAGGGAAAGCGATGTGATACACATAACAGGAAAAGCTCTGGCAAAGGGTGTCTCGGTATTTCATGAAAGGCTCTCTCCGGAAAATGTTCTTTTAGACAAAGGCCGTTTTGAATATCAGTTCAACATTGGTAAGAACTATATCGAACTTGACTCTTCTTCGGTTGCATATATTAATAATTTCTCATTTTCTCCATTTCTCAGAGCAGAGAAAAAGGAAAAATGGCATATAACAGCATCGCTCAACAAGCCCGATTTCCCCTCGGATGAACTATTTTCGTCACTGCCTAAAGGGTTGTTTTACAATTTGGACGGAATAAAGACAGAAGGAGTTCTTAACTACCATTTTTATCTGGATTTAGATCTTTCTCAGGTAGACAGCCTCAAAATTGAGTCTATACTTAAACCAAAAAAATTTAAAATTCTCAGTTTTGGCAATACCGATTTAAGAAAGCTGAATGGGAGTTTTGAGTATACAGCATACGAAAAGGGTATTCCCGTCAGGAGCTTTATTGTTGGTCCGGAGAATCCTAATTTCCGTCCGCTTGGAAGAATTTCCCAATATTTACAAATTGCTGTTTTACAATCGGAAGACGGTGGTTTTTTCTATCATAACGGATTCCTAATTGAGAGCATTCAGGAGGCTCTTGCCACTGATATTAATAAGAGGAAATTTGTTAGAGGCGGAAGTACAATAAGTATGCAGTTAGCGAAAAATGTTTTTTTAAGCAGGCATAAAACCCTTGCAAGAAAATTTGAAGAGATTCTCATTGTGTGGCTTATAGAAAACAACCGTCTTAGCAGTAAAGAAAGGATGTTTGAGGTATATCTCAATATAATTGAATGGGGCCCGGGTATATACGGGATTAATGAGGCTGCACGATTCTATTTTGACAAAGATCCCCGGGATCTTTCTGTAAATGAATCAATCTTTCTTGCAAGCATTATTCCTTCTCCAAAACGTGCTCTGCATTCATTTACAGACGACCTGCAGCTTAAACCAGAAATGGAAGGCTACTACAGACTAATTGCTCAGCGTCTCCGTGTTAAGGGCCTAATAACAGAAGCCCAGGAGATGCTAATTAAACCGGAAGTGCGCCTGGGAGGAGACGCGAAGAGAATCCGGGAAAGCATGAAAAATCTTGTACTATCGCTGACTGAACCTACTCAAGAAGATTAAATTATGAAAAATTTAGCTCTAAAAAATAAAATCGTTCTCATAACCGGAGGAACCGGGTCTTTTGGGTATGCCGCGGTAAAAAGACTTCTGGAACAAGACTTAAAGGAGATTCGCATCTACTCAAGGGACGAGAAAAAGCAGTCTGAAATGAACCTCTGTTTTCAAACAAAACCTGCCGGTTCTACAATTCTGAGTTTTTTCCCGGGAGACATTACGGACCCGCACCGTTTAGAAAAGGCCATGAATGGGGTTGATTTTCTAATTCACGCAGCAGCAGCAAAAGAGGTTCCGTATTGCGAGGCAAATCCGCTTGAAGCCTCACGTATCAATATATTAGGCACTGGAAATGTAATTGAATGTGCACTTAAACACAATGTAAGCAAAATAATCATAATCAGCACAGACAAAGCCTGTTACCCAGTTGGGGCGATGGGCATTTCCAAGGCGATGATGGAAAAAGTAGCATTTTCTGCTGCAGAAAAATCCGCTGAAACAACAATTCCGGGGCAGGATGTTAAAACTTCAGTTTGTATAGTACGATTCGGCAACCTTATGGGTTCTGCGGGAACTGTTGTTCCAATGTTTGTTAGACAAATAAAAGAGGGGAAAAACCTCACTGTAACCAATCCGGAAATGACTCGTTTTATGATGACTCCGGATGATGCCGTTGATCTCACTTTTTGCGCGATTCTCGAAGGGAGTAACGGAGATCTTATAATTCAGGAAGCTCCGTCTGCAACGCTTGAAACTCTCACAAAAGCACTTGTGGATCTTCATGGAAAAGGCAAAGGGGTAGAAATTGAGGTTATGGGTCCGCGTCCAGGTGAAAAATTATTCGAAACAATGGCCACCCAGGCGGAAATGATTAAAGCAACTGAAATCCCGTTTATTTCCACTTCCGGAAATATTGGTTCCGAAAAAAAATATCTAAGGATTCCGCTAAAAGGATTAAATGTTAATCCGGATGCAGCAGAGTTCAATTCCCATACATCTCCAGTTGACAGGGACGTAATGAAGTCAATACTAACCCGGCGGTAATTTTATTGCCAAAAAGTATTGAAAAGTGGCTCAATTATTGTAATTTCGCAACATTATCAATTTGAAATTAATATTTAACAACTGTTATGATTTTTAACATATTAGCTGCAATGGGTCAGGAGGCTGTAGAAGCTACAACTCAGATAGTTGCCCCGGTAAAGGAGCAACTTTCCTTTTCATTAATTGACATGGCCTTCAAGGGCGGGTTTCTTATGATTCCTTTGTTCATTCTTTCAATACTGTCTATCTACATTTTTGGAGAAAGATGGTGGGCAATAAGAAAAGCCTCTCAGATAGATGAAAACTTCATGAGAAATATCCATGACTATATTCACGAAGGGAAAATAAAGGCTGCAATAAGCCTCTGTAAATCGCAGGAAACACCAATTGCAAGGCTCATCGAAAAGGGTATTGAACGAATCGGCCGCCCGCTCACAGATATCCAGACCGCAGTAGAAAATATGGGAAATGTTGAGGTCGCAAGGCTCGAAAAAGGACTTCCATGGCTCGCAACCATAGCCGGAGGTGCGCCAATGATTGGATTTCTTGGAACAGTTATAGGAATGATTCAGGCGTTCTACAATATGTCTCAGGCAGGAAGCAATATCGACATCACCCTGCTTTCAGGAGGTATATATACCGCAATGGTTACAACCGTTGCCGGTCTCATTGTGGGAATCATGGCATACTTCGGATACAATTACCTTGTAGCAAGAATTGACAACATAGTTTATAAGATGGAGAGCAATACCATTGAATTCATGGATCTTCTCCACGAACCTGCAGGTAAATAATCTTGTTAATTAAAAAGGATAAAAAAATGGCAATTAAGCGTCACTCAAAGGTAGATTCATCGTTCAGTATGGCATCGATGTCGGACCTTGTATTCCTTCTGCTCATCTTTTTCCTGGTGACATCCACTCTTGTAAACCCAAATGCATTAAAACTGTTGCTTCCCAAAAGCACGAATCAGGTTTCAGCAAAACCCACAGTAAGTATATCAATTAAGCACTATCTTCCGTCAAACACATTCTCATATCACATTAACGGGAAAAACACTCCTGTTCCCCTCGGAGATATCGAGGGTCTTATCCAGCAGGAACTAATGAATCAGGAAGATCCTACCGTATCGCTTCATGTCGACAAAACCGTGCCAATGGAGCAGGTTGTGAACATGATGAACATTGCCAAGAGAAACCAGTATAGAATAATACTGGCCACTTCTCCCGAGTAAAATAACTTAAAAACAAATTCCAATGTCAAGTGTACCAAAAGGACCCACTAAAGAAGAGAAGCGCGCAAAGATTATAGGTGCGGGTCTTGCTGCCGGTGTGCACCTTTTGGCTCTTGTTCTGTTTTTTTCTACGGGATTCAAGGCTGTTTACCCTCCTCCTGCAGAAACAGGGATAGAAGTAAATTTTGAAATGGAACCACCGCAACCTATAGAGGTGCGATCCGGTCATGAACCAAGAGTAGAGAATCCAAATCCGGAAAAAGAGATAAAACTTGTTCAAAGGTCGGAATCTGCAATAAAAGGTAAAGGAGCAAACAAGGGAAACGAGGCAACAATGGGCGACAAAGGAGATGTAGAACAATATGAAGCTCCGAGGCCAAAACCTATAGACAAAAGAGCACTCTTTCCAAGTGCAAAAAATTCTACTGAAACAGAGGCTCAGGTTGCAAAAGAGATAAGTAAAGGTTTGTCGGCCGGTCATGCCGAAGGAAATACCCGTACCGGAAGCATTGAGGGAGAACCCTCTGCCCGTCTTGCCGGCAGAAGTCTGATGGGAAATCTTCCGGAACCGGAATATGCAGTTAATGAATCAGGAAAGGTTGTGGTAAAAATTTCTGTAGACCAGTATGGAACTGTTATTGCAGCAACACCCGGGGCCGCAGGAACCACTGTTCAGGATAAAACATTATGGGAAGCATCAAAGAGAGCCGCACTAAAAGCAAAATTCAACCTGAGCGCAAATGCCCCCGCAGTACAGGAGGGAATAATAACCTATATATTTAAGCTGAGATAAATTATTCGTATCTCAACGCTTCAATAGGGTCGAGCTTAGATGCACGAACGGCCGGAATGTAGCCGGACAGAATGCTTACAATCAAACATACCAATACTCCGCAGAACATCCAGAACCACGGCAAAACAAAAGGACTCTTCATCAAGAGTGCAGTAAGGTTCCCAACAATTATCCCGAGTATTATTCCAAAAACTCCTCCCAGCTGTCCTATCACTATCGATTCAAATAAAAATTGCTGTTTTATTGTTTTTGAATTTGCCCCCAAAGCTTTGCGGGTACCAATTTCCCTTGTGCGCTCTTTAACGGAAACAAGCATTATATTCATGAGTCCTACTGCTGCTCCCAAAAGAGTGATTATTCCTATAATAAACGCAGCAATTGTTACGTATCCCATAATTTTCATAATGTCTTCCAGCATAGCATCCGATTTTGTAACCCGGAAATCCGAAGCATCAATTGGACTTAACCTCCTAATTGAACGGAACAGCTGTTCAGCGGCATCAATAGCCTTTATCTGGTCCACTCCCGGTTTTGGAACAATATTTATCACATAGAATGTGTTGTCACTCAAAAAAGACCCTCTTGCATTTGAAATTGGAATCCATACCTGATTGTCCGGCCCGCCGCCGAATGTGCTTCCCTGGCTGGCAATAGTTCCAATAACCTCATATCTAACGGCTCCAACACTTATTATTTTTCCTATTGGTTCCTCTCCTTTAAAAAGAGACGTTTGAACACCTGACCCTATTACGCATGTAAACGAGGCTGTTTCCAAATCCTGTGGACTGAAATTTCTGCCTTTGGCAATTGACGTTCCTGTGAATGCAAGATTGTTTTCATCGGTGGCAGTCACTCTGATATTCGGATTGGTTTTGTTTGACCCGTATTTGATTGTAGCATTACCGATTGCGGTAGCTGAAATTGAAATAACAGAAGGAACGGAATAAGTTTCCGCAAAACTTTTTGCCTGAGAATACCTGATGTTTCTCCTGTTTAAAATTCTTGCTCTCCTTTCTCCGCTTTCTACATCACTAAAATTTGACCTTATGGAAAAAGAGTTTGCTCCCATTTTTCCAAAGTTATCGCTTAGCATTGCCTTAAGAGAATCCGTTGCAGTGAGAATCCCCACAAGAGATGTAATCCCGATTGCAATAATCAGAATTGTAAGCGACGAGCGTAATCGTGTACTTTTAATCGATTTTAAAGCCACCTTAAGGTTCTCTTTCAGAAGAGGTGTAACTCCCAGTTTATGGGCTATTTGAGATGTGAGAGACGGCATAAAGGTATATTATTGCTAAATAAGTCTGTAAAAGTAGGAAATTATATCTTATTAGCATAAATTTGCAGCCGAATTCATTTATAGATGAGAAATAATCAATCACAAAGTCGTACCGGTGCGGGAGCATCCGGACGAAGGACCCCATCAAGAGCAGGAGCCGGGAGGTCTGCAGGGGCAGAGAGAAGCGGACGCAGAGATTCAAAACCATTTGACGGCGAACGCAGAGAAGCAAGACCAGTAGGTCGTCCGAGAAAGGATTCCAAACCTTTTGCAGGAGAGCATAGCGATGAAAAACAATTCAGAAGACCTCGCAGAGAGATCAAACCATTTGGAGGAGAGAACATAGAGGGAGAAAGAACATTCAGAGGCCCTCGCAGAGAGGGAGTAAATGAGGGATCATACAGCCGCACTCCAAGAGAAGGTGGAAATGAGAGATCATTCAGCCGCACTCCAAGAGAAGGTGGAAATGAAAGAAAATTCAGCCGTACCCCAAGAGAAGGCGGAGAAGAAAGATCGTTCAGCCGTCCTCGCAGAGAAGGTGGAAATGAGAGATCATTCAGCCGCGCTCCAAGAGAAGGTGGAAACGAAAGATCATTCAGTCGTGCCCCAAGAGAAGGCGGAGAAGAAAGATCGTTTAGCCGTCCTCGCAGAGAGGGTGGAAATGAGAGATCATTCAGCCGCACTCCTAGAGAAGGTGGAAATGAGAGATCATTCAGCCGTACCCCAAGAGAAGGCGGAGAAGAGAGATCATTCAGCCGTCCTCGCAGAGAAGGTGGAAGTGAGAGATCATTCAGCCGCACTCCAAGAGAAGGCGGAAGTGAGAGATCATTCAGCCGTCCTCGCAGAGAAGAAGGTGGAAGTGAGAGATCATTCAGCCGTCCTCGCAGAGAAGAAGGTGGAAGTGAGAGATCATTCAGCCGTCCTCGCAGAGAAGAAGGCGGAAGTGAGAGATCATTCAGCCGTCCTCGCAGAGATTCATTTGGATCTGATGGGCCAAAAAGAATAGTAAAATCAAGAAGCACCAAACCAAAAGCCAAATCCGACGACGGAATGGTGCGACTCAATAAATTTATTTCCAATTCCGGAGTATGCTCACGTCGCGAAGCCGATGAATATATCGTAGCAGGATTAGTGAGTGTAAACGGAGAGGTGATTACAGAACTTGGCACCAAAATCAAACAGGATTCAGATGTACGCTTCAACGGAGAACGTCTCAAAGGTGAAGAAAAAGTATATATCCTGATGAACAAGCCAAAGGATTTTGTAACAACAGTGTCTGACCCTAATGCAGACAAGACTGTTATGGATCTCATTGCCGGCAAGTGTTCGCAGCGTGTATATCCCGTAGGTCGTCTGGACAAACAGACAACCGGAGTACTGCTTCTCACAAATGACGGAGAGATGGCAGACAATCTTACTCACCCTTCAAACATGCACAAAAAGATTTATCATATTGTTCTTGACAAAAATCTCAGCGGAAGCGATTTCAATGCAATTCTTGAAGGAATTACGCTGGATGACGGTCCTGTACATGCCGATTCCCTTGCATATGTAGATGGAGAGAAGAGCGAAGTAGGACTTGAAATTCACTCAGGAAGAAACCGTGTTGTAAGAAGAATATTCGAACATCTGGGATACAAAGTGAAAAGACTTGACAGGGTGTTCTTTGCCGGCCTTACAAAGAAAAATTTAAGAAGAGGACAGTGGCGTTTCCTCACCGAACTGGAAATTTCAATGCTAAAGATGGGAGCCTATGAATAACCTGCCTGCGGCAAATAAAATTCATAAATCGGGATTTGTCAACATTATCGGTAATCCGAATGTTGGCAAATCTACGCTTATGAATGCTCTTGTGGGGGAAAGGATATCAATAGTTACAGCCAAGGCTCAGACTACCCGCCACAGGATAATGGGAATAGTAAACGGAGAAGATTATCAGATAGTCTACTCCGATACCCCTGGCATACTAAAACCAAGCTACAGGCTTCAGGAGAGTATGATGAATTTTGTAGATACTGCTATTGGAGATGCCGACATAATTCTTTATGTAACAGATGTTGTCGAGCAAAGCACCAAAAACGAGGAGTACATAGAGAGACTAAGCAAAGTAAGTTCTCCTGTAATTCTTGTGATAAATAAAATTGACATCAGCAATCAGAAGGATATCGAGGAGTTGTATGCAAGATGGAAAGAATTATTGCCTAAGGCGGAGATATATCCTATCTCTGCAATAGAAAAATTTAATACAGACACTCTGTTCAACAGAATTCTTGAGCTTATTCCGGAAAGTCCCGCCTGGTACGACAAAGATGTACTGACAGACAGGAATCTTCGGTTTTTTGCTTCAGAAATAATAAGGGAGAAAATTTTACTCAACTACGACAAGGAGGTCCCCTATTCTACTGAAGTTGTAATCGAAATGTTCCAGGAAGAGGGCGGTTTGTACAAAGTTGATGCAGTAATATATGTAATGAGAGATTCCCAAAAGGGAATAATTATCGGGAAAGGCGGTTCTGCATTGAAAAAAGTAGGAACAGAAGCTCGAAAAGATATGGAATCATTTTTTGAAAAAAAGGTTTTTTTGCAGATATTTGTAAAGGTTAATTCGGACTGGAGAGAGGATAAGAGAAAACTCCGTCAGTTCGGTTACATACAAGATTAGATAA
>Ga0316605_10002171_pt1 | contig 11174 bp, 13 predicted proteins | sample OWC_soil_day20_n_FD_207666 | JGI IMG/M metagenome (GOLD analysis project Ga0316605, IMG submission 207666) | Wetland soil microbial communities from Old Woman Creek delta, Ohio, United States - OWC_soil_day20_noCT | ecosystem: Environmental > Terrestrial > Soil > Wetlands | place: USA: Ohio... | reverse complement strand
GGCACTTGGTGAGCAAGGCCACCTAGGTCGGCAATATTGCGAGTATGAGTCTTCTCATAGATAAAACCAATCATGGAGAAGAAGAGCGCTGCCATAACACCGTGCGCGAACATCATCCCAAAAGCACCAGTCGCGGCAGTTGGGTTCAATGCTGCAATTGCGATAATAACATACCCCATATGGCTTACGGATGAATATCCGACGACATACTTAAGATCCTTTTGTGCCAAAGCGATGAAGGCTGCATAAAGTACACTTACAACGGCCAGGGTTGCAATGTACGGTGCCCAAAAGCTTGCTCCAACTGGGAGGACATAAACGCCTAAACGGATTAATCCATAGCCCCCAATTTTCTTTAGGACTCCAGCGTGAATCATACTCACAGCGGTAGGAGCACCAGCATAACCGTCAGGAGACCAAGAGTGGAAAGGGAACATAGAGATTAGAGATCCAAAACCAACGATCATTAAGCCAAACGCAACCTTTTGGAACGCTGGACTGTAGAGGTCTTGCCTAGCTGATAACTGATCAAACATAAAGGTTGGATTACCATTAGCACCTGCTGCCAGATAAAGAGCAACCATTCCAACGAGAAGGAAGGCAGATCCAATCAGCAGGTAAATGGTTAACTTCATAGCGGCATATTCCTTAGTAACCCGTTTTGTACTTCCCCAGATGATAACCATGATGTAGATTGGAATAACCACGATTTCATAGCAGAGGAAGAAGATAAACAGGTCTCGAGCAATAAATGTCCCCATAACCCCAGCAATAAGAATAAGCAGCAAAATAAAGAATTCTTTAACACGCTTATCTATATTCCATGAAGCATAGATGGAAGCAAAACCGATGAGGTTGGTAAGAAGAAGCATAGGTAAGCTTAATCCGTCAACACCCAAAGCCAAGTTAACACCGAGATCGGGAACCCAGGGAATCGTTAGGGTAAACTGCATTCCACCCTGTGCCCATTGATAGTTAAAGAAGGCGTAAATCGAGAGGGCCAAAGATACAAACGTACCCATCGCCGCAACAATTTTTATAGTCTTGGCCTCTTCCTTTGGCAAGAAAACGATCAATAGCATTGCCACTAACGGAGCTAGTAGAGTGAAGGGCAGAAGCATTGACAGTGTGCTCACTGTTGGTAGTGCAGACATTATTTCACACCTCCTAGCGTCGCTAAGGGGTTAAGAGCCGTTAGCTGGCCTTCCCCAAAGGCGAAGACCATAAATATGACGACCACTGCGAAAAAGAACACCATAGCGTACGTTTGTAGTTGTCCTGTATTTATCCGACGGAGGACTTTACCACTGCCGCGTGTGACTAAAGCAAGTCCATTGACTATGCCGTCCACGATATAGATGTCAAACCAGTACAGAACCTTAGCCAGCCCATCCATGATGTGATGAATAAGCCAGAGATATAACTCGTCGATATAATATTTATTCTTTAGTAACTTGTAGATTCCAGGGAAGCGGGCAACGACATTCTCTGCCGATATCGCTTTTGTAACATAAGTGACGTAAGCTAAACCAATCCCTAGAAGTCCGGCTACGACGGAAATTCCAGCTAATCCCCAAGCAATCGCTTCGTGCTCGAATTCACCATAGTGAATATAGTAAGCAAAGTTATGCTCAGGTAAAGCCACAAATCCTCCAAAAACGCTGAAAAACGCCAGAATCATCAATGGAATCGTCATACTCCACGGAGACTCATGAGGATGGTTTTCTGCTTTTTCCGGTCCCATAAAGACCACAAAGAACAGTCTGCACATATAAAAGGCCGTTAAGAAAGCTGTAAATAGACCAACCGCGTAAATAATGGGATGACCATTATGCAATGCGTTGGCTAAAATCTCATCCTTTGACCAGAATCCTGCAAATGGTGGGACTCCAGAAATGGCCAAAACCCCAATAAAGAACGTAGTTCCTGTGATAGGCATCTTTTTCCAAAGTCCACCCATATCCCAAATATCTTGTTTATGATGCATGGCGTAAATCACAGAACCTGCACCCAAGAACATTAACGCCTTAAAGAACGCATGAGTCATGAGGTGGAACATTGAGGCTGTCAGCGAGCCTACTCCCAGGGCAAACATCATATAGCCAAGTTGACTTAGGGTGGAGTACGCTAGGATCCGTTTAATATCATCTTGGGCAATAGCAATCGATGCTGCAAAAATTGCAGTGAAGGCGCCCAATCCTGCGATAAACTGTAAGGCCGCTGGCGACGCATGATCAAAGAGAAAGTACATTCGTGCTACTAAATAGACTCCGGCAACAACCATGGTTGCAGCATGAATCAAGGCACTAACAGGGGTCGGGCCTTCCATAGCATCCGGAAGCCAGACGTGAAGGGGGAACTGTCCAGATTTTCCTATCGGTCCCATAAAGACGAGGAACGCCATGACGGTCACATATCCTGCAGTTCCAATAACAGCGACATCTTGAATGTTTGTGTTCAATGCTACAGAGAGTGCAGCAAAATCAAGGGTTCCGAACTTTGTATAGATAAAAAGCATGCCAAGCAGCAATCCAAAGTCTCCGACACGCGTTGTAATAAAGGCTTTCTTCGCAGCCTCCCGTGCCGACACTTTAAAGAACCAAAATCCAATTAACAAATAGGAACATAATCCTACCAATTCCCAGAAGATAAAGAGTTGTAATAGGTTTGTTGCAAGAACCATACCCAGCATGGAAGATGCAAACAATGACTGGTACGCATAGTAACGTGAAAAGCCCTCATCACCGTGCATATACCCTAATGAATAGATTTGTACCATCGAGGCCACTAGGGTAACAACAAACAACATCATAGCACTTAGGGGATCGATGATGGTCCCAAAATCGATCTTTAGTCCCACAATATTAAGCCAGTTCACATTTACGATCGCAGGATGTTCCACAATTTCCTTACCCGCCTGAATAACGCCTAGGCCAATAGCTATAGCCAAGCTCAATGAAGTGAGAATAGCGAGTATTGATACTGTGGAAGACAGTCTTTTGGATCGTTTCGTGATAAAGGCGATGATTAGAAACGACAAGAAGGGCAAAAAAGGAATTAACCACGCCCACTGAAAGAGATCATGCATTTCCTTGAACACCTACCTTCTCCATAGTCTCTCTTACCACTTCAACCAGTTCAATTCGTCGACGTTGGTCGATTGACGATTACGATAAATAGTGATAATCAATGCCAGCCCAACAGCGACTTCGGCCGCCGCGACGACGATGACGAAAAGTGCTGCCACATGTCCTGTTAGAACATAGTGAATGTCAATCTTTTCGTTCCAGATAAACCGGTTGAACGCCACAAAATTTATATTGACCGCATTAAGCATTAACTCAATGGACATGAGTGTGGCAATTATATTTCTCTTGGCAAATACCCCGTAGAGTCCAATACAAAAGAGCATTGCTCCAACCAAGAGATACGTCGAAAGCCCAACACTAAAATCTCCTAAACTCATTTGCTCTCGTTCACTCCCTTCGCCAATATCACGGCACCAACTAAGGCAACGGTGAGCAAGACAGCAGCTGCTTCAAATGGAATCATATACTGTGTGAGTAAAAGGAGTGATAGGTCCTCTGCTGATCCGCCGCTCGTCCATGGTGTTGCCAAAACACGCCAGTCTGCATTGGTAAGTATCACAAGTCCAATCACGACGAAGACAGAGGCTGAGATAAGCGCCCCCGCTAGCCAACTACGGTTTTCGGGATTGCTTTGACAAATATCGCCACGTAAAGTCAGCATCACTGCGAAGATGACTAGGAGAGATACTGCTGCTGTGTAAATCAACAACTGCACAGCTGCCAAAAAGTCTGCATTCATGAGGATATAAAGTACAGCAACTCCAGAGAAAGAAAGAGCTAGATATAGAGCGCTGTGCACAATGTTCTTAGAGGTGACTACACCCCAAGCTGCTGCAATCGACAGGATCGCAAAAATAAAGAAAACGACTGTGCTCACGCTCACTCCACCTTCCCTTTTCGCTCTGCGCGTTGAATCATATCCCATTGCATATCTTCAGGTTCATAAACTGCATTTTCAAATTCCTGAGTTACTTTCAGCGCTTTTGTTGGACAGGCTTCCGTACACAAACCACAGAACAAACAGCGACCTACGTCCATATGATATGTCTTGAGAACCTTTTTATTGGCTTCATTCTTTTCACTGGTCAATTTGATAACTGAGTTAGGGCAGGCCATAGCACACATATTACAAGAAATGCACTTATCCCGGTCAAGCCCCATGGAACTACGCACCCTAGTCGGAAGATTAGGTTTTTCCTCAGGGTAAAACTCAGTGATATTCGGACCGACCATGCGTTTGAATGTGATGCCTAAACCTTGTAGTAGACCTTTACCAAACACTGCGTCACCCTCCCATCACGAATCGGTAAATGTAAATCCCCAGACCCGTTAACAAAATATTTAAAATGGCAAGCGGCAATAAGAACTTCCAAGCCAAGTGCATGAGATGGTCAATACGAATTCTTGGGAAGGTCCAGCGAACCCACATCATCATGAAAATCATGACTCCGACTTTCATAAAGAACCAAACATAACCTGGTAAGAAAGCTGGCCCTTGCCAACCGCCCAAAAATACTGTGGCAGCTAAAGCGGACATTGCTGTCATGTTTCCGTATTCTCCAAGGAAAAACAATCCCCAACGAAGTCCCGTATACTCTGTAAACGGTCCGGCAACAACTTCCTGATCTGCTTCGACTAAGTCGAACGGTGCACGGTTTAGTTCCGCCAAGCCCGCGATGAAGAAGATCACAAAGGCCAGGGGTTGAAGGATAATAAATGGAACAGTACTTTGAGCTTCTACAATAACTCCTAAGTTAAACGACTGAGTGATCATGACTACTCCAAGTAACGAAAAAAGTAAGGGAATTTCGTAACTTATCATCTGAGCAACTGCCCTCATGCCTCCAAGTAACGAATATTTATTATTGGATCCCCATCCAGCCATTAGGAAACATAGGGTTGAAATTGAGGAGATACCTACGAAGTAAAAGATACCCAAATCAAGATTAATCGGCGCCATATTTCTCCCATAGGGTATGACAGCCAAGGTCATCATCGGAAGACAAAAGATAATCATCGGTGCTACTTTAAAAATAAACTTATCCGCACCTGCGGGAGTAACATCTTCTTTGCCCATGAGTTTTAATGCATCAGCTATAGTCTGGAACCATCCGCGCGGACCGAGACGATTGGGCCCTGGCCTTTGTGAAGTCCAACCTGCTACTTTACGTTCAAGTAAGATCAAAATCAAAGCAGCCAAGACAACAATAATAACCACAATGATAAAATTGATAACATTCATGGTTAAGTTAGCCCAAACTGAGTGGGGATCCGCAAAAAGACTACGGATGGCTTCCGCAATAATCAAAAACAGATTATTTAGAGTCTCCATCTTATTCTCCCCTCATTGCAATTTACTACTTATCAACTTCACCCAATACAGCATCTAAGGTGGCGAAAATAGCTACTACATCTTGAATCTTCCATCCTTTGGCTACTATCGAGAGCATCTGTAAGTTTATGAAAGTAGCTGGCCGGATACGGAGCCGTGACGGCTTAGTAGTTCCATCACTGACGATATAAAATCCTAGTTCCCCTTTGGGGTTCTCCACACGGTGATATACTTCCCCAACCGGTGGTTTAATAACCTTTGGTACCTTTGCCATAATCGGACCGTCTGGGATATCACGTAAAGCTTGCTTGATGATTTTGATACTCTCTACAATCTCATCCAAGCGAATGATCGTACGATCATAGCTATCGCAACCTGTCCGAACGGGTACATTAAAATCAAATCGATCGTAGATACTGTAAGGTTCCGCTTTACGAACGTCATAATCGACACCAGACGCCCGTAGGACCGGACCAGTGATCGAAAGGTTTTCTGCCATTTCCTTAGTTAGAATACCAACATTCTTTAACCGACCCATGGCAATTTCATTCCCAAAAAAGATACCATAATATTCTTCAAGCATCTCTGGGGTGTCATCAAGGAACGATCTTAGTGCAGGCCAAAATTCTTCCGGTGGCTCTGCTATCATTCCACCTATTCTCATAATGTTTACAGTCAAACGACTTCCCGCAGTCATCTCGTACATATCACAAATCCGTTCACGATCACGGAAAGCATAAGACCAAGCAGACCAACCCGCCATATCTAGGGCTGTACTGGCAATACAAACCTGGTGGCTTGCAATCCTGGCTAGTTCACCAAAGATAATCCGCAGGTATTCCGCACGTTCCGGGATTTCAACACCCATGAGTTTCTCTACTGTCTGAACGTAGGCCCAGTTATTGTGCGGAGATGCCAAGTAATCCAGTCGGTCTGTATAAGGGATAAACTGGGAATAAGTTCGGCTTTCCGCTAGTTTTTCCATGCCTCGATGTAAATAACCAAGTTTGGGATCGATATGAGTAATTGTTTCTCCTTCTAGATGGACCACCATGCGAAACAGACCGTGCATACTCGGGTGCTGGGGGCCCATGTTTAAGATAAGTTCTTCTGTTTTTTCAATAGACATGACTCTTCCCCCTATTCCCCTTCTTTTCGTTTACGCACGACATTTCGAACCTCGATTGGCTCTGTCACATAATCTTTGCGTAGCGGATGTCCTTCAAAATCATCCCACATATAAATCCTCTTGAGATTGGGATGTCCCTTAAATATAATGCCAAACATATCATACGCTTCTCGCTCGAGAAAGTTTGCACCCTCCCAGATTCGAGTTGCAGAATCAACTACTGGGTTTTCACGGTCTATGCTCGCTTTTACACGCAAACGCTGTGGCCCATGAAGGCTTGACAATTGATAGACAACCTCAAAGTGATCCCCATAGTCCATTCCACATAAGTCGTGCAGAAAATCACATGGGACATCGGGAAAGTTTTTTGCTCCCGTTAAGGCTTCAATGATATAAGGAGCTTGAACTTTCAACATGAGTACCCCGAAACTTTCTTCGACTACACCATTAACCCGAGTAGCGAGTTCGTCTACATATCGGTTCAATACATTATTTTCCATGTCTCATTAACCTCACCTTAGCGGGATTTGAAACTTTATATTGAAGTTGCAAAAGCCCATAAATTAAGGATTCTGGCCTCGGAGGGCAACCTGGGATGTAAACGTCTACCGGTAATATCTTGTCGACACCTGCCAACATGGAGTAAGAATCGACAAAGGGTCCCCCTGCATTCGCACAACTGCCCATGGCGATTACCCATTTTGGTTCAGGCATTTGGTCATAAATTCGTCTTAGCAGTGGAGCCATCTTACGCGTGCAGGTTCCCGCCACGATCATTACATCGGCTTGACGTGGGGATGCACGAAAAACCTCATACCCAAAGCGGGAAATATCATATCGGGGTCCACCAGTAGCCATCATTTCAATCGCACAGCAAGCTAAGCCCAAAGTTACCGGCCAAAAGGAATGCCCTCTTGCCCAGTTCAAGGCCTTATCAATTGTAGTAACCAAAACATTTTTTTCAATTAACGCTTCCTCTTCGCGAAGACGTTTTTCTGAGGCTACATCCACTCTAGAGCACCTTCCTTCCAAGCATACCAGAAACCAACTAAGAGAATGACAATAAAGATGAACATTTCCACGAAGGCAAATGTCCCCAGTTTTTGGAATGTTAAGGCCCAAGGATATAAGAAAATTGTTTCAACACTGAAGGCGGCAAAAACTAGGGCATACATAAAATAATTGCTCTTAAATCCGAGCCACGTTCTTCCGATGGTCTCGTTACCACATTCATAAGTTGTTAACTTTTCTCTATGTGGCTTATTAGGCGCCAGCAATTTAGGCATTATCATCATTATGATGGATACCGCAATTGCACCGACAAGAAACACCCCTACAGCAGCAAAGTTATTATCAGGCATCGCTTAACCTCCCTTCATAGAAAAATTAAATATCACAATAATAAATAACTAAGCCTTATTGTGCCACAACCTAGTTCATGGGTCAAATGATTCAGTTTTCTGTAATCTCCTCCCTCCTAACCTAATGACGTCCTTTGATTCACCGGTGCAAAACTTCTGCGGTGAAGTGGACATGGACCAAACCGCCTCAAAGCTTGCAGGTGTTCGCTCGTGCCATACCCTTTATTTTTAGAAAAGGAATATTCAGGGTAAAGGGTATGAAGTTGAACCATCAATCGGTCACGTGTTACCTTTGCCAGGATCGAAGCAGCCGCAATCGAGGCACTTAAACGGTCCCCTCCTACTAAGGAGAGCTGTGGAAGATGAACATTTGGGAGATTTAAGGCATCAATTAATAAGTAATGTGGTCGAACCGTAAATCCTTCTATTGCGCGCTTCATGGCTAACTTAGTTGCTTGTAAAATGTTTAAGGCATCGATTTCTGCTGGCTCAGCACTTCCAATGGCATAATCAATGGCCTGATTACGAATTTGGGTATAAAGTTTTTCTCGTTTACTTTCTGTCAGCATTTTGGAATCATTGAGACCGGGCAAATCAAACTTTGCCGGTAGAATACAGGCTCCAGCGACAACCGGCCCAGCAAGCGGCCCACGGCCTGCTTCATCAACCCCTGCCAACAACAAATAACCTTGTTTCCATAGTTTCTTTTCTTCAACAAGCAGTTGCTGAATACGAGCTTGTTCTTGTACTTGTGCTTCCTGGTATTTGATTAGTTGTACGGCTAACTTCCGAACTCCTTGACGCGGGTCGTTCTGACAAGCACATATCATACGAGGGGAAGGGTCTTTATACAGTGCTTCTTGAACTTCCCGAATACTCATTTGGGATAACGGTTCCACACTTTTCTCCTTCTTCTCTCCCTAAAAATTCAGTTCGACATACAGGGACGATTCCCTTTATTTAGCTATCAGTCTTAAATATACACAAAATCATCTGAATTTTTAGAAAGTGCTATTTATTTAAGTAGTCCATCGTGATTGGTCCAAGTTGTCCCATTCTCAATTCCCTGAGAAAGATCTGAGCGGCTTTTAATGTATCTACACGCCCACCATGTATTATACATCCACGTTTACGCCCCAGACTCTCTAATGTAACTAATGACTCCGTAATCTGATAGCGTGATAGAGAATCTGGGGAGTACAAATTCAGCCAATCTATGATCCAAGCCGATAATTCCTCAATATCAAAAACGTCATCTTTTATAGCCCCTAGAGCAGCGAGCTTTCGCCCAACATCCAGATCATCAAACTTAGGCCATAACATTCCCGGTGTATCTAACAGTTCAACCCGTTCATGAATCCGTACCCATTGATTTCCACGGGTAACCCCCGGCTTGTTGCCTACTTTTGCTTGAGCTCCACCTGTCAATTGATTGATCAAGGACGATTTACCGATATTAGGGATACCAACAATCATCACTCTAATCATCTGTTTGCGAATCCCTTTTTCTGCTTGTTTTGCTTGTTTAGCAAGGACCATGCGTTCCAGTTCCGGCACGATCTGTTTAACACCAACCCCTGTGGTTGCGCTAACAGCGTAAACAGGACTAGATTCTCTTAGGTGCCCGAGCCATTTTGCTGTCCAATTAGAATTCGCTAAATCCGCTTTATTTAGAAGTAATAACCTTGCTTTATTGCCTAGTAATTTATGTAGCATCGGATTACGGCTACTGGCTGGTATCCGAGCGTCGGCAAGCTCTAAAACAACGTCTACCCATTTTAATTGCTCTAATAGGAGACGTCTCGTTTTAGCCATATGTCCTGGAAACCACTGAATACTCATGAATACCTCTCTTCATTCCTTATAGAAAACTTGGCTGACGCCAAACCATAGTCTCAACGTTTCGTTTCAGGGTATTACCCTGAAACGCTGTAAAGGGTAGTATACCAACCATGCTTTTCCCAAAAGGTAGTTCTTTGGAAGAAGTCCCCATTCTCTTGAGTCTTCACTCTCTCGACGGTTATCTCCTAAGACAAAGACCTTGCCCTCCGGAACGACTTCCGGACCGTAAGGAGGGTAATCACCTGGTTTGACATAAGGCTCTTCAATAGGACTTCCATTTACAAAAACTTTATTATCACGAAGTTCAACAGTTTCACCTTCCGCAGCAATCACTCGTTTAATAAAGGTTCTCTTTAAGTCCATGGGAAAAGCAAATACGACAACATCTCCTCGAGTTGGGGCCCAGAAGCGATATGAAAGACGATTAACAAGAATGTGATCACCTGGAGCCATACCAGGTTCCATTGAAGGAGATGGAATCAGATAAGGTTGCAAAACTCCCCATCGTAATACCCCGCCAATCAGCAGAACTAGGCAGATAATGCCCAAAAGCCATTTCATTTTAGATCTCTTATTTTCCATTGTTACGCTCCCCTCTTGTACTACTCTTTAGTATGAACAAGATTCTTTGGAGCATACACCAAAAAGTCATAAAATTCCTCAATGAATTTTAGACATTCTGAATAGAAAAAAAAAGAGCTAGATTTCTCCAGCTCATTTTTTCCCTAGCCGATACGACGATCGCGAATCCTTGCCGCCTTACCTGAAAGTCCACGTAAATAGTAAAGCTTAGCCCGGCGAACAATGCCCCGGCGAGCCACCTCAATTTTATCCAAGCGAGGTGAATGTAAAGGGAAAGTTCGTTCTACCCCGACTCCAGCGAAGACACGTCGAACCGTAAAGGTCTCTCGAATGCCGCCACCTTTCATTGCGATGACAAGTCCTTCAAAGACCTGGATACGTTCACGAGTTCCCTCAACAATGCGCACATGTACACGTACTGTATCACCTGGCCGGAAGTTAGGAAGATCCTTTTTCATTTGTTCTTCTTCAATCATGCGAATATAATCCATTAAAAATCCCCCCTTCCTTGCCTAGATGTTCATACACTGATTTTCAGCGAGCGGACCATCTATCATCAGACCTAATTATATTATCACAACCCAATTAGTTATGCAACAAATTTCAATTAACCGAACCAGGAATCAGTGCCCACGCAGGCGATCTAAGATAATTGACACTGCTGAACGGACTGATAAGTGATTGTATTCCGTCGGCCCATAGATTGGCTCCAGTATTCGATCCATCATCTCAACGTCTTCTTTGAGCAGCCCCCACCCCGTACCAAATAGTAAAAGAATTGGAGTTTTCGTAGATTCTATATCTTCACGAAGTTCTGCATAAGTGACGGTATTGGCATA